>Ga0209097_10000227_pt1 | contig 61858 bp, 44 predicted proteins | sample AD_UKC052_MetaG_FD_184419 | JGI IMG/M metagenome (GOLD analysis project Ga0209097, IMG submission 184419) | Active sludge microbial communities of municipal wastewater-treating anaerobic digesters from USA - AD_UKC052_MetaG (SPAdes) (version 2) | ecosystem: Engineered > Bioreactor > Anaerobic >... | reverse complement strand
TCGCTGGCTGCGCCGCCTTGGGCATTGTGGACATCCCTGCCAGTGTCCAGAGCATCGGGAGCCACGCGTTCGATGACTGCACCGCCTTGGTCAGCGCTACGATTGCGAACGGCGTCATCAGCATCGGTGACTACGCGTTCGAGGAGTGTTCGCAATTGGCTAGCGTCACAATTCCTGATAGCGTCACGTACCTCGGGACTCAAGCGTTCTATCACTGCATCCGGCTGGCCAGCGTCACGATTGGGAGCGGTGTCAGCACCTTCGGGAGCTACGCGTTCGCTGGCTGCACCGGCTTGGTTTCGGCCACGATTCGCAGTGGCGTTGCCAGCATCGGGAGCTACGCGTTCGCTGGCTGCGCCGCCTTGGGCATTGTGGACATCCCTGCCAGTGTCCAGAGCATCGGGAGCCACGCGTTCGATGACTGCACCGCCTTGGTCAGCGCTACGATTGCGAACGGCGTCATCAGCATCGGGGCCTACGCGTTTCGCGGCTGTACGAGATTGGCTACCGCCACAATCGGCAATGCTGTTCAGAGCATCGGTGACTACGCGTTCGAGGAGTGTTCGCAATTGGCTAGCGTCACAATTCCTGATAGTGTCACGTACCTCGGGACTCAAGCGTTCTATCACTGCATCGGCCTGGGTAGCGTCACGATTGGGAGCGGTGTCAGCACCTTCGGGAGCTACGCGTTCGCTGGCTGCACCGGCTTGGTTTCGGCCACGATTTGCAGTGGCGTTACCAGCATCGGGAGCTACGCGTTCGCTGGCTGCGCCGCCTTGGGCATTGTGGACATCCCTGCCAGTGTCCAGAGCATCGGGGCCCACGCGTTTCGCGGCTGTACGAGCTTGGCTACCGCCACAATCGGCAATGCTGTTCAGAGCATCGGTGACTACGCGTTCAAGGAGTGTTCGCAATTGGCTAGCGTCACAATTCCTGATAGTGTCACGTACCTCGGGACTCAAGCGTTCTATCACTGCATCGGCCTGGGTAGCGTCACGATTGGGAGCGGTGTCAGCACCTTCGGGAGTGAGGCCTTCTCTGGTTCCAGCAGCTTGGTTACGGTCACAATTCGCGGCGGCGTTACCAGCATCGGCCACTACGGGTTCTACGGCTGCACTGCCTTGGAGAACGTCGAGATTCCGGACAGTGTCCAGAGCATCGGGGGCTATGCGTTTCGCGGCTGCACCGGCCTGACCAGTGTCGTGATCGGTAGTGGCGTGAACAACATTGGGGGTTATGCATTCTATGGTTGCTCTAATTTAATAGGAATTTATTTCCTGGGAAACGCCCCCGCCCTCGGTTCACAAGTCTTCACGGGCGACGACAACGCGACGATCTACTATCTGCCGGGAACCACGGGCTGGACAAATCCGTGGGGTGGCCGCCCCACCGCGCCGTGGGTTTACACGCTTACAGTGAACTCAGCGGGCGCAAGCGGCGTAACGATTTCAAGTACTACCGAACACGGCGGAATAACGAATTACTCGCGGAGCGTTGCCCATGGCGCTAGCGTCATGCTGACAGCGCCCGCGACATCGAATTCGCTGGTCTTCACTCGTTGGTTCGGCGACGCTGCAAGTTACAACCAGACAGTTTCCTTCACGTTAACTGGCCCCAAGACCGTAACCGCAGAGTTCGCCGAACCGGAACTCCTGTTGGCTGTCCCGAACGGTGGCGAGGCATGGGGCTGCGGGACGACGCAGGCAATCACATGGGACAACCCGTCGGGCGATGCCGGGCCCACGGTGCGTCTTGGCCTTGAGAAGGCCGGCGCGTTTGTCGGTTGGATTGTCCGGCAAACCGAGAACGACGGCGCATACAACTGGGTCGTGTGGACGGACATCGAGCCGGGCGACAACTACACCATCCGCGTACAGTCGTATACGAATAGCTCCTACCGCGACATGGGCGACGCGCCGTTCTCGATCCAGGCGTTGGGCGTGAAGGTGCCCAACGGCGGCGAGGTGTGGACCATGGGCGATGTCGAGACCGTCACGTGGGGCTCGCACGACACGGCCGCCGGCACCGAGGTGCGTATCGGTCTTCACTATGGCCTGGATCTCCTCGCGTGGATCAATCGGCGCACGGAGAACGACGGCCGGTACGCGTGGAAGGTTCCGACCGACCTCGATCCGGGCATCGGCTATCGCGTGCGCGTGCAATCCTACACGGACAGCGCGATCCGCGATCTCAGCGACACGCCATTCACGCTGGTGGCGCCGCCGTTGGTTTGGACTTATCCGGATTTCCAGGATGTGCTGACTTGGGGCGCAACCTATGACATCGCGTGGGACTGCAACAGCCTGGGCGCGGTCGGTCCGGACGTGCGCATCGGTCTGCACAAGGGCGGAGCGTTCATCGACTGGATCCGCAAGACCACACCAAACGATGGTGTCTTCAGTTGGACCGTGGGCGCGCGATTGGGAGTGCTCGAACCGGCACCGAGCTATCGGCTACGCGTGCAGTCGCTTACCGACAAGAATCTCCGTGCGATGAGTCCTGCGTTTAGCATCGCGGCACCATAAGATTGGGCTACACTTTTCGGGAGTCGAGTGCGACAGAGCGACACTCCCTCAAGGCTCATTTGCCAAGCCAGAAATACGCCTGCCCGCTACTGAGAAGCATGATCGAACGGACAGCTCTGTCTATTGGGCTTTCTGGATAGAGCGGGCGCTCGAGACGTAGAATCGGCGACATTAGGGCATAGATAGGAGCATTGTGTCGATGAACCGGGATTGGGTTGGTGAGGCAGGTGGGAAAGAAGGCCTAACAGAGGCGGAATAGGCCCGCAGGAACCCCTATCCAGGGAAAGCCCTCGACAACGCGCGAAGCCAATCCGAAAGTCATCGGATTGGTAATTCACGCGCGGAATTCCCTTGCGGCCGTTGGGAAGACAGGTCTAAGGACGAGGCATAGGGACCGTCTTGTCCATTTCTCGAATCGCCGGAGAAGTGTCGTTCGGGCCTATGCGGCCTCGGCTTTGGTTCGCGTGTTCCGCAACTCGCTCAGGATATCTCTGAGCACACCATGGATGAGGAAGACCACGAACATCATCTCGCACCAGAGACGCCAAGCCAGCATCCCAACCGCGCTCACGGTGAAGAACCGCAGCCAGTTGAACCCACCCATATAGTTCCCGTCATACCCAAAGCCTTCTGGATCGTTGTTGGACACCATGAAGGCGATGATTATCACGGCAACCACTCCGAGTACGTAGATGAGCCCGATGAGGTCGTTGATAATCAGTCGGTCAAAACAGCGCTTACTTAGAGCTTCCATGTTTGATTCTCCATTTCCCTATCAAAGGCCTTGATCTTGTGTCCGTTTCCCGCTAGAATCCACTCGTTCTTCCTACAGGGAGCGTAACAGTTCATCGTTCCATTCTGTGGAATGATTCTGTGCGATAAGGGAAACATGATGTCCCGGAAGAAAGACCCATACAGCAGCTCTGTGCAAAAGGCCTTGGCCCTGTACAGCCTATTGGCATTCACGGGTCGTGCCTATTCCCTGACCCGGCTAGCCAGCGTGCTGAATTGTTCCAAACAGACCGTCTTGCGGCTCATCGAGCAGATTGAACGAACCCACCAATTTGCCCTCGAAACCTGGGTCGACAAGCGCCAGCGTTGGTTCCGCGCGGAGGTTCCAAACAGGTGTGCTGCGGGTCTCGTCACTGGGGAATCGTTGCAGCAACTTGTCCTATGCCGCGACTTGGTGTGGCATCTGTTGCCGGACGCGTTACAAAAGGAGATTGCTGCCCAGACAGCGCCCAAGGCGACACTCGCCGGGAAATCCCCTGTGCAACCGGTAGCGGCTTCGTACCCCAACGGTTTCATTGACTACAACCCCCATCGCGAGAAGATCCGGACGCTCCTTGAAGCGATAGAAGACCAGCGCGTATGCGATGTGACTTACCGCGCTGCACAAAAGAAGCACGCCAAGCGCTACAGCATTGCACCGCTCCGACTGATTGCCCACGGAGATGCCTTGTATCTCAGTGCGAAACTTGTGCCCAAGGAGGGTGACAAGGAGTACGACGACTCGCTCCTGTTTGCCATCCATCGGTTCGCGCGGATTGAACCGACGGATAAGAGGCACCACAGAGGGCGCCGCGAAAGCCCAGGATTGGAAGCCGCACAGTCGTTCCTTGGCCTCGTACAGGAGAATCCCTGCCGTATCCAGGTGCGGTTCTCCCCTCAAGTGGCTGATTTCGTAGCCGAGCGCATATGGAGCCAAGACCAGTCCATTCAACGGCACAAGGATGGCAGCATGACGATGTCCCTGACTGTATCAAACGCGCGTCAGGGCGTCTCTTGGATTTTGGGCTTCGGTAAGGAGGCTGTTCTTCTCAAGCCGAAGTGGCTCGTGTGTGAACTGGCCGATGTAGCGGCAGATATCGTGTTGAACCATGCGGGGGAAAGCGGATTGGTGGGATAATATCTAGTTGCAGGGACGCGGCTGGTTCATGACCAGAGTTGCCATCCGGGCTCTTATATGGACCGCTTGCCCACTGTTGCGATGACCATTCCGAAGGTTGGGAGAACTGCCAGTGAAAACGGTGATAGGAATTGACTTTGGAACCTCGACGACGGTGGTCGCCAAACGGGCCGAAACGTCGCGACTCGGTCCTGATATTATCGAGATAGACGGAAAGAAGTGCACGGATACCGTGATGCGCTTTGACGCGGCGGGTGAAAAGGTCGAGGCCGTAGGGGAAGATGCGTGGGACACGGCCCAGGAGTACCCTCAGACAACTTTCTTTGAACGGCTCCGCAATCTTGGCATCTCATTCGATCCCACCGAGGAGAACAAGACGTTCGAGGAAAGCGAGCGGCGTAGTGAGAAGGCGCGTGATGAAAACGCTGAACGGGCACACAGCTTCTTCCTCAACTGGAAACGCCTCATACCGTTCATTCTTCCCATAGCCATGACAATTGTCGTTATAAGGGGTCCCGGTAACACAAAGAAAGGGAACAGATATGAGCACACCGATACGAGCGCTTGGAATGTTGCTGGCACTACTCCCAGCCATGCTTCCGGCTATCGCGGAAGATTCCCCGGAACCGGCGAAGCTTTACGCTACGCGACTTCAATCCGTCAACGTACCAAAGGAGATTCAGGAGAAACCAGCGAAACTCATAGGTGCTGCCTTGCCCAGCACCTACGTGTATGTTGCAATTTCCTGTAACGGAATTCCGGTGTGGAATTCACCAATGCGAGAGGTCAGGAGCAACGAAACAATACTCGATTGGTCAGATACCCCTGAAAGCACGGCCGCTATTTGGTGGGATAATACTACCCATTTGGTGGTTAAGGTTTTTCTCAACGACAAGACTGAGTCGATTGGAAAACCTGCTGCCGTTGACGGGGCCGCAGGCGCTGGGGGCGGAGCGGCGATTGGAGGCATTCTGGCTGGAGTCTTCACGGGCGGTCTTGGAATTCCCGCCGGGGCAGGAATCGGGGCTTTGATAGGCGGTCTTGCTGGGGGCACAGCAGGCGGTGCTACTGGCGCACTCTCTGCGAATGATCGGGTCTTGTTTGAGGTGGATTGCTCAGGGGCACCGGGTTTTCCGCTGGATGGAAGCGTGGAGTATGCGGTGGAATCACTGGGTGAGAAGCACACAGCATCAGTACGCTTCAATCTCCTTGAAGTGAAAGCACCCGTGCAGAACGGAGGCCTGGAATTGGGAGAAAAATACATTGTACGTATGCACTCGGTACATCTTTCAGAACGCGCGGCATTGAAAGGGGAAAACAATCCTGACGACGCAAGGTACTACGTGGTTCTGGAGCAGGGAGCCAATGAGTATTCCTTTCACGAGGATGAGCCTCTGATTCTTCCGCCCGGCATTAACACGAACCCAGGCATAGTGACCGTTCTCAAGAATACGGGAGAAGAGACGAGGCTTCGCATATACGAACAGGATTTCCTCCGTGATGATCTTGTGTTCAGCGCTAAAATCGCGAAGATTGACGGGAAGAGCTGGGTCTTTATCGGCAAAGCTGTTGCCGACGACACTAGCGACTCAAGCTACGCTCTTTTCGAAACCTTTGGACCACTAAAATGAGAGCTCCAAACTCCGTATTCGCGATAGGACTCATTGTCTGCTGCGTTCCATCCGTATGTGAGGAATCACTGGACACGCTTGTCGATGGGTTCTCAATGCTCTCACCGGAGGAGCGAGTGGCAAAACTCGAAGAAGCCGTCCAAACTGCATCCGAGGTGGACCAGGAAGTGCTTAGGATGCTAATGGCTGACGCGAAGTATGAAATCGCAAAGCGCAAGATAGCGGCTGAAATGCTCTCCTTTACAGAGTCACGAGTGATTGGTTTGCGCCAGGAAAATCGGAAGTCTTCCCCCTCGCAGGCAGCAACATACGATGCCCTTTCATCCATACAAGATGTTCCGTTTGCCTGGCTCAGTGCGGAAGATCGTGTGCGTGCACTCACTCTCGCGACTGAACTCGAGAAGGATCTAGCGGGATTGGATTTCGGTCTGACTTCCGCTGCTGCATCCGCCAAAGAAGATGATAGCAGCCCAGGTGCTTCCGTAGACGATGCAATCAGTATGATCAACGGGGCTTTGGAAGAAGCGCAATCTGAGGACTTGTCGCTCATCGAAAATGCAAAGACGAATGGAGTCATAAGGGAGGCACTGAAGAAGTGCGAAGCGGCTAGGGAAGTACTGATGGCGCAGTCGCCCGACCTTGCGGGTTCAGCACGTCGGAGGTGGGAAGCGGGAATGCTTCATTTGAGCAAGGCGGCTGAAACCCTCCGAGAACGACAAACGCTCAAGTACGCATTGTGGGCGGAAGGAGTCTATCGGGAAAGCGACCCGACTAATGTCGCACAGTCGTTGAGTGACAAGGAGACCGTGGCGCTTTATCGCCGCTTGAGCGAGGTCAACATATCCCTTGTCTCGGAACCCTCCCTGGCGCGGGAGATAACAAAGCGCCTCTACGAACTATACGACAGCCTGGGAGCAGGGGAATCCCGGGAACGCGTTCGGTATGAAGCCATCATCAATCTTGACAAGAGAAAGTCACTCGATGATTTCTAGGTTAGGATTTGTCTTCCTGGTGTCGGTATTCCTGATGGCCATTGCATCAGGTCAGGATGTGCCGAAATCGGACGACTTCATCGGGGCATCGATAGAAAAGCATCCTGAACGACTGGTACCATTAGGCAGGCCATTCTTGCTGCGTAGCGACGTTTTGAGTGATATCAACTACTTGGAGCTTCGGAGATTGTCACGCTTAGGTGCTAACCCGCGCACCGGCGTTCTTTACGATTGGCGTGGTTTCCCAAAGTTCAAGTCAACTTTCGATGTGCAGCTGGAGCCGTCGCAATTCAGGGCCCCCTCCTACGGCACCATATGTAACCAGCAGCTTCTGTCCGAGATTGAGAGAAATCCTGCTCTACGTGCCCAGTTTACGGAACGGGACATCGAGTTGCTGAAGATCGGGAAGAACCCCGAAGGCAAACATTGGCACCATGACCCGCGCCACAAGGGTCGGATGCAGTTGGTTGATTCTACCGACCACTCCACACACCATGTTGGTGGGGACAAGGTGTGGGGAAGCCTCGACGAAAGGGCCTTTGCCCGAGCGACGGTCGTGCGTTGGGGATCTGTTGCTGTTCTAGATATTGCTATCAGTTCCGCAGCTTTGGCTTACTCTGGAGATCTCAATTTCGACCATTTTGCCCAGGCCGTCTCCCGCTCTCTTTCGGGCGGAATCGCCGCGTTCGGAACCGAATACCTTTTGGTCAGGTTTGTGCCGCAGACAGTCGGAATGCCACCAGGTTGGTTCGTTGGTTTGCCTGTACTCTATAGTGGGCCAGCTGCTTTGGTAGCTACCGTGTCTTACGCGGCCGCACGTGCACTTGTTGACTATTGCTGGGAGGCCTATCGCCTCCACCAGCTTCAGATTCAGGAGCAGGCTTGCCGAGAAGTAGAAGAGATGGCACGTTGGCAATGCTTAAGGGCCAGAATCACCACAAATAACGATGCACTTGCTGAGATTCTAAACGAATGCCCAAATTCAGAGGATATACCGGGATGAAGAGTGTTAACTGGATGCTGCCCCAAACACCTGTAACCCCTGTAGAAGTAGAGCGGTTTGAGACTGTATCGAAGGTCAATCTGCCCGAAGACTTCAAGTCCTGGTTGCTGAGACACAACGGTTCTTGTCCTGAACCACCAAGAATTGACTTGGATGATGGACAAGGGATCTATCTCAACTCATTCCTGAGCTTCTCTAGGCAAGACAAGTATAATGTCTTCAGCATGATCGAAACGATGAGTGGTCGTCTTCCGGAGGGCCTAGTTCCGATTGCGGATGATTCCGGGGGCAACTTCGTGTGCTTTAGGTATTCGAGCAGAACTTCACAGCCCGAGGTCGTGTTTTGGGACCACGAAGAGGCAGATCCCAAACTCGCGACTAGACTCATTGCCGCATCGTTTTCCGAGTTCGTTTCAAAGTTGAGGGGGGAGGATTGATGAAGGTGCCGGTGTTGGTATGGTACCGCTATCGAAATCGGGGAGTAAGACGCGGTATGGAAAAGAGAAACAGGGCTTGCCCTGCCTCTCTTCCTTTCGCTTTCACGCCACCCGCAGGAACGTACCCGCAAACCTCACCTTTCCCGTCACCTGTGCCTCGGCGAGGTGCGCTTCCGAAAACGTGTTGTTTTCATCGGTTGGCTCCAGGATGGCATTCCCGCGTAGATGCCCTATCACGTACATCGTGAGGAACAGGTTGTGCAACATCGGCTCATCCTCGAGTAGAAGCCATCTCTCGACGTTCGCCGGTAGACTGGCTGAGAACCTCGTGCATCAACGCTGCCGCTGCCTCGCTCTCGTCCATCTTTCCATCCGAGGCTCTCTCGGCATAAGCCGCACGTCTTTCAGCCATCAATTCCTCGAACCGCGCCTGGAGCCTCTGCTTTTCTTCCCCATTCATTCCATCTCGAGGCCCCGCCAGGCGGTATTCATACGAGAGGGCAGCGCCATCCTTGGTGCTGCCCATCGGTATGACCAGCTTGCTACCAGCCGAGTCCTGTTGAGTCAACTGACTTCTTCTCTTCGGCTTTCTCATCGACGACACCGTGCACGTAGTAACTTTGCCAGCCGTCTTTGTTCGTGACGGCTTCGATATTGATCCGCATGCCTGTGCACTGGTCCTTCTTCGCCAGGAAATCATCGCTGTCCTTCACGTCTAGTCCGAGCATCTTGAACTCCTTTGTGAGGAAGTCCATGACACTTTTCCTCTTTTCCGAATCGTCACTCAGATAGAATTTTTTCGTGACTTCCTCGCCATCATACTCACCGCCGATGATGCGGAGGCGCCACTCGACGACAGGGATACCTCTGGATGTTTTCGTGCTTGTCATGGAGACGATTTCTGCAACATAGTCTCCATCTCTTATGTCACTATTATACGTACTCATATTAAGATTCCTCCTGTATTTTGGCTGGCTCCAAGCGATTACCTTCGCAAGCTCTATCTAGCCAAGTTTCTACTTCGTCTTGCCTGTAACGTATCTGTCCGCGCACTCGGCGGTACGGCAGGCCTTCTTTTCTAAGCTCCCACAACGTTGAGCGGGATACTTTCAGAAGTTCACATAGGTTTTCTTCTGTCATATATATCATTGTTGTCGCCTCCTCAGGATAGGTTAAAGCCCAGTGACGTTTATTTGTCCTCAATGGATCTCCACAGATTTTGCGTGGGGAGAACTGCACCGGTTTGCAGTCATTTGTCCTCCTGTGATGTCCTCAGATTGGGCACGGGGAGACCTGTGGCGGTGTGAGGGTGTTTGGTGGGGTGCCAGTGGTGAGTGCGTAGCGCCCGAAAATGCGTTCTGTACAGCCCTACAGGATCCTAACGGGCAACGGTACGATACAAAGTCGCGGTGGAGCAGAACGTCGCCTCTTGGGCCGTTTACTGAGGTTCTTGGGCAAGGTTCGGCATGGGGTCTTGGACTTGCTGATCCAAACTGCTTGGGTGCGATTCAGGAATCCGGCGTACGAAGACTACGTTGATCAAATAGCCTAGAAAGCGGACCTCGATCAGCAAGGGTTTTCCCATGAGAGCTCCCTTCACGGTCTCGAAAACCTTGTTTCTGTCGGCATCAACGGGGATAGTGATTCCGATCCTGGCCATCTCGTCCCGAAACTCGGCCCAGCCCCCCTCCGTCTTCTTGAAATGGCTGTACTTCTTGAGCCACTTGGTGCCATCGTCGGTCTCCAAATCCAAGGCCCATCGTAAGCCGTATGATGTGCTCGAGATGTTGTGAACACGCGCGACATACCGCTTGGCGACATGTTTCCGCGCATTCTCCAGAAATTGTGAGGTCATTGGGCTCTAAAGTCCTCTTGTTGGCCTTCGTGCGGGGGAACCTGTTGAGTGGGTTGCTAGACATATTTCCGAACAGACAAGAAGGACTCTCCTAAAAGGCATGACGCTTTTTAGGGCAGGAGTGCATCCCCCAAATGGGCTGCACTCCTCCCAACATCTAGCGTATGGTATATATATAAATACCGCGCATTTGTTGCGTGTCGATTTGCCGAAAATCCGGGTTCCGTACGCGCAATGAGAGCGTGTAGCGTTCGGGGTGAACGGAGCCCGTACACGCATCTCCTGCGTGCGCCGTACACGCAATTGTTGTGTGTGCGTTTCACTGGGCATTGAACAAATCCTGCTTCCGCTTTAGATTCTCATCGAGACGCCGTTGCCGACTTCGCCGCTTCCGTGCGGTCTTACCTCGTTCCTGGTCATCCATGGCGTAGCTCTTCCACCGGTCGGATACCGCGTAGTAAACCGGTCCGGCAATGGCCTCTCGCTGGTGTTCGGCTAAAATGTCCACCCAGCCGACCCGCTTCAGTTCCTGCATCCCTCCGTGAAAGGCGTTCTCGGAGGCGAGAACCCGGCATTCCGAGTACGTGTACGTAAAGCCATGTTTTCGGGCCTGGTCGGGGGGTGTTTCCCTGAATTTGTTGCGGATTGTCCGCATAAGATCCAGCAGAATGGACCGCTGTAAGGGAGTCAGAACCAGCCAGGCATCTGACTGGAGCGTCTGGTCCGATAAGGTTATGTACAGCCGGCCCTGTTGGTAGAACTTCCCCAGCACGGCCGCACCGTAGAATTCCTGTTCTTGTTTCGCGCGTTTCTTACTCATTACTTGTGGCCTCGCCATCTGGCCAGCAGGCATCGGCAATCCGGCGGGGAGTATCCGCGCATGTGATGCCTGTGGTGTGTGACCGCCTCTACGGTTCTCTGTTGGTAGATCCCGTGGTCCGCGATGTTAGTACTCGTCTGCACCTGGTATCGTCCTCTCCGTCCTTAGCCTCGGCCATTCCAAGGCTTTTGTATTTGTTCTTGCCGAGGTGCGAAGAGGACGGAGCAGAACGGAAATGGACTTCCCCGAGAGAGACGCGGAATGGCCTCATTCGCGCAGAAACGGGAAGCGGCCGCACAACGCCTTGGCATAATCGTTGCGCGGCCGCGAGGTGACCCTGCCCGACTGGGCGTACAGTACTGACGATTTCGCTTCTCGTGTCGGTTCGCGCACCACGCGCCATACAACGCGTTGCGCGTGCCCCCTAGATGCCTGGCGGATCAGCCTCTTTGAGATACGCCTGGACGAGTCGCGCACTCTCCTCTGGATTCAGTGTGCGAAGCAGGTCCAACGTCGCAACAATCGTCCTTACCAGCGGGACGATTCCGGTGTCTGAGCGGTTCGGAAGCAGGTGCGCAACGCGTTGCGCAAGCGCCTCCGAGAAGGCCACGTTTCGTCCCTCAAGGTAGATGTCCAGGAGTTCTCCCGCCCAACCCTCGGACCAATCGTAGGCCCATTTGTGCGCCTCGTAATACGACGCCATCGGCAACCCCCAATAGGCGTCCGTTCGGCCCTGGTCGTTGTACAGCGGCACTTCCTTGGTGGTTAGGAGTGCAGACGGCCGGAAGGCCTTGTTCGCGCAGTCGTACAGGAGTCGCTCTGGACCCGTCGGCCGCGAAAACCCCGGAGCGAACAAGCGCCTGTATTCCACGGCGATGATATTCTCCCGGGCTTCGTCAACGGCGCATGATGCCTGCGCTTTGGCCAGTTCCACGATATAGCGATTGGTGTCGCACGTGAAGGCCACCTCGATTCCGTGCACCTTCGCCACGAGCCTACTGATGAGCGCGTTCGTTAGGTAGTTGTGAAACTCGGCGCTCCCGAGAACGTGGAATTGGAGGGCGTCGCGTCCGCTGCGCTTGGACCAATCAACGAGATCCACCAGCGGCACAGCGTGCGCGACAACAGGCATTCCACGGGACACCCTTCCGGAGGCTATACCCCCCGTGGCGTAGCCCTCGAAAGCGTCTACATAACCATCACCGAACAGTAGCGTCTTGAACATCGAGTGGGTGTGCGGCCCACGGAAATGATGCACGAGCAACACCTTTCGTCTCTCCTCATCCGGTAGTCGAGCCGTGAGGTCAAGTGCCTCCTTGTTGCGACCGTAAACATCGTGCCAATCACCCAGACGGCATCTCTTGGACGGTACGATGTCTGGGCTGAAGGTTTTATCCACGAGATCCGCACACGTACCGCACATCACCAGGTGCTCTTTCACCAACCAGTCGACGTTTTCAGGCGGCACCCCGCCCGTCTGGATCTGATACCCTCCCCAATCGCGGTACACCGGGATGCCCTTCGTGAACGGGCTTTCTGCCACCGCGCGAACCGCTTGTTCCGCGCGGTTCCTGAACGTCTCCCGGTTGTCGGGCGATTCAACGGATACCAATATGCCGGCGACCCTATCGCGGAAGAAGGCGTTGACAGATTCCGGAGAGAACTCGTCCGCGTACTTTGCATGCAACCGTCCATAGTAGTAGGGAATAAGGTCGCCCCGGCATCCGACGTATCCCCGCCTAACCACGGGTCGACTCCACGTCAGGCAGCGTCAGTTCGTAACTCTGTCTAGTGTAGGGGTCCAAGTACGTGAGACGACGATGCGTGTATCGATGGTCGTGCTGCTCGGTGTGCTCGTACCAGACATGGAGGGTGGTGTCCTGCGTTGGCCTGAACGTGTCCAGCGCCTCGACGTCGTCCGGGATAACATTCACCGTCTTGACGAGCTTGGTGGCGCCCCCGGGCGTCTTGCGTTTGTAGTCCTTGTAGACAACCGCGTGCGCCGCATCGGCGGGTTCTTCGGAACCTACCCCCGCAGGTGCCACCTCATCAACCTCGCCCTTAAGTGCCTTCCGCAGAGTCTCCTTATCCGGGTACTCGACGGGGTCCGTTCGCGTTTCGCCGTGCGGGAGTTCTTGTAGCTCTATGCGTCCGTTCACGGCCTTCCATTTCGGTTTCGAGGGGCCAACGAAGCCGGGTTCCGAGAGTACGTACAGCTTGCCCATCGACAATCCCTTCAAGTACGCGTCCGGAAGCAGGGGCGGGTCCTCGGTGAGAATTTCGAAGAATGCCTCGTGCAGGTTGAGCAGGTTCTTAACGGTACTCTCGGAGAAGCCCGTACCGAGCGTCTCGGAGATACCGAGTATGGCAGCGCGTTCACTATGGAAGGTGCGCGCCCATGCCACAATCGTTGCGGCCTCGAAGAGCTTGTTGTACACGCCCTGCGTGCGCATAAGCTTGAACACTTCGGCGTATTCAGCACTCGTGAGGTCGAGCAGTTCCCGAGAGCCGAGGATCTTCCGTATCTCGCGGATCTCGTGGTTAAGGCTCAAGCGCTCGATGAGCCGACGTAGCCGGCAGCGGTAATCATGCTCATGCTCGCTGATTTCAGTGGTCACTTCGGCGAGTTGGGCGCACGTGCCGTCCATGTCGAGAAACGTCATATCTTCCTCAGATATACGATTGATGACCTCCGTAATATCACAATATTCAGATAACATAGTTTGTTCTCCTTTTCTCAATGGACTTTGTACGCCACGATGGGCGTGTTCTTGTCCCAGCAACGGCGGCCGTTGGCAAGACACGTGTGTTTATCGGTGAAGGTGGCCGGGCAGGGCCAGACGCCTCGCACAGGTCCCGACACTACGATGGCCAAGGTACAACCCGCGATGGCAAGAGCTGGACCGGCCGCAGTCGAAGCACCACCGACAGGCCTTTTGATTGGGACCACGATAATATTTGTGACTTTCGCATTATTACTCATTATATAATTATTACTCCTTTGTTCCTGGAATCTACACGATTCCGTTTGTACCGTGCGGCACAGGTCGATTACATGTCGACCAACTCGACTCACGCTTCATAAAGCATTTAACCTCAGTATCTTGTGGCACTCGATATCCCCGGCTGGACTCGACGGGATGTCGACTGGACATCGACAGATCAAGCCACGGCCGGGCGGCCAGGAATCTCAACTTTTTTTAGAGAAACGCTACCTGGCCGCGGTGGTGGGCGACTCCGATAGGCCACGTCAACGTCCGTGTCGCTGCGGGCGATTTGATATGATCGTTTCTGCATATTCATTACTAAACTTTACCCCAAGATCCGACTAATATCAACAAAATAAGTATGTATTGGCTTGACTCGGAAAGAGAATTAATGCATAATCGATAAAACATAACCAGAAGGATGATGGCATGGCGAGACCTTTGGCACAAAATTCGGCGGAGCAGGAGGGGCTACGAGAAAGCTACATCTGGATGAGTGAGCTCCTTCGTCAACGATCACTCCAGGAACACACCCCCAATCCGCTTAAACAGGAGGCGGTCGCCCTGGCCGTGGGCATCGACCAAGGCACACTGAGCAAGTGGCTCAGCGGTAGGACGAAAACCATTCAGAAGGCAGGCGCCTGGGAGAAACTTGTTGACGTTCTGTGTGGTGCGCGAGACGCGCTTCCCGAAGAAGGATGGTACGATAAGCCCCACCTCTATTGCGGCCCAGACAATATCTGGAGAAACCTTGACTTCAAGCATGAATCACTGTGGGATCGAGTCATCAATCGGGAGCTCAAAGTTGCGTGCGACCACCGTTGTGTGAGGTGTCACGGCCTGACTCCTGAGAAGGGAACATATTGTATGCACTGCGGGGCGAAGGTTACCCCGAGGTCCTTGGACCACGACATGAACGAGTTCCTCCTCGAGGGCGATTCGTGGGCCATTGATATCGACGATCACACCCGAGGACCGGTAGGATAGCCGCGTGTAGAAGTCGCGCGTAGCCAAGGGGGCTAGAACCTGTCGATATCATCATCGTGAGCTTGAAGGTGAGCGTAGGTATCTTGCGTGAGCTGGACCGTCGAGTGACCCAACCACTCACAGATTTTGTAGATGGACACACCCTCGATCGCGGCCCATGAGGCGAAGGTGTGACGGAGCAGGTGGGGGGTGCACTTCGCCTTGGCATTCTTGTGCGTGACCGTGAAGTAGGCGGAGAGGTTGTAACGCGTCCGCTTAATCTCCTTGCCACTACGGGACTCGATGATATAGCCCTTCTCCTTGCGGTATGGTTGGAGCATTTCCGCGAGCTCTTGTTTCAACGGCACCGTGCGCGCCTTCTTGGATTTCAGTTGGAATTCCTGGATACCTTCGGCCGGGTCCGCACTCTTGGCTTGCAGTGTGATGACCTTGCGGTCGAAATCAATGTCCTCCCAACGCAGGTTCGCCACCTCGTCCTTCCGCATGCCGGTGTGAACGGCTACCGCGATGAATAGGTAAGTGGCTGTGTCGAGTTTCTTAGCCTCCTTCAGCAACCTGCCCACCTCTTTCCGGGTAAGGTACTTGACTACCCGGTCCCTGTTGTGTTTCCAATCAACCTTGACGGGATTTGACCCCTCGAACCAGCCCTCTTTGATTGCCGCCGAGAACATGCCCTGGATACAGATGAGATATTGTTGTACGGCACTGGCTGAAAGGGAACGTTCACCGCGACGGGTATCACGCTTGCAGCGCTTAGCGAAATCCTTGACAACCTGCGGAGTGATATCCCCCATTCGCTGTAACTCGGGGAAGTAATCGCGAAACCGGCTCCAGGCAGTCCGATATGCGATGAGGGTGTTCGGACTCCGATTGCCTTCCTTGCACCAGTCGATGAGAATTCCGCTGTCGTCCTCTTTCTTGAGGCCCAGACACCAGAAGGCATCAAGCCGGGGATTCGTCATGTCCAGGTGTCGCGCGAGGGCTTCCTTCTCCAGCCGGGCACGAGCTGCTTCCTCGGCAGCCTTCTCCTTCGCCCGTTCTTGCCGCCGCCGTTCGCTTGCTCCGTCTAGACCTTGCTGAAGCTCGTCAACAAATGCCTTGGTCATCTCTAGCCGCTTGTCTTCAGCCGCTTCCAAAAACTCCTTGGACCAGGCTTCGTTTTCAGCATCCCTCTGGGCACTTGTCTTTGCCAATGCCACCTTGAGTTCGGCTTCACGGACAAGCTGTTTGGCCTTCCGATAGGCTTCCCGCTGCTCGCGGACCCCGAGCGAAACCTGGACTTGCCGCCCGTCCGGGGTGATACGGTGGCGCAGGTAATAAACGTTGCCTCGCTTGGCTACGCTGTAGCTGCTGGACACAGATCGCCCTCCGATGCCGAACCTGAACTGCTAACAAAACTGGACCATATATGTTAACAAAAGTGACGCATGGAGTAAAGTGAAAAATCTCGATACTTTGTAAAATATTGTATAACAAGCACTTGCAAGGCAGGCATGGAAGGCAGGTTACTCAAGTCCGTATTTCTTGATCTTGTACTGGAGGGTAGTGCGCTTGAGGCCGAGGTGTTCGGCAGCTTTGGTTTTGTTCCAGTGGAATTTGTTGAGGGCGCCCAGGATGAGCTCGCTCTCGAGGCGGTCGGTCTTCTCGATGAGTGACGCGGAGTCGTTGACGAGAGGCTTGGGTGGCGGGATCTCCTGATGGAAGAGCATTTCCTGGGGGAGTTCGTCGATGGTGATCGTGGATGTCTCGGCCAGGATGACGCCGCGCTCGAGAACGTTCTGCAGTTCGCGGACGTTTCCGGGCCAGGGGTATCGCATGAAGATCTCCATCACTTGGTCGTCGATGGCGTTGACCTCTTTGCCGGCGTCTTCGCTGTGAATCTGGAGGAAATGGTCGATGAGCGTTGGGATGTCATCCGGCCGTTCGCGCAGCGGCGGCACGTGCAGGGAAAAGACGTTGAGTCGGTAGTAGAAGTCTTCGCGGAAAGTTCCATTCTGGATCGCTTGGTTGAGGTCGCGGTTGGTGGCGGCGACGATGCGGACGTTGACACGTACGGTCTCCATTCCGCCGACGCGCTCGAACTCGCCCTGTTGCAGGACGCGGAGCAGTTTGGTTTGTATGCCGACGTCGATGTCGCCGACTTCGTCGAGGAAGAGGGTACCGGTGTCCGCTTGTTCGAATCGACCGATACGGCGGGCAGTAGCCCCGGTGAACGCGCCTTTCTCGTGACCGAAGAGTTCGCTCTCGAGGACGCCCGAGGCCAGCGCGGCGCAGTTGAGGGCGATGAAGGGCCGTTCGCGACGCGGGCTGGCTTCGTGGATGGCCCGTGCGACCAGTTCTTTGCCGGTACCGCTGGGCCCGGTGATGACGACGGAACTGTGACCGGGGGCGATCCGGGTGATCATGCGGATGATGTCTTTGGTTTGTGCACTAGCGCCGACGAGATGCTGTTCGCGAGAGGTGGCGCCGCGGGAATCGGTCGCACGTTCTTTTGCGCGGAGGAGCTTGGTCACCTTGAGCTCGATCTCGGCGAGCTTGAAGGGTTTGGCGATGAAGTCGTGGGCGCCAAGACGCATTGCCTCGACCGCGCGCTCGATGCTGCCGTAAGCGGTGACCATGATAACGTCGGTATCGGGGGCGATAACTTTGGCGGCTTTCAGCACGGCCATGCCGTCTTCACCAGGCATGCTGAGATCGGTGATGACCACGGCGAAGTGCCGTTTTCCGAGCCACGCGATGGCTTCGGTACCATTCGAGGCCGTGTTTACCTCGAGGCCGCGTTTGCGGAGTACATCCTCAAGCAAGTCGCGCATGCTCGGCTTGTCATCGACAACCAGAATGGCGTGCGAGGACTTCTCGCGCGATTCCACCATACGTTTCCTCGTTCGGTTCACCGGGCTGGGCGTCGGTCTCGATGCCGCACTCGCCGGCTGGGTGCCGCATGGCATAATCCTAGCAGACGTGGGCTGTTCCGTGCACGTTTTCGCATGATCGCCATTCGAGCCGGGGTTGCGAACGGCGGGTAATGGGCGCTAGAATCGTCGCGTGTGCCATGCAAGGATCGCGCGGTGGCCACACGAAGGGAGGTCATGGAAGAGGTATTCACGCTGTACGTGACCGCGCAGGCGGTTGTGTCAGAGTTGCAGGACGACGCGAGCCGCGCCAAGGCCATCGAACGCTTTCACCGCTCGGGCGTTCGCCGCGTCATTCTCGAGGGGTATCGCGGCGGCTTGGTTGTCGAGGAGGCCATGCTGGCCGAGACGCGCGACTTCTTTGAGGCCGAAGGCTTCGAGACGTTGGGCGGTGTCATGCCGGTGTGGGGTGAGGGGTTCGGGAAGCAGGGGGAAGGGATCGAGGTGCGGGGTCCTTTCTTCTGCTACTCGGATGAGGCTACGGTGGCCGCGCTCGAAGCCGTGATCCGCACACTAGCGCGCGTGTTTGGCGAGGTGGTTGTCGACGATGGCTTTCTGACGGCGTGCCGATGCAGCGTCTGCCAAGAGCATTGCGCGGATGGCGACTGGTTTGGATTCCGTCGGGACCTCTTGTGCGCGGTGGCCGAGCGCTGGGTGCGGGCAGCGCATGAAGAGAAGGCGCGTTGTCGCGTCACGGTCAAGTTTCCTCAGTACTACGACCGGTATCAGCGGTTCGGTTACGATGCGGCTCGGTTTCCGGCGATTTTCGACGCGGTGTGGGTCGGCACGGAAACGCGCGATCCGACGACGCACGACTACGGCTATGTCGAGCCGTATCAAGGTTACTTCAATGCGCGTTGGATGAAAGCCTGTGCGGGCAAGAAGTTCGAGGCGGCGTGGTTCGATTACCTGGATTGCGATGAGCAGCTCTTCTACGATCAGGGCGTGACCACGTTTCTCGGCGCGCCGCGGGACGTGACGGTGTTCTGCTATGGTGAGGAGTTGTTTGGCGGCAGCAAGATGGCCCGGCTTTCGCGAAGTGCGAGGCTGCTGGCCCGGCTTCGCGATATCGCCGTCGAGCCGTGGGGCGTGCACGTCTACAAGCCGCCAAACGCCGATGGCGGCCGCGATCTCTTCATTTTCGACTACCTGGGCATGCTGGGGATTCCGTGCGTGCCGGTCACGCAGATCGAGGCCGGTATGCGCACGGTTTTCGTGCCGGAGCATGGCGCCCGAGAGCCGGAGACCAAGGATCGTATCCGCGATATTCTTGCCCTCGGCGGCAACGTGATCGTGACGTTCAACACGCTTCATCGGATGGTTAACCACCCGGACTTCCTGGACATGTTCGGCTACGACTACTCGGGCGTGGTCCGCACGGTGGTTCCAGCGGAGCAGTTCGGGTGCGGCCGCGAGCGGCGCGTGTCGGAGCGGCCGGTTCATCTGGCCGGCGACCTGGCGCCTTACGCGGCGTCGGTGCGCGCTTGGGGATGTCTCACCGGCGTCGAGCGGGGCAGCATGTGCGTGCCGCTCCTGACGGAGAAGACCTACTCGAGCGGCGGCAAGGCGCTGGTCTGGAACATCGGCACCTTTGGCCACGACGCCTTCACCGTTCGCGAGCAGCTCAACGTGCCCAAGAAGACGGACCTGTTCGGTCTACCCAAGGATCTCGTGAACCTGTTGCGGTCAACGGCTACGGAAGCCCTTGGAATCACCATCGAGGTGCCGGGCCAGGTGGCTTCGTTCCTATTCGAACAACACCTGGTGCTCGTGAACTACTCACCGGAGACCCGCGACGTCCACACGCAGGGAATCCATCCTGTGGCCGATACGTTCTTCTCGGACTCTGCCAACAGCATCTGCCTCGGCGATGACTTCATCCTCGCGCCGCACAGTTTCGCCGCCGTGGCCATCCGCGCGCGGAGATAGCGGGTCTCACGGAGCGGATTCCGGCACAACCTGATCGAAGTTGGGTTCGGCCTGCGCCGGGCCGTCGGCCATCAGCCAGTGGATCGCATCGACGATGGACTGTTTGAACGCAGCGTTGAGCCACAGATCCTCGCGATGGCCCATGCCGTTGAGCAACACACGTCCGGCGCCGTACTCGCTGCACCAGATGATCGGGTAGCTTGGCGTGTTGTACATCTCCTGCTTGGCGCGTTCGTCGCCGGCGTCCATCAGGGCCAACACGTGCATGGTTTTCGTGTTGAAGCTCTTGAAGGTGTACCACTCCTCTTTGACGGCCCAGTCCTGCGGGATGTGAGCCATGGCGGGATGCGTAGGATCGACAACCTTGACCGCGCCGACGAACTGCGCGCCGTGGCCATTGAACTCGCCGCCCACCATATCGAGATACGGCGTCACCGGGCCGCCCTCCGGCCCATGGAACGTGTCCGAGGCGCTGTGGAATCCGAGATAACGCCCGCCGGCCCTGATCCAGGCCAACAGGTCCGCCTCGCCGGACGGCCCCATAGGCGCGCCGCCGTCCTTGCTGGATTGCGTGAGGTCGCCCTGCGTGTAGAAAACGACGAGGTCGTACTTCTTGAGATTCTCGGCGTTGACCACGCTGGCGTCCTTCGTGCACGTCAGTTCGGCGCCCATTTCCTCGGCCAGCTTCGTGAGCGCCACGCCCGACCAGCTCGGTTTGCCGTCCTTCTCGGCGACGACGCTGTGTTCGAAGCCCTGCGACTTGGTGAGGTACAGGATACGTAGCGGCGCATCGGCGGCATAGGCCGAAACCGCAGCGGCCAAGGCAAGCCCCGTCACGAGCGAATATCCCAGTGATCGCGTAAGCATTGTGGAACCCTCCCGTTGATGTATCGTCTAGTGTAGGCTTTCCACGCCGGCGTTTGTCAACGTGAACTCTTGAAATACCGAGCCGCTATGCCGTACACCGAATGCACAAGGAGGGTGCGCGCGATGGGATCCGGCAAGTATGTCTACGATTACCCACGGCCCATGGTCACGGTGGATGCAGTCGTGTTTTCCAGGCAGGGGAACACGCGCTGTGTCTTGCTGATTCAGCGCAAACGCGATCCTTTCGCGGGCGCCTGGGCGTTGCCGGGCGGGTTCGTGGAGATGGAGGAAACGCTCGACGCGGCCGTGGCGCGCGAGCTGGCCGAGGAGACGGGTCTGACGGGCGTCGTGCTCGGTCAGTTGCGGGCCTTTGGCGACCCGGGCCGCGATCCACGGGGCCGCACCATCTCGGTGGTGTTCTGGGGCGTCGTCGATGGTGAACCGGCGGATGTCGCCGGCCATGACGATGCGGCCGATGCGCGGTGGTTCTCCGTTGACGCCCTGCCGGACCTCGCCTTCGACCACGACCAGATCATCAAATGTGCGCTGGAGACCCTACCACGCTAGGGCCTCACCTCGTGCGTGACCGGCCAGGACGCGCGATCGTGATCTTCATAGAGGCCGATCTGCTCGATGGGAATCGGTTTGAAACCAAGCGCAAACGCCGGCGAATCCTCTTTCAACCGGAAGTCCTGGTGGGCCGCGTCGACGAAATGGGGATCCTCGTCGATCAGGTTGTCTTGGAAGGTAAGATACGGCCGCGCATCCTCCTGAACGCCGTCCCATTTGCCGCCGAAAGACACGTTACGGGCAATGATGTTCCCTTTGGGGGCCTTGGGCTCGTCCTCGACAATGCCGACGAGCTGCGGATACCGCTCGCTATACGGCGGCTTGTTGTACGCGATGTCGGAGAGCGTCCCCTTCTCCTTGGCCTCCTCGATCCAGCCATCGGCATGGCCGTGCGCCCAGCCGAGCGCACGCGCGTCGACGTGAAGCGCCGGATTGCAGTCCACGAAGATGTTGTTCTCGACGTGGCAATCCCGCCCGCCGCCGATAAAGGCCGCTCGCGTCACCTTGTAGAACACGTTCGAGACAATGTCCGCCGACGAGAACATGTCGTCGAGGTACACGCCGACGCAGCCTCGATTCTCGAATCCGCTGACGTGGTGCATGTAGTTGTTGCGGATGACGTGGCCACGCATGGTCCAGTTACGGCCGGTGTAGATCGCGCCGGCATCGTTCGACTCGTAGCACACGCTGTGGATCTCGTTGAATTCGATGAGGTGATCGTTGCCGCCGAAGCCCATGCCCATGTGCGGCGCGTTGTGAATCAGGTTGTGGGACGCGCGGTTGCCGACGCCCTGGAGCGTGATGCCGGGCTGATACACGCGCTTGGTGCGCGCGTAGTGATGGATGTGGTTGTTTTCGGCGAAGTGGTTAGCGGGCGCGAGCGTCGTGCGATCGCCGCCACTCAACGAGATACCGCCACCGCCGGTGCCGTAGATGTCGCAGCCGACCACGCCGTGCTCGCTGCCGCCGGACACCGTGACGGCCCAGGCACCCATGTTGCGGATGGTGCACGCCACGACACGGTTGTGGTCGCCGCCCGAGATCGTGACGGCGGTACCTCGAGCGGCCTCGAGCGTGAAACCGCGAACCGTGACGTAGGAAGCGTCTTTCGCCTGAATCAGCGTGCCGATGACCGAGACCACCGTAGCGTTATCCGTATCCGCCGACGGCGGCCAGAAGTACAGGACGCCCGCCTCGCGATCCATGTACCATTCGCCCGGGGCGTCGAGTTCGACGAGCATGTTGAAGGCGTAGAACCACTGGCCCTTGCGGTAGCCATAGCCGTGATACGGCGGCTTGACGGCTAGAATGTGATTCTCGGTATCGATGGATTCGATGGGCTGGCGCTCCTCGGACCAGTCCCAGAACCAGTAGCCGTGGAGCCAGGGATCCTTCTCGCCGAGCCAGCGGGCCGGCCGGTCGCCATCGTAGGTGAACTTGCCAACGGTGCTGCCTTTGATGCCGTGGATCTGATGGCCATCATCCTCAACGATGTCCACAATCCGCGTGAAACCTTCGTTCGGCCAGCGGCACAGCGTCATCGGCTCGTCCTTGAAGAACACCTCCATGCCGCCGCCCTGCGCCGGGCCGAAATCGGTCACGCCTAGTGCCTTCAGGTCGGCGCAGCGGACGGCGTCGCGCGCGGACTCGTCGAGCCGTTCGCGCACGGCGGCATCCGTCACCGGATCGAGTTTCGGAATCACCACGCCGCCGACGAGCCGCACCTCGGCGCCCGGCGCGGCGCGGTACACGATGGGCATTTCGGCCGTGCCGGAATCCTCGGCCGTAAGTTCGAAGGTGGCGCTCAGGGCGTAGACACCGGCTTGCACGAGGACCTCGACGCTGTCCGGCAGGAGACCATCGCTTTGCTTCATCGTACGGATCGCGTTCCGCGCGGCTTCGAGCGTAGCGAAGGGCCCGTCCGACGCATCGGCGTTGGCCTCAGCGATTCTGCCCGACCACGCGTCATTGCCTCCCTTGGCCACATAGAGGCGCCACGGTTCCGCCGACGCTGCCACGCCTATCGCGACGAGTGCCAGAGCCGCCAACACAGACCGCCATTCCATCGCCTTTTGCATCGTCAAACCCTCCACACGTCCGGACAATCCATCCCGTCACTATGGTCAATATGGTCAACAACGTCAACAAACACTCACACGCTCGGCACGGTGGTCCAGACGCCTGTCCGGGCCGAGTCGAGGGCGGCGTCCATGACGGCTTGGGTTTTGGCGCCGTCGAGGATGTCGGGCTGGGCGGGCGTGCCGTCGATCACGTGGGCCAGGAAGTTGTAGAGGCAGTGCACGTGGAACCGCTCCCAGCCGATGGTATTTTTCGGGCCGGGGAGTTTCGCCGGTTTGGGATACCGCGCGACGCATTCGATGGATTTGAATCCGCGATCGCCGCCGTACACGCCCTCGGGCAAGGTGGCGTCGTAGAACTCGAGGTAGTTGGGCTGCATCAGGTTGAACCGGAGCGCGCCGTTGCTGCCGTGGACTTCGAACCGGATCTCGTCCTGGACGCCGGTGGCCAGGCGCGAGGACTCGAGGGTTCCGATACCGCCGTTCGCGAGCCGGAAGGATAAGATCGAGATGTCGTCGACTCCGACGGGCACCTTGGTGGCCGGATCATCCTTGAGCGGGCGTTCGGTGAAGAAGGTCTTGGCGAGATGATGCACTTCGGCGAATTCGCCGAGGAGATGGCGCGTCAGGTCGATCACGTGCGAGCCCAGGTCGAAGAGCGCGCCGCCTTTGCCGCTCTTGGCCACATCGAGCCGCCAGCTCACCGGCCGGTTCGGGTCGGTGTATCCGGCGTGGAGATAGCAGACGCGCGCCGAGAACACGCGGCCGATGGCGTCGGCCTCAATGAGTTCTTTGGCGCGTAGAATGGCCGGAATGAACCGGTAGTTGAAAGTCATCTGGGTGATGCACTCGGGATGGGCGGCCGCCGCGGCGGCCATGGCGCGCGCCTCGGCGAGGTCGAGGCAGAGTGGCTTGTCCATGTACACGTGTTTGCCGTGCTCGAGGGCGGCGAGGAGGACGTCCTTATGGGCGTAGTTGGGCGCGCAGCAGTCGATGACGTCGATGTCGTCGCGGGCGCAGAGCGCGCGGAAGTCGGTGGTGCCGAAAGCGTAGCCCCACGTGTCGACGGCGCGTTTCCAACTGGCCTCGGTTTGCGTGGCCACGCCGGCGAGAATCGGCTTGACGGGCGCGGGATCGTAGTAGAAGTCGAGCGAACGGTACGCATGCCCGTGCACCTTGCCCATGAATCCGTGGCCCACGACGCCAATCCGCAATTCCTTGCGCATAGTGAAATCCTCCTGCGGTTCCGGGCATTATAAGAGGGCCAGCCGCAGCGGGCAATTCGATGTGACATCACAAAGGAGCCGTGACGGATGAAGCGTGGTATAGCCTTATTGGTTTTAGGGAGTCTGACAATGACCGGATGTGTAACGACATACAAGGCGGGCGCACCGAAGGGCGCCGTGAACGTGATTGCCCACCGTGGCGCAAGCGCCTATGCGCCGGAGAACACGTTGGCCGCCTTCGAGCTGGCCATCGAACAGGGCGCGGATTGGTTCGAACTGGACTGCTATCTCTCGAAGGATGGGAAGCTGGTCATCAGCCATGATCGCGACGTCGAGCGGACGACGGATGGCACGGGTTATGTGCAGGACCTCACGCTGGCTGAGCTGAAAGCGCTCGACGCCGGAAGCTGGTTCTCGCCGGAGTTTGCCGGAGAGCGCATGCCGACACTCGGCGAGGCGCTCGACCTCGCGAAGGGCCGGATCGGCGTGTATATCGAGATCAAGAACAGTGATGACGACAAGAAACTGCTCAATGACATCATCCAGTTGGCGGATAGCGGTGATCGTCGGTTCTCGCGAGCGCAACGGCGCGAGATGACGCGCCTCATCGAGGCCAGCGGATCGCATAACCTTGAGCTGACGCGCGAAGTGATCGCCCAGGTTCGCGAACGGGACATGAAGCATCAGGTAGTGATCCAGTCGTTCACGCCTATCGCATGCGCCGTAGCACTCGAGGAGGCGCCCGAACTGCGCACGGAGTTCCTCGGCGGCGAGGACAAGGACGATCCGGGCCGGTGGCCGCTGTACCTGCGGTGGGGCCATCTGATCGACGCCGCCGGATTCAACACAAGCCACGAGTCGATGTCGCCGGAACGCCTGGCCGAGTTCCACGCCGAGGGCCGTTCGGTAGCCGTCTGGACCGTGGACGATCCCGCCGACATGCGGCGGTTCGCCGCATGGGGCGTCGACAGCATCATTACCAACAAGCCGGACGTGTGCGTCAACGAACTGCGAGCGATGGGCAAACGAGGGCCGAGCCGCTGAACGTTCCGATGCGAGCGGGGGCTAGGTCCAGATGAAGCCCTTGCGTATCCGTTGAGCGAGGCAGGTGTTCACGTGTTGGCTGCCAAGAAGACTGAGTATCGAGCGCTGATCAGCGTGGCGCGAATCGTCGCGCTGGTGCTGATCCCCCTCGTCGACTACCGCATGTCGCCCGGCAGCCTGATGGCCTTGTGCTATATCCCACTGCTGCTCATGGCCTCCGACTCGTTCGTGTGCGTGTCGTACGGCCTCCTGCCTCTGTTCCTGCTGTTCACGCGTCCGGGAGGCGACGGATTCACGCCCTTCTGGGCTTGGGGCTCCGTCTACATCACGCCTTACGAGGCGTTCACCTTCTTCCAGTTTGCATTCCTGGTAGCATTCGCTCTGGACGGCAACCTCTGGAAGGAGCCGGTCTCGGGAAGCCTGCGGCAGCGTGTGCTGGAGGTACACGGCAGGGCTATCCGGAACGTGCTGCTAGTCGGCGGTGTCCTGGTCGTCTTGTCCATGTTCTTCCGGAATACGATGCTGCCGAAGGCGGCGGGTTGGGCACTGGTGCTGCTGCACATACGTCGACGGATACCGGCACAGAACCAGGCGCCGGTGTCATGGAAGCCTCGCGCGGCCACAGCGCTGCTACTCCTCGCGTCGGTATCCCTTTCGCTGGTAGGCCTCGAGTTCGCGCTGCGCCATTTCTCGCCCCAAGAGGAAACGCCGCCGCAAAACTACATAGTGCCTGATCCCCTCTGCTTCTTCACGCTCTGTCCCAATACCCGGGGCCAGCATTTGGTAAAGTTGACTCCAGCCGACGCATTTCCGGTTGACCTTTCCATATCGTCGCAGGGCCTGTGTGATCGGGAGTACGGACCGAAGGCCCCTGACGAGTTCCGGATTCTGATGATTGGTGATTCCTTCACGATGGGCATCGCTGCGCCGTTCGAGCATCGGATACCGCAAACCCTCGACCGACTCCTCAAGGAGGAAGCCCTTGCGAAACCGATCACCGTCATCAATGGCGGCGTCAGCGGCTACGCTCCCTGGCAAGAACGCGTCTTCCTTCATGAACGGGGTCTTCCCCTCGACCCGGACCTCGTGATCTTGCAGTTGTTTCCGTCAAACGACGTGGATGACACCTTACTGAAAGTCGGCACGTGGCTCCACGCGTACCACGCCGAGTGGCACCAGATGCGCCTTGGGAATATCTACGGCACCTTCTGGCAGGTTCGTCTGAACAAACAGCTCTGCGACACCTACCGAGTGTGGGATACCTTCCAGCACCTGGTGCCGCGAGAGCCCCTGGTGGTCCGGATGTGGAACAGCCTTCGCTTCACCTCGCCCTGCAACTATCCCGAGTTGCCGCCTAACGAAGATAGACACTTCTTCCTCGAAACCGAGTTGGCGGAATGGTATCCCGAACTCAATGAAGGTATGGAGATGCTGTTGAAAGACATCCTCGCTATTCGAGAGGACTGCCGCGCACGCAACATCGACTTCCTGGTCTACTCCGTGCCCGACAGCAACTTCGTCAATCCTCGTTGGTGGGAGGAAGTGACGGCGAACGCGCGCGAGAAGGGCGTCCGGTACGAGGCGGGCAAGGGCGTGCGGATCGTCCGGGAGCATCTTGTTGAGCAGGGCGTGTCGTATATCGACCTGGTGCCGGAACTCTACGATTGCCCAAACATCGACGATATGTACTACCGGTACGATGGACACTTCACGGCAAAGGGCTGCCATCGGGTGGCTCGGATACTGCGCGATTACCTCATGAAGAACTACTTCCCGGCCAAGGGCTTGATCGGAGATCCGGCGGCCGACCAGCGCGCGATGCCCTCGGCTTCGGATGAGGCGGGCCAATGATCGCACGGAGTGGATCCAGCGGACGCATTGCACAGGCCGTCCGCTGGACTTGCATCATCGCGACGCTCGCCTCGGTGTGTTTCATCTCGCGGGGCAATCTGCTCTCGGTGTGCTACCTGCCTTTGCTCGCGCTGGCCCCCACCGCATTGGTTGCCCTCTCCGCCCTGGCAGCCGGCGGCCTGACCGCGACGGTCCTCGTGGCGGGCATCGCGCTGCCGCCGGAGTACTTGGGTGTCGTCCAAGGCTTTCGCGACCTCGTGCTCTCGGTATCGCAAATGGCCCTGGCGGGCGCGTTTGCCTTGGCGGGGAAGCTTGTGGATCGGGGGCATGTGGAGGCCGTCCACCGGTACAGCGGCGTGATCCGTGCCGCCCTCCTAACGGCCGCGGTGTTCCTCGTAATAGCCATGGCGTTCAGGCCGGTGCCTCTCTGGCCGACGGCGGCTTGGGTAGTGGTCCTTGGGTGTCAAGCGCGCGCGGTTCGGCGGCAGATCAGCGCGCCCTCGCGACCCTTGCGCCGCCGACTCGTGCGACTCATTGTGGCGTTGGCGGTCGTGGCGGCCTTCTTCGGCCTGGCAGAGCTGACCACCCGGTTGGCATTCCGAGGAACGCGTTTTGCCTCGGCTCTGTCCGAGCCTCGGCCCACCGCGCCTCATCCAACGCGCATATTCACGATACGGCCCGGTATCACCTTCACGAAGTATTTCATGGCGTCGCCGACGGACATACGCTCACGCCCCATCGAGATCTCGTCGCTGGGATTGCGCGACCGTCACGAGCCCGTCAAGGCCGAGAATGAGTACCGCATCCTGATGCTGGGCGATTCGTTCACCATGGGACTGACGTTGCCGCCTGAAGAGACCATTCCCGGCGTCCTCGAAGGCAAGTTGAGGAGCGTCCATTCCGAGAAAAGCATCACCGTAATCAATGCCGGGATGGCTGGATACGGCCCATGGCAGGAGCGCGACCTGCTCAACGAAGTGGGATTTGGCCTGTCTCCCGACCTTGTGATGTTGCAGGTCTATCCGGAGAATGATCTCGACAACACGCTAACGAAGATCGGCACACGGTTCCGGGCCTACAATCGCGTGTGGCATCAGGGCCTGCTCGACGTGCAGCACGCCTCGCTCTGGCAGGTGCGGCTGAAGTGGTGGCTCGAGGGCCACGTGGCCCTGTATCACGCCGTCAAGCAGCTTAACCTATTCAGCGCGCATCCCGTCGACTGGTGGAACAACCTGCGCCTGGTTGCGCCGTGCGACTATCCGGAACTGCCCCCGAACGAACCCCGCTCCTTCTCGCTCGAGCCGGAACTCGTCGAGTACTATCCGGAACTCGACGAGGCCATGAACCTCATGATCGATGACATCGCCGGAATCTGTGCGGATTGCCGGGCGCGGCACGTCGAGTGCCTCGTCTTCTGTGTTCCTCAGGCTCAGGTCGCCGTGCCCCGCCTATGGACGGAGGCGCAGACGAACGCCCCGCCCGGCGTCGCCTACGAGCGGTTCAAGAGCGTTCGCTTGACGCATGAAAGGCTCGTGCAGCGCTGTATTCCGTACGTCGACGTTCCGGCGTACTTGGCCGGCCGGGAAGACGTTGACAACCTGTATTGGGTGGCGGACGGACACCTGACCGCGAAGGGCAATGAGGTTGTGGCCGAGTGCCTCGTGCAATACCTCCTGTCGGACTTGTTTCCACGCATCGGTTTGACCTCCCGGTAGACTCACGCAGCGGCCCCTCCCCCACGCCGTTCACCACCGGGCCCCGCAGTGATTTGACTCAGCGCTTTTCCTCATGTCAAGATCATGTACCCCGTGGCGGCCGAAGCCATCGGCAGCCTCCGCGTAAACGAATCAGCAAGAACCAACCAATCCGGTGTGTGAAGGAGAGAGCATATGTCCACACTTGAAGGGAGAGTCTTGGTTGCCCAGGGCGGCGGCCCGACGGCAGTCATCAACCAGAGCCTGGTTGGCGCGGTGCTTGAATCGCGCAAGTATCCGCAGGTCACCCGCGTGTACGGCGCGCTCCACGGCGTTCGCGGTATCGTCGACGAAGACTTCCTCGACCTTACCGAAGCCACCACGCACAACCTCGAGGCCGTAGCCCAAACGCCATCCTCCGGGTTGCTGTCGACGCGCGACAAACCGGATGTCGAGTACTGCCGCGAGATCTTCAAGGTCTGCCAGGCGCACGACGTGCGCTACTTCTTCTACATCGGCGGAAACGACAGCGCCGACACCTGCCGGATTGTCAATCAGGAGTCCGAGGCGGCCGGTTACGAGCTCCGCGTCATTCACATCCCGAAGACCATCGATAATGATCTCAAGGTGACCGATCATTGCCCCGGCTACGGCTCGGCGGCGAAATTCGTGGCCCAGGCCTTCGCCGGGGCCAACCTGGACAACCGCGCCATCCCCGGCGTGTACATCGGCGTCGTCATGGGCCGCCACGCAGGATTCCTTACCGCAGCGGCCTCCCTTGGCCGGAAGTATCCCGACGACGGCCCGCATCTGATCTACCTGCCGGAGCGTCCCTTCGCAAAAAAGAAGTTCCTCGATGATGTCGCCGCCGCTTACAAGAAGTACGGGCGCTGCATTGTCGCGGTGTCCGAAGGCATCGTCGATGCCAAGGGCGTGCCGGTGGTCCAGCAGTTCACCGGCGGAGAGAAGGACGCCCATGGTAACGTCCAGCTATCGGGCACGGGCGCGTTGGGCGATTTGTTGTCCGCATGGGTGAAGAACGACCTCAAGATCAAGCGCGTTCGTGCCGATACGCTCGGCTACTTGCAGCGCAGCTTCCTCGGCTGCGTCAGCGAAGTTGACCAATTCGAGGCGCGCGAGGTCGGCGAAAAGGCCGCCCAGTACGCCATCTGGCATCACCGCGACGGTTCGGTGGCCATCAAGCGCGTCGGCGATTATGCCGTCACCTACTTCCTGACACCGCTCGCGACGGTGGCCCGCGATGCCACCGAGATGCCGGCGAAGTTCATCAACAAGACGAGCGACAACGTCACTGAGGCCTTCAAGAGCTATGCGCGGCCGCTGGTGGGCAATATGCCCATCATGGAGCATATCGCGGCGCCGGCCGTGGCCAAGGTCCTCAAAAAGTAGCTTCCATCTCCACGAACACTGGGCTGTGTCTTCCTTGGAAGGCGCAGCCCAGTGTTGTTTTGGCCTGTCGCTGGAACTGGGTAAAATGCCTGCTGCGGATCGAGTGAACCGCAGGGAGGAAGCCCCATGCCGTTTCTGTTCGCGCTTTGGGCAGCGATGCCGTGTGTCGTGGACGCCACCGAACCGCCGGTCTTCCCGAGAGTGTGCGCGGTACCTCTGCCCCATCAAGAAGTGGCCTTCGAGGTCGAGAACGTCGAAGTGGCGCGCTACCACTACGGCGGCGACACGTCCAAGCCCTACCTCTATCCGTTCATTGGCCCGGCCGGTCGATCGCTCCTCCGCCTCGGCCATCCCCACGATCCCGACGGTCATCGCCATCACCTGGGCGTCTGGGTCGCTCACAAGAGTGTCAACGGTCACAGCTTCTGGGAGGAAGACACCGGATCCCGCATCGCCCACGAGCGCATCGAGGCCATGGAAGACGGTGGCGACGCGGCCAGCCTCATCGCACACAACACCTGGCTCAGTGCCGACGGCAAGTCGCTGCTCAACGAGCGCCGCACCACGACGCTCCACAATCTCGGATCTGTCGAAACCTGTCTTGACATCACCATCGAGCTCTCGCCGGCCGAAGGCGATGTCATCCTCGACAAGACGCCGTTTGGGTTCCTCGGCGTGCGTGTCGCCAAGACCATGAGCACGAACGATGGTGGCGGCGCGATCCGGAACTCGCAGGGTGATATCAACGAGGAGCAGGTCCTGTGGAAACGTGCCCGCTGGGTCGACTACACCGGCCCGGTGGCGCCCGGTACCGACAATGGCATCGCCCTCTTCGATCATCCGGACAATCCGCGCTTCCCCACCTATTTCCACGTGCGCGGCGATGGCTGGATGGGTGCCTCGTTCTGCTATGAGGATCCGTACACCATCAAGACCGGCGACACGCTGGTCCTCCGGTACCGCCTCTTGGCACATGGCCAAGGACCGCAAGCGGCGGCCGACCGAATCGAAGGCTACTGGCAGCGCTGGGCTAAGGAAAAGCCGTAGCGCGGACTACGTCTTCTTGCGGTTGCGGCTCCACGGGAAGGAAGCGTTCCGCTCCTCGTACAGATCCCACTGGCCGAGGGCGCGGAGGTGCTCATCGCCGGTGAGGAAAGCGTCTTTCATCCTATCGAGCCACTCTTGCAGTTGCCCCTCGAGGCGCGCACGCAGGTCGGCGAAGTCCGAAGTGTCGATCCGGTTGTCGCGTTGGTATGGGTCCTTGACGTTGTCATAGAGCACCCAGCCCGCGTCCTGGTACCGCGCGTACGTATGGGTCTTCGTGCGGACACCGCGCCACTCGCGGCCGTTCCACGCCCACGCCTGATCGATCGGCACATAGTCGAAAATCGGCAGCGATTCGTGCTCGGGACCGTTACCCCGCAGCGTATCGGACAGGTCCCATCCTTCCATCTCGGCCGGTGCGTCGAGACCGACCATACCGATGAGCGTCGGCGCCATATCGGCTACGCCAAACAGGAGGTCCGGACGCGATCCCGGCTTGACGCCCGTCGGACCGCGCAGGATCAGCGGTATGTGCACGCATTCCTCCCACGGCTGCTGCTTCTTCACGCGGCCGTGCGAGTACATCATGTCGCCGTGATCCGACGTGAACACGACAATCGTGTTCTCCGCAAGGCCGCGCTCATCGAGGAAGCCGAGCAGCCGGCCGACCTCGATATCAAGCGCCGCCACCTGGGCGTAGTAGTCGCAATACTCGCGCTGGTTAACGTCGAGGCAATTCGCGCGATAGGCCATCGACGCCGGATCGTAAAGCGCCCGGAACTCTTCCGGCACGAGTTCGTACGGCGCGTGCGGCGGCCCCCACGACAGCATGAGAAAGAATGGGCCGCCGGCGTAGCGCGACATGAAATCGATGGCAAGATCCGTCTGGACCACCGGTTCGTAGCCTTCGGCGGTGACCAATTCGTCGGTGTCGAGATAGTATCTCGGATGAAAGTAGTCGTGGTGGCAGTTGTACGTAGCCCAATAGGTGTCGAATCCGGCGCGCCGTTTGCCGGGCGGCGTGAATTTCGTGCGCGGAACGCCATCGAGATGCCACTTGCCGATGTGGCCGGTCTTGTATCCGGCGTCGCGAAAGACCTCGGCCAAGAACGGCTGATCGGTGGGCATCGGCAAGTCGTTGACGATTGTCCGGTTCGACAGCGGATACTTGCCGGTCATCAACATGGCGCGGCTCGGCGTGCACACCGGGCAGTTCGAGACGGCATTCGTGAACAGCGCACCGTCACGCGCCAGCGCGTCCAGGTTTGGCGTGCGTGCCGACGCGTTGCCCATGCATCCGAGCATGTCGGCGCGCATCTGATCGACTAGGATGAACAGGACATTCGGGCGGGCATTCGGCATTGCATATCCCTTCGAGGCGGCGCAGGACGCGGTCGCCATCAGCGGCACAGCCGCCGACGCGGCCAAGAACTCGCGGCGGGCCATGGTCTTGGATGGATTCATGAATGCATTCTATGACGGAAAGCGCCGCAGGTCAACGGTTACCCATTCGCGCACAAGCGCTCCGATCTCCTCCCCGATCGGTTCGGAAGTTTGACCACCATCTCTCATTCACCTAAGCTTAGGCGTACGTCAGCAATGACCAGGAAACAAATCGGTTATGCGCGTTCATCGGAAACTCTCAAGACGGCAATTTGCCCGGCGGTTGACGGCCGCCGTGGGCCCCCTGGTGTTGCCCAGCGGCGTGCTGGCAGCGCCGGGTCGGCCGGGCGCGAACGATCGCATCCGGACAGGCCACATCGGCCTTGGCCCGCGCGGTCTGGCTCATCTCGACGGATTCCGTGACAACGTGGTAGCGCTGTGTGATGTGGACGCGAACCGCCTCGAGCAGGCACGGCACCGGTTGGGTCACCGCATCGCGTGCGTGGCCGATTACCGGGAATTGCTGCAGAACCGCAACGTCGACGCAGTCGTCATTGCCACGCCGGATCACTGGCACGCCCTCCAAACCATCCACGCGTGCCAAGCCGGCAAGGACGTGTATGTCGAGCAGCCGGCGTGTCGCACCGTGGCCGAGGGCCTGGCCATGGCAGCCGCTGTGCGTCGCTATGGACGCGTGGCCCAAGTGGGCTCGCAGGATGCCTCTTCGGACGCGGTTCAGACCGCGATCCGCGAGATAGCGATCACCGGTCCGGCCTGCCGGCGCGTGGTCTGCTGCTGTCGCGAAGGCAATCCGGTGGGAGGCGACCCATCGCACAGCGGAGAACCGCCGGCTGCGCTCGATTGGGACCTATGGCTAGGCCCGCTCCGCTGGCATCCGTACAATCCGGACTACGGCCACTACCGTTTCCGGTGGATGCTCGGTATGGGCGGGGGCCGGCTGTGTCACGAAGGCGCGCACGCATTGAGCGCGGCGATCCTATGCCTTGGCCGCGTGGCGGTGGCCGGCCGCGTGACGGTGACAGCCAAGGGCGAGGCACCGGCCGAGGGATTGTACGATGCGCCGACAGCGCTCGATGTCAAGTACGCCTTCGAAACGAGTGGCGTGAGTATCGTGTGGCAACAGCCGTCTTCCTTGGAGAATGCCGAGACACGTGTCTCCTTCGAGCGGAATGGCAAGACCTCGGCGCTCGAGCGGAATGAAGCCGGCTGGCTCGCGGACGAGAACAGAGCAGCCGATGACCGACATCGAATGGACTGGCTGGAGGCTGTCCGAGATCGACGCGATCCGGCAATGCCCATCGAGACGGGCGTCATGGTGGCGCGTTTATGCGCTCTCGGTAATCTGGCCTACCGGATCGACCGGCCCCTCGAATGGGATCCAGCGAAGAGCGCCGTGGTGAATGATGAAGAGGCAAACCGTCTGCTCGACGAACCGGCACGAGGACCATGGCAGATTTGGCGCTGAAGATCGGTGGTCAATACACCATTCCCGGCCACAGCACGAGGGCTCTTGCCGTGGCCGCGCTGGTGGTGCTTTGCTGCGTCTCGACCGAGGCTGTCGGACAGGAGTCTGTCGCCGATCTGGGCGCGCGATTGGCATCGGATGACTCGGCGGCGCAGACGGCCGCGTACGCTGCTCTCGAACGCATGGTGCACCACGCCGCGCGTCCCGGGGCGCCGGCAGAGGCCAGGGCCGTCGCCAATGATCTCCTCCGCCTGACGGACGCCGCTCAATCGAAGGCCGCGCGTATCGCTGCGTTGCGTCTGTTGGCCTGCGTGGCCACGGCGGAACACGTGGGCGCGCTGGCCGGCCTGCTGTCGGATGACGCCGTGTGCGAAGAGGTTTGCCTTACGCTCGAGGATCTCCCGGGAACGGCGGCCACGGAGGCACTCCTGAAGGCCATGCCCAATCTGGAGGGCAGCATTCGAAGGCGTGTCATTCTGGCCCTCGGACAACGGGGCGATGTGATCGCGGTGGCCCCATTACGCGAATTGGCTCGCGGCGCCTTGACGGACCTCGATACGGCGTGGGCTTGCATCGAGGCCCTGGCGCGATTGGGCATCTCGCCTACCGAGATCCGGCCGCGATCGGCTGAGTTCTCCTCGGCCGAGAGTCTGCGTTACGCCGTCGCGGGAATGGAGGCGGCGAACGTGTTGCTGCGGCAGGGCCATCGCGCCGAGGCCGAACGAATCCTACTGGCGTTCACAGAGTCGTATACGCCGCCACACCTCGTGAGCGCCACGCTGCAAGGGCTCAAGGCGGCCGATTCGAACAGACTGCTTCAGATCGCTCTCGGCCGCCTCAATGATCCGCAAACTCGCCAAGTGATCATCGACACGCTTGTCACGGCCCAAACACCCGGCATCGACAAGGACCTCGAAAGTGCGCTGCCGATGTTGGACGCGCCTGCACGGGCCACCGCGCTCGACATCCTCGCCCAGCGCAAAGCCGAAGGCATCGACTTTCTCCTGAAAAAGGCCATGGAAGACAAGGACGCCGAAGTACGCGTGGCCGCGTTCCGGCTTGCCGAGATCGCCGCGTCGGATGCCGACCTCGATGCCGTGATACGCGATGGTTCAAGCTGGGCTCGCGCTTCGGCCGTCGAGATAGCCCTGGCGCGCGTCGATGCGTGGCTGGTCTCGGGCGAGTCGAACCGCGCGCGCGCGTTGTGTGAGACTATCGCCGGCGCTCCTGTGGCCATCGATGCGAGGTCACGTGCGCTCAACACCCTTGAACATGTGGCCGACCCTACATCGAGAAGGGTGTTGTCTCCACTCCTTGAGGACCCCTCCCTCGCCGAGCCGGCCGCGCGAGTACTGATCGCCATGGCCGCGAAAGACCCGCAGGATGCTCACGCCCCAAACGACATGCTTCACATCATCGAGAAACTCCCCTCGGGGGGCGACGTGGTCGCCGCCGCCGCTGAACAACTTAGGCTGCGGGGCCTCGACACCGACAAGATCGCCAACGACAAAGGCTTCGTCACCGCGTGGCGAGTGATCGGGCCCTTCTCGTCGCCGGGGCCCGAAGTCGATGCGGCCATCCTCGCGGGGCTCGACGGAGCCGAGGTGGTCGTCGACGGCAAACCGTATGCCTGGCAGCCGGCATCGACCCAAGGCTTTCCGCCCGCCGTGCTGGTACCGGCTGAGAGGGAATCCGTTATCTACCTGCAAACGTCGATCTCCTCCGATACCCGGAAAGCCGCGCAGCTCGAGATGGAGACCCCCAGCCGGTGTGCCGCATGGGTGAATGGCACCCAGGTGCTGGAAGACGCGCCGGCGACGGAACCCATCAAGAGCCCGTGGCGCGTTCGTATCATGTTGAATAAAGGGCCGAATGGTGTGCTCGTGCGAATCCGGGCGACAGGCGAAGGCGCCTGCATCCGAGCCCGTGTACGAGGAATCGATGGAAGACCAATCGGCGTTCCGGCCGGATCGGTCTCAAGCACGTGAGGAAGGAGTAGCGCTATGCGAGTCGGAGTGTTCGTGTCGGGAATGATCGTGGCGTTGCCACTCGTTGGTGCGTCAGCCGCTGAGGCCGTGAAACCGCTGATCAGGGCTCACTCTCACAACGATTACATGCATGACCGGCCACTGTTGGATGCGCTCGACTGCGGTTTCTGCAGCGTTGAAGCGGATATCCACCTCGTGGATGGCAAGCTTCTCGTCGCCCACGACGCGGATCAGTGCAAGCCCGAGAACACCCTCGAACGCCTGTATCTCGACCCTTTGCGAGAACGCGCCAAGGCCAACGGCGGCCGTATCTACGCCAACGGGCCGGTGGTCACCTTGCTCATCGACCTCAAGACCGGCGCCGAGGATACCTATGCCGCACTGGACAAGGTGCTTGAGCGCTATGCGGATATCTTCACGGAGTTCCGAGGCGACCAAGTCACCGAACGGGCGGTCACGGCCTTGATCTCCGGAAACCGGCCCGTGAGAACCATGGCCAACCAGGACGTCCGTTACGCCGCATTGGATGGGCGCCCACCGGACCTCGAAGGCGATCTGCCCGCCACCTTGGTTCCGCTGGTCAGCAGTGACTGGAACAGCCTGTTCACGTGGCGAGGCCGAGATGACATGCCCGAAACGGACCTTGCCAAGCTGAGGGAGTTCGTCGGGAAAGCCCACGCCCAAGGCCGCCGCGTGCGATTCTGGAGCCTGCCGTGGACGCCGAAGATCTGGACGATCCTCTACGACGAAGGCGTCGACCTCATCAACGCCGACAACCTACCCGGCTTGCGGGCCTTTCTCCTTGATCGAGCGACCAGCAATCCATGAACCCGCCGAGCTTCAGCCGGTGATTAGCTTCATGACTTCGGGCCAGCGCGCGCGATAGCGCTGCGTGCCATACCCATCCAGGTCATCGGTGAGGAAGACCATACCGCCGGCATACCAGCGGCCACCCGCCTCCAGGTACTCGGCTACCTTACGCCGAAGCGCCGTGTCGCGCGCCACCGTGGCAGGATCGGTATGGTCTCGCAGAAAGATAAACCACAGGCCATTCTCACCTCGGCCTCGGACAGGGAACAGGTAGAGTTCGCGCATAAACCGAACGAGATTGGCCGTACCGTCGAACACCCGTTCGAGCTGTGGCCCGAATATCCACGAACTGCAGGAGATCGTGCGAAAGGGCTTTCCCGGAAAGAAGCGCGGAAAGAACTCGACCGCCTGGCGCATCGAGTTGAGACACCGTTCGGGCGTCATGTCGCCGCCGGCCGGAATGTGCATGTCGAGCGTCCACAGGTCCGGCGCCGTAACCCACTCCCATTCGGCCCGGCGCAGTCGCACCTGACGGCGAAGCGCTCGCCCCTCGGGCGCGATGGGATGGCCGGAGATCTCGAGCGGAGTCTCCCGCAGGGTGGCCATCCACTCGCTCCCTGGGCCGGAGGCCCAGTCTTCATTGTTGATGTGGCCGTCGGCGTTGAAGGACTGACCGTCGTCCGCCAACACAATCGCATCGCCGGTGCCTCGATGACGGAACACGCGACCGCCGCGATGGAACGGCTCGAGTTTGAACTCGAATCGGTCGAAACGAAACAGTCGGCCGGCGATGTAGTGGCGACACCACCCGAGCTGCCGACGGTACATTCCCAAGCGGCCGTGCATCCCCCGGCGGTAGTTCTCGGTGAAGGACCACAATTGCTTCGCGGTGTTGCGCGTGACGTCCTCGGAAACACCCATGGATTGGTGCACAGCGCGCATGCAGGGCACGATGCCCAACGCCACGAGCAAATAGAAGGCCCCGGACCTCTCGCCCAATAGCGCATCGAGTTCGGGCCAGTCGCCAAATCCGTCGCCCTCAGGATACTCGACCAGACGGCGGTACGCGTGCCAGGCCACCGCGCGCAGCAGCGGACTAGCTTCAACCCGCCGTGCTGTATCCTCAAGAACGGACTGCGTCTCGCCGGCCAATCCCCCCCACTCCCGACTGATTCGGATACTGTCCGGCTCGAGAAAGGGCAAGGGACCAATCGGCAGCGACCCGACGGACTCTTCCCAACGCGAAGCCATGGCCTCTCGGAACGTCTCGCCACCGACCTGGGACAGCACTTCGTTAAGAGTCACTGGATTCCTCTCCTCGCGCTCCGCTATTCGCCAGATACGGCCGGACGAATACTGCCGATCTCGAGATAGACGTCATCCAGGAGTCCGGAGGGATTCTCTTCGCTGGGACCCTCGAGCAGATTGCGCGCGGTGTTGGTAACCTTCAGCACAAAGGTGTTCCGTCCGGGGCGAACGGCCGCAGACACGTCCACGCGATACGGAGGCCACGGGCAGACACCAACGGAAGAACCGTTCACCTCGAGGTCCAGGAGATCGCCCACTCGCCCCGCATCGAGGAAGATCGGATGCTCGCCGATGTCGTCGTCCAGATCCACCATGGCGCAGTACGTGCCCGTGCCTGAGAAAAACGGGTATCCCTGGACTTCCCACGGCCCGGACCGAAGGCCGCGAACCGCCGTGAGATAGGGAAGCCCCGCGTTCATCTCGATACGGAAATCGCCCGCAAGCCAGACGTACTCCTCGAGTCCCGGCTGGGGAAACCAACCGTGGTTGCGCACGCGGATCTCAAGCTGGTGCGTGCCGGCCGCACACCGATCCGTCACGTCCAGAACGCGGAATTCCGGGTCAATCTCCCATGGCAACGCGTTGGTGACGGGCTCGCCGTCAATGAACACAGCGGCGCGCGCTTCATGGCCAACCATCGGAATGACCGCGGGCGCTACGCCATACGGTTCGGCAGGAATGCCGTCGAGGATCAGCCGCATGTTGGCGATGGGCTCCGTCACGACAAACGAAGCCTTGTAACGGAGCTCGGCCATATGACGCCGGTTCCGAACGGCACTTTGCCAGTCTTTGAAGGTCAGAAAGTTCCCACCCTCGGGCGTGAATTCCCACAGATCGCACACCTTGATCCGACGCTCCGGCTCGAAGGCCACGCAGGGAAGGTCCGGCGTTTCCTGAAGCGGATCGACGACAACAACTGCGGAACCCACCGCCGGAAGCGCCAGTGGAAAGCGCAGACGACCACCCGCTACGCGTTGGCCCGCAATGGGCGTGCGTTCGCCCGAGAGTGGATCCCAGAACTCCGCACATCCCCTGGCCACCACCGAAGCCGTGGTCGAGACGGGCTCGTCGGCGGTGTTTGCAAAGAAGAAGATATTGTATCCTGCCGCGCGATTGTGAAGAACGTAGACCTGCGGCGTGCCATCCAGTTCCACATCCGGATGCACCGGCGCCAGCGCCTGCGCCAGCGTCTCAGGGGTGGCCGAGGGAAGTACCGTCGCCTTCGGAAATGCGGCCAGACTCACAACGTCCTTGCCGCCTTCACTACCGGCCGTCAGAATCCTCACCTTGTCCGTGCCCACCAAGACCGTCGGACACACGGAGGCCACCACGCGCAGTTTGACGAAGACGTCGGCGCGCAGGGCGGTGCACGGAGGGACGACGATTGCCTCGAAGGGAAGGCCGTTGACGGCAAAGGCCATATCGCTGACCTCGGCGTGAGAAAAGCTATCATCGTCCACAATGACGAAGTCGCGATGGAGTTCGAGCAGCATCTTGCACAGCGGTGCGAACCCATCCTCGAGCGACTTGATGATCGCGGGGACCTTCTTGCCGGGAACGAACTCGGCCCAGACCGAGGCCATCGGGTAGAGAACGGCGATCCTCGCCACGCGCGCCCCCGTTGTGGTCAGTGCCGTAATGCGAGCGGTATAGTCGGCGAAAAGACGGTAATACGGCCAGTACGGCGATTGGAAGAACTCGGACGGCGGCGCGTCTCTCTTGCGGCGGCCGGCGATGGTGTAGAAGAACGCGTGCGGAATGAAGTAGTTGATGCCTTGCACCATGTGCCAGTCGGCCATCCACTTCATCTTCCGGAGCGAGAGCCCCCAACCACTGCACCCGTAGGTTTCGGTCATAATGCGCCGGTGCCCCACCAGCATGGCGGCCGAACTGACGACTTTCGGCACGATGGCCAGTGGCGTGTTGCCGCCGATGTCGCCTGAAATGTGATCCATGCCCGGCATGTCCATGTGCCGGAGATACCGAAAGATGTTTCCAAGGCACCGGAACTGGAACACCAGGGGCTCCTCCCCCAGCGGATGCCCGGTGAAGTTGATGCCGCGCGTTTGACACCAGGCCTCGATGCCCACAAAGTACGCGCGTTCGAACATCTTGGTCGTCACATCCCAATAGTCGTAGCGTACCTGGGCGCCCTCGCCGCCCCGCGCGAAGAACTGCGGAAGCCGATCAAGCAGATCGTACTCCTTCACCTCCTGGAAGACTCGAGGCAGGGATTCCGTCCACGGTACCCGCTGAAGATCGTCCGGATACGTGCTCAGGGCCGGCTCATCGGTGAAGAAGCCCGCCAAGCCGAGGTGGTGCAGATCGCCGAGCGCCTCCTCGTACCGCGTGTACGTCGACTTGATGAAGGCCTGGCACGCCTCTTCGCTCAACGTGTCGAGATAGCTCTCGAACCAGAGAATGGGGGGACATTCGAAACGCACCGCCTTCAGCACACACCAGGTGCCCTGCGGCGCGTTCCAGGCGCCTTGAGGAAGACGCTGAAAATCCTCCGGACGCAGGGTCTCGGCCTTTGTGTCGCGGCAAATCGGCGCGCTGTAGGCAGCAACCACCTCGCTCTCGAACGATACCGTGCACGGCCCAGCCACGACCTCGTGGTCGAGGCGGAGGTAACGGAGCCGGTGGGCACGGTCGGCAATGACCGCACCGCCGGCCGGTCCGCTCGGCCAGTCGCGTTCGTCGTAGGCCCAAGGCAACATGTCCATCGAACGCGCCTTCTCGCAGCAGTGACGAACGCATTCGAACCATTCATCGGACATGTACGGCGTGAGAAGCCCATGCCGGGCGTGCATGACGAAGCCGCCTAGACCCTTCTCTTTCATCTGCTCGATCTGCCAATCCAACAGGTCCGTCTGCAGCCGGTGATTCCAGAACCAGAACGGCGCCTGACGATACTCGGACGGCGGACTGGCGAATAGCTCCTGAAGCGTCATAGCAATCTCCTATCTCTCCGCGATGCGTCAGTATAAGTGGGGAAAAGCCGCCTTTCAATGCGCCACGCCAACGCCCGAAACCAACGTTGCGCCGATGGGACGCCGACCGATAACATGGATCCAGGTTCACAGTCTCACCGCAAAACGGAGGATAGGCCGCCATGAAGATGCCGGATTGCAGGCACGCACGCAGCACACCCACATCCTACGTAGGCGCCGCGCTGCTCTTGACGTTGGCGGCAGGTCTGTCCGCCAACGCCGACACGCCGCCAACGGCCGCGTACAATGTGCGGACGTATGGAACCAAGGGCGACGGCGAGACACTGGATACCAAAGCCATCCAGAATGCCGTAGACGCTTGCCACACCAACGGCGGCGGCACGGTGCACGTACCGGCCGGAACGTACCTGACCGGCACCGTCTTTTTGCGGAGTCACGTGCAGTTGTACCTCGACGCGGGCGCCGTGCTCCTCGGCAGCACGAACCTCGACGACTATCCCGAAGTCGAACAGGGGTTCTGCTCATACACAAACAACTACACGGTCTCTGCCCTCATCTACACCGAAAACGCCGAAGATGTCGGCATTGTCGGCCCAGGTTCCATCTGCGGCCAAGGGGCTGCCTTCAGCGGCGAGTACAAGAGACGGCCTTACCTCATCCGGTTCGTCACATGCCAAGGCGTCCGCCTGCGCGACGTCACGCTACGCGACGGCGCGATGTGGACGGTGCACTTCCTGGCCAGCGACGATGTGTGCGTGGACGGCATCACGTTGCGCTCCCGCGTCAATCACAACAACGACGGCCTCGACATCGACTGCTGCCGCAATGTGCGCGTGTCGAACTGCGACATCTGGTGCGGCGACGACGCCATTGTGCTCAAGAGCACCGGGTATCGCGCGACACAGAACGTGGCCATTTCGAACTGCGTACTGAGCACCCTCTGCAACGCGCTCAAGATGGGCACCGAATCCAACGGCGGCTTCCAGCAGGTGACCATCAGCAACTGCGTGATCTACGAGACGCGTCTCGCCGGCGTCGCCCTGGAAGTGGTCGATGGCGGCACCATGGACGGCATCACGGTATCGAACCTGACCATGAAGGATGTTGGATGCCCACTGTTCATCCGACTCGGCAATCGCGCCCGACCGCCCAAGAAGGACATGGAAAGGCCCGGCATTGGCGCTCTGCGAAACGTCACGATCAGCAGTATCGAGGCATCAGGCGCCAACGGTACCGGCTGTTCCATAACCGGCCTCTCCGGCCATCCCGTTGAGAACGTGACGTTGAGCAACCTTCGCTTCACGTTCAAGGGCGGCGAGCAGGCAGTGGAACACTGGTACGACGTGCCGGAAAAGGAAGCCGACTACCCCGAGTACCGCATGTTCGGTACGCTGCCCGCCTACGGCGTCTTCTGCCGCCACGTCAGCAACCTGCGCATGGACGGCGTCGACTTGCGATGCGAGGAAGCGGACTCGCGCCCGGCGCTGCTCTGCCACGATGTCGACGGCCTCGAGGTGCAGCGGCTCCACGCCATGGCCTCGCCGGATCACGCGGCCGTCGTGGGGCTTCGAGACGTGCGTGATGCCATCGTGCAGGCCTGCAAACCTAGCGCGAAAGCGCCGGCGTTTGTTCGCATCGACGGGCCCAGAACCGCCGACATCAACCTGTTGTGGAACGACCTCGACGAGGCAACCGCCGCCTTCACAGCCGGCGATGATGTGCCGGCACAGGCTGTCCGTGTGGTCGCGCCCGGTTCCCCGGCGCGTTGAGTTCCGCTACTCAACCGCCAGCGGCTTCACCCTCGCGTTCCGAAACCAAATGGGATGGCCGTGTTGAGCCAGTCCCGGATGCTGCTCGTCCGGATGAACACGCCGCTGTTTGCGTCCGGATCGCACGCCTTGCCCTCCTCGGCCCACAAGCACGGCACCACGGCAAGTGCCGCAGCCAAACGGAACATCCAGCGAGTCATAGCCCATCTCCCTTGTGTCAATTCACTGCCGGCCGCACCGGCGATTCGGAGCCATACCTTGCCCCTTTGCACCGCCGTTTTCCAGGGGAAGACCGTGGGTATTGCCTTCGCGCTGGCCCCTCGTGCCGCCCCGGCATCATTCTTGACGCCTCACCGCCCCATACTGTAGGATAAGGTATCTTGAAGCTCGCGGTCGGCTTGCGCGAGCACGACTCACGAATCCTCGTTCGATGGAGGCGACAAGCCGATCCGCCAGGAAGCCTGGGCTGAGTGTCGCCCAATCAAGGCGCGACGGCAGGGCACCGGAGTCACCGTTTGGGAAAGCGGGCATGTACTGTACCCCGGCCTCAAGGTCGGGAGAAAAACAGGGAAAGATCAAAGAACGTGAGCACTGCGACAATCACAATTAACGGGGAAACCCATGAATTCCCGGTGGTGGTGGGAACGGAAAACGAGGTCGGCGTTGACATCAGCTCGCTGTACAGCAAGGCGGGCGTAGTAACCCTCGACCCCGGTTTCATGAGCACCGCCTCCTGCCGTAGCGCGGTCACCTACATCGATGGCGACAAGGGTATCCTACGCTATCGAGGGTATCCCATCGAGGAACTCGCAGGAAACGCCACGTTCCCCTGTGTAGCCTATCTCTTAATCTACGATCACCTGCCGTCAACCGAGGAATTGGCCCAATGGCGGCGCGATCTCACCATTAACAGCTATGTCCATGAGGACATGTTGAAGTTCTTCGATGGGTTCCCGCCTCGGGCGCATCCCATGGCAATCCTCTCCGCCATCATGGCGTCGCTATCGGCTTACTATCCGGAATCCGAACGCCGGGAAGACATTGAGAAGAACATCGTGCGCGTTATGGCACAGGCCAAAACCATTGCAGCCTTCAGCTACAAGAAGTCCATCGGCCAGCCTCGCATCTACCCGCGCACCGAGTTCAGCTATGCCGCGAACTTCCTCCGGATGATGTTTGCCACTCCGGCCGAGGACTACGAGGTCCCGAAGGTGCTCGAGGATGCCCTGAACATGGTGCTCGCGGTCCATGCCGACCATGAGCAGAACTGCAGCACGTCCACGGTCCGGATGGTCGGCAGCAGCCGGGCGAACCTTTTCGCCTCAATCTCGGCCGGCATCTGCGCCCTGTGGGGTCCCCTCCACGGCGGGGCCAACCAAGCCGTCATCGAAATGCTCGAGCGGATCCAGCGCGAAGGCGGGCACTACAAGAAGTTCATGACGAAGGTAAAGGACAAAAAAGCCCGTCTCATGGGATTCGGCCACCGCGTCTACAAAAACTACGACCCCAGAGCCAAGATCCTCAAGGCTGCCAATGATCGCGTCCTCAAGGAATTGGGGATTAACGATCCGCTCCTCGAACTCGCCAAGGAACTCGAGGAGATCGCCCTCAGTGACGACTACTTCATCGAGCGCAAACTCTATCCCAACGTCGACTTCTATAGCGGAATCCTCTATCGGGCCATGGGCATTCCCACCGATATGTTCACGGTGATGTTTGCCCTAGGACGTATTCCGGGGTGGATCGCACACTGGCGCGAAATGCGGATGCGTCCAGGTTCGAGGATCTACAGACCGCGCCAGATTTACACCGGCAGAAAGAAGCGGAGATTCAAGAACTCTTCGGAATCCACCCCAAATGACTAGAACCAATACGTCCGGATATTAACATATCCAACACCGAAGATCCCTTCTTTCAATGTCCAGGAAGAAAGGGAGATCAATGTTTATTTGCAAAAACGTCAGGGGTTTTCAGTCGACAACCTTCACGTTAATCTTGTTAACAGCTTCGATATCGTGTTTTGCCGATTCGAACCTTGCGGCTGGCACGGCAAAGACTGTTATCACGCCGCCGGACGCCAAGCCCCGGGTCTCGGTCATGGGCGTCGTCCCCAAGAGCAAGGAACACGACCTCTATGCTCGGGCGCTGGTGCTCAACGACGGCACCAACCGCCTGGTTATCATCACCTACGACCTGAACTGCCTTGACGTGGCCACGCCCATCTTGCGCGTGCGCTGCCGGGACGAACTGGGGATTCCTCCGGCGAACCTCATCTTGCTGGGCTCCCATAACCACCAAGCACCGATTCAGATTGTACCGGACAACTTCGACTACGGCCGTTGGCTGGCCGAACAGATCTTCCGACTCATCCAGGAAGCCATCGCCAATGAGCAGGGCCCCGTCCGTCTATCCTTCGGGTCGGGCCAGGGCGACTTCGTGACGGCTATGGCCTCCAAGGAGAAGGACACGGAGGTTCAGGTGCTCAGCGTGGTCCGAAACGGAAAACCGGTGGCAGTCCTATTCAATCATCCTACACACCCGCTCCAGACCGGCACGGACACCATGAGCGTCGGCCATTGCGGCTATGCGCTGGATACGCTTGAGGAGCGGATCCCCGGGTGCATCGCGCTCTATGCGGACGGGTGTGGCGGTAACCAGTTTGCCCGGAAGCCGAGGGAGACCCGCGATCCACTCGACGCCGTGAAGGCCTTGGCAACGAGCTTGTCGGATGTCGTATCCGGAACCCTCACCGGCACCATGACAGACGTCACCGGCCCAATATCGACATCTATGGAGACGATTTCCCTGCCGCTGGCCGATCCCATGCCGCGGGAGGATGCCGAGGAGCTGGCGAGGCGCCTCGAGGTCCCGATGGACATCGGCTACGTGCCGTATCCGGACGAGAACCGGGAAACCAACTGGATTCGGGCCTTGATCCGGCACTACGACGAGGGGCTGCCCTTCCCGAAGCGCACGACAGACATGGTCTGCACCGACGACGGGTTCCTGCTCCATGAGCTTCCCGAAGCGCGTGAGTTCCCGTGTCGGTACGAGGAGACCATCGTAGCGAAGATCGGCAAGCTCGTCTTCGTGGCCATGCAGGGCGAGGTCTGTGCGCCCATTGGCATGCGGATCAAAGACACCTTCCGCCATGAGCATCCGATCATGGTGTTCGCGTATATGGGTGAGCACAACCTCTACATCCCAACGCGAAGAATCGTCGAGATGGACGTGTACCAATCGAAAGTGCTCAGGATTCAGTACGCGTGCCCGGTAGGGTGGTCGCCCGAGGTCGAGACGGAGATGGGCGACGCAGTCATCGCCATGGTCAATGGGGTGCTGGCCCGGTAGAGGTGTCGCGTCGCCGCCGGCCGCCTTGGCCCTTCCCCGGAACGCGTCCCATTTGCTCGAGACGTCCCACTAGGTCGGAACGAAAGGCGTCCGAGGCCACTTCCGTACCGGCCTTGGCCGGGTAGATCTCATAGAGGCAGCGGTACTTGAGAGGCGTCAGGTTGGGCATGACGACATTGGCCCCACGCTGGAGTCCGTGCTCACGCCCGTGGTTCTTGTCCACGGTAGCCAAGGCCGTAGTGCTGGGCAAGTTCGCTTCCGGACACACGATCCGCGTCAATGCGACGACCTTGCACGTCATCGTCTCCGTGTTCGGGACCTGATTCTCGGGCGCGGCCGGCGCGCTCCATTCGCCACGGCCCAACGGCGTGTCGGGATGCACAATGTACGGCCCAACGCCCACCATGTCGAAATCGCACTCGCGGAAGATCGTGATGTCTCTAGCCAAACTGGCGTACGTCTGCCCGGGGATCCCCACCATGACGCCGCCACCCGTCTCGTAACCCATTTCGGACAAACGCTTTAGAATAGCCAGTCGATCCGAAGGGCGCGCCCCCAGCGCGGGATGGATCCGCGCGTACACCTCGGGATCGGAGGTCTCGAAACGCAACAAGTAGCGATCGGCCCCGGCTTCGCGCCAGGACCGGAGATCCTCATCCGGACGCTCGCCGAGGCTCAGCGTCACAGCGACCTTGGTCTCGGCCTTGATCCGGCGAATGATGCCTGCCAACCACTCGCGCTCAATGCCGTAGTCTTCACCGCCTTGCACAACAACGGTCCCGTATCCGTATTTCTCTGCCAAGCGGGCACCATCGAGGATCTCGTCCGCCGACATGCGATATCGCGCGAGCTTCTTGTTCGAATGGCGGATTCCGCAGTATCCGCATTCCCGCGCGCAGTAGTTGCTGATCTCGAGGAGTCCGCGAAGGTGGACTTCGTCGCCGACGTTGGCGCGGCGCACCGCATCCGCCTCGCGCCACAGGTGCTCGAGGCGCGATGCATCCTCTTCGCGCAGCCAGCCCTCGAGGGCATCGAGAGACATGGATCGGGTCAGTTCATGTACGTTTGGCGGCATTCCGATAGACCTCGAGGGCGGCAGGAAAAGGTTCTAGGGCGCGGTCGAGGATGCCCAGGCTATAGGCGATGGTCAGTCCGTAGTTCGTGATGGGCACGTCGAACTGGCGGCATTTCAGGATTCGGTTGAGCATCTCCTTCCGATTCGCGGTGCAAGCTCCGCAATGGATGATGAGCTTGTACGGCGAGATATCCTCGGGGAAATCATGTCCCTGGACGTGCTGGAATTCGAGCTTGCCGCCGACGTATTGCGTCAACCATCGAGGGATCTTCACGCGGCCGATGTCTTCGCCGATGGGGTGATGGCTGCAATGCTCGGCGACGAGAACTAGGTCGCCCGCCTTGAGCCGCTCGATGGCCATGGTACCTTCGACTTGGGCTACCAGATCGCCTTTGAACCGGGAGAATAGGATCGAGAAGCTGGTCAGGGGTACTTCACGCGGTGTATCGGCGGCAACCTTGAGAAAGGCCTGAGAATCGGTTACCACCAGCTTGGGCGGACGGTTCAGGCGACTGAGGGCCTCTCGAAGCTCGCGTTCCTTCACCACCATGCAGAAGGCGTCGGAGTCCAAGAGGTCGCGGATGGACTGCACCTGGGGCATGATAAGGCGTCCCTTGGGCGCCTCCTTGTCGATAGGTACCACCAGGACAGCCATCTCGCCCGGCCCCACCAGGTCGCCGAGAATCGTCGGATTGCTCACGAATTCCGCGGGGGCACGGTCGAGCAAGGCCTGGCGAAGGTCCAGGATGCCCTCGGCGCGTTCGGCCACCGTACGGACCATGGGTACCTTTTCGCGCTCGAGCCGCGCCACAATGTCCGGCTGAGGCTCGGCTAGGTCGACCTTGTTGAAGACCACGATGACCGGCACATTGCGCAGAAGGAGGGCACCCATGATACCGTCTTCAAAGGGGCCCCACGCGCCAGCCTCGGTAACCAGTACGCCGAGATCCGTTCGGTCGAACACTTGGCGCGTCTTCTGGATTCGGAGCTCGCCGAGGGCGCCGATGTCGTCGATGCCGGCTGTGTCAATGAACAGAACCGGGCCCAACGGCAGTAGTTCCATCGGCTTCTCGACGGGATCGGTCGTAGTGCCGGCATGGCCCGAGACAATCGAGACGTTCTGCCGCGTGATCGCGTTCAGCAGACTCGACTTGCCGACGTTTCGCCGGCCGAAGAGGCCGATATGCAATCGAAGACTCTTGGGAGCGGCCTGCATTGGAGGACCTCACAACGTGCAATGCACTTCTTAGAATGAACGACACCCGTCCACGTCATATTCCACACCGAACCGGCCGCGGCAGGTTGTTAGGGGTTCCCCAGCCGGCAGACGGCCTCCGGAGAGATGATCGCATCGAAGGCCTCCGCAGACATCATACCTTCCCGGACCAGGATCTCGCGAATCGACTCCCCGGTCTCGACAGCCCGCCGGGCGACGTCCGTGGCGTTCTCATATCCGAGCACTGGCAAGAGCGCAGTGACCGCCGCCGTCGAGCCTTCTACGTGGCGTTGGCACCGGGCCTCGTCGGCTTCGATGCCCTCGATGCAATGGCGGCGAAGGAGGTCGCAGGCCCGCGCGAGGAGGTCGCAGCTATCGAGCAAGCACGCCGCCACCAAAGGCAGGAACGGGTTCAGTTCGAGGTTGCCAGCCGCGCACGCCGTGGCCACGGCGGCATCGTAGGCCATGACCATCATCGCCGCTTGGCTAACCGCTTCGGGTATTACCGGATTGACCTTGCCCGGCATGACCGACGAGCCCGCCTGCCGCTCCGGCAGCCGGATCTCGCCCAGTCCGGCCTCCGGACCGGAGGACAAGAGGCGGAGATCGCTGGACACCTTGAGCAGGTTGACCGCACAGGCCTTCAGAATGCCGGAGACCTCGACGAAAGCATCCGCGTTCTGTGTTGACTCGACTAGGTTTTCCGCTCGCGCGAACCCGATACCGGTTCCCTCGCGCAAGGCGTCGACCACACGGAAGATGAACTGGCGCGGCGCCGTCAGGCCGGTTCCGATCGCGGTGCCGCCGAGATTGACGACACGCAGTCGCTCCTCGCACTTGTAGACGCGCCAGCGGTCGCGGTTGAAGGCCTCGGCATAGGCGCCCATCTCGCGCCCCAGAGTGGTCAGCACGGCGTCTTGGAGTTGGGTCCTCCCCACCTTCACGATATGCGCGAATTGCTTCTCCTTGGCCTGGAACGCTTCCTGCAGCCCGACGAGGCGTTCCTCCAGGGTGTGCAGAAGCCGGATCGCGGCCAGTTTGATCGCCGTCGGGAAGGTGTCGTTCGTGGACTGGTGCCGGTTGATATCGTCGAGAGGCGACACCCGCGCGTAGCGGCCTGCCGGCTCGCCGAGGATCGCCAGCGCCCGGTTCGCCAGCACTTCGTTGACGTTCATATTGGTGCTTGTGCCGGCACCGCCCTGCAACCCATCGACCACCACGTGGTCGGTGAGCAGGCCTTCGGCCATCTCCTGACACGCGCGGACAATGGCGTCGGCCTTTCCGCTGTCGTCCTCCCAAACGCCTAACGCCCGGTTGGTCTGGGCACACGCCAACTTGACGTTCCCGAAGGCCGCGACCAATTGCGGATGGACAGGCCGACCCGTCAGCGGGAAGTTCTCGATGGCGCGCACCGTGTGGACGCCGTACAAGGCGTCTCTCGGCACGGACTTCTCGCCCAGCAGATCGTGTTCTGTGCGCACGTTCTCACTCATAGGCTTGAGGCGAGGCCGGGAAAAACGGAAACACCTTCCCCGCACGCGCCTTTCCGAACATTGGTGCGCGAACTAGTGGCCGAAGACCATCTGCTGGACGTCGACTCCGTCAATCTCATTGAGTTTCCTAGCCAGTTCGAAGCAGCGGGCTTCGTCGCCCCACATCTCGAGCAGTACCAGGCCCGTCGGTTCGAGAGGGCTCTCCGGCTCGTGGAGTCCGACACGCGTCTTGATGCACTTCCCGTATTCCGAGAAGAGGGCCTGAACGTCGGCCACGCGCTTGAGGCGGTCACAGATATGCACACCCAGAATCAGATGCTTGTCCATCGTCCTCTCCTTCCTCGTTGCCGAAGCTCACGTCAGAGCCCATGCCCGCGCGGGCTCGGTAGCGATCTCTTCCGGCGTTGGCAATGCCGAAACATGGAACGCTGGCGGCAGGCGGTCGATCCTGTTCAACAGCATCCATGTCCGTGGGCGATTATAGGCCTTGCCGTCCCTGCGAATCATCTTCGTTGTGCTTCGGGCAATCGTTTGCACTGGCAGAGCGGTGCTGCTATCTTCTGGATCAGGCACGGAACAACCGCAGGGCTTGCAGCCCTCTTGGAGGACCTTATGGACATCACGCGTCGTTCGTTCATGATGGGAACCGCGGCCGCTTTGTTGGCCGCGAAACGGGGATATGCGCAGGAGGCCACGCCGGCGCTCCGGCTCAGTGCGTGCGATTGGTCACTGGGCGCGGGCGGTCCGGGCGGCCTCGAGATCGCGAAAGCGGTGGGGCTGGACGGCCTCGAGGTGTCCGCCGGTAGCCCAACGGACATTCTCGATATTGCGAAAGAGGATTACCGGCAGCAGTACAAGGACGGCGAAGCCAAGACCGGTGTCGTGGTGTCTTCGGTGGCCATGGGATTCCTGAACAACGCGCCGTTGGCCACTGATCCGCGTGGGCCGGCGTGGCTCGAACAGACCATCGACGCCACGAAGGCGCTCGATGCGAAGGTTATCCTCTTGGCTTTCTTCGGCGCCGGGGACTTGCGCAAGCACCGTGAGCTCAAGGCCGATTGCGTCGACGTCGTTGTCGAGCGGCTGAAGGACGCCGCTCCGAGGGCCGCCGAGGCAGGCGTGATTCTCGGGCTCGAGAACACGCTTTCAGCGAAGGACAACATGGCCATCATCGAGCGCGTCAAGAGCGACGCCGTGAGGGTGTATTACGATATCGGCAACTCGACAGACAACGGCTACGATGTGCCGGCCGAGATCCGGATGTTGAAAGACCAGATCTGCCAGTTCCACTTCAAGGATGGGAGTCATTTCCTCGGTGAGGGCCGAGTGGCGATGGATCCGGTGGTCGAGGCGATACGCGCCATCGAGTACAAGGGGTGGATTGTTCTTGAGACGGCGATGCCGACGAAAGATCGCGACGCGGACTTCAAAAAGAACGCGGCCTACGTTCGCGGAATCCTGCAGATGAGCTAGGTGTGCCCTCATCTTAGGTGAGCGTTTTTTCGCGCTCGGCTGTTGCATTACCGGCTGGGACCGCGTATCATGGAATGGATTCCTGTGGCGGGAAGGACGACTCGGTACTCCGGCAACGGGTGTGCCCTTGTGTCTTTGTAGAGGACGGAGTCGGTGACAAGCATTGGCAAATATACGCTTTTGCCGCTTCTTGTCCTTGTGATAGCGGCAGCGATAGGTTCGTGGAAACTCAAGCAGAGCGTGATCGTTCCCGAGGCGTTGAAGGTGGCCACCGCCGAAACGCGGATGTGGGAGGCCTACTCGCGGTGCGATATCAACGCCGTGGCACGGGAAATGGTATTGCTGTTGCGCGAGCAGTTCGGCCTTGACGAATCCGAGGCGCAGGAAACGGCGGGGTGTATCGCGCGGGCCATGGGGGCGTTCGTTCTGATGACGGGTTCGGACTACGAAAAGACGGTTCTACCCGAACTCGAGAAGGGATACGCGCGCATCAAGCAAGCCTCGGGGGCGTTGTGGGACGTGCAGGCTGCCGCCCAAGCGGAGCTCGATTGGTGGGTAGCCCGGCGGACGCCCGGTCAGAATAGCGTCGAGCAGGTGGGCCAACGCATCGCCAAGCTGTACGGTGTTCTGTTCGGCACGACGAACGCCCACGTCGAGCGAGCGGGCTATCTTCGTGCCAAAGCCGCTTGGCTCCAAGACTCCAGCCCCAACTGGCCGCAGATCCAGCTCCTCCTTGAGGAATCCTACGCTTCCCTGGCCGAGGGCGTCCGCAAGACCGAATCCTTCAAGGCTAAGAAGCCCATCGGCCGGTGAGGGGGACGTTCTACGTTTGGATTCGGGAGGGGGCCAAATCCAGAAAAAGAACGAACATCTCAGCGCAACGCATCGCGGTTGAAACCCACGGCCGGTATTAGCCTATCTTTGGGGAAAAATGGTCTTGACGCGAATACCCGTATCCGTTAGAATGGGTATATGGCAAAGGGGTTTTGGGGCCGGGTTGATTAGCAAACCGGTGAGGTATGCGGGAGACAAGTTCGTCAGGCGCACGCGTGGTGAGGAGCCGTCGGCGATCTCTCATACGATGAGTGCGAGGGGGCGATTGTCACGCGGAAGATAAGGGATTGTCCCCTGCGTATCTGTCTCCCCGGAGTCTGAGTATGGGTTCGCCCCAAGTGCCTAGTATCTGAAAGGGATGTGGTTCCCGAGACGCAGCAACGGGCGTTCAGACTAGGGGCGCACATTGGGGCGGTGAGTGTAGGGTGTCTTGAGGGAATCCATCCATGGGTAGATTGGGGACGGATCGCCGAGAGGAGGGCGAGAGTATGGGCATCATCGCGTACAGTATGGGGTCGAAGCGGGTAGCGGCGAGTACAGTCTGTCTGGCGGGGCTCGCATTCTGCATCGGGTTCGGATACGGACAGCAGGCTGGGGCGCTTGCGGGCGGGCCCGACGCCTACGGATACCAGTTCACGGACTCCACGGAGCCGGGGGGGCCCGCGTATGATTTCGAGGATATCTCGACAACGGGCACGGCCGTGTTTCTTGGAGACGACGAGGTAAGTGGCGCTATCCCCATCGGCTTCCCGTTCAATTACTATGGCGTCGACTATACCGAGGTTTACATTAGTTCCAACGGCTTCCTTACCGTCCTCCCCGGCCAATCGAACGGGTGCTGCAGTGGGCAGCCTCTACCGGCAGGCGGTGATCCAAACGGTGTCATTTCGGGCTGGTGGGACGATCTTCTTCCTCCCGCAGGCGGCAGCATCACTTACGAAACGTTGGGATCGCCGCCGAATCGACGGTTTATTGTTCAGTTCACGGATATCACGCATTGCTGCTCCGGCACTTTACCATGCACGCTCCAGTACAAGATTTACGAGGGGTCCAATGCCATTGAGGTCCATTACAACACCGCGCCCGCGGACGGCACCCCCCACGGCGCCGGAATTGAGGATGCCGATGGGATCGCCGGGCTGCAATATCATCTGGGCACCGATTCGCTCAGCACGCCTTTGGCTGTACAGTATTTCCTCATCTCAGACGATCTCGAGGTCACCGGCGGCCCGCTGGACTCGACGGGATACTACGGCGGCCCCTTTGCCCCGCCATCCGTCACCTACACGCTGACCAACAACGGCGGGGCGTCCCTGGATTGGACGGCGTCGAACTCCGAAGCTTGGCTGGACTTAAGCTCGGCGGGCGGCACGTTGGGCGCTGGGGCGTCGACGACGGTCGATGTAACCATCAATGCGAACGCAAACGCCCTGGTCCCGAACGCATACATGGACAATGTGGCCTTTACAAACGTGACTTCAGGCGCCATCCAGTACCGTGAAGTTGATCTGACCGTGGAGGAGCCAATCGAGATTGGCCCTGCCATCGACTTTGCGTGCTCCGGATATATGGGCGGCCCGTTCACGCCGGGCTCCATCGCGTACACGGGAACAAATCACGCGAGTATACCCATCGACGTTACGATCAGTTGGTCTGCGGCATGGCTCGATTTGTCTTTCTTGGGTATTCCACTTACTCCCGGCCCGAACAGTGGCACCTTGCCGGCTGGGGCGTGGGGTGCGATCGATGTGGTCGTCAATGGGGACGCGAACAGCTTACCCCCTGGGACGTATACCGCTGACCTTATCGTCACCGACGACACGACGGGAGTGACACAGACTCGCCACGTCGAACTCGAGGTATTGGAGCCCTTGGAAATATCTCCGGGCGACAGTTTGGTTTCCTCCGGGAACCCGGGTGGCCCGTTCACGCCAAATTCGATCACCTACACGTTGACCAATAATGGCGGGGCATCCCTGGACTGGACGGCTACAAGAACGGAGGCGTGGATCGACCTGAGTTCGGCTGGCGGGACGTTGGGGGCCGGCGCGTCGACCACGGTCGATGTGACCATAAATGCCGCCGCGAACGGCCTGGGACTCGGCGTTTATGCCGACACCGTATGGTTCGGCAATACGACCACGGGCGGGTCGGAGAGCCGAGGAGTCCAACTCACGGTAACGCCTCCGCAAACGGTATATGTCAGCGGGCTGCCGGCCGAACCCGCGGATATCACCATCGATCAGACTACGGGAACGATCTACTACGCCGCGAAAGATGACTTCTACGGAAGTCTTTACGCCATTGCCCCGGACCGGAGCGTTAACTTGGTGACCAGTGATTTTGCAAGTAGCCTGGCAGAGTATTATGTGCAATCGGATATACAGTTCTACAATGATCATGTCTATACAGTTTTAGCATTTGGACATCTTGTCGAGATCGATCCCGCCACAGGTTCTTCCACTTCAGTGCTCCTTTCTGGCTACATGTTCATTGGTGCCGGGGTGGACGTTCGCGGAGGCCAGTTCTTGTTAACAGACGGCGGCTTTGGCGCAAACATCTTGTTGGGCTATGATCCCGTCGGAATGGTTGAGGCTGTTCTTGTGTCGGGTCTGCCCGCTGAGTCGTACGGTCTTGAATACGATCCCTATGGAGATAAGGTCTACTTCGCCGAATCGAACAGCGAATTCTACCGCGCCGACATTGTCGGGGGAACGTATACGCCGATCACTTCCGGGGCCTATTCGGGCTTTGGCAACTTCGCGGTTTCGCCGGATGGGCAGTATCTCTACGCCCGCGTGCAAGACCGAGTTGACCAAATCGTTGTTGCGGATGGCACGGTGAACCCCTTTGTGTCCGGTTGCGATTCGGACGACACCGACGATGTTGTGTGCGGCCCAGCGTCATCAGGAAGCGGCGACAGCCTCTACGTGGTTAACGGCTATTCCATCATGGAGATCGCGTTGGCACCTCCCGACAGTCTCGAAGTGTCTCCTTCGAGTGGCCTGAACTCGTCCGGATACTATGCCGGGCCCTTCGTTCCGGGCTCCATCACGTACACATTAACCAACAACGATACCGCGCCTGTGGACTGGACGGCATCGAACTCGGAAGCATGGCTGGACTTGAGTTCGTCCGGCGGCACGTTGGCGGGCGGTGCGTCGACGACAGTCGACGTTACTTTCAATGCCAACGCGAACACTTTGCTACCCAGCACGTACCCTGACGTTGTGGCTTTCACAAACGTGACGTCGGGCGTGACACAGAACCGGCCGGTCGATCTGGTGGTTCTCGAACCGATCGAAGCCGTTCCGCTGAGCGGTTTGACGTCGGGCGGCTACCTGGGAGGCCCGTTCACGCCGGGCTCCATCACCTACACGGGAACGAATCACGCCAGTGTGTCTATCGACGTCAGGATCAGCTATTCAGCGACGTGGCTTGACGTGTATGTCTGGGGCATTCTAGTTCCTCCAGGCGACACCATTAGGCCCGTACCGGGCGGTGCGTCAGGGCCTATCCAGGTCGTCATCAATGCCAACGCGAACAGCCTACCGGTCGCGACATACATAGAAGACGTTGTTATCGCCGACGAGACAACGGGCGTCGTGCAGACTCGCCGCGTCTCGCTCGACGTGACGGAGCCTTTCGAGGTGACGCCCGGAGATGGTCTGGTCTCGTCCGGGCCTCCCGGGGGTCCGTTCACGCCCGACATGATCACCTACACGTTGACCAACCACGGCGGGGTGTCTGTGGACTGGACGGCGACAAAAACGGAGGCGTGGATCGACCTGAGTTCGGCTGGCGGGACGTTGGGGGCCGGCGCGTCGACCACGGTCGATGTAACCATCAACAGCGCGGCCAATGCATTCGCAGTAGGTGGATATGCAGACACGGTCTGGTTCGCGGACAGCACGACTGGCGGAGGGGTAAGCCGGGGAGTCCAGCTCTGGGTAAGGCCTCCGCAGACCGTATATGTAAGCGGGCTTCCGGAAGAACCGGCGGATATCACCATAGATCAGGCCACGGGAACGATTTACTACGCCGTGGCCGGAGATACTCTGGGGACGCTGTACGCGATTGCCCCAGACCGGTCGGTCAGCCTGGTAGCCAGTAGTTTTGCGGACGCCCTTGGGGGCCAGTACTTCTTCTCCGACATCCAGTTCTACAATGGCCGCGTCTACACGGTGTTAATGTTGGGAGAACTCGTCGAAATCGATCCGGCCAGCGGTGTGTCCGTCCAGATTCACACGTTCACCGACACCAGCTATTGTGCCGGACTGGACGTGCGCGCGGGCGAGTTTCTGTCCACGGACGGCGTGGGGGGAGGAGATGCTCTAAGATCCTACAATCCGACTAGCATGGTTGAATCTCTCCTTGTGGACGGTCTGCCTGTGTATTCGATCGGATTGGAGTACAACACCAACGACGACGGAGTCTACGTGGCCGCCTATCCCGGATTGTATCGTGCGGACATCGTCGGAGGAACCTACACGCCGATCAATGACTCGGCGGATTCCGGTGCAGGCAACTTCGCGGTATCGCCCGAAGGGCAGTATCTCCTTGCCCGCGTGGCGGACCGGGTCGACCAAATCACCGTGGCGGACGGCACGGTAAGCACGTTTAGCGTGGGCTACGCCAACGATAACAGCGACGACATTGCATTTGGCCCCTCCTCCTCCGGCGGGGGCACGAGTCTGTATGTAGTGAGCGGAGACTCGATCTTCGAGATCGAATTCGAGACGGATCCCCTTGAAGTATCGCCTTTGGAGGGTCTGACGTCTTTTGGTGGCGAGGGCGGCCCGTTCACCCCGGCCTCGATCACGTACACACTCACAAATAATGATGCCGATCCGTTGGACTGGACCGCCGCCCCATCGACGGCGTGGGTGGACGTGAGCTCTACGGGCGGCACCTTGGCCGGAGGTGCCTCGACAACGGTCGACGTAAGCATCAACGCGAGCGCGAATGGTCTTGGTATTGGCACCTGGGCGGATAGTGTGGTATTCACGAATGTTGGTACAGCTGTTATGTACGTGCGGCCGGTGGAACTGAGCGTCGGCACGCCCCTTGATGTGACGATCGAGCAAGCGCCTGCCCAGGTGGATCCGACGGACAGTCTTCCGATCGAGTTCGAGGTCCAGTTCTCGGAGGGCGTCTCGGGGTTCACGGACACGGCACTGCCCGGTGGGGACGTGGAGTTCGACGGAGCCGCGCCGGTGACGGGCTACACGATCACTCCCGACGGCGAACCTGCCCCCACTTCGATCGATTTCGAGATCTTGAACACCTCGTGTAGTGGATATGACGAATATGCGTTTTACCTTAACGGTGGGCTGCTGGGCACGGTTCAGGGCGATCCCGGGGGGACGTGCACGTGCGACCCGCCATTGCAGACGTATGTCGTCAACGACGCGGGGTTGATCGCCTCGTTATGGAACGTAGGTAGCCCGAATGAGTTGCGTGTGACGAAGTCGCCCGGCTATGTGGCGAACTACTTCGCCTGGGTTCGGGCTCAGTTGCACTTTGCCTCCACGACCGACACCGTTTGTATTCATGAGTACGATGGTGGCAATTGCTCAAACCCGAGCCTGTGCGGCGCCGGGTACGGCGAAGAACCCTTCGATGAGAGCGTGGTTGTCACGTATGGTAATCCTGATCGGTATACGGTCAGCGTGACGGCGGTCGGCGGAGAGGGAACCGTCGTGCCGATCATTCCGGCGGGCGCGGCGCAGGCGTTGGCCCATCCGACGCTTCTAAACCGGGAATCGACGAGTGCGGACAACAGCGTGTGGTACGACACGGCAGTGCCAACAGTGGACATACTCGATGTGGCACCGGATCCGCGCAATCTGCCCGTGGCCTTGATATCCATCGTGTTCAGCGAACCGGTGGTCGGTTTCGATACGACCGACCTGACGCTGACGCGAGACGGCGGCCCCGATCTCCTTACAGGGAGCGAGCCGCTCACCACGGCAGACGACGTGACGTGGACTCTCGGCGCGCTGTCCAGCCTAACAGACGTGGACGGAACCTACACGTTGACCGTGGCCGTTTCGGATATCGAGGACGTGGTGGGGCGGCCGTTGGCGGGTTCAGCGAACGAAACGTGGCTGATGGATACGGAAGCGCCAACGGTGGACGTGGTGGATGTTGCGCCTGATCCGCGTCGCACGCCGGTGAATCTCGTGCAAATCGTGTTCACCGAACCGGTGCTGCATTTTGGCGTCGCCGACCTCCGGCTGACCCGTGACGGAGGTTCGAATCTGCTCACCGGGACAGAGTCTCTCGTCACGTCCGACAGCAAGACATGGGCCTTGAACACTTTGGTGTTGACCGCATTGGGAGGCTCGTATACGTTGGCGGTCAATGTCTCGGACATCACGGACCAGACGGGCAATCCACTGGAGGCGGGCGCATCGGATTCGTGGGTCATGGACCTCGTTGCGCCGACGGTAACGTCGGTGACCCCCATGGGCAACGCCAATACGAACGCTGCGGAGGTCCAATTCAAGGTGATGTTCAGTGAATCGGTGGCAGGCGTAGATACGGTGGCGCCGTTTATGGATTTCGCCCTCATTACGGGTGCGAAGGCGGTGTCCGGAGCAGCCGTGACCGCCGTGAGTGGTAGCGGCAGCATGTACACGGTGACCGCTGACACGGGTAGCGGTGACGGAGCGCTCGGCTTGCACGTGATCGCCAACGGCACGATCCACGATGCGGCGGGCAACGTTCTGACCGTAGGATTCACGGGCGAAACGTTCTCCGTCGATAAGACGGCGCCGGGGATCGCTATCGGGGCGCCGTCCGAAGAGAGCACCACCGAGGGGCCCGTATCGTATGAAGTGACCTACACCGGTGCCCACACGATCACGTTGTCCCCGACCCACGTGGATCTCGAGTCCGAGGGCACGGCGACGGGCACCGTCACCGTAACCGGCACCGGCACAAGCGCCCGGACGGTGAATATCTCCGATATCACGGGAACGGGCGACGTATCGATCCTGATCCTGCCCGGGACGGCCTCGGACCTCGCCGGCAACCAAGCGCCGGCCGCGGGCCCGAGTGCGCCATTTACCGTCGAGACCGGCTTGCCGACCTTGGGACTGTTCGGCTTCGCGGCGTTGGCCGGGGCCGTAGCGCTTGCCGCTTCGCGCAGGCTGCGCCGAAAACACTAGATCGGGTAACCCGGGGCCTCATCACGCCGCAAAAGCGTGATGAGGCCCCGGAGATTTCCCGTCGCTTGACGTACCTTCCCGGTGGTGGTAGCGTATGGCGTGAATCGGTGCATTCTCATCACAGAGGAGGGATCCATCATGGCGCAGCGGGCAGACTCCAAGGGTATTCAGCGGCGGGATTTTCTCAAGTCGGCGGCGGTTTCGGCAGGTTTGACGATCCTTCCGGCGAGTGTGGCGCGGGGCAGTGCCGCGAACAGCAAGCTCGAGTTGGGCATCGTCGGCTGCGGTGGCCGAGGCCCGTGGATCGGCAAGCTGTTCGAGGAGAACTCGGAGACCAAGGTCGTCGCCGTGCACGACTACTTCCGCGACCGCGTGACGGCCGCCGGCGATACGTTCGGCGTCGCTCCGGATCGGCGCTATGTCGGTTTAGATGGCTATAAGGAGCTCGTCGCGAGCTCGCTGGATGCCGTGGCGGTGATCAGCCCGCCCTATTTCCATCCGGCGCAGGCAGTGACCGCACTTGAAGCGGGCAAGCATCTGTACCTGGCCAAGCCGATCGCCGTCGACGTGCCGGGCTGCATGGCCATCGTCGACGCCGCGAAGAAGGTCGAGGACAAGCAGACCGCGTTGGTGGACTTCCAGACGCGGAACAACGAGTTCTTTCGGGGTGCTGCCCAGCGCGTGCACGAGGGGATGATCGGCGATCCGGTGTCGGGCCAGTTCTCGTATCACTGTGGCCGGCTGGGCATCAAGACGCCGCCGGGGACGGAAGCCGCGCGTATGCGGAATTGGGTGTTCGATAAGGCGCTGTCGGGCGACATCATCGTCGAGCAGAACATCCACGTGCTCGATGTGGCCAACTGGTATCTCCAGGGTCATCCCGTGAAGGCCTACGGCACCGGTGGTCGTAAGGCGCGGACGGATGTGGGCGATTGCTGGGACCATTTCCTGGTCACGTACTGGTACCCGAACGATGTGCTCATCGATTTCAGCTCGGGCCAGTTCTGTGAGGGCTATTCGGACCTGTGCATGCGGCTGTTCGGTTCGTCGGGCACTGTGGACTCGCACTACGGCGGTAACGTCGTCATCCGTGGCAAGAGCGCCGGCTGGCGCGGCGGCGACACGAAGGACATCTATCAGCAGGGCGCCATCAATAACATCCACGACTTCTGCGCGAGCATCCTCGACGGCAAGTACCTGAACAACACGCAAGAGAGCGCCAACAGCACAATGACGAGCATCCTGGGGCGCATCGCGGCCTACGAGAATCGCGTTGTTACCTGGGACGAGATGGTGGCGGCGAATACGCGGCTCGACGCCAATCTGAATCTGCCGGCGGACGGCCCGGACCAGAGCGCGTAGGGATTGAGGCAGGGGCCTTGTTGACCCCGGCGCGGCCGTTGGCCGCGATCAAGCTGTGTCGGCTAGATTATGGACCATATTGACCTCATTGACGGCGGGTCAATCGTGTCCGGAAATCGGGGACAGACAGCCCTCCTTCCGCCTTCGCGAGGCTTCCGCCTTCGCTCGGCTTCGGCGGGACACGTCGGCGAGACAAGCGAAGAATCGGAGGGAGTCAGTCCCCGTTTTCCGGAGGAAGTCGAGCGGATAAGGTCCAGGGTTGGACGCCAGAGCGGAGCAGCGTTAGTGACACATAGCGTATCGGCAGGGAATCGCGTGCGTGAGCACGGAGTAACTCCACGGGTCGTGCCGCGCGGGCGCTTTTTCATCTAGGAGATGACGGGCGTCCTTCTCTCGCCGGGTCGGCACGA
>Ga0209097_10000224_pt1 | contig 62295 bp, 41 predicted proteins | sample AD_UKC052_MetaG_FD_184419 | JGI IMG/M metagenome (GOLD analysis project Ga0209097, IMG submission 184419) | Active sludge microbial communities of municipal wastewater-treating anaerobic digesters from USA - AD_UKC052_MetaG (SPAdes) (version 2) | ecosystem: Engineered > Bioreactor > Anaerobic >... | reverse complement strand
GCCGATATCAATGTTTCTAATATTTATGACATTTTTATGGCCCCTGAAGCAAAATTTATTGTAAATCCATCATATACTTTTACTATTACAAGTTCAAATATTCATGCAGGTTGTAAATATATGTGGGACGGTATTTATGTAACTGACAGCAATGCTACAGTTAAAATTCAAAACAATTCAACTGTAAAAGATGCCAAAAATGCCATATATTCAGAAAATGGTGGTAAATTTGAATTGAAAAATTCGATATTCCAAAATAATTATACATCGGTAATGGTAAGAAATTATTTCAGTTTATTGTCGCTTCCTGCCTATAAAGGTAAAATTTATGGCTGTACTTTTGAAAAATCCGGTACAGGAATGATTGAGCCTTATCTTAATATCAAACCACGGCATGGCATATACCTGGATAATGTTTATAATATTACAATTGGCGATAGTACTCAAATGACTAATACATACTGGAAGGTGTTTTGCGGTATTGCAAGCTTTAATTCATCGGCCAATGTATATAATAATAATTTCATGAATATTAAAATCCCTGTTGCATGTCAGGGTGGTCCTGATGGCGATTATACAGGCCTTTATTGCGAAACGGCCATACACAGTGTTTCAACAAGCAACGACCGCCGATATTACAATGGTTCGCAACTAAAAAGTGGTGCAGGCGCCAACAGCCGTAATACCTTTGACACTTGCAGCACGGCTATTTATTCCTACACTACATTAACTACCGTAAATAACAACAAGGTAAAAAACACTAATATCGGGGTTTATTGCCGCGAAGCAACTTCCGGGAGCTATGTTATAAACAGCGCATTTAATAATACTTCAGCAGGTATTAAGTTTATCAATATTTTACCATTAATAAAGAAAATTACTATTAAATATGATAGCATTCTTAACCCGACATGCGGAATTTATTTATCGAATGTTACCTCACACGCGACGAATCTTTTAATAAAAACAACTGTAAGTAATAATTATATTACCAATGTTAAAAACAGTTCGGTTTATGGCATACGGTTAGAAAAATGTAATTATATTGAAGCATATTGTAATAAGATTGCCCGAACCGCCATACCTGCAACTGCCTACCGTTTATTAATCAGAGGAATTCATATAGAACAATGCGAAAACGCGCTGATACATGATAACACCAGCGAACGCATAGGGTTAAGCATAAAAGGCGCCGGCTCCTTGCTGGGTACACAGTTCAAATGCAACACCTCAAATGGTAGTTACAACGGGTTTTATTTTGATGCCGCCTATGGGGCTTCGCAAACTAAAATTTCTGACCAGGGAATTTCTACCCTACCTAATGATAACAAGTGGTATAATGTGCCTACAAATTTCTATTGTATTGATGCTGCTACTGGGTTTTCAATAACACCCTTAAAAAGATGGTATTATCGAAGTGTTGGTACTCAATATAATCCGACGATATCTTCTAACGCAAATTATGGAATCAATAAATTTTCAGCGGGTAACCCAACCCAATCCTCTTGCTCATCTTGTGGAACAATAGGAATGTCAGGTAGTGCCTCGACATTTACCCTTAGTGAAACAACAAATACACTGGACAGTGCTGAAATGAGCGGAATAGTGAACGAAAGCAACAACTACACCGAGTTAGATGTGTCGTTCAAATACTTTGAAAAGCAATATGCCTACCACAAACTTGATGCAAACATTGCAGAGTTAAATGCGCTAACCGAGCAATATTATTATGATTTAAAGAACGGGAATATTGGCAAGTTTGATGATGTTTATAGGAATACAGAACTAGGAAATATTGATGATGCTATGCTTTTAAATAATCAAATTGTTCCTTTAAATTACATTGAACAATATCGTAAATGGGTAAATTCGGTCTATTTCGATTATATTGTACCGCAAAAAGTAATACCACAGGCTACAATTAATGATTTGCAAACATTAGCATCCACATCACCATTCGTAAACGGTGATGCTGTTTACACTGCCCGAGCTATCGTGGGATATACCGAACCTGTTGTTATACCGAAGAACTTGGAAAACGATGATAACAATAGTTCTGATATTACAGTGAAAATATATCCAAATCCGGCCGAAAATAATATCAATGTGGAACTATCAGGTATAGCAACCCGGCAATTTAGATTTGTAATAAGAAATATTCTTGGGGTAAAACTCTTAGAAAAGCAAATTGGAGGAAATGAATCACTAATTTCTATTGATATAAGCAATTTGAATAATGGACTTTACTTATACGAAATCATTAATATTAAAGGGTTAAACATTAAGAATGGGCGATTAGTCATCAGTAAGTAGATGAAGTTGATAAAGTATATATTATTATTTGCTTTAACATTGGCTAATGTACAGATGTGCATTGGCCAATGTTTATCTATTAATTTTATTAAAAATTCCGAATTAGAAGATTTTTCATGTTGTGCAAATAATTTAGAAATGCTATTTTGTGCTAATGATTGGTTACAACCGACTTATAGCAATGCTGAATACATAAATACCTGTGCTTTAAGTTCAATAATTATTGACCATGATTACATTTTTCTAATCCATAATATTTATTTTGGTAATGGTTGTGCAGGAATGGTGAATTACTTGTTTAATAATAATGTAAATCCCACAGTAGAGTTAAGAGAATATATTCAAGGAGAGTTATTAGACTCTTTAGTATCAGGCCAATTATATTATTGTGAATTTTGGGTAAAGCCATTTAATTTCAATAATAATAATCCATATTGTGCAATTGATGCTTTGGGGATTTTTTTCTCGGATACTCTTCCCAACAGGACTATGAATGATGAAAAAGTAATGCTTTTTAATTCACAAGTAAATAATCTACCGGGGAATATTATTTCTGATACAACTAATTGGACAAAAATATCAGGTACATTTTATGCTAAAGGTGGAGAAAAGTACTTTACTGTTGGTACGTTTAAAAAAGAATTTGAAATTAATAGAATTTATTTTGGCACACCACAAACGAACTATTCGTACTATTTTTTCGACAATTTTTCTCTTTGCCCCTGTGAAGATACTATACCGCCGGATACTGTAAACACAGTAACTCCGGTGCTTGAAGTTTATCCGAACCCGGCAAGTGATAATTTATTTGTTTTGTTTGATGGATATGATCAATTACAAGCCATTGACCTCGAGATATACAATATTTTAGGAGAATTGGTGATGAACAAACAAATTTTAAGCAGCGACGCACCCACAAGTATTAATATAGCGCCAATAGCTTCGGGCTGTTATGCAATTGTATTAAAAAATGGAAGTAGTATTTTGTGTAAGGATAAGCTGGTGGTAATTAAATGAAATATCGATCAACCTTGCCTGCAGCAAGCAGGGATTTCTGATCTTTGAAGTTCAGGAAGATCTAAAGACACCAGGCGCCCATCGGCATTAATTACCAATAACCTTAAATTCCGTCCGGCGGTTTACGGCCCTGCCCTCTTCGCTGTCATTTGATTCGAGAGGCTTGGTAAGCCCATAACCTTTATAGGATAAGCGGGTCTTGTCAATGCCCTTATTTACCAGATATTCATAAACCGATTTTGCCCTGTTTTCCGAAAGTTTCTGGTTGTATTCGGCCGTGCCTTTGTTGTCGGTATGCCCGCCAATCTCTATCTTCATGGTTTTGTTCTGGTTCAGCAGCTCAGCCAGGCGGTTCAGTTCCACCTGCGATTCGGGTTTCAGGTCGAACTTGTCGAAATTAAAAAAGATGTTTCTCAAAACCACCACACTGCCTGTTTCGATGGGTTGCAACAGCACGTCCTTCAAAAAAGGTTTGAGTTTGGAATGATCGCCTTTTAGCTCGAAGTTTTCGGAATAGAACAAATACCCTTCTTTTGAAACATTCAGTGCATAGTTGCGGTCGGTGGGCAGGCTCACCATAAACTCGCCGGTTTGTGGATCGGAAAACGACTGCGCGGCCACTTCCGAGTTGGTGAGATCGATAAGTTCAAATTTAGCTCCTATTCTTTTTTTCGATTTGGCATCATACACCGTGCCTTTCATGTAGGTAACCGCTGTGGGGCGCGCTTCTTCGTATAGTTCAAAAGCATAAATATCCATACCCCCTACTCCGCCATATTTATCTGACGAAAAATAAGCTTTGTTGCCACGTGCGTTTACAATCAGGTAACCCTCATCATTGAATGTGTTTATCGGATAGCCGAGGTTTTTTGGCGTGGACCACTGTCCGTCTTCCAGCAGTTTTGAGTAAAAAATATCCATCCCTCCCATGCCCGGATGACCGGTAGAGGTAAAATAAAGCGTCTTGCCGTCGGAATGTATAAAAGGCGACATCTCGGAATAACCCGTATTTATTGAGTCTCCCAGGTTGACAGGCGCTGTCCATACGCCGGCTTCATTTTTGGTAGTTTTCCAAATATCCATCAGTCCTTTGCCACCCTCGCGGGCGCTGGCAAAATACAGGGTCTTGCCGTCAGGCGAGATGCTTGGCTGCGAATCCCATGCGCCAGAGTTTACCCGTATCCCCATATTTACTGGGGTGCTCCATCCGGCGCCCTTGCGTTCCGATACATACAGGTCGCAGCTACCCATACCGTCGGCACGGTTACAGATAGTAAAATACAAGATATTACCATCGGGCGAAATGCTCTGTGCACCCTCGTTGCCGTGCGAATTGAGGGGTGCGCCGATTTTAAGCGCCTTTCCCCACACACTGTCAGAACTTTTAACACACATATAAAAATCTTCTTCCTTGTCCGAAGAGTGAATGGTGTTGGCATCGCGGGGCCTGAGCACAGTAATCACCAGTTTACTTTCATCAACGGTAAGGGAGGGCGAGTATTCATTGTTTTCGCTGTTTACGCTGTCGCCAAGGTTTACAGGGGTAAAAGGCACCGGGTTCTTCATGGCATTGATAGCGAAATTACACGACTTCAGCAAAAACTGCGAACGTTTTACGTATTTGGGGTTCTGTTTGTCGTACGAAAGGAATTTTTCAAAATGTTGTTTTGCATCATCGTACCTCCCGATTGAAAATTCATTAGTACCCAGGTTGAAATATATGCCTTCATAAAATTCCGGATCTAAGTCCACAACATTTTTGTAAGAATTTATGGCCTTTTCGGTAAGTTTTTGTTCGTCGTAAATATTACCAAGCAACATGTGTGCTTCCAGAAACTGTTCGTCTTCCTTAATGGCTTTCAGCAGGTTGGATTCGCAGCTCAGCATGTCTTTCGCCTGAAAGCTCTCCATGGCTTTATCAAAAAGTTTTATGGCTTTCTGATTGGTGGTCGTATATTTTCCCTGGGCAAAGGCAGACTGCATGCAAAGAAGTAGAATAATTATGGTTGTCAGCGATTTGAATTGTTGCATAGTATGATGATTTATAATTATAACCTGACAAATGTATAATTATTTTGCAAATAGCGGACCGGAATATAAAAGTGGGTTGCTCAAGCCCATGCTGATTTCAGGGAATCCTCATAAATTTATGCGATTGCAACGAAACGCCCCATTGCGGGTGTTTCAAAATGTAATCGACAATGCGGGGGGTAACTGTCTTATACCGGCTCCATTCGGGTTGCAGCAGGAGTCTGCATTCCTTCCTGACGAAACGGGCGTTGGCTTCAGCCCAGTCAAAGTCGTCATCATCGTACACTATTACCTTCAGCTCATCGGCCAGTTGAAAAATTTCAGCCAGCGGCGGCGCATTACGTTTGGGCGACAGGCATATCCAATCCCAGGCACCGCTTAGTTTTTCACTGCCCGATGTTTCAAGATAGGTTTTGATTCCTTCTTTTTTAAGCCCTGCACATAAATAATCGAGCTGGCAGAGCAAGGGCTCTCCGCCGGTAACCACAACGGCTTTGGCAGCACATTTAGCGGCTTTGGCAATAATAGCATCCGTTGAAGTCAGGGGATGATAGCCTGCAATCCACGATTCTTTGACATCGCACCAGCGGCAGCCCACATCGCAGCCGCCTATGCGGATAAACCAGGCAGCTTTGCCGGTGTGTGTGCCTTCGCCCTGCAAAGTATAAAACTCTTCCATCAGCGGAAGCAGTTTACCTTCTTTCAAAAGCTGATTGGTATCCAATTTATTTGTAGTATTCTTTTTTTGCCGCTTTCAGGGTATTCATCAGCAGCCCCACTATGGTCATAGGGCCAACTCCCCCCGGAACAGGCGTAATATATGAACATTTTTTTGCCACCTCATCAAATTTCACATCGCCTTTCAGACGGAAGCCGGATTTGGAGGTTTCGTCGGGGATCCTGTGGATGCCGACGTCAATAACCACGGCTCCGGGTTTAACCATATCCTCAGTAACAAACCCCTGCCTGCCGATGGCTGCAACCAGAATATCTGCCTTGCTGCATATTTCGGCTAACTGCTGAGTCTTGCTGTGGCAAAGGGTTACCGTACAATTGGCCGATTTATTGTTGCGCGACAGCAGAACGCTCATTGGCGTGCCAACAATATGGCTGCGACCTATCACCACGCAGTTTTTTCCTTCGGTCTCAATCTTGTAACGTTCCAGCAAAAGCATGATACCGTATGGTGTTGCAGGCAGATAAGAAGGCAATCCGAGCAACATCCTGCCGGCATTCACCGGATGAAAACCGTCAACATCTTTTTTGGGGTTGATGGCTTCGATGATTATTTGCTCGTTGATATGTTTTGGCAAAGGCAGTTGCACGATAAAACCGTCAACTTCTTCGTCGTTATTTAAAAAATCCACTACCTTAAGCAGTTCAGATTCAGGAATGTTTTCGGGGTATTTATATACCGAAGAAATAAAACCTGCTTCCTTGCAGGAACGTTCTTTTGAGGCCACATAGGTTTGGCTGGCAGGGTCCTCTCCTACCAGCACCGCTGCCAGATGCGGCGACTTACCTGTGTCTGCAATCATCTTGCTCACTTCAGCAGCTATTTCGGATTTGATCTCGTCTGAGATTTTTTTTCCATCAAGTAAAACCATAATTGTTTCAATTAAATTCACGCAAAGGTAGTTAATCTGCCGGATAAAAATTGAAATCATTTTGCTCCGGGATTTTTTTTATATATTTGCCGGAAACTATAATATTTATTGCAGATGTTTGAAAACCTGAGCGAAAAATTCGACCGCGCGTTTAAGATTATAAAAGGCCAAGGTCATATTACGGATATCAATGTAGCCGAGTCGTTGAAAGAAGTTAGAAAAGCGTTGCTCGATGCCGACGTGAGTTATAAAATTGCCAAAAGTTTTACCGAAGATGTCAAAGCCAAGGCGCTGGGGCAAAATGTGCTGACCTCCGTGTCGCCCGGACAACTGATGGTGAAGATAGTACACGACGAACTGACGCTGCTGATGGGCAGCGAAAAGTCGGATATCAACCTGAAGGGCAGTCCTGCCATTGTGCTGATAGCGGGATTGCAGGGTTCTGGAAAAACCACTTTTGCCGCCAAACTGGCCAACTACCTGAAAACAAAAAAAGGTAAGAATCCGTTGCTGGTGGCTTGCGACGTGTACCGTCCGGCCGCTATTGAACAGTTAAAAGTGCTCGGACAGCAGATCAGTGTGGAGGTATTCAGCGAGGAAGAAGATAAAAAGCCTGTTTCGTTAGCAAAAAAAGCTATCAACTATGGTAAAGATAAAGGCCATAATGTTATCATCATCGACACCGCCGGACGTCTGGCTATTGATGAAGAAATGATGAACGAGATCTCCAATATTAAAAACGCCGTTGTTCCTCATGAGATTTTGTTTGTGGTGGATTCCATGACAGGCCAGGATGCCGTGAACACAGCCAAAGCCTTTAACGACAGGCTTGATTTTGATGGCGTGGTGCTGACCAAACTCGACGGCGACACCCGCGGCGGTGCAGCCCTGACCATCAGGTCGGTGGTGAACAAACCCGTGAAATTTATCGGCCTTGGCGAAAAGATGGATGCCATTGATGTGTTTCATCCTGAACGTATGGCCAGCCGTATCCTGGGCATGGGTGATATCGTGTCACTCGTTGAACGTGCACAGGAGCAATACGATGTGGAAGAAGCCCAGAAGCTTCAGAAAAAAATTGCCAAAAACCAGTTTAATTTCAACGATTTTATCAGTCAGATAAAGCAAATAAAGAAAATGGGTAACGTCAAAGACCTCGTAGGCATGATACCCGGCATGGGCAAGGCCATGAAAGATGTGGACATTGACGAAAACGCCTTCAAAGGTATCGAAGCCATCATCGGCTCGATGACACCTGAGGAAAGAGAAAACCCCGACATCATCAACGGCAGCCGCCGCAAACGTATTGCTGCCGGCAGCGGCAACAGCATACAGGAGGTAAACCGTTTGATAAAACAATTTGAAGACACCCGCAAAATCATGCGTTCGATGACCAACGCAGGCAAAAACCCGGTAAAACAAATGCGGAATATGCGACAGATGATGAGGAAATAGTTGGAAGTGGAAAGTAGAAAGTAGAAAGTTAAAAGTAGAAAGTTAAAAGTTGAAAGTTGAAATTTGAAAGTCATTAGTCATTGGTCAGTAGGTAGTAGTTGTAGTTAATAGTTAATAGTTAATAGTTGAACCGCTGAGGCGGATAAGAAGTTAGGAGCAAGTTATTGTAAATTGGAAACAAAAAGTAAAATTAAAAATAAAAAATTATGAAAAAATTTACCCTGTATCTTTTATTTGTGGCAGCATTGATGCTGTTTCAGACGGCTGCCTTTGCGCAACCCGGCTCCTCGTGCAGCACACCTTACGTGATTACTGCCCTGCCATTTAACCAGGCAGCCATGACCACAGTCGGGTTTCCCGATATTTTTGATAATACCGCTGCCTGTGCCAGCAACTACATGACTGGCAATGATTTTATTTTTTCATATACCCCGGCTTTCACACAATATGTGAATATTGCTTTAGCCAACACAGGTAATGCGGTAGGACTTTTTGTCACCGACGGCTGCCCCGACCTGCCCGGCACCTTATGCGTGGCCTCCAGCGAAGCCATGATGGGAAACCCGTCACTGGCAAATGTTCAGCTCAACGCGGGTACTACCTATTTCATCATTGTTTCTACCATGGACCCTATATATATTGTTCCTAATCCGTCTACAGCTTTCGATATACAAATGGATATGCTCAACCCTTATGATGTGGCAGTAACAAGTATTATCAGCCCTGTTTCGGGTTGCGCCCTCACAGCCGCAGAAGATGTTACCATTGAACTGCTTAACAACGGCATTGCACCTGTGGATTCATTTCTTGTGGAATATGTTATTAACGGCAGCACCATCGTTACAGATACCGTTTATGGCCCTATACTTCCTGACAGCACCCTGCAATTTACTTTTACGGTAAAAGGCAACTTCTCGACCGTCAACACAACATACAACCTGATGGCATACAGCAAACTGGCCGATAATAATGCGGCCAACGATACTGCTTTCATGACGGTAACCAATGCGCCTGTTATCAGCACTTTTCCTTATTACGAAAACTTTGAAGTCGGCAACGGCGGATACGGCACCAGCGGCACACTATCTTCGTGGGCATGGGGAACACCCAACAAATCGGTCATAACACATGCCTCTTCACCGGTCAATTGCTGGGTCACCGGTTTGGTGGTAAGCTATAACCAGGGTGAAGCCTCGTACCTCGACTTTCCCTGTCTTGATTTTTCCAGTCTAACAGCTCCTGTTCTGGAATTTGACCTTTGGGTGGCCACTACCGGTACTTTGGACTATTGCCGCGTGGAATATTCAAAAGACGGCGGCACAACATGGCAAATACTGGGACAACAAAATGATCCTATAAACTGGTATGATGGCGCCAACGGCTGGGCTACCCCGGGAACAGATTTTATTACTGTCCGCCACAGAGTGGATAGCCTGGCCGGCAACCCCAACGCCAAACTAAGGATTTATTTCTATGGTAGTCTCCTCAGCCAGTCCGACGGCGTAGCCGTTGATAATATTCATATTTACCAGGCTCCGGCCAACGACCTGAGCATCACCGAAATTCTATATCCGGGCACTTCCTGCGGACTAACCAACAACGAACACATGCAGGTTACTATCGAAAATCTCGGCACTGCCGTACAGAGCAATTTCAACATAGGATTTTCCATTAACGGTGTTAATGCTACGCCGGAAATGGTAACTTCTGCCATCAACCCCGGAGCATCGCTGCAATATACCTTTACTACACCAGCCAACCTAAGCGCGGTCCAGCAATATGATATCAAATGCTTCACCAGCCTTGTGGGCGATGCTGATCTTACCAACGACACCACCGCCATTACCATAAATAATATGCTCGGCATCAGCGCCTTTCCTTATCTGGAAGATTTTGAAACCAGCGACGGAGGTTGGGTAAGCGGCGGATTAAACTCTTCATGGGCATGGGGGACACCGGCAAAACCCATTATCAACCATGCAGCCTCCCCTGACAAATGTTGGGTAACCAACCTGACCACCAATGCCAATATGCTTGAAATGTCGAACCTTCTGGGCCCATGTTTTGATTTCACTACACTCACCATGCCTGTAGTTGAGTTCAACATATGGTATAATACGGCCTCCATGGCACCGGGCATGGATAGTATCATCCTGCAGGTATCCATCGACAGCGGAGCTACCTGGACGCGCGTGGGAACCATGTTTGATGCCAACTGGTATAATACGCAATATGGCTGGAGTGGCAACCTTTCGGACTGGACACATGTACGCCACACGCTTGATTCGGCCGGAGGCGAGCCCAATGTCCGCCTACGCCTGTATTACTATGGCCCCTACGCTACTATTTGCGAAGGAGTAGCCATTGATGATATCTATATCCACGAAGCACCGGTAAACGACCTGGGTGTTACCAATTTGTATTCACCTGTTAACGGCTGCAATATGACGAACCACGAATTTGTTGGCGTATATTATTCCAATTTCGGACAAAATGCACAAAGTCATTTCCCGATCAGTTATCAGATTAACGGCGGACAATGGGTTACGGATACCATCAACACTCCAATATATTATAATGAAACCCTGTTTCACAGTTTTAGCCAAACTGCCGACCTGTCAGCTCCCGGTGCTTATGTTTTTAAAGTTACCACAGGTTTAACCAACGACGAAGACAACACCAATGACACAATTACCGTAACGATAACCAACAGTGCAGGTATCAATACGTTTCCCTACACCGAAAATTTTGAAGCCAACGATGGCGGGTGGTACACCGAAGGCACCTCATCGTGGGCATGGGGTGTTCCTGCATCACCAGTAATAAACTCCGCCCATTCGCCTACCAAAGCATGGAAGACCAACCTTACCGGCAACACCCTCAGCGGCGAAGAATCGTACCTGATAAGCCCCTGCCTTGATTTTACAGGATACAGCAGCCCCACTATTGAGTTATATGTTTGGCACGAAACTATGATGATGATGGGCGCAACTGCCGTCCTGGAAGCTTCTATTGACGGCGGCGTGAACTGGTTTGTGGTCGGCCCCAACGAAACTACCGACTGGTATTCAGCCGGATTAACCGGCACCAATGCATGGACAGGCAGCTCGGCAGGTTGGGTTTACAAAGCCCATCTTCTGGATAACTGCGCCAACCAAAGCGGTGTAAAACTCAGAATACATTATATGCCCGGCCAGTTTGCCATGACACCCGAAGAAGGTATTGCCATTGACGATATTCATATTTTCGATTGCATCATGCCTGTTCCTGCCTTTAGCTATACTTCTAACGGGGCCGCGGTTTCTTTTACCAACACTTCCACCGGCGCCCTTAGCTACTTATGGAAATTCGGCGATGGCACCACCAGCCCCAACACCAACGCTTCGCACACCTACCCCACTTCAGGAACCTATGCTGTTACTCTGGTAGCCTATAACGACTGCGGAGCCGACTCAATAACTCAAAATATTACGATCTCTGTCGGAGGTATAGATGATAATTTGTCCGGTAACAATATAATTTGTTCGCCAAACCCCAACCATGGTTCTTTCAATTTGATTATAAACCAGCTTGTTTCGGGGAAAATTAATATGACTATTTATTCTCTTACCGGTCAGGAAGTTTTAAATAAAACAATTACTATCGATTCGGACAATATGACTCTGCCTGTTAATATTTCTGAATTTGGCAAAGGAGTGTATTATTTACATCTCACCGGAAGAGACGTGAATGTTATCCGGAAAATCGTGGTTGAATAATAATTTCAACAAGATTTAAAAAAGGTCGGCAGCAAACTGCCGGCCTTTTTTTTGTCTGCTTCCTTCCATATTTTTATAAAAAAATGTATGGTAAATGTATGAAAATGGCTTTTTTAAGATTTTTGTTATATATTTGAACACCGATACTGTATCAGTAAAAAGTTTGATTATGCATTTGCACATGGAACTCATACAATTACTTTTTGGGCATAACCATTATCAAATTTCGCTTTGACTCATTTCGATTAAGTAGTGTACTAGTCATAATAAATTAATAATTAAATCCATCTATATGAAGCAATATTATTTTCACGACGGGCAAAACCAGCAAGGTCCCTTTGATTTTGAACAATTGAAAAACAGTAAACTTACACGGGACAGTCTGGTGTGGTGCGAGGGCATGGAAACCTGGAAAGCTGCCGGAGAATTAGATGAGCTTAAATCTTTGTTTGCTGCTGTGCCCCCGCCTCTTCCAAAAAACGTGAATATTCCGCCACCTTTTACGCCGAAAGTTCCGGCAGCGCCAGTTCCCCAAAAAAAGAAAAGAAAAGGCCTGGTGTGGATCATTGTTGGAGCCAGCCTTGGTGCTATACTTATTACTGCATTAATTATTTTTCTTTTTTTCAAATCCTGTAATACAAATAAAGGAACGTCATCTACTGTGGATTCTGTTGCGGTTCAGACCGATACGGCAGTAGCCGGTACCGCATCAGAAACTTCATCAGGAAAAAATGATGGAAAAAGTAAAAATGCCATAACCGATTCTAAAAAAGAGAATAACCTTACCGCCGACCAGCAAAAAGAAGAAGAACAAAAAGCGGCATACCGCACCAACTGGAGAAAACATGTTTTTGCCAGGCCCAACTGGTCGAACGGACCTTTTAATATCATTGTAGATCCGACAGTTACCCTTACCAACAGTCTGCCCTATTCCGTTAATGAAGTCGGGGTATATGTAAATTATATTCTGCTGGATGGCTCAACGTGGAAAACCGAAAAAATTTCGTTTTACAATGTCGGGCCCAACAGGACTGTTACCAAAGACGCACCGCCAACCGAGAGGGGTACAACACTACAGGCACATATCTGCAAAGTCACATCGAGTTCTCTGGGATTATATTATTCAAACTAGAAGTTTCACCAATTCTACAGTAATGGAAGAATCCAGGTATCTGATATTTAAATCACCCATTGGAAATATTCTCATTGAAGAGAGAAATAAATTTATTACAGCAATAAGTTTTATTGATCAGGACCGTGAAATCAGGCAATCTTCTGCACCCTTGCTGAAAATATGTGCTAACCAGCTACAGGAGTACTTTACAGGTAAAAGGAAAAAATTTTCGATTCCTTTTGAGCAGCAGGGTACCGACTTTCAACAGCAGGTATGGAGCGAAGTGGGTAAAATTCCGTTCGGGAACCTAAGAAGTTATGAAAAAGTAGCTATAAAAATAAAAAACAAAAAAATTGTCCGTGCCGTTGGAAATGCGGTTGGCCGGAACAAACTTGCTATAATCATTCCCTGCCACCGGGTAATAGGCAAAAACGGAGCCATGACAGGCTATGCCGGCGGCCTGTGGCGCAAACAATGGCTAATTGAACATGAGCAATATTATTTGCTAAACCTCAATCAGTAAGACAGTTAGTTTTTCAGGCAAACCGATGCCTGGAAATCCGATTCACCACCAATTCGGCAAACAGCAGAAAAACCACCGGCAGTATGATGAATACGTATAGCGGATTGATTTTGGGAATTTGCAGGTTGTCGAAAAATTCACGTATGGTGGTTACCCAAGCCGGTGTCTGAAAGGTAATTACCGCTCCCGACATAAACGCCAGTACGCCCAGAGCAAGAATAAACACCGACATAATCACTGTAAACTTTATCAGTGTTTTTCTGCTTTGCGCCTTGCGTGCCATAATGCGGTTGTGAAGCTCCACCTGCTGCATAACCCTGTCGGTGATGGCCGGCGGGGCTTTTCGCACGTTTTCTGCCGACAATAGTATTTCTAACGATTTGAATAAATCATACTGCTCGCGGCATGCGCTGCATGATGTTATATGAGCTTCGGCTGCTGATTGCTCTGCAGGCGTAAGCAAGCCGTCGGCAAGCTCAAGGATAGTCTGTTCTGATAAGTGTTTCATAACAGCGAATATACGTTTTCTTTTAATTCATTTTTTAAAACTTCTGCCATTTTTATGCGCGCCCTGAACAATTTAACTTTGGTATTGGACAAACTCAGGTTAACCATTTCAGAAATATCGCTCAAGGACTGGTCTTCCATATAAAATAAGGTAACAATGGCGGCTTCATCTTCGGGCAGTGTGCTGATAGCTTTTTCCACATAATAAGTACGATCGGCCTTGCGCACAGGTTCGTCATCATTTGTCAACACCATATGAATATCGTCAATGTTCTGATGTGCCGGTTTTCTGCGTCTTACTTTTGTCATCGCCAAATTTAAAACTATTTTATAAAACCATGTGCTGAATTTCGACTCTCCTTTAAAATTTTTGAGGGCGATATAGGCTTTCAAAAAGGCATCCTGCGTTACTTCTTCGGCATCTTCTTCGTTTTTTGTTATCCTCACGGCCAGAGTAAACGCAAAATTTCGGTATAAATCCACCAACTTTCTGAAGGCAACAGTATCCCCTTCCAGACATTTATCAATTATAATTTTTTCTTCCTCGTTCATAACACTAAACAAATAGACGCCAGGTTTAATGAAATGGTTACAAATTTTCTCAACAATTGTTTAAATTTACAAAAAAAATGCAATACGACGCAAATATTTCATTAATTTTGAAAGAATACATTATCACAAAATATAGAAAATCAACGATGTACAAGAAATCAAAAAAAATTTTGCGTACTTTTGTAACCGGAATGAAGAACGTGTCGTCATATTGACAAAACCAATTAAAACTTACACAACATGGAAACATTTTTTGGAGTATTAGTACCAATTACATTATTCCTCGGACTTTTCACTACGCTGGTCTTTTTGCGTAAATACGAGAATGACGAACGTATGGCAATGATTGAAAAAGGCCTGGAGCCGGTCAATAAAAAGAAAACAGACCGTTTTGGCACGTTGCGTTTTGCGCTGCTGTCCATTGGTGTCGGTATCGGAATAGTGTTGTCAATTATCATTGTGCAGTTGATCCCCAAAGAACCTCATCAGGTAACCAAGACCACTTCACCTGAAAAGCTGAAAGTAATTTTGAATAACTTACCTGTGAAAACAACAAGCGATTCGTCATCAAAAACACTGGTCATCACCAAGGATACTGTTAGCGAGTCGGAAGAAGCAGTTGTTGAAAAGGAAATAGATGAAGAGCTGGAGAACATGCCCACCGTTACGGAAGAATTTACTGAATATTCGCGTGATGGCGGGTTGGTGGGAGCCATTTACAGCGGCATGATACTCATCTTCGGCGGCATGGGTTTGCTTATGGCATACCGCATACGCAGCAAACAAAAAAAATTAGAGGAATAAGCAAGTAATTTTTTTGGAAAAACCGGGCGAAAACGTCCGGTTTTTTTTATTTTATCAGAAGGCCGGAATATTATTTTGCCATAATGATTTATTTATTTTTTTTAAATATAAACAAATTATTCCCTACTTTTGCAATTGTTAGCACATACAATTGTTGGCACGATTAGAGATCGCACAACCAATTGCAACAAATTAATACATAATGGAATACCGAGAAAATGAACAACTGAGACTCGCCGCAGAATTTGTTCAATATACCAACAAAAACATCTTTATCACCGGAAGAGCCGGTACCGGCAAAACCACTTTTTTGCACAACCTGAAAAAGATCACCCCGAAGCGCATGGTTGTTGTTGCCCCCACGGGTGTTGCCGCCATCAATGCCGGCGGTGTTACCATTCATTCCTTTTTTCAACTGAACTTCGCCCCTGCTATCCCTGAGGTATTGAGAGCAAAAAAAGCAGACGCCAGCGCTGAAGGATATAAGCATAAATTCAGCCGTAACAAAATAAAACTCATCAAGTGTATCGACCTGCTGGTAATTGACGAAATCAGCATGGTACGCGCCGATATCCTCGATGCCGTGGATGAAGTATTGCGAAGGTACCGCAACAGATCGAAACCCTTTGGAGGCGTGCAACTGCTGATGATTGGCGATCTGCACCAACTTACACCGGTTATAAAAGACGATGAGTGGAATATCCTTAAAGAATTTTACGACAGCATATATTTTTTCGACAGTTTTGCTCTAAAAAAATCGCAACATGTCAGTATCGAACTCAAAGAAATTTTCAGGCAAACGGATAAACATTTTATCGGCCTGCTCAACAAAGTACGCGACAACCAAACAGATACAGCCACCATCGCCGAAATCAATACCCGCCACATACCCGGTTTCAGGGCCAAAGACGAAGATGGCTATATCACCCTTACCACCCATAACGCCGGCGCCAACAGCATTAACCAGGCAAAGCTCGATGAACTGAAAGATGTTTCACAGTTTTTTGATGCCGACATTGAAGGGGAATTTTCACCCAATGATTTTCCCACCGACGAAAAGCTCGAACTGAAAGTCGGCTCGCAGGTGATGTTCATAAAAAACGACCCGTCGCCGGAAAAGCTTTACTACAACGGGAAAATCGGAAAAATAACCCGTATGGAAGACAATGTGGTTTTTGTAAAATGCCCGTCGGATAACGAGGAGATAGAGGTATGCAAAGTAGCATGGGAAAACGTAAGATACTCCCTTAACGAAGATACCCGCGAGATTGACGAAAAAGTGATAGGCACTTTTTCGCAAATACCGCTGCGGCTGGCCTGGGCCATCACCATACACAAGAGCCAGGGCCTCACTTTCGACAAGGTGATTATCGATGCCCATGCCGCCTTTGCCTTTGGCCAGGTATATGTGGCGCTGAGCCGCTGCCGCACTTTTGAAGGTATTGTGTTAAGTACGCCCATCTCGGTGGCCGGCATCAAAACCGATACACTGGTGGCTGAATACACCGAAGATGTGAGGCAAAACGAGCCGGGTCCCGAAAAACTCCGGGAAGCCCGGAAAATCTTCCAGCAAGACCTGATCATCGAACTTTTTGATTTCAACTTACTGAAATACCGCTTTGATGATCTGTTGAAACTTATTCGCGAAAACGCCCACGTGCTGGAAGCTTCCAAAGTTATTGACCTGGAAGAAAAAAGAAAACTTTTTGACACCGACCTGTTGCAGGTAGCTGAAAAATTTAAACAACAACTGCGGTACATCATGCAGCAAGACGTCCTGCCGCAGGAAAATCCTGCCCTGCAGGAGCGTATCAGGAAAGCTTCGCAGTATTTTTCTACCAATATAAAAACAAAACTCTCTGATTATCTGAATACTATCTTTTTCGACACCGATAACAAGGCCATCAAAAAAGACCTGGCTGAATCATTGGAAAAATTACAAAAAGAGACATTTATCAAATACTCCTGTATTAAAAATACCCATGAAGGCTTTGATACACTCTCTTATTTACGTCAAAGAAGCGATGCAGAAATGGATTTCAGGCCGCCAAAATATAAAGCTGCCTCTCAGCCGGTCGCTTCCGCACAAAGTAAACACCCTGTCCTGTATCAGGCATTAAAACAATGGCGTAATAACCTTGCCGAAGAAAATAACCTTCCGGTGTATCAGATACTGCCACAAAAAACGATCACCGAGCTGGTCAATAAACTCCCCACCACCCTGCAAGCGCTGAAAACCATAAAAGGTATCGGTAAAGTAAAATCAGAAATTTATGGCCCGGAAATAATATCCCTGATACTGGAATATTGCCGCGATCATGATGTAGTGGCCGAACAGATTGAAATTCCCGTCAAGGCAAAGAAAGAAAAAAATCCCTCACGAAATGTCAGCCTTGATCTTTACCAGGCAGGTAAAAGCATTGCAGAGATTGCCAAAGAACGCGGTTTTTCGATCACCACTATCGAAGGGCACCTGGCGCATTTCGTAGGCCGCGGCATCCTGGATGTCAAAGCCTTTGTGGACGAAGAAAAAATCAAAAAAGTGCTGACCATGTTAAGCGCTGACGAAAAAAAATCGTTGGGCGAAATCAAACATGCCCTGGGCGAGGAAATTTCGTACAACGAACTGAATTTTGTAGTACAGCATTATAAGCATTTGCAGGAAGAATAAACCGGCGTTTCCGTCGTTTTATATCCGGGTTTTATCGTTAAAACAAGTCCTTTTTACTTCAAAGTTATTAAACTTCCGCTGTTGATAATTATGGCATCCCGCCGGTTTGCCACTCTTTATTTAATAATAATTTCGCAGTACAAAGGATAATAGTATATAAGTGTTTAATTATCAACAGGATACAAATTAAAAAGTATGTTGTTATGCTGAAAAAAATCTTTCTTACCATCGGCTGTGTGAGTATGCTCACGGGTGCACACCTGGTGTATGGCCAAAAGACAAGCAACTATCGGTCGCCTATCGTTCAATACCGCGACGCCGTTGAGCTGTTTAACAAAGAAAAATACGGTGCGGCGCAGGAAAACTTTAAAATGCTGGCCGATACCCGCGATTATCCGGTGGAGATGCGCGCCAACGCCCTTTATTATGAGGCACTGTGCGCATTACGGCTGTATAATGCCGATGCCGAAAACCTCATGATGGCTTTCATCAAAGATTATCCCGAAAATCCAAAGGTAAATCGCGGCTACTATGAGCTGGCAGGCTATTATTTTACCGGCAAAAAATATGGGAGCGCCTTGCAGGCCTATGAAAAAACCGATATCCTTCAGTTGAACGGAGAGGAAACCGCCGACTATCACTTCAAAACCGGCTACAGCTACTTTATGCAACAGGATTACGCCAATGCCAAGAAATCATTTTTTGAAATCATCGACAAAGAATCCAAATATACGGCGCCGGCCAACTACTATTACGCGCATATTGCCTATACCGAAAAAAATTACGAAAGTGCGCTCAAAGCTTTCAGCAAGTTGCTTAACGACGAGAACTACAGCAAAATAGCGCCCTTTTACATGATTCAAATCTATTATTTTCAACAAAAGTACGACGAAATCATCGCCCTGGCTCCTGTCCTGCTCGATTCTGCAGGTAACAGCAAAAGAACTCCCGAAATTGCACGCATTGCCGCCGAGGCCTATTACCATACCGAACGCTACAAGGAAGCCCTGCCCTACCTCGAAATGTTTTTGCAAAAAAACACGGCGCCACTCCTGCGTAAAGATCATTATATGATTGCTTACACCTACTACAAAGCAGAAGAATATGGCAAAGCGATAGAAAATTTCAAAAAAATCAGCACCGCGGAAAATGACTCCCTTTCGCAACTGGCCTGTTATCACCAGGCACAATGCTACCTCGCCACCGGCCAAAAACAATTTGCCATGAATATGTTTGCCTCGGCCTACAAAATGGATGCAGACAAACAACTGCAGGAAAATGCCATGTTCAGTTACGCCAAACTGGCCTATGAAACGGCTTTCAACCCATACAACGAGGCCGTGAATGTCTTTAATGAATACATTGAAAAGTACCCCGAATCGGAAAACCTCGATGAAGCCTATGAGTATTTATCGAACATATACCTTACCACCAGAAACTACAAAGACGCCCTGTCATCGTTGGAAAAAATCAAAAAACGTGATAACAAACTCAACAAGGCCTACCAAAAAATCGCTTACCTGCGCGGAATAGAGCTTTTCAATAACAATGAATACAATGAAGCCATCGCCATGTTAGCCCAATCAAATAAATACCCCATCATCACCGAATACGAAATTCAAACCTATTATTGGACAGCAGAAGCCTATTACCGTCAGCAAAAATTCGATTCGGCCATTTACAATTATCAGCTCTTGCAATCCACCACCGGAGCTTTCGGCAACGAACCGTACCTCAATTCGTATTATGGACTGGGTTATTCGTATTTCAAAAAAGCCAGTTATACATCTGCCCTGTCGAACTTCAAAAAATTTACTGCGGAAGCCAAAAATGCAACACCCCGAATCATCAATGATGCATATAACCGCACCGGCGACTGCTATTTTATGAACAAGGATTTCGCCAATGCCATCGAAAATTACGATAAAAGTTTACAGATGAACCTGGTTGATGCCGACTATGCCCTTTATCAGAAAGCTCTGGCACAGGGTGCTTCTTCCAAACTCGAAACTAAAGCTTCATCCATGATGTCGCTCATCGACAAATACCCAAAATCAAACTACCGTGTCTCCGCCATCTATGAACTGGCCAATACCTATCAAAACCTGAACAACAACGGCAAAGCCATTGACTATTATGATATGCTCACACGGGAATATCCCAACTCGGGCTATGTCAGCCAGGCCTTGCTGAAAAAAGGGATGATTTATTATAATGAACAAAAAGACGAACAGGCTTTGCAGGTACTCAAAAAAGTGGTCAGTGATTTTCCGGGCACCCCCGAATCGAAAGAAGCACTGGTGAGCATTCGCAACGTTTATGTTGATATGGACCGCGTGGAAGATTTCTTTGTGTACGTCAAAGACCTTCCTTTTGCTGCGGTATCCAATGCCGAACAGGACTCTATCACGTACATTGCCCTTGAAAATCGTTATATGCGTAACGACTGCGACAATGCCATGGCGGGATTTAAAGATTATATCACAAAATTTCCCAATGGTGCCTACCTGATTGACGCACATTTTTACCTTGCCGAATGTCAGTATCGTGCCAAACTTACCGACGAAGCGCTGCAAAACTACAACTTTGTCATTGACAAACCCAGAACCAAGTTCACCGAGAAATCCTTGCTGAATGCTGCCGCCATCAACTTTAGCAGGAAAAACTACGAAGCCGCCCTGACTAACTATACCGACCTGGAAAAATATGCCGAGTATAAAGAAAATATTCTGACAGCACAGACAGGGCAAATGCGTTGCACCTACCTGCTCAACCTGTATTCCACGGCTATCAGTGCTTCGCAAAAACTTTTGCTTGCCGATAAACTACCCGAAGACCTGATGGTGGAAGCCCATCTTACCATTGCCAAATCGGCGCTTGCCTCAAAAGACACTACCCTGGCACTCACCGAATTTGAAACGGTTACCAAACTGTCGAAAAGCGAATCCTGCGCCGAAGCCAAATATAGTATTGCAGAAATATATTACCTGCAAAACCTTACGGAAGCATCGGAAAAAGTGGCCTTCGACCTGATAAATCAGGTACCCTCCTATGATTATTGGGTTGCCAAAGCCTTTATACTGCTTGCCGACAACTATGTGAAGACAGGCAACCGCCACCAGGCAAAATACACCCTGAAAAGCATCATCGACAATTACGAAGGCGCCGACCTGATCAAGATTGCTGAAGAAAAACTCAACGCCATCCTTGAGGCCGAAAAAATTGAAGAACAAAAGAAAGCGGAAGAGTTGCTGAAAATTCAGAACGAGCCAGGCCCCCTGCTCAACGAAATAAAATAGAAAACAAATTTCATGAAACACAACAATAAAATGAACAAACACATCATGAAAACACCAAAATATATAGTCGCCGTCATGCTGATTGCCATCGTTTGCGGCACCCTGCAGGCACAAAAACCCTATGATGAAAAAGTAACGGTAATAGCCCCTTACCAGCCCACAATTTCCGACGCCAACAAAATCAACGTGCAACCGGTGCATCCCGACACCATTTTTGTTACTCCCAGGATGTCGTACCAGACACTCACCCGCAAATACCCCACCACCTATACTACCGATCCCATAAAACCCGCACGGGTTGGCGACATCAACCTGGCTAAGCTGTACAAATTTCTGGTAAAAGCCGGTTTCGGAAATTATACTTCACCTTACGGAGAGTTTTTTGTAAACAATACCTACTCTCGTTCCTATTCAGTTGGCGGACACCTGAAACACCATTCTTACCTGGGAAAATTCAAAGACTGGGCCTACCCGGGTAACAGTGAAAATCTGGCTGAGTTTTACGGAAAGAAATTTTTTAAGCAGCATGAACTAGGCGGAGGCATTGGTTACAAAAGAAATGTGTACCACTATTATGGATTCAAACCCGGAGATTATCCCGATATCATCTCCGTGCTGCCGCTCGACAGAGACCTTTACAAACAACGTTTCAATTTGATCAATGCTGACGTGTACTTTAAGACCATACACCATCCCGATTCACTGAAACTAAATTATTCGGCAGGTTTTAAATACTATTTTCTGAACGATTATTACAAAACCTCTGAAAATGCAATTGATTTTACTGCCGACATAAACAAAGACCTTCATTTGTTTAAAATCACCAGCTCACAGTTTGTTGGCCTGCAGGCCCAGGTAAAATATTGTTTCGACCAGGATTCACTGTATGAAAAAAATGCCGGGCTCATCTCATTAAAACCATACATAAAAACAACTTTCAAAGGTTTTAATTTCAATCTTGGTGTAGATATTTCGATATCGGCCGCCAACAATGCCAAGTTGTACTTCTACCCTATCGCCGACGTACAGTTCAACATTGTGAAGAATATCCTGATAGTTTTTGCAGGCATCAAGGGCCACCTGCAACAAAACAACTTCTACAGCACCATCAGCGAAAATCCATATATCAATTCCTACATCCCGCTCTCATACACCAGTACAACCTATGATATTTTCGGAGGCATAAAAAGCGATATCAGCAAAACCATGAATTTTTCTGCAGCCGTGTCTTATTCGCGCATCAAAAACCTCCCGCTTTACGTTACCGATACTACCCTGGTATTTCGCAACAAGTTCAATGTAATCCACGATAGCGCCCGCCTGCTCAATGTGAGGGGTGAATTTGTTTACCACAAAGATGAAAAATTCAAAGTGCTGGTCGGCGGCAACTTTTATCATTACAAAATGGACAACGAGCTTAAGGCCTGGCACAAACCCATCTTTGATGCTTATGTGGACTTTTGGTACAATATCCGCGACAAATTCATCATAACGGCAGGTGTTACCGGGCGTTCGCATATTTATACCAAGACTTTTAAAAGAACAGATTTGGGAATTGAAGCCGGAAAAAAGACTTTCAAAGGATACGCCGATGTAAGCCTGGGCTTCGAATACCGCTACTCCAAAATTTTATCGGCCTTTATCAACGTCAACAACATCGCCAACATCAAGTATTATACCTGGAACAACTACCGTGCATACGGGATTAATATGATGGCCGGTGTGACCTACGCGTTTTAACGCAAATTTGTGTTAAGCCGGTTCAGCCCGCTACACTGATAAAAATGAATATGCACCTGGCTTTGTGGTCAGGCGAATGTGGTGTTTCTAATTGGTTCAGGCAAAGGTTCTTATTGCAAAGGTGCACCAAAACTTTTACGATAGCCTCATTTCCTGATACGAAGACGCGGGGGAAATATTATTGTACTTGTCGCCTGGCGTAGTTTTCCATTCTACATTTTTTTTATCTGATCACCAAGATAACAGGAAAAAGAAATTGTAAGTTGAAAAAATATTTTATCAGGCAGAATTAATATATATTTATTGTTTTCACTCATAAAATGCACTTTTATTGCGTTTATATGTTTGTAGATAAAAAGTAGTCCTTTGATATTGCATTTGGCTGATTTATTTCGTATATTTAACGCTTAAAAAAAGTTATTTTCTATGACGACAAAAACCTATTCCAATGGAAAAAAAATATACGCTTATCATTGTATTTTTGATAACAATTGGGTTGTCGCTAAAAACTGAGCAGCATGCCCAGGCTCAATTAGCAGTTGCTCAGGGCGCCGCTATAGGATTAACCCCGCTTCAGCTGGTTCAACAGGTGCTGGTAGGCAGCGGGGTTACCGTGAGCAATGCCACATTCAACGGCTCGGCAGCACTTATCAATTCAAATCAGGTAGGTAACTTTACCACTGCCGGTGGCGCCACCACTCAATTAGGCTTTACAGGAGGCATAATACTTGCTTCGGGCAACGCTGCCGATGCTATCGGGCCTAACTCTTCAGGCAGCTCGGGCGTAGGAACGGGCAGCGGCTCCGACCCTGATCTACAGTCGCTGGTAACATCTACCATCTATGATAAAGCTGTATTGGAGTTTGATTTTATTCCCCTGTCGGACACTATCAAATTCAGGTATGTTTATGGCTCCGAAGAATTTGACGAATTCTGCAACTCATCATATAACGATGCTTTTGGCTTTTTTATCAGCGGCCCCGGAATTACTGGGCCATTTACCGGTAATGCCAAAAATATTGCGGTAATGCCAAACAATCCAGCCAACTATGTTACCATCAATAACGTATGTAATGCAGGAGCTACCTACTCGTGGTTAAACAGCGGTGTTTACCTTCAATACGACCGGCTAACCTATATATACACAGCATGGTGTTTGGTTCAGCCCTGCCAGACTTATCATATCAAATTAGCCATCGGCGATGCCGGCGACTCCGCTTTTGATTCAGGTGTCTTTCTCGAAGAAAACAGTTTTACTTCCAATGCCGTGTCGCATACCACAGCCTTTTCTTCAAGTGTAGATACGATAGCTGTTGAAGGATGTAACAATGCCGTTGTAACTTTTCATTTGGCCAATCCTGCCACCTCTCCGGTAACAATCAACCATACCATTGGCGGGACGGCTATTGAAGGAGTTGATTACCTGGACATTCCAAACAACTTTGTGATTCCCACAGGCCAGGATAGCTACACCGTAACCATCACTCCCATTGCCGACGGCATAGCTGAAGGTACTGAAACTGTTACTATTACCTATACCAACAGTGTTTGCGGAACCACCGATATGGTGGTTATCCTCATACGCACCAATAACCCGCTCAGCGTTACCACCACTCCCGATGTCTATTCCTGCAGTGGGTTACCGGTAACCATCAGCGCCACCGTTTCAGGAGGTATCACTCCTCCGGCATATACCTATCAATGGAGCGTGGGCGCCGGAAACACGGCCTCCGTGGTGGTTGACCCTGCTACGCCTACCATGTATTATGTGACGGTTACCGATATATGCAATAGCACAGCGGTAGGCAATGTAATGGTTACCATCGGGAATCCGCTGACTCTTACCACCAATTCGACTCAGGAAACCTGTTCAGGACAAAACAATGGCACTGCTTCTGTAACAGCTTCCAATGGTTTTGTACCCTATGACTATCTTTGGTCACCATCGGGCTCCACCACCGCCACGGCTTCCAATCTCGCAGCCGGCACGTATTACGTTACCGTCACCGACCTTTATGGATGTTCAAACACCGCCAGTGTTGTGGTTACAACCAATCCTCCCGACAACCCCGCCTTCAATTATCTTTCATCCACATATTGTCAGACCGGCACCGATCCCGTGGCCAACATCACAGGAGGGTCCACAGGTACTTTTACCGCCTCGCCTCCCGGGCTGGTATTTCTCAATGCTTCCACAGGCCAGATAGACCTCAGTGCCAGTGCAGTAAATACCTATACCATAACCTTTACCACCAACGGTATTTGCCCATCGAGTAGTGCCAATACTATTACAATTACTGCGCCTCCCTCTGCGGCATTCGGATACAATGGTCCTTATTGTCAGAATGCAGCCAATCCCTTCCCCACGCTTAGTCCGGGATCGATAACAGGAACCTTTAGTGCCACTCCATCAGGACTGGTTTTTATTAATGCTGCCACAGGCCAGATTAACCTGGCTGCCAGCACTGCCGGAACCTACACCGTTACCAACAGCCTGGCTGCAGCGGGTGGATGTGCCGCTGCCAGTGCCACGGCCAATGTTACCATTAACCCCTTGCCAACGGTGACTGTCCCTGCCAATATTACTGTATGCAACAATGACATTATTGCTGCCACAAGTTTTTCAAGCAATCCTGCCGGCGCCACTTATACCTGGACCAACTCCAATATCGCCATTGGCCTGCCAGCGGGCGGCTCCGGAAATATAGCATCCTTTACAGCCACCAATACCGGGTCAGTAACTATTAATACCAACATTACAGTCACCCCATCGTTGAATGGCTGTACAGGGCCACAATCATCTTATACCATAACCGTAAATCCCACACCCACGGTAACGGTTCCCGCCAATATCACCGTTTGTAATAATTCACAAGTGAGTGCTACAAATTTTTCCAGTATCCCTTCAGGGGGAACTTTTTCGTGGAGCAATTCCAATACTGCCATAGGGTTAGGTGCAAGCGGCAGCGGCAATATACCTGCATTTACAGCCACCAACACGGGATCTACTCCTATTACTGCCACCATCAGTGTTACGGCCACAGTTAACAACTGCCAGGGTACTCCGTCCACATACACCATCACTGTTAATCCCACTCCTACCGTGACTATCCCTGCCAATATCACGGTGTGCAATTTTGCAACGGTGCCTTCAGCAAACTTTGTAAGCACACCTGCAGGTGGTACTTTCGGGTGGACAAATTCAAATACTTCTATAGGCCTGCCCGGCAGTGGCTCAGGCAATATACCAACATTTACCGCTACCAATAGCGGAACGGCCCCGGTTTCGGCAAATATCACTGTAACGCCGACTGTCAACGGATGTGTTGGCACGCCTTCCACTTATACCATCACGGTAAATCCTTCGCCAACTGTAAATGTGCCAGCCAATATCACTACCTGCCATGGGAGCAGTGTTCCGGCAGCTTCGTTTTCTAGCCCTACGACGGGGACCACCTATTCCTGGACCAATTCTGACACTGCAATAGGATTGGCTGCCAGCGGAACAGGAGACATACTTCCTTTTACGGCGAATAATCCGGGTACCCAGCCGGTAACATCAACTATCACCGTAACACCTGAAGCAAATTCCTGTGTGGGGACACCATCATCTTTTACCATCACGGTTAATCCTTTACCGGTAATAACTTTCTCAGCCATGCCCCAGTTATGTCACACTTCTCCGGCCTTTACCCTAGTACAGGCTTCTCCTGCCGGTGGTACCTATTCCGGAAATGGCGTTGCCGGCGGCCTGTTCGACCCTGCTGTTGCCGGTATCGGCATCCATACGATTACGTACAGCTTTACCAATCCGGTTAGCGGATGCAGCAATACGGATACCACACAGATTGTCGTCAGCGGGTTTTTAAATATTACGATAACACCCAACAATCCTTTTATCTGTGCCGATAACACAATACTACTGATGGCTAATGGCGCCAGTACGTTTTCCTGGGCTCCCGACAGCACTTTGTCGTCAGTCAGCGGATCTAACGTAATCGCCTCACCGGCAAACACCACAACCTATACCGTTACCGGCCAAAATCCGGATGGATGCATGGGCACAGCAACTGTTACCGTTGGCATTTATTATGTCCCCGAACTGGTAATCACCGCTCTGCCAAAGGAAGGCTGCAGTCCTCTGGATGTTCAATTTGGCTATGGACCTGTGGGCCCTCTTGATACCACTACATTTATGTGGAATTTCGGCGATCTTTCTTCTGTTGACAATACTTCAACCCTTTCCCACCCCAAGCATAAATACATGCATAATGGAGCTTTTGGTGTTTACCTGCGTGCTCATACCAACGACGGATGTCCTGTCACTGCCGTAGATACAGTAAAGGCGTTTATCAGGCCCCATGCCGATTTTTATAACAATCCTGAAGTGGCCTTTTCTGATAACCCGGAGATGGATTTTATCGATTTGTCTAATAATGCTATCGGCTGGAGCTGGGATTTTGGCGATCCCGCCTCATACAACGGCAACTACTCGGACATACAAAATCCGACACATATTTATTCGGACTCAGGTACATACCTGGTGCAGCTAATTGTTGCGAGCAGCCAAAGCTGCTTTGATACCATCACCCGCAGGGTGATAGTTTATCCTGAGATTATTGTTTATATTCCTAATGCCTTCACGCCTGACGAGGATGGTCTGAATGAGACTTTTAAACCCCTCATCAGTGGCCTGGATGAAAATAGATATGAATTTTATATTTACGACCGTTGGGGATATATACAATTCGATACCCGGGATGTGAACAAAGGATGGGATGGCAAGAGGAATGATAAAAACTGCGAATTGGGAATATATATTTACTACATCATCTACCATAGTATCACTGGCGAAATGTTTAAACTGAAAGGCACGGTTACCCTGCTGAGGTGATACTATAAGATTTTATACATTTTGATTCATCCGGGATACACTGGACACAATACACATCAGGAGCACAAGCGAAAATAGCCACAACCTATCAGACAATCATGGCGATAGCCCTGTGGCTGTTTACTACCGAGACCGGATTTAAATTGTCCAGTGGTGCTTTTGCCCGTGCACTCCGAAAGCTACTGACAGCCTTAACCAATACTAAACCTGTCAGACATGTGGTTTTTCCTCGCCAGAGCCGGACTGAGGAGTCTCGCTGGGCGGCGTTTCAGGATCCTTACCGGCATCGGCAGGTTCATCTTTTTTTATCTTCAGGTCTTCGGCAGCGCCTCCGATTTTGTCCATGCCTTTGTTCCAAATGTCTGTAGCTTTATCTTTAGTCTTATCCCAAACATCCTCTGCCTTGTCGCCGGTTTTTTCGATAGTATCGCCTGTTTTATCTTTGGTTTTTTCCCAGACATCTTCGGCTTTATCTTCTACTTTTTCCCAGACATCCTCGGCTTTGTCGCCAATTTTTTCAGCGGCATCTTCAACCTTTTCCCAGGCATCTTCAGCCTTGTCTTTAAGTTTTTCCCAGAAACTTTCTTCTTTTTTAGGCTCTTCCTTGGGTTCTTCGTTGGTTTTGTTTGTTTCTTCTGTTGCCATAATTATAATATTTATTTTTAGTGTAAATATAACAAAAAATATTGTGAAATATTTAATTGTTGAAATATTTTTGAGTACACAAATCCAAAAGGCAATGCCGAAAAAGTGCCCATGCCTTCACATGCCGTGTAGTATGTGCGGAAATATTTGCTTAAGAAGCTATCATAATCAAAAATACCCGTACTTTTGACAAAATAAACCGGCCTTTATGAAAAAGTTGCTAACCCTTGTACTGACCTTACTTGCTGTATTCCTCCTTTTTTCTGAATCTACTGCACAAAGCTCAGGAAAATTAAAATATGTTTTTTTGTTTATTGGCGACGGCATGGGCTCCAATCATGTTTTCCTCACCGAAAAATATAACGAGCTTACCAAATCAGAACCGCTTATTTTTATGAATGGTCATTGGTCGTTTGGCCTTGTAAAGACCGATTGTGCCGACAGCAACAAAATTACCGATTCAGGCGCCGGTGGCACAGCCCTGGCTTGCGGTGAGCGGACTAATTACGGCATGATTGGCGAATACCAGGGAAAGCCTCTGGAAAGTATTGCTGAATACCTGCACAAAGAAAAAAAATTCAAAGTGGGCATTATCACCTCTGTGCCGCTAAACCATGCAACACCGGCTAGTTTTTACGTCCACGAGCCCACACGCAGAAACTATGATAACATCAGTCATGGAATAATTGAGAGCGGGTTTGAATTTTTTGCCGGTGGCGGCTTCCAGTTTGGCAATGCAGATACCACAAAAAAAATTTACAGAGATTTCAATGCCGTAGTGCATAACATGACAGAGAATAATTATCAGTTGGTTTACGAAGAAGCGCAACTGACAGCCGACAATGCCGCCTCCTTTCACCACGTAGTCATTATAGACACTGCAATCCGCAACAGGCAGACAGCGCTGAAAAACGTGTATCCGGAAGAGAGAAACTCCCTGCCATTTGCTCTGGATTTCCCGGAATATAAAATGCAATTAGCTAAATACACCGAAAAGGCACAAAATTTTTTGTTCAACGATAAGGGATTTTTTATCATGGTAGAAGGCGGCAAAATCGACTGGGCAAGCCACGACAACGATGCCCTTGCAGCTATACACGAAGTGAATGCCTTTAATGAAGCCATAAAAAAAGCTTATGAATTTTACCTGAAGCATCCGAAAAACACCTTAATACTTGTTACTGCCGATCATGAAACCGGAGGCTTGTCGCTGGGCAGCGGACAAGATGAATACGGCGCTGTGAAATCAAACAAATACGCTTTATACATCCGCAAGCTGCTGCAACAAAAGAAATCATACATCTTTACTGATAAAGAAAGTCTTAAAAAGATACAGGAAGATGCCCAGATAGGTTGGACAACGGATGAGCATACGGCGGCACCGGTGGGTATATGGGCAATAGGAAGAGGCAGTGAAAATTTTTCGGGCATTATGAAAAACTCAGACCTGAAAACAAAAATTCTGCATCTGATAAAGTAATACCGGTCGGAAATACAATTTGGTATAACATCAAACCACCAGCACCCGCAATGCCGCGGGCTCTATAGAGACTTTTACCGGTGTGTATCCAACAAACTCACCGTCGATTTCAAAAGGCGCCTTGCCCGACAACGACTCAATGGAAAGTTCCCGGGCCGAGTGGTAATGTATTTCAGGATGAATTATTTTCTTGCATTTTCGCGCTTTTGGTAATTGTCTGAGGTAATCAAGGATGGAAATATCTCCCAGCAATGTTACCGATAGCAATCCATCGTCAGGAAGAGCATCGGGCGCAATGCCAATACCATTGCCAAAATACTTGCCGTTATTTATAACAAAATCCATGACGTTGCCTTCATAAGTAAAACTGTCGGCTGTTACCTTTATATGATTTTTCTTATAGGTAAAAAACGTACCAATAATTGCCCGCTGGTAATTAAAAAACGCGCTCAATCGTTTTGAATAGGCACTTTGCTTTTGTACCACCACGGCACCCATACCCACATCGGCAACATTAGCCATGTAGCGGCTTTCCTCGCCTCCAGCCACAGATTCGTAAGTGGCAGAACAAACATCAATAAGCCTGGTTTTGTCGTTTTGGATAGCCCCAAGAAGGCTTTGTGCATTTTCCGGTACGGCAACGGTTCTTACAAAATCATTACCCGATCCTTTTGGTAAAACGCCCAAACGAATCTTCAGCCATTGTTCTTCGGTGAGATGTTTTTTTGCCTTAAGCATGCCATTAACTACTTCATGCAGGCAGCCATCGCCACCAACACTTATTACATGGGTAAACCCCTGCTGCAGGGCAACTTCTGCCAATCGAATACCATGTTGGGCATGCGTGGTGATAAAACTTTTCACCCGATTTTCCTGTCCGAAATATGTTTCATAAGTTTGAAAAAGTAAATCCTGATCTTTTTTCCTTCCGTCAATAATAAAAGCTACGTCGGCCATAATTAAATTTTTTAAAAATCGATTTGCTGAATTCGAAAAGCGCAGGATTTTGTAGTTTTTTAGAGGCACTTTAGTATATCAGCAATCTGTTTCAAAATTATTATAAAAAAAGGAATGGAAGAAATAAACAAGAATTTTTTATAGACAAATTGCATATCAATATTATTTTTCACTGTTGCCGGTAACATTTTATTATGTAGGTTTGTTAAAAATTTTTCCATGAAACACAAAATTGCTCTTATTGGCTTCGGTACTGTCGGACAAGGTATCGCCGAGATACTTCTTAAAAAAAAGGAATATCTGAAAGATAATTTCAAATTTGATTATGATCTGGTGGCGGTTGCAGATTTTTTTTATGGAAATTGTTACAACCCCAAAGGCCTTGATACTACTTACCTGCTGAAAACAGCGAAGGCAAAAAAGAAATTTTCAAAAGATCTCAGTACCAAAGACAATTTATCGCTGATTAAAAGTTGTAATGCGGATATTGTTTGTGAACTCACATACACCGACCTGAAAACCAGCGGCCCTGCCCTTAGTCATGTTAAGGCCGCGTTGTCGTCAAAAAAGCATGTAATAACCAGCAACAAAGGTCCTGCTGCGTTGAAATATCAGGAGTTTAGCAAGCTGGCCAAAAGAAACGGGGTAAAGTTTATGATTGAAGGCACCGTGGTTTCCGGCACACCGGTTATCAACCTTAGCAAAGGCCCCCTGGCCGGATGCGAAATAAGCAAAATCAAAGGCATACTGAATGGTACAACCAACTATATGCTTACCGAGATGGAAAAAGGTATGGACTATGCCTCAGTGCTGAAAGTGGCGCAGGATCTGGGTTATGCTGAAGCCGATCCCACAGGCGATGTGGAAGGATACGATGCCAGAGGAAAAGTTTGTATTTTGGCCAATGTGGTGATGGGCGTCCCCCTAAATTTCAACGATATTGCCTGTAAGGGAATTACCGGCATAACTCTGGGTGATATTGAAAAAGCAAAAAAAGAAGGCAAGCGTTGGAAACTCATCGGTTGTGTGGAAAAGAAAGGCAACAAGGTTGTCGGTTCGGTAAACCCCGAGATGGTAGAATTATCGCATCCCTTAGCCGGTGTCATGGGCGCCAAAAATGCGCTGACCTTTACCACCGATATGCTTGGTGATCTTACTATCATTGGCCCAGGAGCCGGAAAGACGGAGACAGGATTCTCCATTTTGACCGACATGCTTGCGATACACCGGGGATGCTAATTGCAATGCACCGCATTTTTCATGCACTATGCAGGCGCCTTTTTCCTCTATTGGTAAACGGATCATAGCTCCCATAAGTAATACCTAACGAAAGACATTTCGGAAGGTTTGCTGCCAGCTTGTGGGTATCAATTTTGCCAACAGAATCAACCAACAGATGCAGTTTTTCAGCATTATTTTCTTTGATGAACGTAGGTTTATAACTCTTTACATTTGGATTTAAAAAAAGCAATTCGTCCAGAGTATGAATGTTAATTGAAGCGCCATTGCTTAGTATAATAATATCGTAAAGCCGTCCGATAATTTTTTCAAAACGAGGCAGTGTTGACCCGCATTTGCACGGTGAATTATTGAGATGTGTCAATTGTCCGGTTCTGTAACGGATCAGTGGCATTGCTTCGTTTGCAAGGGTTGTAATTACTATTTCGCCCGTTTGCCAGTGTAGCACAGGCAAGAGCGTTGCGGGATTAATCACTTCAAAAATATTGTCGGCATGGCGCAGGTGCAAGCCATTATGACTGGTACAATCAACGGCGCAACCATAGCCGAACTCCGTATGCCCGTAGTGTGTATAAACTTCACAACGCCATGTTTCCCTAATGCTGTTAATTACAACTTGCGGGGCTATATCTGCAGCAAGCAAAACGCTTTTGGGCCGCAGCGATTGGTCAATACGGCTCATGTATAGCAACTCAGCGGGCATTCCGATAATACAATCTGCATTACGCGCAGTAGCTATCGCATCAGCGGCTGATTTAATAATTCCCGGAATATGTGCGGTAACACCAATCTGCATCAGGCTTTCGCGAAGAAGACTTCCGAGGCTGTTCTCGGTCCGGTTCGAAATCAGGATGCAGGCATGGTCTCCCCTGTTTGTCATAATCTTCATTCCGGCTGCAAAAAAGTCTTTGGTGTTTTGAAGATCTTTTTTCGAGAAGAAAATCCGTTTCCGTTCCCTGGTAGTGCCGGAATTTGAAAGGGTGGTCACACGGGCTACTTCATGCTGTGGTATACATAAAAATGACAACGGATCGCGCACAAGGTCCGAAGGAGTGGTAAAAGGAATCTCTGTCAACTGCATGCCGCAATTAATTCTTCCTTTGTAATATCCGGATCTTATACTCACATACTCCAATAATTCCTGCAACTTTTTCTGCTGCCAACATTGCATGGTTTCAGCATTAAGGTTTTCCTTAAGGCCGGTTTTCTCTGCAACCCAAGTTTCAACGGGAGAAATCATTGCTCATTAATTTTTGATGCGACAAGAAGGAAATATCCACATTTGACACGTTTCAATGTTTCCTTATCGGTTTTTAATTCACAGTAGAATGATGATGCTCCTTTTTCAAAGATCATTTGACCCCACAAAGTTTGCAAGTGAAATGAGAAGTCCTCAAAAAACGCAACTTCAAAGCCATTAGTTTCAAGCAAATAAATGATATGCTCTCTTGTGTCAATGTGTCCCATGCATCCATCAAAACGTGCTGCCTCGCCCCGCGCATACATATCAGAAATAACCATCTGCCCATTTGTTTTTAATACGCGATGGCACTCCTGCAATACTTTCTCCTGATCATTCATTAGCGAAAAACTACATTCCATAAACACACCATCCATTGATGTTGTTTCAAAAGGTATCTTTTCGGCAGAAGCCCGCAGTAGGTTCTCATCATTTGATTCCATTTCGCAGTTGATATCCATACCGAAAGTATCTAAATTATATTTTGTTGTCAGATACCGCGTGGTTGCCCCGCTTCCACAACCAATGTCCAATATTTTTGAGCCTTTTGGAAACATGCAAACAGACAGTGCCCTGTCGGTAATTTCATATCCCCCCGGACGTTTCAGTTCGTCATATTTATTTTTTACTTCTTCCATGCCGTAAGGTTGTATGAGCAAAAAGGTACTATACGCCCCTTATCATAAACATGGAGACTGCATTGCTGCAGGCGGGCAAGATCAATGTTCCCTGCATCCTGAAATGCCATAGCCGTTATTGTAAAACCGTTTGTTTTGACACGTTTAAGAAAATACTCCATATCATGAAGGTCGCCACAACACGAATCCATCTCTGCATCCGGCACAGGCCTTAGCCATCGGCGTCCGACAAATTCCCTGTTTTTTTCCGCCGGCACGCTGCCGCAACAACAACTACTACCAGTACTTTTATTGCTCAACAACGGTAAGACCTGATCTTTCTCCACCACAAAATCGCCGTGAAACCCGCAAAGCGGATGATCGCAACCTGACGGCAGCAGATGTTCGGCTTTAATAAGCCCATCCGTTTGTAGTTGGATTTCAAACACCAGTTCATCTAGTGTGAAACGATTAACATCACTTGGGATACCTGGTATACGGCCCATATAAGTCACAGGCTGAAAATGTACGCCACGCACAACCGGTACTCGCTCTATAGCATAGCGAATGATATTTCCGATATTTTGCGAGTTAACACCACGAACAATCGTCGGTACCAGGGTTACGCCAAGGTTATATGCAGCACAATTCTCGATGGCCTGTTGCTTAATTTTCAGGAGCGGCCTGTTCCGGATATATTCGTGCATCGCATCTTCAGTGCCGTCAAACTGCATGAACACAAAAGACAAGCCTGCTTCAGCAAGTTCTTTTACATAATCTTTGTCTTCACCAAGGCGTATCCCGTTTGAATTAAGCTGAACATATTTTGCACCGACTTTCTTTGCTTCCTTGATAATCATAGGAAGGTCTTCGCGTATAGTTGGTTCTCCTCCGCTTAACTGAATTAGGGTTTTATCTTTTTCAATGATTTTAGAAAGTGATTCTATGATTTCTTCAAACGAGGGCTCCTTTATGTTTTCATGATCCGCCACACAGAAACGGCAATTCAGGTTACAGTTAGCTGTAACATTTACAATGATACAACATGTTTTCTGCTGATGATCGGGGCACAGTCCGCAATTATCGGGACATTGGGGATCTTTTGTCCAGGGCTTTTCCTTACCGCCCAGCCAGGTATCTATTTCGGAGAATCCTCCCCAGATAAGTGCTTCAAAAGGTCCATGTTCTTCACAGGTTTTTATTAAAAAAACTTTCTTCCCTTTTTTTACTCTTTCTGCCGGTATGCGTTTCAGGCATACAGGGCAAAGGCTCCATGTTTTATTCAGTATCTTTGCGTTATTCATACTATTTATCCTCAAGCTGCATCTCCACATCCGAAATGCGGCCTTTTACAAGCTCTTCTGAAATGTATACTGCGCCGCATTCAGGGCACCGCGGCAACTCGGTGAAAAAACTATGTCCCAGGTAGGTAAAATCCGTCTTCTTCAGTTCCAATTCTTTATGGCATTTGCAACATATCAGTTTCTTTTTTTCTTCCATCTCAATTATCCTCAATTTTCATCCTATGGCAGTAACCTTTCAGCAATTCATACGAACCATCCTGCATTATGCGGTATTCCACCCAGAAGGTCATATTTCCTATTTGTCTGTGGCCCGCGTATGTGCCGGCTTCTGAATCCAACAGTTTTTGTCCACTCTGTTCGCAATATTCAATTACGGTAAAGATATCTGTTTCTAAGATCATTTCTTTATTTAATTTTTCCCTGAGTTCAGGAGAAATGATCAGTTGCTTTTTGTTATTTTCCATAAGAAATGTTTCATTCCAATATTCTTTCAGTAGTTGTTGCTTGAGGTGCAGCCGGTTTTGTCTCCGTTCCGAAATAGTTAGTATTTTCTCATGCTCGCGGTTAAGCCCAAACATAATATCAAGGATGTGCCAGCATTGTTTTCCTGCTTTAGTAAAAATATCCCTGCAATTCGAGCAATAGGTAATATAAGGATTGTCGTTTTGCCTGATCCTTTTTTCCACATTGTAATTTACGTATGGGGGGTGTGCAATTGCCACCTGCCCGCCATAGCTGCAACATTCGGCCATATTTTTTTCCATCACCAGCGGCTCTAAAATAAAGCCGGCATTGCTGGCTATATTTCTAATGATCTGCTGGAGGTCAGGTTCATAACGGCTTGCACAAGGATCGTACACCGAAGCCTTACTGCTATTATATTTGACCACCGGCTTTGTTTCAGTTTCAATAAAAAATTCATACAGGAACCTGCCCTGTATCTCGGGAAGGTACTTTCCGAACATTTGCTTGCACATAGGACAGGCAAATACAGCCGTGGGTTTCCCGAGTCTGCTCCAATCGGCTTTGATAGCATCAATAACCCCGCTGTGAATCTTTTCATCGCCGGCCCAATCGGCAGGCGCACCACAGCATCGAAGCATCAAGGCAGTATCCGGAAAATACTTTGTCATATAGTTGTAACTCTCTGAAACATATCGCATATCGGAAGCTCCCAACTGGCAGCCCGGAAAAAACATAAACCGGCACTTGTCATACCCATGAGGCGCTTTCACAAGGCCAGCTTCGCCATTGGAAAATTCCATATCCCTGAGATAAAATTCGTGGAATGCCCAGGGCATTTTACCTGTTTCATGCATGGTGCGGTGGCTCTTCAGGAGAAACTCACCCACATCAATACCAACCGGGCACACTTCTTTGCAAAGTCCGCAATGGTTGCAGGTTGAAATAAGCCGGGTTGCCAGTGTGGCGTTGCCATCCAGCGAACTGGGATGTATGGTAATCTCGACCTCTTCGGTGATACGCCTTGGAAATTTCTGAAAATAATTCATCAGGGGTGAATAATGCACACAGGCATCGCAACAACATTTCAGGCAGCGTTTTGCCTCTGCTATCGCTTCATCTTTTGAATATGCACAGCCGTCGGCAGGTATGATAGGGTCTTTGGGTATTTTGCGTATAGCTTCGGGCTTAAGCCGTGTAGTGCCTGAAATTTCTTCGCCGAAACTCATTTTCCCGATTTTCAGGTATGCTTCGATGGCATTCGAAACGTTCAGGCCATGGGCAATTGCTTTCATCGTGTCCGCACCGGTGATTGAACCGCCTATAAAAACGCCCTGCCTTGAAGTGGCATAAAGGCCTTCACTTCCTTTTGAAAGGCCGAAATCATTTCCGTTTTTTCCGGTGGCTATATATATAGCGTCAAAATCCAGCACATCAATATCCGTTATTTCTGTGTCCGTGTATAGCTGGTAGATTTCATATTTGAATTGAAGTTTAATATCTTCAAGAAATATTTCAGGATCCAGCAAATCATAAAGATGGCCTCCAATACGATCAGATTTTTCAAAGACAGTGACAGGATACTTTTTTGTGGAAAGCCTTAATGCACATGCCAGTCCGCTTATTCCTGCGCCGATGATGGCGATTTTTTTATTCTTCGGCGGCATGTTGTATTGGTCAGGTTCTTTATTGCGGGCATGATCCATAGAAGCCTTTTCAAGCCACTTTAAAGAAATTGGCCCGCCGGCATCTTTCATAGGACAAACCTTTTTGCAAGGTTCGGGGCATAATGCGGTAACAATACCCGGGAATCCAACCACATTCTGATATGTTTTATAAGCTACATTAAACCGCCCCTGCTGCAATTTGCCGGCAAAATCGCGGATATCAAGATTGAACGGGCATTCTGCAGTGCAGAATGCCCGTTCAAATTGTAAACAATCGGTAACTAACTCGTGTGAGTAAGCCATAATAAAGGTTTAGAAAAACCTTTCGCCTGCACCTCCAAGAGGTTTAAAATAATCTATTCCGCCATAAGGCACAGGATTAGCCAGAATATTTTCCAATTCATCATACATATCCGGGCCAAGGTAATATTTTTTTGGAGGTTCTATCTTACCGCCTTTTGCCAGAATTTCCAAACCGGCCTTTACTTTTTCCTTAGTTGCCGGCAATTCATAGATTCTGACGCCGCAGGCATTATAGATAGCATTGATCACAGCCACATGGCCTGATGCCTGAAATGCTTCCGAAGCTCCCGAAGAGCCGAAAGGCCCGGTTTTATCGTCACTCTCGTGGTATAATAAAATGATTTCATCGGGAATGTCCTTAATGTATGGTACGCCGCTGGAAGCTATGTTGGTATGTTTTTTTACATCTTCGTAATCTTCCGAAAGTGCAAATCCGATACTATGCGAAATACCGCCGTATGCCTGTCCATCCACTGCATCTTTATTTCCAATCTTGCCGACATCGGAGACACACACAAAGCGGGTGACTGTAGTCTTTCCCGTTTTGGTATCAACAGCAACTTCTGCCATATTAAGCGCATAGGTGAATGCTGGTGTGGGATCGCCAATACCGGTATTGGGGTCAAGACGGCTCAGTCCTGGAGTAACGATATTTGAAAATTTTCCTTCATACACGGTTGGAATGTTCTCTTTTACCATTTCATCATAGTTTCTGAAAGTGCCATCCGGTTTCTTCATGGCTGCCATTAATTTTTCTGCCGCAATTATTGTTGCATGGCCATTCATGTAATGGGAGCGGCTTCCTGCCGACATTCCGCTGTCAGGGCATTCTTTGGTATCGCTCTGCACGAGTTTAATCTGCTCCGGAGTCAGTTTTAATGGTTTGAGGGCTTCCAGGGCAACCATCAACGAGCCAATGTCGCCTCCCTGACCGAGATCCTGCCAGGTGTCAAATTTGGTTATAGTATTGTCAGGATTCAACTGCAGCCTGACTGTAGCATTATCAGTCGGGCCTTCTGAAACATTAAATCCGCCCCACGCCAGGCCAACACCTCTGCGGACTTCGGGGGTATCCTTTTCCTTAGCTTCTCTCACGGCCTTTTCATAATACGGCTTCAGCATTTCCATCATTTTTTCCATAGGATATAACCTGAAAGGAACACTGTTTACATTCGTTTCTCCTTCACGGGCGATGTTTCTCCAGCGGAATTCAAAGGGGTCTATCCCTGCTTTTTCGGCCAGCATATCCATCAGTGCTTCACTCATGGTATAAGCCTGTGGTGAACCATAGCTGCGGTAAGCCGTTCCAAAATTATGATTGGTGATGGCAATACGTGAAAGGCCCGCTACATTCGGGATAGAATATGGGAAAAAACCGAAACGAACCTGTTTGGTAATCACATCATCACCGCCAAAAGTATAAGCGCCCTGATCAACGCCAAATTCCATTTCAACAGCTGTAAGTTTACCGTTTTTATCGCATGCTGCTTTACCATTAGAATGGCATGGGCGGCGTTTTCCTGAAAAATGCTGATGTTCTTCGTAACTCATGGACATGGCAACAGGCATTTTAGTTACCACGGCTGCAGCGGCTGCCAGGCAAAGGTCACCTGCATTGGTTGACCAGCCGAAGCTGGCTCCTGTCGGGTTCAAAATAACCCTGATTTTATCTTTGGGGTGTCCAACAGAATTACCGATGCGCCCAACGGATGAATATACGCCTTGTGATTTGCATTGAATAGCAAGGTATCCGTCTTCGTCGAAATAAGCCTGAACAGAGTCTCCTTCGATGGAAAGGTGCGGCTCACGGGTAGAGAAAAAACTACCCTCTGCTTTAAAATCAGATTTATCAATTATTTCTGCTACCTTCTGCGGGGCTTCCAGCCCGGCACCTTTAAGCACCGGCTGCATGGCAAAAATATTAGGTGTATCTTCATGAATACGCATTGCATCCGGCATGGCAGCATCGAGGTATCCAAGATACTCAGGAAGTTTTTCAATTTCCACTTTAACTTTAGCAGCTGCAGCCCGGGCGCGGTCTTTGGTATCGGCACAAACTAGTGCCACAACATCGCCCCAGCGATTTATTTTATCTTCACAAAGCACATTACGTGTAGGTACAGCAATGGTTGTACGTTCGTGAAAATGTCCTTCAGCCATAATATTGGTTCCACCGGCATCTTTGATATCCTGCGCTGTTACTATTTTCACAATGCCGGGCATTTTCAATGCTTCGTCCATATCAATTTTCAAAATCCTGGCATGATGAGCTATTCGGGGTTGAACCAAAGCTACATGCAATTTTTCGGAAGGCATTTTCAGTTCCTGGTCATCACCATAATCTGCCAGTCCGCAAACTTTAGCCAAAGCTGACGGGCGGTGAACCGGCTTACCATAATATTCACCATCAGCGGGTTTTTTAAACAACAGGTCATCCATGGTTTTTTCTCCACGCATCACGGCTGCCGCCTGCATTACTGCATCGACAATCTGCACATAACCTGTACAACGGCAAACATTTTTATTTTTTTGAAACCAGTCGCGCACTTCTTCGCGTGTGGGATTCACATTTTCGTGGAGCAGGGCGTATGTCGAAACTATAAAGCCCGGGACACAAAAACCGCACTGTACTGCGCCGGCATGAATCCACGCCGCCTGAATGGGATGAAGATTTAATGGAGTACCGATACCTTCTATGGTCAGAACCGAGCTGTACTCATCGATGTTTTTCATTTTTTTTGTACAGGAGCGTACCAGTTTTCCGTTTAAAATTACTGAACATGACCCGCAAACACCAACATCGCATCCCACTTTGGTACCTGTCAGGCCCATCCGCCTTACTACATCAGCAAGGCTATCCTTTTCAGGATTACAAATTAATAAGCGATTTGCCCCGTTAATATTGAGCCACATTTTTCTAAGGTTCATAAGATGTTCTCCTTTTAATTATTGGTTGTTAAAATTGATATTTATTAAAGTTCTTCTTCAAGATATGCAACAACAGTCTCCAGAAATTTCCCACAAGTATTATGGAAAACAGGCAGCTTTAGCATCAGGTCGGCATCGCTGAGCTGGCTCCGGTCAAAACCCACAAGGTCATTGCAGTTGCAGGAATAGTGCTGCTTTTCAAAGCTTTCGATGAGTGCACGGGTTTTTTCACGCGAAATTCTCTTTGTTTCAATATCAGTCGGATCGCTTGACCCATATCTCAGCCCAAGCACCATCATGGCTCCGGTAATGGCGCCACAGGTTCTGCCATATCCGCCCAGGCCTCCGCCAAAAGGGCACGCAATCTTCAAGGCAGTTTCTTTTGGCACCCCGAAATCTTCGCTGAACACGGCGAACACGGATTGCGAACAGTGAAAACCTGCTGTAAACATTTCGAGCGCTTCTGCAACACGATCTTTTGTCATTCCAGTTGTATAAGATAATTGCTAAAACTCAAATTTGATACCTTGTGCCAATGGCAGTTCGTTACTATAATTAATGGTATTGGTTTGTCTTCTCATGTATTGTTTCCAGGAGTCAGACCCTGATTCACGCCCGCTTCCGGTGTCTTTTTCGCCGCCAAAGGCGCCGCCTATCTCTGCACCCGATGTACCGCTGTTGACATTGGCCAGGCCACAGTCGGAGCCGGCATCGGCAAGGAATTTTTCTGCTTCCCTCATGTTGAGGGTAAAAATGGAAGACGACAAACCCTGTGGCACATCGTTATTGATTGCTATGGCTTCTTCTATTTCTCCATCGTATTTTATAAGATAAAGGATCGGTGCAAAAGTTTCTTCCTGAACTATTTTATAATGATTTTCGGCTTCTACCAATGCCGGCACCACATAATTCCCGGAAATATTATTTTCATCTTCTATCTTATAGCCGCCATATAACACTTTTCCGCCTTCTTTTTTTACTTCTTCTATAGCGTTTAAGAAAGCATTTACCGCACTCTCATCAACCAGAGGACCCACCAATGTTTCAGCGTTCAGCGGATTTCCGATTTTTTCCCGAATCTGTTCGTAAGCACTGATAAGATTATATTTTACTTCATTATAAACCTTTTTATGTACTATTATTCTTCTTGTCGAAGTACAACGCTGCCCGCAGGTACCCACAGCGCCAAACACCGTGGAAGCAATGGCCATGTTCAGGTCGGCATACTTAGAAACGATTACCGCATTGTTGCCACCTAATTCAAGGATAGATTTTCCAAGGCGCTCACCAATAATTTTGCATGCTCGTTTTCCCACTCGGGTGGAACCGGTAATTGAAAACAGCGGGATTCTCTTATCGGCGACAAAATTATCGCCGAGAACCGAAGATTTTGCAATGATCATGTTGAATACACCCTCAGGAATATTGTTCTTTTTTAAAACACCGCCGATAATATTTTGAGTAGCTATAGCGCATAGCGGCGTTTTTGAACTTGGCTTCCATACAATCACATCGCCGCAAACGGCTGCCAGCATAGAGTTCCATGCCCAAACAGCCACGGGAAAGTTGAATGACGTGATTAAGCCCACGATTCCCAGCGGATGATATTGGTCGTAAACACGATGATCTTTTCGTTCCGAGTGCATCGTAAACCCGTTTAGTAATCGTGATTGCCCCACTGAAAAATCACAGATATCGATCATTTCCTGAACTTCGCCCATACCCTCCTGGTGAATTTTTCCCATCTCAAGAGAAACCAGAAAACCCAGATCTTCTTTGGCTTCGCGCAAGGCCAGGCCTATCTGTCGTACGATTTCACCTCGCTGGGGAGCAGGTACCTCGCGCCATATTTTAAAAGCTTCTCCGGCTTTCTGCATGACAGCCTCGTAATCATTAAGTGTTGCATTCTTTACTTTTGCTATTTCGCGATTGTCTATAGGCGATACAGAGACCGTAACATCTCCCTCGGTTTTAAACCATTCGGTGCCGGTGCATACGCCATCGTTCAATTCTTTAATACCAAACTTTTCTAATACTTGTTTAATTTTATTTTCCATCTTTATTGTTCATTTTTCATTTATTTCCTTTTGTCATAGCTCAGTTTAGAAGACACCATATATAATCACAGTACCCTTCACCAACAAAACTGAAAATTTCTGATATTCGATATGAATTTGTTTGCATATCCAAAACAAAAGTAATTATTATTTTGGTTCTAAATTTTATATTTGAAAAATCGTGGTTAGAATTTTATAATCTGAAAACGTATCAGCTTCCTACTTTTTGCAATCTTAATATGGAAATTACATGATTGCATATAAAATTTATATCGCAATTTTTTGAATCAGCTATCAGCGGTTCTTTGAGCGACCAGTTTTCAATGACTTTGTCCACAATGCTTTCGCGGACTACCAAAATTATTGGTTTTTCCCAATACCTGACGAGGCTTGACAACCCCTTCGCCCATCCCTGGTTTTTCAATTCCCATGGCCCTATTTCATCAATAACAACAAAATCGGCATGGCTTAAATTTTTCAATGTTAACAGCTCATTGCCAAAGTCAATGCCATCAGGTCTGAAATAAAAAGTTCCTACTTTAGCCATGGTTTCATCGCCATAAATCCGGGACAAAATCTTTTTTGAATAATCCTTCAGGTCAACAATGTCATATCCCGTGTGCAGGCCGTTTTCAAATACCGACGTTGACAGGAACCCACCTGCTTTAAGGTGTTTCATCTCAAGACATTCCACGATTTTTTGCAACAATGTGGATTTTCCTGTTTTTTCCGAACCACTGATAATGATTACATTTTTTCTGTCATTTAATTTCAACTCTGTTTTTTCGAGCCAGAAATCGGCCTGGGCAACCAGTATGCGAAATATCGCCGCGGGTTTTTTGAAAACATCCCTGACACGGGGCAGGTTGGCAATCATAAGGGGTAGCGTATCAAAGGCAACCTCCAGCGCCAGCGGCAACTGCCAAAACCTCGAATTGACAAATATTTTTCTGAATCCGGGGTTTCTCAATTCTGTGCCTATAGCCATAAATCCTATGATAACAACCAAAGCCCTGAAATTCATTTCTAATCCTATCAGGATGCCGTCAACAAATCCTTTTTCAGAATTTTTTAATTCGTATAAAATAAAGGCAGAAATCATAGTCAACAGGAAAAATGTAATCCAGAATGTAGGCTTGGCAAGCATTCTGAGAGCGCGTTTGTAGCGAATAAACCACACGGCCAAAACTATACATCCTGCTGACACCCAATAATAATAAGGTGTAAAACTCATCAGTGCCAGCACAGCAATCAATGCCACCATATTAAAAGCAAGCCAGTAATATGAAAAAGCAAAGGAAGTGTCGTGTTTTTTTGATTTTATATCCAGCACCTGTTTCACCGAAAGACTTTCGGTTTTTACGGGTTGTGCAGCAGCTTTTCGGCCGATATAAATTCCGAAAACGGCAGCGATAAGCCCCATAAACACAAAAAGACAAATAAGCAGGAATAAAGGCATCCAATAAATATCACCCGATAAATGCAATTGCCTTGTGGCAAATTCTGTCAGGTTTTTATAAAGGTCAAGGATGCTGGTGCCATAAATTATAACATAATTAAATATGATAAAAATCAGGTTCGACACCATGGCAAAAATTCCTGCCAATAAAAAAGAAAAAATATTTCTGCGAAAAATGCGGACTACCAGCTCCATAGCAAGGGCTTCGGTAAGAATGGCGATCATAGGACCAAAGATCACTGCGCTGGGCGATATGGATTTCATGAGGGCGCAGACAATACCCGACCGCCAGAACAATCCTTTTTCTTTCCAGATATGAGCAACGGAAATCAACAATACAATGCCAATAGCCGTCAAAATATTTCCCGTGAAAGGTATCTTCAGATTGTGTAAAAAGCTTCCCAGTACTATTTCGGCAGATGCCCACAGGCAGCCCAAAACAGACGATTTAAGCCATTTATTGCTCAGTTTTTTTTTGTACATTTTTTCTTAAGAATACCTGTTCAAAAACGGTATCATCAATTTTTGACGTGAATAAAAATACAAGTTGTAAAAAAACAAACTCTCAGCTTTTAATCATCACCAGCACCATTTTAAACTTTTCCACAGCTTTCACGGCATGCGGAATATTGGCCGGCATGATGATGAATTGCCCTGCATGCAGGATGTTCGATTTGCCGTTTATGATGATATCAGCGGTGCCATCCACTATATTCACCAACGCATCAAAAGCCGCCGTATGTTCGCTTAATCCTTCGCCTTTGTCGAAAGAAAAAACCGTAACAGTACCCAAAGGTCTCTTGATAATGGTGCGGCTCACCACAGCTCCACCGGCGTAATCGACAATTTCGGGAAAGGAAAAAACTTTCCCACGTTCCAGTTCATTAGGTTCCATAAAATTTATTTTTTTACATTATTAATTTTTTCGCCTAAGGAAAATCTGATCAGCACCAGGCCAATAATCCCCATCGCTATCAGGCTGCCCAAAAAAGAAGGGTTTTCAAACATTTTAAACATCTTTATTTCGGCAAAAGCAAGGCCTGCAAACAACAGTCCCATCAACGCTTCTCCCGCAATCAGTCCCGATGACAGAAGGACACCGGTGTTATTAATTTTTTCTTTTTGCGCCTCAGTGTATCCCCTCTTTTTCACATAGGTGTCTGTAATAGCTTTCATGACACCGCCTAAGAAAATCGCGAAAGACGTATCAATGGGCAGATACATGCCCACACTGATGAGCATGGGGCTTTTTACCTGCATTAAAATCAGCGCTATGCCCATAAACATACCCACAATAATCAGAATAAGTTCCATTTTCATATCCACAATACCTTTAGCCACCACGGCCATGAGGCTTGCCTGCGGAGCGGGGAGTTTTTCGCCGCCAAAACCGGCATTGGCCGCCAAAACATCGTTTTGCTGTTCCGGTGACATGGCTTTTATGTCGGCTATCGTATAGGTTGAATTTTTTAATGCAGGGTTTTCTCCCTGATATTGCACCACAGTAACGTTTTCGCTTTCGAGTTTTTCAATTTTTTTGCCGACAACATCTTTAATATCGCCAAGGTGCAGCAGGGTGAGAATAAGAAACATAATTGTCGATGCCGCCACCACGCCAAACACGTCGCCGAGCTGCATACGCCAAGGGGTACACCCGAGAATATGGCCGGCTTTCAAATCCTGCATCATCTCCCCTGCCACCGATACCGATGTACAGGTGAATGCGGCAATGCCTAACACGGCAGCCAGTCCCGCCTGGCCACGCATGCCTAACGCCACCATCAACAGAGCTGCTATGATCAGCACCGAAACAGTAAGTCCGCTGGTCGGATTGTTGCTAACGCCGATAATGCCGACAAGATAGCCCGAAACGGCAGCAAACACAAATCCCATGAACAACATCACGATGGTGGCAATACCGGCAGCCATCGGATCGCCGGCAAAATAGTGGAACACCAGAAACATGATGAGCATGATGATACCTATCACTATCAACGACCAGCGCATATTAATATCTTTTTCGGTGCGCAGGAGTTGTCCCGAATCTGCAGATGATTTTTTCAGGTTGGCAAACGAACGCTGTATGCCGCTGAACAAGCTTTTGCGCATATTATACAAGGTATAGAACGATCCTACGAGCATACCCCCGATAGCAATGTACCGGACATAAGCCTTCCATACACGCGTTATTTCAACAGCCCAGTCGCTGACTGCGGCGGCATCATTGTAATTGATGAAGTAAGCTATTACCGGTGCCATCAAGCCCCAGGCAAGCAGTCCGCCGCTGAAGTTAATAGCGCCGAGTTTTGGTCCGATGATGTAACCCACACCAAAATACGCAGGGGCCATTCCAGGGGAACGCAACAAAATGGCGCCTTTTGAAAATGAAACGATTTTCTGCCAGGTGGCGGCAATAATTTTGAATTCTACCAAAGCTGTAAAGAATGCGCCAATGCCCATACCCCACAGCAAAAATTTTGATCCTCCCGATCCGCCCCTGCCCGATTTATGTATCTCGGCCGCCGCCACGGATTCGGGAAACGGCAAGTCGGCATCCTCAACCAGCACCCTGCGCAGCAAGGTAGTAAACATAATGCCCAGGATACCTGCGGAAGCAAGTATCACAATGGCTATAAGATAGTGCGAAACCGAATAAAACGGTGTCCATACCGAAGCAATAAAAAAGGCAGGCAACGTAAAAATGGCTCCCGTTGCAATGTTGCCGCCAATAGAGCCGATGGTTCGTGCGGCATTTTCTTCAAGTATGGTGCCTTTAAAAGCTTTCAGTACAGCCATTCCCAGCACCGCCGTTGTATAGGTTGCCGCAATGGTCATGCCGGCCTTTAAACCCAGATAGGCATTAGCGGCACCCATGATCATAGCCATCAAAACACCCAGCAATACTGCCCTCAGGGTAAACTCTTTCATGTTGGTTTCGGCCGAAACAAAAGGAATAAATTTCTTGGTGTCGCTCATTTTCCGAATTATTAATTTGTACAAGTATAAACATTTTTGAATTATTAACAGTATTTTTTGCTTATAGCGGAATATTTTTTTCCTTTGCCCTTATGTTGAGCCCAAAACCACAAATTTTTTTTGCCATACCTGTCATGAACGAATCGGAATGGCTCCCCTCCTGCCTTGCCAGTATTGAGAAACAGACCTATGACAACCTTGATGTGGTTATTTGTATTAACCAACCCGAAAATTACCGGGAGCATCCTGAAAAAAAAACTATCTGTGAAGATAATGCGCGTACCCTGGAATTCCTGCGGAGCTATAAAAATTTCCCGATACATATTATCGACAAATCCTCAGCAGGCCTTGGATGGAAGGGCAAAAAACATGGCGTAGGCTGGGCACGCAAAGTTACCATGGATTATATCTCGGGCATTGCATCGGCAGGCGATATTATCCTGAGCATGGATGCCGACACCGTGTTCAACCCTGACTTTTGCCGGTCGGTGGTTCATAGTTTTCACAAACATAAAAAAGCCACAGCCCTTGCCCTGCCCTATTATCACAGGCTTACCGGCGACGCCACCCTCGACCGTGCGATGCTTCGTTACGAAATATATATGCGCTATTATGCCATCAACCTGTGGCGGATTAAAAATCCCTATTGTTTCACGGCTATCGGCTCGTCGATGGCTGTGCCCGTGCATGCATACCGCGCCATCGGCGGCATTGCGCCAAAACTCAGCGGCGAGGATTTTTATTTTTTACAGAAATTAAGAAAGTACGGCGACATTATTGTATGGAACGAAGAACAAACTTTTCCTGCCACCCGCTATTCCGACAGGGTGTTTTTCGGCACCGGCCCGGCTCTCATCAAAGGGGTACAAAGCGATTGGAACAGTTATCCAATGTATGCCTGGCAACTGTTTGATGAGGTAAAACGCACCTTTCATCTTTTTAAAGACCTCTTTTCTTCCGACGTGCCAACACCCATGGACACTTTTCTCGAAAAGACATTTCTGACCAAAAATATCTGGACGCCACTGCGGGAAAACTTTAAAGAAAAAAACAAATTTATCAGGGCTTGTGCCGAAAAAGTTGATGGGTTGAGGATATTGCAATTTCTTAAGTCAAGGCAAAGTGTCTCAGAAAACGAAATGAAATACCTTGTGGAATATTTAAGGCTCTTTCACCAGGAGGAAGCCGGACAAATATTGCATGCAGCCGGCGATTTGCATTTCGACACCTCGCCTGTTGAAGTGCTGGATAAACTCAGGGACTTGCTTTCAACCATCGAAAATAATTACCGGAAAAAACACCAGGTGGTCAACTGGTTCTATGCATACGGAAAAGTCATGACCTGGTAAAAAAAACAGCGGCCTGATGGCCGCCGTTTATGGATTATAAAAAATTTTCGAAACAGTAATTTGTTTCTGAGAAAAATAATTATTCGTTATTCCTGTAATTATTATTTCTCCTGAAATTATCTCTTCTGTTGTTTCTGTGTTCTCCTTCTTTTCTTTCGATTGATTGATTAACAGTGATATTTCTGCCTTTTACATCCTTGCCATTGAGATCTTCAATAGCTTGCTGAGCTTCACCATCATCAGGCATTTCAACAAAACCAAATCCTTTGCTTCTTCCTGAGTATTTGTCAGTGATGATCTTAGCCGAAGCTACTTGTCCATACTCTTCAAAAATTTTTTGTAATTCATCTTCAGTCATTCCGTAATGAAGATTACCAGCGTAAATTTTCATAATGCGATAATTAATTTTAATTGGTTATTAACGTACAAAAGTACAGTATTTTTTTACATCAGCGAAAAATATTAATATTTATTTGTTAAAATTTGGGGTATTTGATAATTTTATTTTTAAAACGGATCAATTCATGATTGTTTTTGATGGGTTGTTGTCCTTTTCCAGAGGAGGTAAACAATAGCCAAACCTTCCTTCAGCAAAGGGAAAGCGAAATCGGTTGACCTCCTGCCCGAGCAACAGGGCGATTGAGTATGCTGCAACAGAATGTTTATTTTTCACTTCTTCTTACCCCTGAGTTTCTTTATTCCATAGCCTATACCCAGGGCTGCCAGTATGCCCAAACCATTTATGGGCACACTGTTGCCCGAGGGCGCCGGAGGCGGCGCCTGGGCCAGCACTTCAGTAATAAATAAGGGAACCGACAGAAAAACCAGGGTCAGCAGTATTTTTATCTTTGTTGTTTTCATGTTTTTCGCTTTTTAGTTTTTTATTACTACCATTACTGCTTACAAGATGATGATTTTTTTCTGGAAACTGTTTCCACCGCCAATCACGTTGATGATGTAACATCCGGGCTTACCCACCGTGTAACGGAAGGTGCTGCTGCCCTGCACTTCATCGGTGATGAGCTGTTGACCAAGCATGTTATAAACGGATACTACGGCCTTCTGCGAGGCGGTGTTGCTGTAGTTGACAAAGATATCCTTTCCCGACGACCAGGCATCCACAAACGAACTGCCGCTGGTTTCGATACCCGTGATTATGGAAGGCGAGAACCTGATGAAAAACCTGTAAAGAGGCGCGTTTGCATTAATTGTGAAGGTGTATTCAGGATTAATCGTCAGATCCTGAATTGTAGAAGTCTGGTTATCTTCAAGATAAATATGAAGCGACGGATCGAAGTTAAGTATTTCCGTTGCTTTAATTTTAAAACTTCCGTTTGTTTTGGTAATAAAACCCAGAGGTATCACCACGTCGGTGCCAGAAAGCGGCTGCAAGGCGCTTATAGATAATGCATGCATAGAACTGTCCCTCGTAAAAATATTGGGAAAAGCAACATCATTGTTCATAAGTTTATAGGCGTCGTAATTCCCGTCAAACATATTCGTGGCCTGAGGATCAAAATAAATCACAGTTTCATCACCTGTAGCTTGATTCGCTGAGGGATATCCTTTAAGCCTTAATAATGGATTTGAAGTTACAGTTGACTTATAGAATGTTTGATTTGAATGTACCCTGACGGCATTGGTAACACCCAGAGTGCCGGCCCCTGTAGCTTTTACAAAGAATCCCTGCATGGAAGGAATGATACCTGTTCCTCCGTTTGTGCCAACCCCGCCTACAAACGAACTGTATGTCCCTTTATATTGCGAATTCGATTTGAAAAAATAGATCCCATCCGTAACATTATTTTTCGTCCAGGCTGAATTCTGCCAGTCAATCGCTGATGGGTATGGGTTTCCTACAAGGTTCCAGCCATCGGAAACCGGGTTGCCCGACGTGGTGTTGGTAACGCCAATGCTGTATGGTCCACTGTTCAAAGTTCCACTGACATCGGTAGTTACAGGTGATGTTGATGCTCCGAAGTTGATGCAATAGCCCTTCATGGTTTCAAGTGTAGCAGTAGCGGCGTCCCAGCCAACGGAAATAGTCGGGTAAGGCTTTGTTTCATTATAAATGTAAAAATTAGGAAAAGGAGTTACGGTATGTGTTGTATCATTATTGACATATGGATCGCCTGTAATGATTGTTCCTATCTCATCGGAAAATTCTGAAATGGGAGCCCCGTTGAATGGCGAAGAATAATAATGATAGCCAAGTCTGTTTGGCATGTAGCGCTGCATAGTTACATTGCCTGTGTAGCTTAATATACCATTATCAATAAATGATCCGGTGCCGGTGGCGTCTGATGCAATCAGGAATTGTCCGTTTACAGTAAGTGTTTGACCTGCATTAACCGTCAAATCCATTCCCGGGTTGATGGTTAAATCATTACAATTGCCAGCACTCGTCATAGTACACGATCCATTGATAAATGCATCCGTTGTTGGAGTAGGAATGCCGTTATCCCACCGTATTGCATCGTTCCAGTTTCCTGTTCCGGAGAATGTGGAAGTTGCCGGTGCAGCAGGCACCAATTCGCCATTTCCTAATATTACCGGAGTGCCCGGATATCCTAAGAATGATATTTTTGCTAATTGTTGTGCGGTTAAACCGCCCACACCAACAACAATTTTACCGCCACCAGTATTAGATTGTCCTGCAACACCGTTCCATCCGGTAATTACAAGGCTTGCTCCGGCTCCCCAGGGTGACAAGCCGCTGCTGTTGGCAAAAGTAAGCGTATGGTCTCCTGTACCCAATGCAATGGTGGATGTTGTTGAAGCATTCAAATTCAAGGTGCCTGCAGTTTCTGAAAATCCTGTGGTAGCGCCTGTACTTAACGTACCGCCATTTAAAGTGATGGCACCTGCATCGGCTAAAACACCGGTTGCGCCTAATTGCAGGATTCCACTGGTAATGGTGGTGCCGCCTGAATATGTATTGGCGCCTGACAATATTAAGATACCGGTTCCTGTGCCGGCCTTTGTAAGGGCCTTACCTGTGCCGCTAATTATAGCACTGATGGTAACTCCACCCGACCCGTCAATATTGATAATGTTGTTTGTATTATTTCCGAGATCCAAACCAAGTATGTGATTACTATTATTACCAGTAATCGTAAATAAATTTGAACTGTTATTCCTTATAATAACATTCGATGTAGAATTTACCACTACCCCCATCAAAGTGAGAGAGCCGTTAACTGTCGTCGAGCTATTAATCAAATTCCTGTCGATAGTGTTGCTATTTAAAAATTCAATAGCACCAATTGTAGTAGAGCCTGCTGGAGGCGTATTCATATTAAATGATAAGGTTGTGTTTGTTCCTAATGCGCCAAATTGTGCTATTGTTGTTGCAGAAGGAAGTACGCCACCGCACCAGTTATTAGATGTAACCCAGGTTCCTGAACCACCACTCACACAATTTGACACGGCGTTTGCCCCGCTAAAAATAACCCCTGTAGCAGATAATAATGCAGGTATTACATTTACCTCCACGCCGGAACTCCAGTTGGTCCCGTTGCGGGTAAAAATCTTGAAGTAATATGTAGTGCCATTAGTAAGTCCTGTAACTAATTGCGTATTTGCTGTACCTTTAAAAACAACATATCCATTGCCCAATGGTGTACCATCGCCAAATACTGAATTTGCAGAATAGGCACTACCGTCGCCTGTTGGAGTAGCCGTGTTGGCAACAGCAGAACTGGCAACCACCAATATTTCGCTATAACAACCCTGGTTGGTCCAGCTAACCTGTGATTGCAGGTTATCTATGCTTGCCGTTGTACCGATAACATTTGTAGCGGTCATATTCATCGTTATTTGCAAAGGTGTAGAATAGGCGTTTTGTGCACTGGCAGTACAGGTAAGTTTGCATCTGTACCACGTATCAATAACAGGGTTTGGCGAATACGTGGAGGTTGTTGCCCCTGTTGGGGAATATGTTACCCCGTCTGTGGATGACTCCCAATTGTAACTTACGCCAGAAGCTGTTGCTCCTGTCAAAGACAAGGTGGTTGAACCTGCACACACAGGATTAACTGTTGCAGCAGTAGTACCACCTGTGGGCGCATTTATAGTAACAGTTACTGTATTAGAAACTGCGGATAAAGCACTATTTGTACAGGTTACATTACATCTGTACTGGGTAGTTGCAACAATACCCGAAACAGTATACGGCGTGGTTGTTCCGCCTACGATATCCTGCCAGGTACTGCCATCGTAATATTGCCATTGCAAGGTAATGCCATTGTCTGTTGTCTGGCCGCTAAGGCTCAGATTGGTACTTGTGGTACATGTAGCAGATGTAACGGATGTTGCAGCTGTGCCCGCTGTTGGCGTGCCGGCACAATCAGGAATATAACCTGTTCCAACTATATCGAAATTATATGGATTCTCGTCCAGGTCATTATTAGCTATTGTAAGAGTTGCTGTTCTCACTCCTACTGCGGTCGGAACAAAGTGAACTGTAAACGTAGTGCTTCCGCCGGCAGAAACTGGTGATGTTGGCGTACCTGTCACCGAAAAATCAGCAGCATTAGTACCGCTGATGGCTACTTTTGGTGTTCCAGTTAAATTTAGCCCGGCAACGCCGGTATTCAAAATGGTAAATGTTCTGTCCACTGATCCTGTAGTAACAACGGCGCTTCCGAAATCTGTCCAGTCAGATGCAGAAGGTGTAGCATCACCATCAGCAATGGATACGGAATTTCCTTGTATATCAATTTCCGGTTGTGGCGCCGGTGTAACAAAACCCCAAAGCCTGAAATCATCCAGCCTGCTTGAACCTGAACCTGATGCTCCACTCATTGTATAAACAACTGTTACCGTACCTGTCAGTCCACTGATAGTATTGGAAACATTTGTCTGTCCTAATAATGCCCCTGTTGTAGGAATACTCCCTGAACCAACAGAAGTCCCGTTAATTGTCAAAGTCCAGTTTGCAGCTCCCGTACTACTGCTTACTCTCCAGAAATCAAAAGAAGATATTTCAACCTCATAGCCTGGTGCAACATTAAAAGTCAATGTAAAAGTAGGTGTTCCGCTTGAATTGGCTATGGACAAACAATAACTTGGAGTTCCTCCATTTCCGACATAGCCGGCAAAAGCGGCTGCACTAGTTGTCCAGGATGAATTGCTTAAATTAGCATCCAAGGTTACAGGCACATCAGTATATGGTTTTGTGGTTATTGGTGTCGTTCCAAAATCATGATAATATATAACCGGAGTTGCCAAGGTGATGACAATATTACCGCTTGTAACTGTGGTAAGTGCCCCTGAACTTGCTATGATGGTATAGGTGCCTGCAGCATCAAACTGAACAGCGCTAAATGTAGCTGTGCCGTTTACTGCGGCAACTGTGAGTGTGCCTGAAATATTACCGGGACCGCTGGCTTTGGCAACAGTGATGTTACCTACAAATTCTGCATCCACCGTATTGTCTGGTCTTTGAGCCTGCACTGTAAACGTGGTCAGGTTGACACCGACATTACCTGCTGATGGCGGTGCTATGCCTAAGGCAAGTTTAGAGGCTACATCAAGTGTGGTAAAGGCCATTACTGAGCCATAGGTATAGCTTGTTCCGTCGTAGACATAGGCCTTGTAAGAATAGCCCGTGTTGGGCGCCAGGCTTGTCAATCCCTGAGAATATGTGCCTGTAGTAATGCCAGCCACGGGTATTTTTGTTACTCCTGTTCCGCCAGTGGATCATTATTCGTTGAGGTGACTGAATAAACAAATCCCTTTTCATTTGTTGCAGGACATGTGCCCAACGTAGTCAGGTTGCCGTTAAGGATTGCTGTTGTATTAACGACAAGTGTAGCTGCTGAAGTAGAAACTACGGGTGTTACCACATCATTAATAGTAATATTACTCCCATTATCAGCACTGATAACAGGTGTAGCATCTGTGCTTACTATCCGAACCCGGTAAGCAGTGCCAGCTGCTTGTGCTGCTGAAATAGAGGCTGAAATACTATTTGGCGATCCTGGTGTAACTGTGCTGACTAAATCGGTTGTACCGGATGCAAAACTTCCGCTTGAATTTGAAAGTTGGATGAAGGGTGCAGTTACTGTTCCTGTGGTATTATATGTGAGAGTAATATCGTTTGTGGTACTGTTACAAAACGGGCCAAAGCTTTGAGAAGTTGGGGATAAGGTAATAGAACCGGAGCCTACATAATCTGTAATAATAATATCATGAACATATAAAGCTGCACTAGGTGAAGCAAGGCGCAATGTCGTAGATGAACTCGAATTGACATCATATGTATAGGTAGCGCCAGTGGTGCCAATGTTGGTAAATGTAGTTAAATCATCCCAAGTTGAACCATTAAATCTTTGTAATTTAATTGATCTTCCCGCGCCACCCGCAGCTAAATGAAATTCTGCGGTCCCGACAGAACTTAATGGAGGTAATTCAAGAACACCTGCACTTCCCTGCATTTGAACACGGCCCATTGTACATGTACCAGTAGCAGAGGCCGTATTTTGCACTATGCATTGTGTCATGATAACATTACCAGCAGTTATCACCTGGGTATAACTTCCATAAGAACCATGGTTTGTCCATGATTGAATGTTCTCATCAATGAGATTAGTGCCCCAACCAAAGAATCCGTTAAAAACCAAAAATGCTGCAACTACCAGCATTTTCATCCAAAAAGTAACATGTTTATTTTTCATAAGTAATAAATATTGATTAATTCAAATTAATAATTATTTTGTTTACTGTGTATTATAAAACACTAATATACGACATTTTTGCCAAAAGGTTACAGATGTAATAAAAATTTATTTATATTTAATACAGCTTGTTACACAGCTTTTTCTGCTAACACCCAAAGTACTTTTTTTACATATGCACCAATTAAGCTCCCCTCCTGCCTTACAAAAGAGAAGGCATCTGAGAGAAGTTAATTAAACAAGTATTAAAAAAATATTAACAGGCTACCGCCCCGCTCCCATGATGAGCCGGTGGATTTTCTCTACCTGGGTTTCCCAGTCATAGTTTTTCAGGATGAAATTGTACCCGCCGTTGGCAATTCGGTTATATACTTCCCGGTCTTTCAGCAACATCACTATCTTATCGGCATAATCTTCGGGAGAATACCCAACCAATATCTCACTATCTTCGGTGGCCTGCAGGGCATTATTAGCCAACCCGGAAGTAACACAAGGCAGTTTCATCGCCATGGCTTCCAGGAGTTTGTTCTGTAACCCGGTACCAATTTGCATGGGCGCCACAAAAATTCGCGATTTGGCATAACAATCACGCATATCTTCCACCCAGCCGCTTACCGTTACATCATCTGAAGCCAGTTTGAGCACTCTTTTATGAGGATCGGCGCCTGCAATCAGAATTTTTACAGCAGGAAGCTTCTTTTTTAATAAAGGCAACACATTTTTAACCAGGTATTCTACCCCATCCACGTTGGGTTTATAATTCATGTTGCCGGTAAAAAGAATATCAAACTCTTTGTTTAAGTCAACAGGTTTAAAATATTCTGTATCAACGCCATTTGGAATTACATGAATCTCATTTTTTTGTGCATGAGTGATAGCATCTCTGTCGGGCTGGGAGATGATCAGTTTATTATCGAATTTGTCGAAAATGTATTTCTCGTATTTATCCACACGCTTTGACTCTATGCGCAACAGCGGTTTCATGAAAAATGATGATTTGGTGGACAAACGCTGGTATCCTGTGGAAAAGACATCCTGATAATCCAGGGTTTTGGGGATGTTGAGTTCCTTAACATATTCTGTAACCCGTATCAACTGGCAAAAAATATGATCCGGATTTATCTCCTGAATTTTAGCAAGTATTTGTTTTTTTATCTTTTTGTTAAAAAAATATCCCGACTGAAAGGGAATACCCGAAAAAAGGGCGCTGAACAGGCCTGCATAAATGTCCTTTTTCCCAAGATGAGCAATGGTAATAGATTTGCAGTACAGACTTAGCTTATCGATAGCCTGAGGATGCAATTTAGTATCGTTAAGACAGAACAGGTGGATATCATAATACTTTGACAGGCACCTCAAATGATGAAAAGCCCTCAGTTTATCTCCTTTTTCAAGAGGATAAGGTACCCGCGATAATAAAACAAACAGTTTCATCTGTCAAATTTGCTGTAAAATTATTTATTATTTGTTCATAGCAAAATTTTTTAGTATGAAAAATTCATACGAAGTGTTCCCCCTTCGGGCAGAGAAAAGAAAATCAGGCAATCCGGCAACCAACAATCTAAAAGAGTTAATCGAAATTCGTACTGCAATTATTTCCTTTTAAGCTCGAACATCGATTAACGAATGATGATTTAAGATGTATTCCAGTACTTCAAAAATCGATATTCCCTGCTTGCCGCAAGCAAGTTCAATCAATTACATCTTTGATTCCTTTCAATATCAAACAGCGATTAACGAAGGATGATTTAAGAAGTATCCTGTACTTCAAAAATTGAAAATCGTTAATCGAAATTCGTACATCTTTATTTCCTTTAAATATCGAACACCGATTAACGAATTATGATCTGAGATCATTTTATTTATAATTGTATTAAAAAGAAGATTATCGTAGCAGGATATTCTTCAGTTTGCATTAGCCAGTACCATCCTATAAAGATTGATAAGGTTTTGTGTAGTTACCGAAATATCGTATTCTGCTTCAATCAGTTTCCGGGCATTTGATCCGATATTGGCGCACACCCCATGGTCGTTGATGCACAACCTGAATTTTTCAATAAAAGCCTCGGGACTATCAGCAATAAGCAGGTTTTCACCATCTGTATAATGAATACCTTCGGCGCCCACCGAGGTAGAAATGATGGTTTTGCCCAAAGCCATTCCTTCAATAATTTTTACCCTGACACCGCTCCCCGACAATAAGGGAACAAACATCACCGTTTTCGACTGCATAAATTCCCCTGCATCATCCACTTCTCCTACAACTTTCAGGTTGTGAAATTTATAATTATATATCCAGGATGGCATATTTCTGCCTGCCAGATAAATCATAGTATCCGGAAAGAGTTTGGCTAACTGCGGCATACAGTTTTCGAGAAACCATTTGATGGCTTCCTGATTAGGCATCCAGTCCATTGAACCCAGATGAAAAAACGTTGGCCGGCTGTTTTCGGAGGGAATGTGTTTGTATTTTTCGCATTCCAACCCAAAAGGCACTACCGTCAAGGGTGTTGAAAAACCATGACTTTTTATGTAATCAGCATCTACACTGGTAATAGAGGCGATACCATCCACCGCGCCAAAAACCTCCAGTTCGTATCTTTGCAGTTTTGTGGTAAGGTAATTAACATATTTTCGTTTCACCGGATTAGCTATGGTACGTGCATACCGTTGCCAGATCAGGTGTTCAATATTATGCGAGCGGAGAACTATTTTGGCTTTGCTGTATTTGCGAATGGTATCAATATAGGGCGCCACATAGATGGTTTCAAGCTGGACGATATCATATTTCTTGTTCTTTAAAATATGAACCAGGGTGTTTCTGAATTCCTGACAATCGAAGCGCTGGACATGAAAGGATTGGGAAGAAAACAAGTTCAAAAAAGCTTCCCTGTACTTTATTCTTGTATCAACAAAAACCGCAGTAAAATTGGTCTTATAGCGATAATCCACAGGCAAGTCATCCACATCCACCGAAAACTTAAAGGTATTCATAGTAAGGATATCTACATGATATCCCTGTTGCATCAGTCCGTTGCCCAGGTTATACATGGCAATAGGACCTCCTTCTTTGGGCGGAAATGGCGACTTATTGCATAGTTGTAGTACGTTCATGACTGTTCATTTTTTGATAGGAATTAATCGCTTAAAAAAATTGACAATTTTTTTTAAAAATATCGCCCACCAGTCGTAGCTCAGGATACGCGCATCCGTGCTGGCGCTATAGGTGAGCAATACGCCGATAGGGATAAACACCATGGTAGGTATCCACATACCTTCGTAAACAGGGATGACGCCTTCGCGGGCAAATTTTTCGCCGGTCATGGAAATGACATGAAAAATAATGAAAAACAAGGTGGAAAAGACCACCGGCAAACCCAGCCCGCCTTTGCGGATAATGGCTCCCAGGGGTGCGCCTATAAAAAAGAGTACGATACAGGCCACCGAAAGGGTGAATTTACGAAACCATTCAATTTCATGACGGGCAATGATTTCGCGTTTCATGTTCATCTCCTTCGAATAATAATCAACCTGCTGATAGATGCCCCTGGCCGTATTCAATGCCAGATCTACAATGGGCGTTTGTTCGGGTTTTGAAAAGTTGGCAATAAAATCATTAGATGGCGGCCTGGCCCCATTGGTTGCTACAACACGGGCTGTATCCACTTTTTGAAAATAGGGGTAATTGCCAAAGATATATTTCTCAACGATAATCTCTCGTTTTACTTTTTGGCTGATAAGCGTATCAATGGCTTCCTGCAATTGAGTGAGATTCAGCATCTGATAATTATCTTTGAACAGATCCTCTTTGCTTCGAATCATATCCAATTCCGACACATCAATGCGGCGTATTTCCTCGTCGAAGCGGGTCCGTTGCATGGCTTTACCAGAGCGTTGTTCGCGTGTGGGCGCCGGCTCATAATAGTTATAACCATTGTACAGCATGAAAATCAGTGTTTTTTTGTCGGCTGTTGTTTCCATCCTGCCCTTTTCGGCAAGGGTAACATTGTTGTTTCCCGCCGCGTCGGTATGGTCATAAATCATCACATCCTGTATGTCGGCGCCGTTTTTGTCTTTTTTCCCAATGCGGATAACATAGCCTTCCAGCTCGTTGTAAAAAATCCCTTCGTTGATATTGAGCGCAGGTTTTTTTTCGCGGATATCAAACAAAAGAACTCCGTATTTCAGGTTGGCAATAGGCAAAATGTTGTTTGAAAAATAAAAAGCAAGTCCGCTGAGCAGGACAATAAATACTACCAGCGGCATCATCGCCTTGCGAAACGATATGCCAGCGGCTTTTATAGCCACCAGTTCATAATGCTCACCCAGGTTGCCGAAAGTCATCAATGATGCCAATAACACGGCCAGCGGCAAAGCCATAGGCACAAAAGTAGCTGAAGCATAAAACATCAATTCGGCGAGGACATACCATTCAAATCCTTTGCCCACCATGTCGTCCACATACTTCCACAAAAACTGCATCAGCAGGATAAACAAGGCAATAAAAAAAGTCAGCGCCATTGGCCCTATAAAGGATTTCAGCACAAACCGGTATATTTTCTTCATCACTTGTTTATTGAAAAAAGTTTTATGCCATAATATCAGTTGACTCTGTTGCAGAAATTATTTTACCAGCGTCATTTCCTCAATAAGCCGGTGTGCTCCTGCATATTTATCAATGATAAAAAGGCAGTATCTTATATCCACCGAGATATTCCTACACATAGCCGGTTCAAAGACAATATCGCTCATGGTGCCTTCCCACACCCTGTCGAAATTGATACCTATCAGGTGTCCGTCGGCGTTTAATACCGGGCTTCCCGAATTGCCCCCGGTGGTATGATTGGTGGCGACAAAAGCCACGTGCATACTCCCGTCAGTGTCGGCATACATTCCGTAATCCTTGCTATTGTATAAATCCTTGAGTTTGCTGTTTACGGTATAATCATAAATGGTGGAGTCTTCTTTTTCGATGACACCTTTCAGGGTGGTAAAATATTCATACCTGACAGCGTCGCGGGGATTGAAGCCGCCCACCTGGCCATAAGCAACACGCAGGGTCATATTGGCGTCGGGATAGAATTTTTTTTCGGGTTGCATTTCCATCAATCCCTGCATATATACCCGGTAAAGTTCATCGGCCTTGTCCTGATATTCCAAATATTTCGGGTAAATTGTTTTTCTGTACAGGTCGTAAATGCTCATCGCCAGTATATAAGCAGGATCTTTTTCTATTTCTTTGGCTTTAGAAGGTTTATAATTTTTCAGAAAATCGTTAACCTTTTGTTCGTCCACCATAAAAGATTGGGCAAAGAGGTCGTCGGCATATTTTTTAAAATCGCCCTTGTATGCAGCTCCGACCCGGGCAACTTCGGCAGGCATCAAATCCTTGTCCGGGGCTGAGCAATAGATTTCCATCAGCAAGCCCACCACTTCGTGATCGATGCGGCTATCGTAATTTTTGAAAAATCCTTCGGAGGCAAGTTTTATCCGCTCCAGAGTTTTATTAATGGCGTCATCGTTCTGTTTCTTGTCCTGGCTGCTTTTCACCAATGCCTCATAGTTGGCCGCATAACGCACGATTTCCATTCCCAGACCGGCTTCAAATACATAATCGGCTGCCAGGTTATTGGCGCCGTAGTTTTTGTACAACTGTTCAAACTTCTCAATAAGACCGTTATACTTTTTTTGTTTTTCAGGACTGGCCTGAGCCCATTGGATAAACTGCTTTTCCAGCTCCTGTTTTTGGGCGATGATATTTGTTCTGACAACACCCTTGCTTTCCCCTATCATTTTCTTATGATAGTTTTCCACGCTGGCCAGTTTTGACGAATATTGTATGCGTGTCTTTTTACTCTGCGCCATATATCTGTTATACACTTCCATACGTTTTCCTCTGGCTTTGATAGCGGCGGGATTTTCGTAATTCACTATCCTATCTACTGCATAGGAAACCAGATATTCGTTGGTAGTGCCGGGATAACCGAAAATAAACGTAAAATCGCCTGGTTTCACGCCTTTTAATGAGACCGGAAGATGATATGGAGGTTTGTAAGGCACATTATCCTTTGCATATTTGGCAGGCTGATTATTTTTATCGGTGTAAATACGAAATACCGAAAAATCACCGGTATGACGAGGCCACATCCAGTTATCGGTATCGCCGCCAAACTTTCCTATGCCTGAAGGTGGGGCGCCAACAAGACGCACATCTTCATAAATGCGCGAAATAATAAGAATGTATTGGTTGCCATAGAAGAATGGCTCCACCACCACTTCATATGAATCATCTTTCTTATTATCCTTTAGAATTGCATTAATATTCATATCTATCAATGCCTTTCTTTTTTCAGGTGAAAGATCATCGCTCACATTCTTCAGCACTTTGGCTGTTACATCTTCCATATAGGTCAGAATCGACACTTTCAGTTTGGGGTTTGCCAATTCTTCGGCAAAAGAGTTTGCCCAAAAACCATTGGTAAGATAATCATGTTCCACCGAGCTGTGCGCCTGTACAGCACTGTATCCGCAATGATGGTTGGTAAGGATAAGCCCCTGATCCGATACAATTTCGGCCGTGCATCCCCCGCCAAAAAGACAAACAGCGTCTTTCATGCTGGGCTTGTTCAAACTAAAGATATCCTCGG
>Ga0209097_10000214_pt1 | contig 64162 bp, 64 predicted proteins | sample AD_UKC052_MetaG_FD_184419 | JGI IMG/M metagenome (GOLD analysis project Ga0209097, IMG submission 184419) | Active sludge microbial communities of municipal wastewater-treating anaerobic digesters from USA - AD_UKC052_MetaG (SPAdes) (version 2) | ecosystem: Engineered > Bioreactor > Anaerobic >... | reverse complement strand
CTCATCCGTAGCGGAAAAGGAGTCTTTTTTGCATAATTTTTGGCGTCGACTGGCGGGTTGGCTCAGGCCAAAACCTGCTTTCAATCTTGTGTTTGGTTGTTAAAGTACAACTTTTTGCAGAGGACTCACGCATGGATGACAAACAGGCCGTCCATGCTCACCCCGCCAAAGGTGGGATAAAAGACAGGGTGTTTAAAACCAGCTTCTTCCAGCAGATCTCGGTAACCGGCATCGGTGTAAGCCTGCATGGATTGAGCGAAACGGGTGACCTGTCCGCTGCCGGCATCGAGGATATAGAACCTTGCCGTGTAGGTCTGGCTGGCCTCATTCCAAAAAGTTTCTTCCAATACCAGGTGCGGCTTGGGGTTGAACAAGCCGCCAGACGAGGTGTGCCAGGAGGTTCCCTGGCTGCCCAGCTGGCGGATCATCCAGTGCTGGTGCGGTTCCAGCAGCAGTTGGCCGCCAGGGCGCAAGGCTGCCCAGGCTTTGCGCAGAATCAGGAGAATATCTTCGCGTTTGAACACATTGGTTTCGCCGTAGAGCAGCATGGCCAGATCGTAACCGGCGCCAAAGTCGGCTTTGCGGAGATCTTCATGCTGGTAAGTGCAGGCCAGGCTTTCTGCTGCGGCCTGCTGGCGGGCATAGGCGATGGAAGCCGGCGAGTAATCGATGCCGGTGCAGGTGTGGCCCAGGCGGGCCAGCCGGCTGGCGTACAATCCGGGCCCGCAGCCCAGGTCCAGAATGCGGGAGGGAGTCTGGCTCAGCAGGCTGCCGTGGATCCAGGCCACATGGCGGTCAATTTTATCGCTGCGGCGGCTGGCCGCGTCATGATCCTGCGAGAGATGTTCTTTGAGCATGCGCTCGCTGAAGCCCGGTTCATTCCAGGGAATGTTATCGCCCTCAACCCAGGGCCGCGGCGCATCGTCGCGGGTGATCAAATCTGAGAGGTTCATCAGGTCTCCTTATGGGCGAATGAAATCCGTTCCACGGTTAATTGTACCCGATATGCCCGCTTGCGGTGAACCGCTTGTCCCCTTATAATAATCAGGAAGGGAATTTACCAGCCATGAAACGTACCATTTTACATCCTGAATGGGGGCTCTCAACCTGTGTTGAGGTGGACAACCTTGTTTTTCTCGGCCATCACGGTGGTCATACCACCCGCGAAGGCCGCCAACTGCTGACCATTGAAGAGCAGACCGAAGAGACCTTCAAGAATCTCAAGATCACCCTTGACACCATCGGCCTGACCTTTGATGACATTATCACCCTGAATGTGCTGTTGAAAGATATCAAAGACTTTAACGGCATGCATTCGGTGTGGGCCAAATGGTTCCCGGTGGAATTTCCGGCGCGCACCGCCATGACCAGCGATTTTGTGGATGACATTTGCCGCATCCAGGTCTATGGCGTGGCTTACCGCCGCCCCTAACCGGCGCAATTTTTTGTTCTTTTTCGGAGGGGTTATGCAAACCATAGATATGCAGACCTGGCCGCGGCGCCAGCATTTTGAAAAGTTCAATGCCTTCGATTATCCGCAGTTTAACCTCTGCGCCAATGTGGATATCACCGCCTGGACGGCCTGGATCAAACCGCTGAAGATTCCTCTGACCATGTCTTTTGTGTATCTCATTGCCCGCGCTGCCAACGAAATTCCTGAATTTCGCACCCGCATTCACGGGCAGGAAGTGGTGGTGCACGAACTGGTGCATCCATCCACCACGGTGCTGGCCGATAACGACACCTTCTCTTTTTGCACCATTCCTTTTGCCGAGCCATTTTCAGCCTTTGCCGTCCAGGCCGCTGAAAGGGTGGCGGCGGCAAAGAAGCAGCCTGCGCTGGATGACGGCGGCCGCGATGATTTGCTGTTTTTGAGCAGCATCCCCTGGGTGTCGTTCACCGGCCTGGTGCATCCCATTCACATGCACCCGGTGGATTCGGTGCCGCGCATTTCATGGGGGAAATTTTTTGCTGATGGTGAAAACTGGAAAATGCCGCTTTCTGTGCAGGTGCATCATGCCTTGATGGATGGGCTGCATGTGGGGCGCTACTATAAACTGGTGCAGGATTACCTGAACGCGCCGGAAGAGCTTTTGAGTTGATTTTTTGGGAGAACAGATGAATACATTTCTATTTGCAGATGAGAGTCATGCCGAGGCCATGCGCGCGCTGATCAGGTGCCTGCCCGGCCCATCATCCATCGCCGATTTTGAGGAAAATATCCAGATGGAATCCATCCGGAGCAATACCCGCCTGTGGGAACAGGATGGGCAGCTGGCGGCTTTCGCCTATGTGGACGATTACAACAACCTGTGCTATGAAATCGATCCGCAGATCCCGCCAGAGACGCTGGAAGCGGAAATTGTGGCCTGGGGGGTGGCATGCATACAACGGCGCAACGCCGAAACCGGTGAAGAAGGCACCCTCGATTTTTCCTGCAGTGCCAGCGACACACAGCGCATGGCTCTGACCCGGAATTATGGTTTTGAGGAATTAGAAGTGCGCAGCCTGCATTACAGCCGGTCCCTCGAAGATCCCCTTCCTGATTTTCCTCTGGCCGCGGGCTTCACCATCCGCCCGGCAGCCGGTGAACCGGAAGTGGAAGCCCTGGTGGCGCTGCATTGCGCTGCGACCGGATCGGATGCGATGACGGTGGAAGAACGCCTGGCCATCATGCGCTCTCCGGAATATATTCCTGAGCTGGATCTGCTGGCGGTGGCGCCGAATGGCGACCTGGCCGCCTATTGCGTTTGCGGCTTTGAAGATGGTTCAGATGGCACGGTGGGATATACGGACCCCATCGGCACCCATCCCCAATATCAGAAATTGGGCCTGGCCAAAGCCCTGGTTGCAGCTGCTTTCAAGGGCCTGAAGGCGCGCGGCGCAGTGGAGGTGCGGGTGGGCACCAGCAGCGAGAACATGCGCATGCAGCGACTGGCCGAAAGCCTGGGCTTCAAACTGGTTTCGGAACGCCTGTGGTTTGCTAAGCCCGTCTCCTGAACAGTGACGGCCGACCTGCATCTAGAGATTGGAGTGGGCGGCCCAGGTGCTGGCTTTCATTTATCGCAAGTGGTGTTTTTGTCCCGCTTTGCAGAACAAAAACACCACTCATTTAAATTTTGCCCTGCCGGCGCGCTGCTGGCTAACCCGCTCAAGCACGGCATGGAAGGTTTCTTTGGCGAACCGGCTTGTTTTCACGCTTTCTGGCCTTTGGGCTGATGGCTTCGGCTTTATGCCTGGCCCTCAGCACCTTTCAGGTGTGGCGGATTTTCAGGCAGGAGAAAAAAATAAGCTCTCTTGACAGCACCCGGCAATCAGCTATACTCAACCTGATTTTGTCACCTGGAACTGCTCATGAAATTACCATCCATCGTCCAACGCATTCTGGTTGCCCTGCTGGCAGCTTACTGGCTGATAGCCATTTATACTTTTTTGCATGAAAGCGGCCATGCCCTCATGGCGGCCGCCTTTGGCGGCAAGCTGATTGAACTGAACACCGACTTTTTCTCGATGGGCGCTCATTACAGCGGGACCGGCGATTTCACCCTTTTTCAATCCATCCTCATCTCAGTGGCTGGTGTCAGCCTGCCCTGGCTGACCTGGGTGGCGGCCATGCTGGCCCTGCCGCGCCAGACCTCGCCCCTGGCAAGCGCCCTGAAGGCTTTGAGTGCCGGCGCCCTTGCAGGCTCGCTGGCTGCCTGGGTGGTGCTGCCGATTGCCGCCAGCGCCGGAGCAGATATTTCAGACGACTCGGTGAATTTTCTCACCCGCACCGGCTGGCCGCCGCTGGCTGAATCTGGATTGTTTCTGCTGGTGCTGCTGTTCACCCTCTGGCTGGCCTGGCGCATGATTGATTTTAAAGCCCTGATCCACGCGCTGCGCAGCGAACCGGCTGCCTTTGAAGTGCTCCCCAACCGGCAGACTTTGATCTTTCTGGCGGGCAGCCTGGTGCTGGCCAGCCTGGTGACCCTGTCGGTCAACAACATGGGGGCGTCCACCGCTGCCGCGCTGCCAACCCCCACCGCGCAGCCGCTTCCGGCGGGCTACACGCTTCATGAAAGTTGGGATCTTGCCGATCAGGAGGACGATTCCGTTTCGATGATCTGGAATTTCAAGCAAAGCGTCAATTTCGGCGCCCTCGTCCGGCTGAAAAACGTGGACCTGGATTTGCTGGATGTCCGCCTGTTGGGCGCTGATGGTCAGGAATGGCCCATTTTCCATGCCGAAAAATACCGTGCTGACGCAGATCAGGCCGTTTTTGAACAGACCCTGCCCGCCGGCGTCTATCATCTTGAAATCAGATGTTCAAGATCGCGCACGCCTGGAACAATGGAATTGTATCTCAAAAAATAAGTGATTTCTGGCTGTTGACCATCCAGATGGACAGGCCCTGCCCGGTTAAAAATTTCCGCCCTTCTCGTTCAAAAGAAGGGCGGAAACTTTATTTTTTATTGCGCGCGCTGCACGGCGATGGCCTGCTTGCGGATGCGCAGGTCGCCGCTTTGGGCGAGAACCTGGCCGGCAAACTCTTCCGGCACATCCACCAGGGTGAAGCGATCCTGGATGCTGATTTTACCGATCACGCGGCCGGGAATGTTGGCGTGGGCGGCAATGGCGCCCACCACGTCATTGACGCGGATGCCAGCCTGGCGGCCGGTGTTCAGGCTCAGGCGCACCATGCCTTCTTCGTGGGAAACGGCTGCCCAGCGGCTGCCAGCTTCGGCGCGTTCCAGGGCGCGGCCAAACTTCTGTGCGGCGGGCCGTTCTGGGCGTTCTGGGCGTTCACCGCGATCAGAGCGGCCGCGTTCGGCGCGGGGCCGGTCCACCATCACGGGGGTTTCGTCCATCGGCATGATCGGGCGCTGCTTGTCTTCCAGGCGGGCCAGCTTGAGGGCGGCGGTGGCAATATCAATCGGATCGTAGCCTTCGGCCGCAAAGCGGTCGATGATGGCGCGTTCCTGCTTGCAGCGGCCGCGCTGCAGCCACATCAACACCTGTTTGGCCAGGCGGTCTTCGCGCGCCTGCATGATCTCGGCTTCGGTGGGCAGGGTGGCAAAGGTCAGTTTGCGGTACAAAAGCGCTTCGATCTGGCGCAGGCGGTGCTTTTCGGAGGGCGCCACCAGCGAGATGGCCACGCCGCTGCGTCCGGCGCGGCCGGTGCGGCCGATACGGTGCACATACACTTCGGCGTCTTCGGGAAGGTCAAAATTGAAGACATGCGAAATGCCCTCAATATCCAGGCCGCGGGCGGCCACATCGGTGGCCACCAGCACGGTGGTTTTGCCCTGGCGGAAACGGTTGAGGGTGTGTTCGCGGGCGTCCTGGCTCAGGTCGCCGTTGAGAACTTCGGCCGGGAAGTTGCGCGCGGCAAGCGCGGTGGCCAGTTCACTGGTGCCAATGCGGGTGCGGGCGAAAATAAGCGCCGAGGTGATCTCTTCCGTTTCAAACAGGCGGGTGAGGGCGGCAATTTTGTCGTCGCGGCGCACCCAGTAGGCGCGCTGTTCAATGGTATCCACGGTCACCTGTTCGGCCTTGATGGCGATGGTGCAGGGATCCTTCATGTAGGTGTTGGCCAGCGCGCGGATTTCGGCGGGCATGGTGGCCGAGAACAGGGCCGTCTGCCGTTCGGCCGGGGTTTCAGCCAGAATCAGTTCGATATCTTCCACAAAGCCCATCGAGAGCATTTCATCGGCTTCATCGAGAACCACGGTGCGCACGGCGCTGAGATTCAGCACGCCGCGGTGAATCAGGTCCATCAGGCGGCCGGGGGTGCCCACCACCACATCCACGCCTTGGCGCAGCTGGTAAATCTGCGGGCCGTAGGCCTGGCCGCCGTAGACGGCCAGCACGCGCGCCTTGCTCAGGGTGCCGTAGCTGATCATGGCTTCGGCCACCTGCAGGGCCAGCTCGCGGGTGGGGGTGAGAACCAAAGCCTGCACATGAGGCTGGTTGGGTTCGAGGTTGTTGAGAATGGGGAGGGCGAAGGCAGCGGTTTTACCGGTGCCGGTTTGGGCCTGGCCGATTACATCGTGGCCGGCCAGCATGAGGGGAATAACAGCAGACTGGATGGGCATGGGGGCTTCATAGCCGCGATCGTTGACCGCCTGCACCAGCTGTGGGTGCAGGTTTAATAAGGCAAATTCGGTTGTCATCAAAACTCCTTAACATTTTTTTCTGTTTTGATGACACCACAAGCATCCCATGAGCCCTTTGATTGTATCTGGAACAGACGCGCCAGATTTTTGGGCAAGAAAAACGCCCGACCATCGTACACGTCGGGCAGCCATTCGGATCACCAAAACAAATCCCAAGTGTTGCGCCCCACCAAGGGGCAAGGCGCATAGTATATCACAGATTCAACAGAATCGGGAAAATTGATCCTCATTTCCTCATTTCAAAAAACTGGATACCGTTTGTTAAAAACAAGCCCCTTATTCAATGACAAATTGCCTTCTTTTCAAACCAGTTTAAAGTGATACAATCCTTTCCCGAGGATAAAATGCCCACTCAGACCCCTTCCACCATCGATTATTACAATCACCACGCCCAGGAATTTTACAACAGCACCGTTGGCGCCGATATGAGCACCCACACTGCGCGTTTTGAAGCCCTGCTGCCGCCGGGCGCGCGCGTGCTCGATGCCGGCTGCGGCTCGGGTCGCGACAGCCTGCACTTTTTGCAGCGCGGTTTCCATGTGACCGCCTTTGACGGCTCGCAGGAAATGGTGCGCCTGGCCAGCCAGCTCACCGGCCTGACCGTGCTGCACATGGATTTTGCCAGCCTGAAGCTGGAGCCGGGTTTTGACGGCATCTGGGCCAGCGCCTCGCTGCTGCACCTTTCGCGCGCCCAAATTGCAGCGGTGCTGGCAGACCTGGCGCGTATCCTTAAGCCTGGCGGGGTGTTTTATATGTCATTCAAGTATGGCGACGGTGAAGAGCAGCGCGGCGAACGGCTGTTCAACTATTATAATGAAAACGCTTTTCAGGCTCTGCTGGCTGAGCTTCCGGAACTGACCCTGGTGGATCTGTGGACCACGGATGATGTCCGGCCCGGACAGCCCGGCCGCTGGCTGAATGCCATTGCGCGAAAAAACAACTGACAAAGGAAGCTTTATGACCACCACTACCACAAAAATCAATCAAAACCTTCAAAAGAAATCCATCCTGCGCGATCCTGTCAGCGGGCTCACCCACCTGGGCGCCGCCATTGCCGCCCTCATCGGCCTGATTGTCATGCTGGTGATGGGCTGGGGCGATACCACCAAAGAGATTTCGCTGCTGGTTTACGGCCTGAGCCTGATCGGGATGTTTTCGGCCAGCGCCACCTATCACATGGTCAACTCCGGCCCAGGGGTCATCAAATGGCTGCGTAAAATTGATCATTCGGCCATCTATCTGCTGATCGCCGGCACCTACACGCCCATCTGCCTGAATTTCTTCACCGGATTCTGGAGCTGGGGTCTGCTGATCATCATCTGGGCCATGGCCGTGATCGGCGTGACAGTGAAACTGTTTGTCATCAATGCGCCGCGCTGGGTGACCGCCGGCATTTATCTGATCATGGGCTGGCTGTCGATCATGGCCGTGCAGGAAATGCTGCGCACCATGCCCGGCGCCGCCATTTTTTGGCTGGTGATGGGCGGGGTGCTTTTCACCCTGGGCGCCATCATCTACATGACCAAAAAGCCCGATCCCTGGCCCGGGGTGTTCGGTTTTCATGAAATCTGGCACATCTTTGTCATTCTGGGCTGCCTGGCGCATTTCATCGTCATCGCCGTGTTCATCGCGCCGGTTTAACCGCTGCGTTGCCGTGGTTCATTGTTTCCGCCCCGGTTTTTCGCCGGGGCGGTTTTTATATCACCCTCTCTTCCATCAATACACATCCCTGCGGCGGTGCTGGAGAACCGGCAGCTCCCGGCGCACGCGTTCCACCTCGTCCAGGTCCATTTCAAGCAGCAGGCAGCCCGCCTCAGGCCCCAGCTGGTTGATCACCCGCCCCCAGGGTGAAACCGCCAGCGAATGTCCGTAAGAGACATATCCGGCCGTTTCGTCGCGGGCCGGCGCGCAGCCCAGCATAAAGACCTGGTTATCGAGGGCGCGGGTGCGGAACAGGATCTCCCAATGCGCTGGCCCGGTGGTCATATTGAACGCCCCGGGATAAGCCAGCAGCTTTGCCCCCTGCAGTACCATCAGGCGCGCCAGCTCAGGGAAGCGCAAGTCGTAGCAGATGGCCACGCCCAGCCTGCCGAAATCCGTGTCCACCACCGTCACCTCGCTGCCCGGCGAGAGTGTATCGCTCTCCTTGAAACGCTGCCCGCCGGTGACGTCAATATCAAACAGGTGCATCTTGCGGTGCCGGCCGATCTGCCGTCCCTGGGGGTCAAAGATAAAACAGGTGTTGAAAATGCGCCCCACCTCGTCGCGTTCGGGCAGTGAACCGCCCACCAGAACAACCCGGTTCTCTCCGGCGGCTTCGGCCAGCATCTGCCAGGTTGGTCCGCCCGCCGGTTCGGCATATTGGGGAAAAGCGCTGGAAGCATAAGGGCAGCAGAACATTTCAGGCAGCATCACCAGTGTGGCGCCCTGGGCGGCGCACTCGGCAATCCAGGCGCGGGCAGTGCGCAGGTTATGGGCTTTGTCGCCGGTCACCGGCATCTGGATCAGGGCAGCGGTTAAAATGGTCATGACGGGTCACCTTTCTGGCTGGAAATGAAAAAAATAACCTGACTGCTCAAAAGCGCGGCTGAAAAGGCCAGCTAAAATGCTCAGCCAGCGGCATTCACCCAACCAATCGAGCCGTTAAAATGGCAGTATCTCCCTTAACCATAGCAGAGAAATCACAAATCTGCCAGCTTCCACTTTTTGGCTTCGGCGAGAAATCTTTCCTTCAGGCCGCGAAAAGGCAGGCGTTTGAGCAGGTTGAAAAACGGCACTGGCAGCAGCGACTGGTTGGCGCGGTTCTGGGTGGCGCGGCTGATGCGTCCCTTTTGGGCCAGTTCGCGCCCGGCCTGGCTGTAAGCTGCGTAAACCTGCTGCAGGCGCGAATTTTTGGCCGTCACCGCTGGATCGCCGTGGCCGGCCAGGCTGCCGCCATCGCGCACCAGCTCGCCTACCAGCGGCGCATCCATAAAGCGCGAAAAAACGCGGAAATAGGTCAGCACGCTGCGTGGGGTGTCATCTTCCATGTTATCGCAGGTGATGAGGGTGACAAAGGGCTTGGAGCACAACGCCGCATCCACATGGTGGAACATCAGTCCGCTTTTCGTCAGGCGCAGGTCGCGCACATCGCTGGTGCCAAAAAAGCGCTCCAGCAGGGTTTTGAGCAGGCTCGAGAGGTTGAAAACATAGATGGGCGTGGCATAAATGATCAGGTCAGCGGCTGCCATGCGCGCAAACACCCCTTCCGTGTCATCCTTGCCCGCCAGCACGCAGGGGTTCAGGTTTCCGCCGGCATGGCAGCGGTCGCAGGAGAGGCAGCGGCGGATGTTAAGGTCCGCCAGGGTCACTGTTTCACATTCAGCCCCGGCCGCGCGCGCGCCATCCAACAACCGCTCGATCAAAAAATGGGTGTAGCCGCGGCTGCCGCGCAAACTTGCATTAATGGCCAGAATCTTCATTTTTTTCCTTCTTCCAGTAAAACCGCGCGGGCTTCGCGCGCCCAATCGCGCCCGGCCTGGGCCAGGCGCCGACCGTAATCCAGGGTCAGGCCCTGCAGGCGGGCCTCGCGGGTATCATCCTGCGGGCGGGCGGCATCCAGAGCCTCCATGCGCTGCAGGCGGACCGCTGCCGCCTGCTCCCAGTGCGCCAGCAGAACCAGCAGTTCGTCATCCGTCAGCCCGGCGCCAAAAAAGACCTGGATCAGCGGAGCAAAGCGCAGGTCAGGGGGCGGCTGGGGCGCGCGCAGCCAGGCCGCCAGCGCAACCTGGCCCGCTGGCGTGATGCTGTATACCTTGCGGTTTGGCTTGCCGTCCTGATCCACCACATCCACGCTGGCCCAGCCCGCCTCCAGGATGGTGTTCAGGCTGCGGTAGATCTGGCTCTGGGTGGCTGGCCAGAAATGGCTGACCGAAAGGTCAAAGTTTTTTTTCAGGTCATAGCCCGAAAGGGGCTGCTGATTGAGAAACCCGAGAATGGCAAATTCAAGTGACATGGCTTATCCTGAGTATATCACAAGTATCATATAATACATGTATTATATAGCCGATGGGTGCGTTTGACAAGAAGGAATTCTTCCCTCTGCGGTCGTTCTTATTTCAGACGTATCTGCTCAGGCGGTCAGTTTTTTTTGGGGGGGGGACTTTTTTCACCGCAAAGGGCGCAAAGAACGCCAGGAAACAGCCAAAGAGTTTTTTTTCGCTGCTTCTCTGCTTCTTTTTCTTCCTTAGCGCCCTTCGCGTTCTTGGCGGTTTAAAAATGACGTGACTGAGCAGAACCTTTTCTGTTTTGCATTGAAATGATGGGGTAACTGAGCAGTAACTTTCAGGCGTGAAAAAGGATCAGGGAAGCGGCCATAAAAGCCATGCCCAGGGCCGCGCGCAGCAGGCCGGTTTTACGCACGCGGGGATGGCAAATAAATTGATGGTGAATCGAGTGGCGGTAAGCGATGCCGCGGGTGGGGCAAACGCCGGTGACGGCTTCAAAAATGCCGTTGAAAATGCCGAGGCTGTTGGAAAAAAAGGTAAAAAAGACCACCGGCGCCCACCAGGCTTGTACCCCCGCCAGCAGAAAAATGCTGGTCAACGGCGCCGTCAGGATGACCACAAAAGATAAAATGTTGAACACCGCCGGGGCGTGCTTTCTTTCCGGGTGCTGCTGCGAAAACGCCGCCGTATCATAAGCCGGAAGGCCGCGCAAAAAGACCCAGGTGGGCACATAGAGGGTGATGAGCCCCAGGCAAAAGCCGCCCAAAGCGGCCAGCACCTGCAGGCGGTTCAGGGTTGCCGGGTCAAAGGTCCATCCTGTCATGAGGCGTTTTTACCCGCGGGAGGAAATGCCGCCAGGGCATTCTCCGCCCGCCGCACCCAGCTGTACTGCGCCGCTGCAGCGCGGGCGGCTGCCCCCAGGTGGGCGCAGCGCTCTGGATCTGCTGCCAGGGCGGCGAAAGCCGCCTGCCAGGCCGCTGTGTCATCGGGCGGGGCAAAGGCCGCCGTGCTCTCATCAATCACCTCGCGCAGCACCGGCAGGTCGCTGCTGAGAATGGCCCGTCCGGCCGCCATGTATTCAAACAGCTTCATTGGGCTGCAAAAATCGGCTGTGTTGCCGCCGCTGCTGGTGGCAATGCGGCTGGCATAGGGCATCAGCAAAATTTCGCCAGCAGCCTGGTAAAGCCCCAGGCTGGCATTCGCCACAAAGCCGGTCAGGGTCACGTTGTGCACCCCGGCCGCGGCCAGGCGCTCGCGCCAGGCTTCCACATCTGGCTGGCGCCCGCCCACCCACAAAAAGCGCACCTGCGGATTGGCCTGAGCCAGCGCCAGCAGCACTTCCATGCCGCGCCCGGCATAGAAATGCCCGGTGTAAACAGCTGTCAGCCCCTCCGGCAGGTTCAGGCTGCGGCGCGCCTCGGCTGGGGCGGGCAAATCTGCGTAACGTTCCAAATCCACCCCATCCGGCGCCACCACCGCCTCAGCCGGGCTGAAACGGCGCGAAAAATCAGTTTCCACGGCGCGCTGCAGGGCGCGGGTGATGGGCAGCAGGCGGTGGGGGGTGCGGCTGCTCAGAAAAAGCCGGAAAAGCTGCGGGGCCAGGCGCCCAGTGATGCGGTCGTGCAGTTCCAGCAAAGCGGGCAGGCCGTTCCAGGCGGCGCCCAGGGCTGCCTGCAGCATCCAGGTGTACACCGCATCAGCCCGCCAGCGGCCCGCCGCTGAAACCGCGCGGGCGGCCAGGTCATAGCGCCGCAGCGCCGGGGTGACCGGCAGGGGGATCATTTCAAAAGACTGGCTCAGGCCGTATTGCGCCGCCAGCACCGGCCAGGGCGTGCCCGAAAGGGGCGTGGCCGGGATGTACAGGCGCACTTCGTGGCCAAGCTGCGCCAGCGACTGGCAAACCTTCATTACCTGGATGCTGTTGGCGGCGGTGGAAGGCACCTGCGAGGCGGAAATGGCGGCAATCTTCATGCGGCGCTGCCCTTCTTTTCGGCCTGGTTCAGCAGACCAAGCCCGCGCCAGGTGATCAGCCCCACCGACACAATGAAATAAGCGTCCAGCAGCAAGGCTTCCATCCAGATGCCCGTTTGCGGCACCAGCAGCAGGGTCAAAAGGGTTTTAACGATCATGCAGCTCAACGCCACCCACAGGGCGTAATTGGGCTGATTGAAACCCAGCAGCAGCGAGCGGTTCCAGAAGAGGATGTTGGCCGCGCTGTAACCCACCAGCAAAATCAACAGCAGTGGGTAGGCCGGCAAATATTCAGCTTTATATACATGAAAAGAGCGTCCCAGCAGGTTCCAGGTGCTGAAAAGCACCGGCTGGCCCAGCACCAGCAGGCCCAGGGCCACCCCGCCGCTCCAGGCAGCGGAAATGATGGTGACGCGGCGCAGCAGGCGGCGCAGGTGCGGCCACTCGCCTCTGGCAATATTGCGGGTGATCTCAGGGTAGGTGGTGGTGATGAAGGGGGTGATAGGCATGACCACCAGGTTGATGATGGCCAGGGCCACCTTGAAATAGCCTGCGGCGGCTGTGCCAAAGAAGGCGCTCACCCACAGGGTTTCGCTGTCGCGCGCCAGCACATTCACCGTGCCCGAGGCATTGGTGCTGAGGGCAAAACGCAGCATTTCGCGGCGGGCGGGCAGGGCTGAAAGCGGGGCGCGCCACCAGCCCGGGCCAATCATGCGCGGCAGCCAGTAGAAGGCCATCATCATCGGGCTGATGCCCAGAATCAGCTTGCCCAGCAGGTAGGCCAGCAGCACCGGCATCAGGCCCCAGCCGTTGGCCCAGGCCAGCACAATCAGCGCTGCCGTCACCAGGCTCTGGATAAAGTTGGCCAGGGCCTGTGAGCGGTAATGGTTGCCCACCTGCAAAATGCCGTTGGCGGTTTCAGAAGCCAGGTTGCCCAGAATGAACAGGCCGTAGATGAGAAAATAGGGCGTCAGCGCCGCATCGTGCGCCAGGTTTTCCGCCGCCCAGGGCGAAAACAGCGCCAGCACGGCGTAGGTGAGCAGCGAGGTGAGCGACTCCACCCCCATGGCCAGCTTCACCACCGCCGCGGCGCGCTCTGTTTCGCCGCGCGCCACCGCCTCACCCATATACTTCACCACCACCTCGCCCATGCGGAATGAGAGCAGGCGGTTGATATTGCTGGCGAAGCGGATCACCACATCCAGCGCGCCCAGGCCGCCCGCCCCCAGCAGGTCAGCCGTGACGATGCTGAGCAGGGCGCTGATGATGTTGCTGGCAATCAGGTAAGTGGAATGGCGCAGCACCCGCCGCAGCAGGCGGTCCTGAGTCCAGCTCTTCAGGCGCGTCAGCAAGATGGGCATGGCTAGATAAAAGTTATCCGCCGCTCAATCGGTGCGGATATCCCTGGCCCAGCTGCGCTCGGAGAGGTACCAGTTCACCAGGTTGGTCACGCCGTCTTCAAGGCCCACCCGCGGTTCCCAGCCCAGCCCGGCGCGGGCTTTGCTCACGTCCGCCAGGTTGCCCAGCGCATCCGCTGGATGGAAGGGATGGTGTTCAATTTGGGCCTTTTTTCCCAGGCGGGTTTCCAGCATGGTGATCAGCTGGTTCATGGTGATCACTTCGTGGCCGCCCAGGTTGAAGATGTTGTACCCTTTGGTGTTCAGGCCCAGCAGCACCCCGCGGGCAATATCGTCCAGATAAGTAAAGCCGCGCGACTGCTCGCCGTCACCATTGAGATGCACGGTGCGCCCCTCGCTGATCCACTGACAGAAGCGGAACATGACCATGTCGGGGCGGCCCGCCGGCCCATAAACGGTGAAAAAGCGGAAAACAGTGAAATCGAGGCCGTACAGGTGGGTATAGACGTGCCCCAGCACCTCGGCAGCCTTCTTGCTGGCGGCATAGGGCTGGAGGGGAAGATCGGTGTTGGCGTCTTCCTTATAAGGCATGGGGTTGTTACTGCCGTAAACACTGGAAGATGAAGCCAGGATGAATTTCTGCACATGGTAAGTCCGGCACAGCTCCAGCAGGTTCAGCGTGCCCATCTGGTTGGTGTTGTAGTAGCTCCAGGGGTCTTCCACGCTGGAACGCACCCCGGCGCGCGCAGCCAGGTTCAGCACGGCGTCAAAGGGCTGCCTGGCGTTTTTGAACAGCTCCGTCAGGCGCGGACGGTCGCAAATATCCATCACCTGCACATCCAGCCCCGGCAGATCTTTCATTTTTTCCAGGCGGTAGTGCTTCATGCGCACATCATAAGCCTCGTTGAGGTTGTCGATGCCGGTGACGGTGTGGCCTTCTTCCACCAGGCAGCGGATCACCCGCGAGGCAATGAAACCGGCGGCCCCGGTGACCAGGTAGTGACTCATCAGAGCCTCACCACTTTGGGATGGTTCTTGCCGCTGGCGCCCAGGGCGTTGCGGGTGTCCACAATCAGGGCGGCTTTTTCGAGGATGGCCGGGTAGTCGTAAGCCTTGTGGTTGGTGATGATCACCACCGCGTCGGCTTTTTCCACCTCACCCATCAGGTCAGCCGCCGAATCCATTTCCAGGCCGTCATGACGCAGGGAAGGCACGTAGGGATCATGGTAGTTAACCAGGGCGCCTTTCTGCCTGAGCAGGTGAATGACATCCAGGGCCGGCGATTCGCGCATATCGTCAATATCGGGCTTGTAGGCCACGCCCAGCACCAGCACACGGCTGTTTTTCACCGCTTTGCCGCGGTCGTTGAGGGCATCCTGCACGCGGCTGACGGCAAAGCGCGGCATGGAGGTGTTGATCTCCGAAGCCAGCTCGATGAAGCGCGCCGTGTAATTGAGCGATTTAAGCTTCCATGAAAGGTAGAGCGGATCGATCGGAATGCAGTGCCCGCCCAACCCGGGGCCAGGCGTGAACTTCATAAAGCCAAAGGGCTTGGTGGCAGCCGCGTCAATCACCTCCCAAACATCCACGCCCAGCCGGTCGCACATCAGCGCCAGTTCGTTCACCAGGCCAATGTTGATCATGCGGAAGGTGTTTTCGAGCAGCTTGGCCATTTCGGCCACCTCAGCCGAAGAGACCGGCACCACGGTTTGCAGTGCCTGGCGGTACCAAGCCGCGGCAATTTCGCAGCAGGCCGGGGTGATGCCGCCCACCACCTTGGGGGTGTTGTAGGTGGTCCAATCTTTGCGGCCGGGGTCCACGCGCTCTGGCGAGAAGGCCAGGTAGAAATCTGTGCCGGCTTTCAGCCCGCCTGCCTCAAGGCGCGAAAGCACCATTTCGCGGGTGGTGCCGGGGTAGGTGCTCGATTCAAGCACCACCACCATGCCCGGATGCAGGTAAGGCGCCAGCGACTCTGTCGCCGAAATGATAAAGGAAAGGTCAGGGTCGCCGGTTTTGCGCAGGGGGGTGGGCACGCAAATGGACACCGCATCGGCGTGGGCTGCCGCCGCGTAATCGGTGGTGGCGGTGATCAGACCGGCTTTCACCAGGCGCGTCAGCTGTTCTGAAGGCACATCCTGAATATAGCTCTCGCCGCGGTTGGCCAGCGCCACCTTTTCAGCGACAGGGTCAATGCCGGTCACATGGAAGCCCGCTTCGGCGAAGGTCACAGCCAGCGGCAGGCCCACGTAGCCAATGCCAATCACAGCGATGCGGGCGGTTTTTTGCTCAAGTTTGGTCAATAAAGCGTCATAGGTTGACATAGTTTGCCTCAAAATAGGGTAAGTTGCACCAGCCCTTCGTCCTTTTTTTCCGGCAGAGCCGGTTGGGCCGTGGGCGGCGGGGAAATGGCAGGTTCAGGGCTGGCCGGAAGCGCCGCAGGCGCGGGCGCGGGTTCGGGCGGCAGGGTGCCGCCGTTGGCCAGAATGGCCGGCACGCGGGCAAAATCAGCCAGCAAATCGTCCTTGAGGGCGGGCTGGTGCAAGGCCGCGGCCGGGTGGTACATGGGAATGATCAGGCGGCCGCCAGCTTTCACCGGCCGGCCGTGAATGACGCTGATGCGCGCCTGGCTCAGAAAGTGGCCCATTGAATGGCGGCCCAGGGTGATGATCACCTTTGGATTGAGCGCAGTGATCTGCGCCTCAAGGTAAGGGCGGCAGGCGAGGATCTCAGCCGGTTCGGGGTCGCGGTTTTCGGGCGGGCGGCACTTCACCACGTTGCAGATAAACACATCACTGCGTTTCAGGCCGGCCTTTGCCAGCAATTCGGTCAGAAACCGGCCAGAATTACCCACAAAAGGCCGCCCCTGTTCGTCTTCATTGCGCCCGGGGCCTTCGCCAATCAGCATGATCTCAGCGCTGGCCGGACCTTCGCCCGGCACCGCGCGGATGCGCTTTTGATGCAGAGGACATTTCTGGCAGCCGGCCACGCTTTGGGCAATCTGCTGAAGGGTTTCCAGGGTATCCATGCAAAACCTCGTCTCAGGCCTGGTCTGGATGGGCTGGCAGGAAAGACTGCAAATGGGCTTTTTCCAGCTTCGGCAGGGTCATCAGCAGGGCGTCTTCGCCGTTATCCTGGTAGTAATGCCGCCGCTCGCCGCACACCTCAAAGCCAAAGGCCTCGTAAAGATGGATGGCCGGCGTGTTGCCGCGCCGCACCTCCAGCATGGCGAGGGCCGCGCCCAGCGGCATGGCCTGCAGCAGGGTGTGGGCCAGCAGCTGGCGGGCCAGGCCGCGCCCGCGAAAATCGGGATGGGTGGCGATGGTGCCCACATGGGCTTCATCTACAATGATCCATACCACAATCATCGCCGCAATGCGCCCATCCACCACGGCCACCTGGCAGAGGGAATTTTCATTTTCGGTCAGTTCAAATTTGAAAGAACTTTCAGGCCAGGGCAGGCTGAAAGAAAGCTGATCAATGGCCTGCACCTGCGGCACATCCTCCAGCGTCATGGGGCGCAAAACAGCCGGAGCAGCAGGCAGATCAGACATCGGGGATGGGATCGGCAATATGCAGGTAAATGGGGGCCAGCGAAACCGGCTCGTCCACCTGGCCAGCCAGCCAGCGCTTCCAGGCCAGCTCAGCCAGGAAGGATGGCCGCCGCAGGCACTGGGCCGGGCCGGGCAGGTGCAGCTTGCGGTTTTTGTGGGCCGCCTGGCGGTCTTCAGCACTCAGCTCGCCGCACAAAATGGCCGCTTCTTCCACGGTGGGAATGAAATCGGCCAGGGTGACCACCTTCGGTTCGCCCTGCGAAACCCAGCGGTCCTTCTCGCAGCGGTACCAGAGCAGGGCAAAGCGCCCGCGTCCGGCCTGCAGCACCACTGCCATGGGCAGGGTTGAGGGCGGCTGGCTGGCCGCCGTCACATCCAGGGTCGGCACGCCAATCAGCGGCAAATGCAGGGCCAGGCCCAGCCCCTTGGCCATGGCCAGGCCAATGCGCAGGCTGGTGAACGAGCCCGGGCCGGTGGCCACGCCAATGGCTTTCAACTGTCCGGCAGGAATGCCGGTGCGTTTAAAGAGGGCGTCAAGGGCCGGGGCCAGTTCCACCGTGTGGTGACCCTGGCAGCGCCAGGTTTCTTCAGCCATCACATGGTGCCCGTCATAAAGCGCCAGGCCAACCCAGGTGGTTGAGGTATCAATGGCCAGCAGCATCAGTCACCTCCCAGAATCTGGCGGCGCAGTTCGGGCAGAATCCCTTCAAAGCGCGCTCCTTGGGCCGTCAGCAGCATGTTGCGCTGCTCATCACCCACCCATTCCAGCGCCACCCACAGGGCCTGGCGCGGTAAAATTTCTTTGATGCGTTCCGGCCATTCCACCAGCAGCGGTCCTTCTTCAAGAAGCTGGGTGAAATCCAGGTCTTCCGCATCCAGCGCGCCGGAAAGTCGGTAGGCATCCAGGTGGTTGATCACCTCCCCATCGGGGCGGCGGTAGCGGTTCACCAGCACAAAGGTCGGACTGGTCACCTGGTCCAGCGAGCCCCAGCCGCGCGCCACCCCCTGCACAAAGGTGGTTTTCCCTGCTCCCAGGTCGCCGGTAAGGCAAAGCAGGTCGCCTTTTTGCAGCAGGTGGCCAATGCGCATGCCAATGCGCCGGGTTTGTTCAGCGCTGCGGGAAACCATTTTGAGGGCATGGGAATCAATGATGGGCATGTGATCCAACCTGTCCGGATGAAAATTAATCTGAAAAGAGCGATTCGGACTGCTTCAACTCGCCGCCCATGTTCAACTGCGAGCCGATGATGCGCGCAATCTTGCGCGAGGCATCGGGGCGGGCCAGGCTGCGGCTGGTTTGCGCCACTTTCAGGCGCTCCTCGGGCCGGGTGATCCAGGTGGTCAGCGTATCCACCACCTGCTGCGGGCGGGGCGCCCACACACCGGCGTGTTCTTCAACCACATAGGCCACGTTGCCGTCTTCCTGGCCGGGCATGCGGGCGAAGAGGATGATGGGCAGGCCGGCAATGAAGCCTTCGCTGATGGTGCCGGGACCGGCCTTGGTCACCAGCACATCGGCGGCCTGCATGAAATTGGGCATTTCCGTCACAAAGCCGTAAATGAAGGTCGGCATCGGCCAGTTGACCATTTCAAGGCGGCGTTTGAGGCCTTCGTTCTTGCCACACACCACCACCAGGGTCATATCCAGGTGGGCATCGGCAATCGAAAGCGCGGTGCGCTCCACCGGGCCCATGCCCTCGCCGCCGCCCATCAGCAGCACCACAGGTTTATCCTGCGGCCAGCCCAGGCGGGCGCGAATTTCTGCGCGGTTGCCGTTCATGGTGGCAAAGCGGTCCGCCACAGGCAGGCCGGCCACAATCACCCGCCCCGGGTCAATGCCGTAGTTGATGGCTTTATCGCGCGCCGATTCGGTCGGCACCACCACCAGGTTTGATTTGCGGTGATACCAGAAGGCATGCGTCGAAACCATGTCCGTCACCACGGTGATATAAGGCGGGTGGTAGGGCCCCAGCGTGCGCAGCAGGGGGGTGTTGATGACGGGATGAACGGAAAGGAACAGGTCGCAGCGGTGCTCTTCCAGCAGGCGCAGGGCAGCTCCTTTCACATAGGGCCAGAGCAGGTTCATGATGGCGCGCGACCGCCGCCGGCCGTCGCTGATGGCATAGCCCAGTTCCCACACATCGGGAATGCGCGCCATGGGCGGGTAGGTTTCGGGGGCCTTGTCAAAAGGCGGCGGGGCGTACTTTTTAAAGAAATCCACCATTTCATAGGTGATCTGGTCGGGATATTCAAGGTTGATGGCTTCAATAATTGCTTCAGCAGCGCTGCGGTGTCCGCCTCCGGTGTCGGAGAACAAAAACAGCACATGCGGCTTTTTATTCGTCTTTTGGCTCATGCGTACCTCGGGTGATGATTTTTTTAATGCGGCGGGAGAGTTCATGGCGCGGGAGCAGGATGTGCCGCCCGCAGGTGAGACATTCGAGGCCGATATCGGCCCCCAGGCGCACGACTTTCCATTGCAAGCCGCCGCAGGGGTGCGCCTTGCGCAGCAAGAGAATGTCGTCCAGGTTTAAATCTTGCAGCACATCAAAGATTATACCACACATGATATAATGAGATTTGGAGCGTCTATGTTTGCAAATCTTTACCCCTCTGTTGTGATTGCCCGGATCATTGTGCTGGTGATTTCATTTTCAATACATGAATTTGCCCACGCCTGGACCGCCAACGCCTTCGGCGACGACACCCCCCGCCTGAACGGCCGCCTGACCCTCAACCCCGCCTCTCACCTCGACCTGGTTGGCACCTTAATGTTGATTGTAGCCGGTTTTGGCTGGGCCCGTCCCGTGCCGGTGGATCCCTATGCCCTGCGCCGCCGCAGTCCGGCCGCGCTGATGTGGGTTTCGCTGGCCGGCCCGGCCTCCAACCTGGCGATGGCGGTGCTGTGCGCCGTTCCCTTCCGCCTGGGCCTGTTCGATAACATGCCCTACTGGAACGACATGCTGCCCACCCTGCCGCAGCTTTTTCTGCAGATGATTGTCATTAACCTGACCCTGATGCTTTTCAATCTCATTCCCCTGGCCCCGCTGGACGGCGAAAAGGTGCTGGATTTTCTGCTGCCGCCGCAGATGGCGCGCGGCTTCGAGGCCATCCGCCCCTACGGCCCCATGATTCTGATGGCCATGCTTTTCCTGCTTCCGGCCATCGGCATTGACCTTATCGGCATGGTCATGACCCCCGTGATGAACACGCTGACCGGCCTGCTGCTTATGTGATGAAACTATCCGCTCAACTGGCTCCGGCCCGCGCCCGAGCCAGGCATTTCTAAAGAGGAGATTCCCTAAATGGCAACCATTCAACTCAGTATCATCGGACTTGGACAGATCGGCACTTCCCTGGGGCTGGCCCTGCAGCCGCACAAGGCTTCGGTGAAACGGGTGGGCAATGACCGCGAGCTGCTGGCCATGCGCGCCGCCGAGAAAGCCGGGGCCATTGATTCTTCAGATATCAACCTGCCCTCGCTGGTGCGCGGCGCCGATGTGGTGGTGCTGGCGGTTCCCCCGGAAGAAATCCGCGAAACCCTGGCTGTCATCCGCGACGATTTAAAAGATGGCGTGGTGATTCTCGATACCTCGCTGGTGAAAACGGCCGCCATGAAATGGGCCGAGGAAATTCTCAAACCCGAACAATATTTCATTGGCTGGCTGCCGGTGATCAATCCTGAATATTTCTTTGAAACCGAATACAGCGCCGAAGGCGCGCATGCCGACCTGTTCAAGAACAGCATGATCGCCATCACCTCCGGCCCAGGCACGCCCGCCAAGGCCCTCAAGCTGGCCTCCGACCTGGCCAATCTGATTGATGCCACCCCCTTCTACCCCGATCCACTGGAAGTGGAAGGCCTGACGGCCGGCAGCCACCTGCTGCCGCTGGTGACCGCCGCCGCCCTTTCCAACGCCATCACCGGGCAGCCCGGCTGGGGCGACGGCCGCCGCCTGGCAGGGGCTTCCTTTGCCATGACCACCCTGACCCTCAACCAGCTTGGCGGCAACAAACGCCCCGGCGAAGTGCTGCTGACCAACCGTGAAAACACGCTGCGCGTGATTGAGGACATGAGCGCCGCTCTCAACGATATCCGCGACGCCCTGCAGGAAAATGACGCTGACCGGCTGAACAAGCTGCTGCGCAACGCCATCTTCCAGCGCGACCTGTGGCTCAAGCAGCGCTACACCGCCAATTACGAGGATATTCCCCAGGCTCAAAACGATGAAGCCCAGCTTTCGCTGAGCGACACCCTGAAAGGCCTGTTCCTGGGACGCCGTTTTGGCAAGGGTAAAAAATAGGCGTTCCCGCCGCACGCCAACCCGCCGGCGGGCCGTTGAAGACCAGACGGTTGTTGCGGATGCCGGGGCAGAGCAGACACCTGAAGTTGAAAAACCCGGCCAGCCTTATTTCTGTTACCTGGTGCGCTGCGCCGACGGCAGTTTTTATGCCGGCATCAGCACTGACCCTGAGCGGCGCGCCCGCCAGCATAACGCCGGGCGCGGCGCGCGCTACACCCGCATGCACCGTCCGGTAACGCTGGTGTATGTGGAGCCGCAGCCTGATGTCGCGGCAGCCCTGCGCCGCGAACGCGCCATTAAAAAACTCTCTCATGCCATGAAGGAAAAACTGGCCGCTGCTGCGCCAGAGTTTCTTGAAAAATGACGTCTGACAGGCATTTTCCCCGTCTTCTTCATAAAGGGGCGGGGAAAACGGCCGGATCAGCCGGACCCTCTCGCAAAATCATGATTTATTGCTCGGGTTTGCGGAAAAGCAACTTTTTCCGCCGCCGCTTGAGCTGTGATTTACTTTATTATTTTGGAGATGACATGAGCGAAAAAGAACTGCCCCCTTCCAATTACATCGTTGAAGCGCCCGGTCGGGTGAACCTGCTGGGCGAGCATGTGGATTACAACGACGGCCCGGTGCTGCCGGTGGCCATTGACCGCAGCAACCGCATCGCTTTCGATCCGCTGGAAGGTTCCATCGTGGAACTCCACGCGCTGGACATGGATCAGAGCGTGCGCCTGGATTTGAACCACCTCGATGCACACCTCGACGCCGATGGCCAGAAACTGCCCGGCTGGGCCGCCTATCCGGCCGGCGTAGCCTGGGCGCTGCAGCAGGAAGGGCTGGCTGTGCGCGGCATGCATGCCGCTTTCACCTCCACCATTCCCATGGGCTCCGGCCTCAGCTCGTCGGCCGCCCTTGAAGTGGGTTTTGCCTTTGCCTGGCAAACCCTGGGCGGCTGGAGCCTGGACCGCCTGAGCCTGGCGCGCCTGTGCCAGAAGGCCGAAAACCAGTATGTGGGCGTGAAATGCGGCCTGATGGATCAGTTTGCCTCGGCCTGCGGTGTGGCCGGCCATGCTCTCTTTTTGAACACCCGCACCCTGGAATACGGGCATATGCCCCTGCCCACCGGCACCGCCATTGTGGTGGCCAACTCCATGGTGCGCCATTCCCTCTCTGGCTCAGAATATAATGAACGGCGCGCCGCCTGCGAAAAGGCCGTCAGCCTGCTGAAAGCCAGCCTGCCTGGCATCCGCGCCCTGCGCGATGTGACCCCCGACCAGTTTAACGAGTTGAGCGGCCTGCTGCCTGCCGAAATTGGCAAACGCGCCCGCCATGTGGTGGAAGAATGTGCCCGGGTGGATCAGGCCATCGTTTACCTGGCCGAAGGCAAAGCGGTCGAATTTGGCCAGTTGATGTTTGCCGGGCATGCCAGCCTGCGCGATCTCTACGAAGTGAGCGTGCCCGAACTGGACGCCCTGGTGGAACTGGCGGCCGGGCTGCCGGGCTGCCTGGGCGCGCGCCTCACCGGCGCCGGGTTTGGCGGCTGCACCGTGAACCTGGTGAAGGAGCAGAACGCGCCGGCCTTCATTGACGGCCTTAAAGCGGGTTATTTTGCCCGGACCGGCAAAAATGCCCAGATTTACCTCTGCCACGCCAGCGCCGGCGTGCATTTGCGTTGAAAAAGGACTTATGGCTGCCATTGACCTCAACAGCGATCTTGGTGAAAGTTTTGGCGCCTACCGCCTGGGCGACGACGCGGCGATGATGCCGCTGATCACCTCGGCCAACGTGGCCTGCGGCTTCCATGCCGGCGACCCGCTGGTGATGGCAGCCACCCTGCGCCTGGCGCGCGCCGCCGGGGTGGCCGTGGGCGCCCACCCGGGATACCCCGATTTGCAGGGCTTTGGCCGCCGCGATATGGATTTGACGCCTGAAGAAGCCGAGGCCTGCGTGCTTTATCAGCTTGGGGCGCTGGCCGCTTTTGCCCGCGCCGAGGGCGTGGACCTGGTGCACGTCAAACCGCACGGCGCCCTCTATAACCAGGCCGCGCGCAGCCCAGCGCTGGCGGCGGCTGTGGCCCGCGCTGTGGCCCGCTTCAGTCCCGGATTGATCCTGGTGGGGCTGGCCGGTTCAGCCCTCATCACGGCCGGGCGCGAAGCCGGTTTGCGCGTGGCCGCCGAAGCCTTTCCTGACCGGGCTTACAACCCCGACGGCAGCCTGCGTTCAAGGCGGCTGCCGGGCGCGGTGCTCGAAGCGCCGGCCGAAGTGGCCGCCCAGGCTCTGAACCTGGCCCAAAATGGCGTCAACGGCCAGCCGGTGGATACCCTGTGCCTGCACGGCGACAACCCCGCGGCCGTGGAACATGCGCGCGCGGTTAACGAAACCCTGACCACGGCCGGCCTGATTCTGGCCAGCCTGAAATGTTTATTTTAAGCATCATAAGGAGTTAAGCATGGCTGCAAGTGAGACGTTTAAGTACTATGTTCCCATTTTAATCCGTTATAACGACATTGACGCGCAGTGGCATGTCAACAATGCCCGCGCCATCAGCTTTATTGAGCAGGCGCGCATGAGTTACCTTAAGCATCTCGGCCTGTGGGATGCCGAATCCTTTCAGGACCTTGGACTGATTGTGGCTGACGTCCACGCCAGCTACATTGCTCCCATTAAATACAATCAGAGCATTCGCGTCGGGGTGCGCGTGCAGCGCCTGGGCAACAAGAGCATGACCTTTGATTACCAGATTGAAGACAAAGATACACATGCCGTGCTGGTGAAGGCCGAAACCGTGATGGTGGCGTATGATTACCACACCCTGAAATCCATCGAAGTGCCAGAAAACTGGCGCAAGAAAATCCTCGCTTATGAAGAATAGGAAACCAAATGCTGCCTGAAATCAACACCAAAGAACTGCTGGACTTTTTAACCGGCCTGTTGAACACCCCCAGCCCCACCGGCTTCACCGCCCAGGCGGTGGCTTACACCCGTGCAGCCCTGGAAGGCATTCCCGGCCTGACCCTCAGCCAGACGCGCAAAGGCGCGCTGGTGGCCGAATGGCAGGGTGAAGCCCCCGGCCCGCGCCGCGCCCTCACCGCCCATGTGGACACCCTGGGCGCCATGGTCAAGGAAATCAAGCCCAACGGCCGCCTCAAACTGAGCATGCTGGGCGGTTACGCCTGGAACACGGTGGAAGGCGAAGGCTGCACCGTGTTTGCCCACGGCGGCGGCACGGTGCGCGGCTCCATTCTGCTGGCCAAAGCCTCGGGGCATGTCTACGGCAAGGAAGTATCGGAATCGAAGCGCGATGAAAGCACCATGGAAGTGCGTCTCGATGCCCGCACGGTCAATGCCGACGAAACCCGCGCCCTGGGCATTGAGGTGGGCGATTTTGTGGCTTTTGATCCGCGCGTGGAAGTGACCAATAATTTTGTGCGCTCGCGCCACCTGGATGACAAGGCCTGCGTGGCCTGCATTGTGGCGGCGGTCAAAGCCCTGAATGCGGCCGGCCTCAAACCCGCCCGCTCTGCCGTGCTGCACATCAGCAATTATGAAGAAGTGGGCCACGGCGCGGCCGCCGGCATTCCTGCCGATGTGACCGAGCTGCTCTCGGTGGATATGGCCGCGGTGGGTGAAGGCCAGACCTCTGATGAATTTCACAGCACCCTCTGCGTGAAAGATTCGGGCGGCCCCTACCACTACGAAATGAGCCAGCGCCTGCGTGCCCTGGCTGAACAGCACAGCATTGCCCACAAAGTGGATATCTACCCTTACTACGGCTCTGACGGCGAAGCCTACTGGCGCGCCGGCGGGGATGTGGCTGTAGCCCTCATTGGCCCCGGCGTGGATGCCTCGCATAACTACGAACGCACCCACCTCGAAGCCCTGGTGGCCACTACCCAGTGGGTGTGCGCCTATTTGCTCGAAGCCTGAAAAAACAGCCGATTTCGCCAGCCCCGCCAGTGATCAACCCCGGCGGGGCTGTTTTTGCCCAAACAGGAAACGTCTCACGGTTAAAACGAACTTTCCGAAGTGGTGTGCTTCGGAAAGAGGAGAGTGGGCCCGGAAGGATTCGAACCTTCAACCAAGCGGTTATGAGCCGCGCGCTCTGCCACTGAGCTACGGGCCCCCTTCCGGTATTATATCATGCCTTACCGAAATTTTGGATGTTTATCACTGCTTTTGGGAAGGAAGCAGACTTGACCTCTTCTCCGTTCTGAGTATACTTTGATTAGGTTAATTCCACTTTTTATGAGGTGCTTATCATATGGACCGTGTTCGCAATATTACCCATAAAGGCAAGTCAATTATTCTGGTGGATTTGTCGGACAGCCAGCCCAACGATACGTTAGAAGCCCTGCCGGCGGCTAAACCTCTTATATCAAAGGCTGGACCCAAGTCTGCCCTGGTGCTGACAGATGTCACCAATGCCGTCTATAACAAGGATGTGGCTGGAGCCATGAAGGAATTTGTCAGTTCCAACACCCCCTATATTCGTGCTTCGGCCATTGTCGGCGCAGATGGCGTGCGTTTGGTGCTGCTGCAAACCATCATCATGATCACCCGGCGCGAAATCAAGACCTTTGCCAATCGCGAACAGGCGCTAGAGTGGTTGATCAACCACTAATTTCTGTCCCTTTCAATTATTTTTGTAAGGAGTATACATGACCCCCTCTCCCCGTGTGATCCGCGCGCCTCGCGGCACCCAGTTGACCTGCAAATCGTGGCTTACGGAAGCCGTTTACCGCATGATTCAAAACAACCTGGACCCCGAAGTGGCTGAAAGGCCTGAAGACCTGGTGGTTTATGGCGGCCGCGGCCAGGCAGCCCGCAGTTGGGAAGCTTTTGATGCCATTCTGGAGACCCTGAAGACGCTGGAAGATGATGAAACCTTGCTGGTGCAGTCGGGCAAACCGGTGGCGGTGTTCAAAAGCCACCCCGATGCGCCGCGGGTGCTGATTGCCAATTCGAACCTGGTGCCGCATTGGGCCACCCAGCAGCACTTTGATGAACTGGCGGCCAAAGGGTTAATCATGTACGGCCAGATGACCGCTGGATCGTGGATTTACATTGGCACGCAGGGCATTTTGCAGGGCACCTATGAAACCCTGGCAGCCCTGGCCCAGCAGCGCGGCTGGCCTTCACTGGCGGGTAAATTTGTGCTTACTGCCGGCCTCGGCGGCATGGGCGGCGCCCAGCCCCTGGCCATTACCATGAACGGCGGGGTGGGCCTGGTGGTGGAGGTGGATCCTTCCCGCGCCAAGCGCCGCCTGGATATTGGCTATGTGGATGTGGTGGTGGACACACTTGAAGAGGCCATGACCCTGGTGGAAGAAGCCGTGCGCAAGCAGGAACCCAAATCCATCGGCCTGGTGGCCAATGCGGCAGATATCTTCCCTGAGCTGGTGATGCGCGGCATCACCCCGGATGTGGTCACCGACCAAACCTCGGCGCACGACGTGCTGGCGTATGTGCCGCGCGGCCTGACCCTTGAGGAAGCCAATGCCCTGCGCAAGGCTGACCCGGAAGAATATGCCCGCCGCTCGGTGGCCTCGATGGTGCGCCATGTGGAAGCCATGCTGGAATTCCAGCGCCGCGGCGCCGAAGTGTTCGATTACGGCAACAACCTGCGCCAGCGCGCCTTTGACGGCGGCGTGAAGGATGCCTTCAATTTCCCCGGCTTTGTGCCGGCGTATATCCGCCCGCTGTTCTGCGAAGGCAAAGGGCCGTTCCGCTGGGTGGCGCTTTCGGGCGATCCCGAAGATATTTACCGCACCGACGAAGCCATTCTGGAACTGTTCCCCAACGACGTCCACCTGGCGCGCTGGATCAAGATGGCCCGTGAAAAGGTGCCCTTCCAGGGCCTGCCGGCGCGGATTTGCTGGCTGGGCTATGGCGAACGCCACCTGGCGGGCCTCAAATTTAATGAAATGGTCGCCAAAGGCATTGTCAAGGCCCCCATTGTGATTGGCCGCGATCACCTCGACTGCGGCTCGGTGGCCTCACCCAACCGCGAAACCGAAGCCATGCTCGACGGCACCGATGCGGTCAGTGATTGGCCCATCCTTAACCTGCTGATCAACGCCGTCAACGGAGCCACCTGGGTTTCATTCCATCACGGCGGCGGCGTGGGTATTGGCTTCAGCCAGCATGCCGGGCAGGTGATTGTGGCCGACGGCACGCCTGAAGCAGCCCGACGGATTGAGCGGGTGTTGACCTCTGATCCGGGCATGGGCGTGGTGCGCCATGTGGATGCGGGATACGACCGCGCGGTGGATGTGGCCAAAGCGCGCGGCGTGCGCATTCCGATGATGAAAAAGTAAATCACAATGGCGCGCCGGATTTTCTTCTTCATCGCCATTCTGCTGGGCATTGCCATTGGTCTGGGCATTGGCTGGGGCATTTTGCCGCGCCTGAATGAAACTGCCCAACCGGAAACCCTGCGCGCCGATTACCGCACGGACTATGTCTTGATGGTGGCTGAGGCTTACCGCAGCGACCAGAACGCCAGCCTGGCACAGCGCCGCCTGGCCTTTTTGGGTGAGACGGACCCGGTGCGCATGGTTCAGGAAGCCATTGTCTTTGGCGGGCAGGTGGGCTATGCCAGCGCTGACATGGAATTGATGCTGCGCCTGCTGCAGGCTCTGCAGAATTTGAAACCACAGGGCTGAAACGATGGAAGAACGGCGCGGATACTGGTTTTTGCTCACCGGCCTGCTCATCGGCCTGCTGTTGGGTTCTCTCTATTCCATGGTGATTGCCCCGCTCCAGCAGGTGGATATGGCCCCGATTTCCTTGAGCGCAGCGGATAAGGACCGTTACCGCGGCATGGTGGTGGCCGCCTATACGGCCAACCCGGATGTAAGCCGGGCGCGGGCGCGCCTGGCCCTGTTGAATGACCCTGACCCGGCGGCAGCCCTGATGACCCAGGCCAACAACCTGCTGGCGCAGGGCGGTTCGGCTTCGGAAGCACGCAATTTTGCCATGCTGGCTTCGGCGATTTCATCCATTAACGCCGGCACGCCCCTGCCGCTGGCGGCTGCCACGCCCACTTTGATGGTGACGCCGGACACCGGCGGAAACGCCGCCGGCACGGCACCTGTGCAGCCCACGGTCACCGCTCCCTCTGCGCCCACCAAGGCGCCCACCCGCGCGGCTTCTGCGACGGTCAAAGCGGTTGCCACCGTCACCCTGGCAGCGGGTGTGCCCACAGCCACGCCCACGGCCACTCCGGGTGCGCCCTTTGGGTTGAAAAATCGCGAACAAGTCTGCGATGCCACCCTGGGGGCGTTGCTGCAGGTGCAAATCACTGACGCCTCAGGCAACCCTGTGCCGGGGGTGGAAGTGCGTGTGACCTGGGTGGGCGGGGAAGATGCGTTCTTCACTGGCCTCAAACCGGATAAAGGGACAGGTTATGCTGATTTCACCATGAACCCTGATGAAACGTACACCCTGCGCCTGACCGACGGCGGCCGCCCGGTGACGGAGTTGAAAGCGCCGCGCTGCACCGATGCCGATGGCAAGACTTTTGCCGGCGGCTGGCTGCTCAGTTTCTCGCAATGAGCGGCATTGGGTAAAAATAAAAACAAGGCCTCTTGCGGTCGTATAAGCAAGAGGCCTTGTTTTGTTATAAACAGCTCTCAGAGCAAATTAAACCGTTCAATCGGCCATGGCTTTGTCGCCATCACTTAAACCGGCCATCTCTCTGATTTGATCGAGGGTGAGCCAATCGGTGTTGGTATCGGATGCATAGCGGAAGCCGTCGGGGCAGGGCTTTCCAGCTACCCCATCCACAAACACCTGCACGTGACTGTTGGGGACAATCGGCATCACGGCGTAATAGGTGCCAAAATCGAGGGTGGAACGGGTGTCGTCTTCTGAAATCAACACCTCATGCAGCTTTTCACCCGGGCGGATACCAACCACTTTGACGGCACATTCCGGGTCAATGGCTTTGGCCAGGTCGGTGACGCACATGCTGGGAATTTTCGGGATGAAAATTTCACCGCCGTGCATGCGTTCCAGATTGTCAAGCACAAATTGAACACCCTGTTCCAGGGTGATCCAGAAGCGGGTCATCCGCGGATCTGTGATGGTCAGAACGCCGGTTTCGCGCATTTTAAGAAAAAGCGGCACCACGCTGCCCCGGCTGCCCACCACATTGCCGTAGCGCACCACGCTGAAACGGGTTCCACTGTCGCCGGAATAGCTGTTGGAGGCCACAAACAATTTATCGGAAGCCAGTTTGGTGGCGCCGTAGAGGTTGATCGGGTTGACCGCCTTGTCGGTGCTGAGGGCAATCACTTTTCTCACCCCGCAGTCAATGGCCGCATCAATAACATTGGCGGCGCCAAGAATATTCGTCTTGATCGCTTCCAGAGGGTTGTATTCGGCAATGGGGACATGCTTGAGCGCCGCGGCATGAATGACCACATCCACGCCGTCAAAAGCGCGGTAGAGCCGTTCACGATCGCGCACATCACCAATAAAATAGCGAATGCAGGGGTATCTGGCCTCGCTGAACTGCTGAGCCATTTCATATTGTTTCAACTCATCGCGGCTGAAAATGATCAGCTTGCGGGGTTTGTAGTGATTGAGAATGACTTCGGTGAGCTTCTTGCCAAAGGAGCCTGTGCCGCCGGTAATCAGGATAATTTTTCCATCAATTGAATTATCTTTAGTGTGGGTCATTAAAAACGCCTCTCATTCATTCAGGGCTAAATATCCCAGGAATGTCAAAACATTGTATCATCATCGAAAATGTGCGTCAAGCTGATGATGGAAGCGCAAACTAAAATAAAGATGCAGACTCTTTTTTGAGAATGGCAGGATTTCTCGTTGGCCCAAGCGGGCGCTTGTTTATTTTGGGAGATTGCAGTACAGTAAGCATATCGTGAAGGTGAAAACTGAGCAAAGCAGGGCCGGGTTGAGCGCAGGCTGCCAACCCGCTGCGTTGTTATATTTGGAACAGCTGTCCAACAAGGAGTAAAACATGTTCAAACCGAAAATATTGCTGGTCGTTGTGCTGGCTTTTGCGCTGCTGCTGACCGCCGCTGCCTCGGCGCGGGCCACCGGCGCGGCGCAGCCCGCCCGGATTGACCTTCCCGGCGAAACCCGGGCCTATGCCGGCCGCCTGACCACCGCCAGCGGCGCGGCGGCAGCGGATGGCGCCTATGATTTCAATTTTGCCCTGTATGATGCCCCGGAAGGCGGCCGTTTGCTCTGGAGCGAAGCGCAGGCGGGCGTGGCGCTGAAGGACGGCGCCTTCACCGTGCAGTTGGGCCAGGTCAACCCGCTGCCGCCAGGTGCGGCCGGCTGGCTTGCCGTGGAAGTGCGCGGACCGGGCGAGGCGGCTTTCACCCTGCTCTCGCCGCGCCAGGCGCTGGAAGCAGCTGCATCCCGTGTTCCGGCGGATATTTCGGCCCCGGCGGCTGAAACCTGCGCGCATGACCATTTTGGCGAAACCTGGACCGGCTCTGACGGTTCGTGGGGCCTTTCCATCGTCAACCCGTTCGATGTGGCTATTTATGCCGAATCGACATCCGGCGTTGGCCTTAGAGCGAACACCACCTCTGGCGCTGCAGCGGTGTATGCGAACAACGAAGGTTCTGGCACAGGGATTGTCGCCTACAGCAAGCATGGAAAGGCTATTTCTGCTGCCGGGCCAATTTACAGCACAATGTATTCCATTTTTTACCTGAGCCCCTTCGGTATGGTGGTGCGCGGTTCCACCGGCCTGACTCTGACGCCCATGGATGACGGCAGCATGCGCATCCGCAACGACTCGGGAGTGGGGATGGATAAATATGTAGCCATTCCGGTATCCACATTTGGAAACCTGTTAGGCAGTAATATACAAGTGGATTCACTGGAAGTGTGCTACAAAGTCTCCAATGCCAGCGATAAAATTGTGGCCACTGCCATGGTTAAAAACAACGGTGATGGTCTGGCGGCTTTTTTATTTAATAATATTGCTGACCGCACTTCTACGACTTTGCAGTGCTACACCATTGACAGCGGTTTTACCCAGGTGCTGATTAATAACACGACCTGGGTGCAGTTGAACCTGAATTTTGCCAGCACTGGTGCGTCATCGGATATTCGCATCTACTCTCTTAAACTGATACTGAGCGAGCAGAATTAAGGTAATGCCATGACCCGGAAAATAAAAATCGCTCTTTTTGTTTTACTGTTATTGGCGCTGGCGGCAGGAACCCTGCCGGCCCTGGCCCGGGCGCCTCAGAACCCGGCGGTTTCCTCCGGCGGCGGCTACCGCCTGGAGCGGGTGGTGGAACAGCCCGCCGTTCAAGCTGGCGGCTACCGCCTGGCGGAATTTGCACCGCTGGAGCCGGCTCTGGCCAGTGGGGGAAATTACCGCCTGCTGGCGCCTGCGGCGGCAAATGCAACCGGGCACGGCTGCTGCTGCAGCTTTTTGCCCTGCGTGATCAGACCTTAGAACTGGCCGCCAAAAAAATCAGGCAAAGAGATTCTCCCCAAAACAGCAAAAATAGGGTAAAGTTGAGGGAATTTGCTGCGGGGCAGATGATCTTTGCCTGATCAATTTTTGCCTGCCCCGCCCATCAAGAAAAGGAGATCCCATGCGCTATTCACGCCTCTTTTCCCAGACCCTGCGCGAGCCCCCATCAGAGGCCGAGGTGGCCAGCCACCAGCTTCTGCTGCGGGCGGGCTTCATCCGCCAGCTCGGCGCCGGCATTTTCACCGCCATGCCTCTGGCGCGCCGCGCCGTGCAGCGCATTGAAGCCATCTTGCGCGAAGAAATCAACGCCATCGGCGGCCAGGAAATCACCATGCCGGTGATCAACCCTGCGTCCATCTGGCAGGAAACCGGGCGCTGGTTTCAGATCGGGGCGGAGATGGGGCGCTTTAAGGACCGCAACGGTCACGATATGGCCCTGGCAATGACCCACGAAGAAGTGGTGGCCGACCTGGTGCGCCACGAAATCCGCTCTTACCGCCAGCTTCCGGCCCTCATCTACCACATCCAGACCAAGTGGCGCGACGATCCCCGCCCGCGCGCCGGGCTGATCCGCGTGCGCGAGTTCACCATGCTCGACAGCTACAGCCTGGATGCAAACTGGGAAGGGCTGGACGCGCAGTATGAGGCCCATTACCAGGCCTATATGAACATTTTCCGGCGCTGCGGGCTGCCCGTGGTGGCGGTGAAATCGGATACGGGCATGATGGGCGGCAAGATGGCCCATGAATACATGTACCTGACCCCCATTGGCGAAGACACCCTGCTGTTTTGCGATGCCTGCGGTTATTCAGCCAACCGCCAGGTGGCGCGCCTGGGCAAGCCGCATCCTGCCGCCGAAGCCCCCCTGGCGCTGGAACCGGTGGCCACCCCCGAAACCAAAACCATCGCCGACCTGGCGGCCCTGCTGAACGTGCCCGCCAGCCGCACAGCCAAGGCGGTTTTTCTGGTGGCCGAAATGGAAAAGGACGGCCAGAAGAGCGACCTGTTTGTTTTCGCCGTGGTGCGCGGTGATATGGATGTAAATGAAACCAAGCTGAGCGCGGCGGTTTCCGCCAGCGGGCGGGGCGCGCTGACCGAACTGCGCCCGGCGCATGAAGAAGAAATTCTGGCGGTTGGCGCGCAGCCGGGCTATGCCTCGCCGGTGGGCCTGAAGCCGCGGGCCGGTGCGCTGCCGCTGCTGGTGGTGGCCGATGATCTGATCCCGCATTCGCCCAACCTGGTGGCGGGGGCCAACCGCGAAGGTTACCACCTGTTGAACACCAACTACGGCCGCGATTACACGGCAGAGGTGGTGGCAGATATTGTTTCGGCGGAAAATGGCGCGGCCTGCCCGGAATGCGGCGCGGCCATGCGCGCCAGCCGCGGCGTGGAAGTGGGCAATATCTTCAAACTGGGCACACGCTACAGCGAAGCGCTGGGCTGCGATTTCCTGGCCGAAGACGGCTCCACCCGTCCGGTGATCATGGGCAGCTACGGTATTGGCGTGGGGCGGCTGCTGGCCTGCGCGGCTGAGGAACATCACGATGACAAGGGGCTGATCTGGCCGGTTTCAATTGCGCCCTACCCGGTGCACCTGGTGATGCTGCCCGGCAAGAGCGGCGCTGAAGCCGTGCTGCAGGCGGCCGAAGGTTTGGAACAGATGCTCACCGCCGCCGGGTTGGAACCGCTGGTGGATGACCGTGCCGAGTCTGCGGGCGTGAAGTTCATGGACGCCGACCTGATCGGTCTGCCGCTGCGCATCACCGTCAGCGAGCGTTCCCTCAAGCAGGGCGGGGTGGAGTTCAAGCGCCGCAGCGGCGGCGAAGCCTTCATGGTACCGCTGGAAGAAGCCCTGCCGCGCGCCCAGGCCGAACTGGCGGCCCTGGCCGGAGCGTTGAAATAACCGGGGTAGTTAAATTGAAATCCGCACCCCATCCAATGGGGTGCGGATTTTTTGTGCGACCGTGGTTTTTTAAGGAATTGTGAATTACAAAGCCGGCACAATTTCGAAAGAGGTGGTGATTTCTGCCACGCCGCGCAGGGTGGCCGCCACCGAACAATATTTGGATTCAGAAAGTTCGATTGCTTTTTCCACCGCTTCAGCGGTTAAATCGGGACCGCTCAGGCGGTAAAGCAGGTGAATCTTGCGATAAGCCCACGGTGGGGCGGCGTCTTGCTCGCCGGATGCGAGAATTTCCAGCCCGGTGAGCGTCAGGCGCTTTTTGGCCAGAATTTCCACCACATCCACGGCAGTGCAGGCTGAAAGCCCCACCAGCACCAGCTCTGAAGGCTTCATGCCCACCCCTTCATCGCCTGTTGAAAGGACAATGGAGTGCTTGCCCGAATCGGTACCCACAAACTGTTTGCCGGTCACCCAGCGCACCACGGATGATGCCATTGGTCATGCTCCTTTCTCAAAAATCAGGCGCTTTTGCCCAGCAGTTCAACCAGCTCGCGAATGGCCTGCGGCCGTTCTGCCTGGGGAATCTGATCCAGGCCGAGGGCGCAATCACAGGCCACCTGCTGCATATAGGTAAAACTGGCGCTTTGCACGGCTGAACGGATGGCGGCCATCTGCTGCAAAATTTCCCGACAGTCGCGGCCTTCATCTATCATTTTTTGCACGCCTTTCACCTGACCTTCTATACGGCGCAGGCGGCGGGATAAATCTTCCCGGGTTTCAACATTTCCTTGCATGGCTCTTTCCTTTCAGGCTGGCCCACGGCCAGCCGGGAACTTAACCTCAGGTAAATCTGCCGCCAGATCCACAGGAACTGCCGGAAGAAGCCCCATTCTTTTCACCTTGAGATGAGGCAATTAGAGAGATCTTCTTTTGGGTGTGCTTTCCCTGGCAGGATGGGCACTCTGGCAGCTTGTCCGCATTGGCAAAACTGGTCAGGCGCATGAATGCATATCCGCAGTCCTCACAAACATACTCATAAATAGGCATGGCAACACCTTTCTTACTTGTTCTGTTTAATACTATACCCCAGTATAGCAAATTACTGCCGGTCTGTCAAGGTCCCTGAAGGCCCATTTTGCCCGGCTGGCAAAGGTTTTGCGAAGTTTTCAGTCCCATTAACTAAAATTTGTTGTACAATCTAATCAAGATGAAAATAAAACGCATTTTTCTTCTCATTTTAACTGGCCTGCTGCTGACCGCCTGTGCGGAACCGCTTTCATTTCCCACGGCGCTATTTCAAAAACAGCCTTCCAACGATCCCAAGCAAATTTGCGCGCTCACCGTGGAAGAAACCAATGTCATCGTGAATGACAAGGTCAAGCCAGCCGTAGCCCTGCTGCTGGTCAAAGGCTCGGTTTCCAGCCAGTGCTCCAACCTGCAAATGCAGACCAATCCGGCCAACGCCAAAAAAGAAATTTACGTCACCATCGCCGTTTCGCCGCCTGCCACGCCCTCATCCAGCGCCGCCGCCGTGCCCTTTGATATCAGCATGAAGCTCTTAAACCTGACTGCAGGCGATTACAAGCTTTTTATCAACGACGAACAACAAGCCACCTTCACCATGCCCTGAGCCATGTTCAGAGACATCCCTCCCGCTGAAGTCGAACAGTTTCGCTCATTTATGTATGTGTATTCGCGCGGCGCCACCCTGCTGACCGAAGGCGAGCAGGATGACCGCGGATTGTTCCTGCTGCGCAAGGGAAAAGTCAACATTTTCAAGAACACCGGTTCCGGACGCGACCTGATTTCCACGATTGAAGCCATCAATTTCTTTGGCGAAATGGCCATCATTGTTGGCGGAGCGCGCAGCGCCACCGTGGTGGCCGAAAGCGACGAAGTGGTGGTTTATGCCTTCCGCAAGCCCGATCTCACCGCACTGATGAAAAACCCCAAGTGGAGCCTGATGTTGGTGACCCGCCTGTGCTCAGATCTCAAAAACGCCAATGAGCAGCTCACCGAGCTGCGCGGCCGCAGCCGAAAGCTTCAGGAAGTGCATGACCGCCAGACCCGCGAGATGATCGAAATTTTCAGCCTTATCTCTGAAGTTCAGAATGCGGTTGCCCAGGAAGCCGTCGTCACTTCGCGTGAATGGTATTATCTGAAATCGCTGGCGCAGTTCACCCGCAAGGTGGTGCGCGCGCATTTTCCGGAAATCACCGAGCGGGTTGAGCCGCTCGATCCGCAAACCTGGCAGCGTATTCGCGCAGAAGGGCTGCTTTCGGCTGACCTGGAAAAATGCATGGAGAAATACGCCAGTAAATCAACCTGATTTAAAGGCGCAGGGGGTATAATCAGGCCGAATATTTTACATATGGAGCCTGTTCGCAAAGATGAAACGTTTGCTTGTTGCCCTGCTTTTAATTGCCGCTGTGCTGCTGCCCGCCCCTGTTCAGGCTGGCGTTTTTATAGAGGAAACGGCTGCTGCTGAATGGAAAATTTGGTCCAGCGGCACCACCACACAAAATCTCTACAGCATCTCTATGGTCAGCGCCAATGACGGTTGGGCTGTGGGCGCTGGTGGAACCGCCCTGCATTGGGATGGCAGCGCATGGAGCGCCTTTCCAACGGGGGTCACTTCTGCGCTGCTCAGCGTGGATATGCTCACCAGCAATGAAGGCTGGGCGGTTGGCGAAGGCGGCATTCTGCTGCATTGGAACGGCATTGCCTGGAAACGCGACACCACCAGCGACGGCAACGGCATCTACAATATGCGCGCCGTCAGCGTGTTTTCTCCCATGCATGCCTGGGCTGTGGGCGATTGGGACAGCCGTCCGCGTGCCATGCACTTCAACGGTTACCGCTGGGAAGCCTGGGAATTGCCGCAGGATTCCATTCCCCGTTCCATCAGCATTATTGACGAAGAAGTGGGGTATGTCGTTGGAGATAACGGCACCATCCTGACCAAACAGCTCGGCGACTGGGTTGGCGTGGCCAGCCCGACTGAATTTCACCTGAACGCGGTCATCACCAACTCCATCATGGACGGCTGGGCCGTTGGCAATGAGGGCGAAATTTTACACCGGATTTTCTCCATCTGGTTTGCGCTGGAAACACCCACTTCCGCTTCATTGAAGTCCATATCCACCACCCCCACCAGCGGGTTGTGGAGTGTGGGCAGCGGTGGGACTATTTTGCGCGGCGACAGCTCGGCATGGCAGCTGGTTTCCAGCCCCACCAGCGCCAACCTCAACGCCGTGGGCATGGTATCCGATTCGGACGGCTGGGCCGTGGGTGATGGCGGCATTATTCTGCGCTACACCAGTCAGAACCCGGTTCCCGGCCTGGCCAGCCTATCCCCGGCGGCCATGCCGGCTGGGGCCAATGGCGGCGTGCTGGTGGTCAACGGCAGTTTCTTTTCCACCAATTCTGTGGTGCTGTGGAATGGCGAAGCCCTGCCCACCGCTTACATTTCTGACCTGAAGCTCGCGGCGCAGGTGCCGGCCAGTAAACTGGCGGCCGCCGGCTACAACACCGTTACTGTCACCAGTCCGGCCCCTGGCGGCGGATCGTCATCCAGTCTCATCTGTGAGGTGCTGGACCTGCCCATTGCCCTCTTTTTGCCCCTTATCCACCTGCCGTAAGGCGCAGCCCGTTTTCCACACGTTCAGGCCCATCCTTGAAGATGGGCTTTTTATTTTGCCTGGCGATGGCTTTCTCAACTTGCCGCGGAATGGCGTTTATCATGGTGCCAATTCAACCCGAAACGGCTGCAGCAGGGTATAATCAGGCCGATAATTTACCGTCAAGGAGTTCGAATCTGGACCATGAAACGTTTTCTGACAAGCCTATTCATCATCGCTGCGCTTCTGCTGCCCGCCCCAGTGCAGGCTGAAGTGCAGGTTTTGGAATGGAAAATCTGGCCGGTGACGGTCACCACCAGCAACCTTTACAGCATTTCCATGCTTAATGCTTCCGACGGCTGGGCTGTTGGCGCCAACGGCGTTTCCCTGCATTGGAACGGTACCCAATGGGAATCCGTACCCACCGGCGTCCTGACCACCCTGCGCAGCGTGGATTGTTTCAGCAGCAACGAATGCTGGGCGGTCGGCGACGGCGGCACCTTCCTGCACTGGAACGGCCTTCTCTGGCAGCATGATGAATCATCTGACGGCACAGGTTCTTTCAGCATGCGTTCGGTGAACATGATCACCCCTACGCATATCTGGGCGGTTGGCGATTGGCAGCTGCAGCCCCGCCTGCAGCATCATAATGAAAAGCGCTGGGAAAACTGGGAAATGCCCCAGGAAAACCTGCCCAATGCCATCAGCGCCATTGACGATGAGGTCGGCTGGATTGTGGGCGATAACGGTGCCATCTTGATGAAAGCGCTGGGCGATTGGGTTCCCGCCATCAGCCCGGTGACCACCCGGCTCAATGCGGTGCTGACCATTTCGGCCTCCAACGCCTGGGCTGCTGGCGATAACGGCGTTATTTTGCACCGCACCACAGGCGGCTGGGTGGTCCAAAACACCCCTACCCAGGCTTCGTTGAAATCCATAGAATTCACCCCCACCGCCAAGCTCTGGGCTGTGGGCAGCGGCGGCGCCATTCTCTATTGGAACGGCGCGCAGTGGAGCAGCGTCTCCAGCCCCACCGCCAATAACCTGAACGGCATCTCGATGGTCAATGATTCCAATGGCTGGGCTGTGGGTGATGGCGGTGTCATCCTGCGTTACAACCCGCAGAACCCCGCACCCGCCCTTGCCAGCCTGTCGCCTGCGGTCATGCCTGCCGGCGCCAACGGCGGCGTGCTGCTGGTGAACGGCAGCGGTTTTGTCACCAATTCGGTGGTGCTGTGGGATGGCAATGCTCTGCCCACCACCTATATTGATGACATGCAGCTCAAAGCCCAGGTACCGCCTGATGAACTGGTGTCTGTTGGCCAGGGGGTGGTCACGGTCAGCAGCCCGGGGCCAGGCGGCGGCACTTCTTCCAGCCTGATTTGTGAGGTGGTTGACCTGCCCCATGCCATCTTCCTGCCGCTGATCATCGACCGATAAAAATGCCGTGCAGGCGCTGCAAGTTGGCTGCCTCACGCAGTGGTGTCATCAAATCCTCCCTGAATGAGCAGGGAGGATTTGATTTATGCCGGAGAGAGCGGTCTGCAAGCCGCAGCAGATTCTTTTTATCCGCGCACAGGTCAGTTCACCCCTGCTTTTCCAATCCAATCACCCCATCGAGGCAGGTATTGACGAAGCGCGTGCCGGTCACCAGCGCGCCGGTCAGGTTGGCCCCGCTCAGGTCCACCTCTTCAAAATCGGTGTCGCGCAGATCGGCGCCGCTCAAATCGCAGCCCTGCATGTCGCTGCGCGAGAAATCGGCCCGCCGCAGGTTGGCCTTTCTGAAGCTGGTGCCGCGCAGGTCCGCATCGACCAGCAGCGCCCCTTCCAGGTTGATTTCATCCCAGTTGCGGTTGGTGCAGCCCACCGCCAGCAGATTGGCAAAGGAAAGATTGACCCCGTTGAGGTCGCTTTCCACCAGGCGCATTGAAAGATCAGCCTGCTTGCCGCCCTTTTTCGTGCCGCCGCGGTAAATGCCCAGCACCAGGCCGGTTTCCAGGTCGCTGGTGGTGCAGAGGGTTTCCCACGAGCCGCCCGCCCCGCCCGCCTTGAGGAATTTGAGATGCTCATCGAGCAGGGCGGCCAATTCTTCCGCCTGCACCGCCTCGCCCTTGCGGGTGAGGGCCATCATCACGAAACGTTTCAGTGCCATATCACGCTCCTTTCTTAAACAGGTTTTCGAGGGCTGGCTGCAGCTCAGGAAAATCAAAGCGGTAGCCCATCTGCAGCAGGCGGTGCGGCACGGCGCGCTGGCCATCCAGGGCAATGGTGCTCAGTTCGCCCAGGGCCAGACGCAGGGCAAAAGCCGGGGCTGGCAGCCAGTAAGGGCGCTGCAGCACCCGTGCCAGGGTTTTACCAAATTCCGCGTTGCGCTGCAGCTGCGGCGCGGCCAGGTTAAAGACACCCGCGGCAGCCGGGTTTTCCAGCAAAAAACGCATGGCATTGGCCTGGTCGCGCAGGTGAATCCAGGGCAGCCACTGCCGCCCGCTGCCCACCGGTCCACCGCCAAAGAGGCGGAAGGGCATGGCCAGGCGCTCCAATGCGCCGCCCTGGGCCGCCAGCACCACGCCGGTGCGCAGCACCACGCGGCGCAGGCCCAGTTCTTCCGCCTCAAAGGTCGATTCTTCCCACTGGCGGCACACTTCTGCCAGAAAATCACTGCCAGCCGGGGCGTTTTCATCCAGCTCTTCGTCGCCGCAGGGGCCGTAATAGCCCACTGCCGAGGCCTGCAGCAGCACGGCGGGGCGTCCCGGAGCCTGCTTGAGGGCGTCCATCACCGCCCGCCCGGCATCCAGGCGGCTCTGCAAAATGAGCTGCTTTTGCGCCGGTGTCCAGCGGCTGGCGGCGATGCTCTGCCCGGCCAGGTTGATCACGGCGTCGCCCTCGCCCAGCAGGTGGGCCCAGCCATTGGCGCTGCGTCCGTCCCAGGCTGCCAGACGGGCGCCGGCCGGGGCGCGGGCCGCTTCGGGCCGGCGCGTCAGCAGGGTCACCCGGTGCCCGGCTTCCAGCAGCAGGCTCGTCAGGGCCTGGCCAATTAATCCGGTTCCGCCTGTCATCAAAATGTGCATGGCTGCTCCTTTTTATGCCCTGCTGCACCTGGCGCCGACTCGGAGTATAATAGGTGGAAGGAGGTCGGCATGGATGGGCAGGTTCTGGTTTTGAATGCCAATTATCAGCCGGTCAATATCTGCAGCACGCGCCGGGCCGTTGGCCTTTTGATGGCTGAACGGGCAGATTTGGTTTTGAACGGGCGGGGCATCATTCGCCTCATCCGCGGCACATTTCCGCGCCCCTCGGTCATCCGGCTGCTGCAAATGGTGGCCGTACCGCGCCTGCATGCCCGCCTGAACCGCCGTGAGGTGTTCCGCCGCGACGGCTACACCTGCCAGTACTGCGGCAAACACACCCCTGAACTGACCATTGACCACGTCATCCCGCGCCATATGGGCGGGCGGCACATCTGGACAAATGTGGTGGCGGCCTGTCCGGCCTGCAATCATCACAAGGGCGGGCGCACCAGCGAAGAATCCCGCATGTTTCCGCTGCACACTCCCCAGGAACCCTCCACTGCGGCGGCCTATGTGTTTGGCCACTACCTGCAGAACAATGCGGATTGGGAACCGTTTATCACCGGCTGGTAGGTTGATTTGCCATTCGCCGGAAAAGCCCGTTATTGCGGGGACCTATCCTTGAAGATGAATGTGCTTGGCGGTTCAAAAAAGACCCGGCTGAGTGGTTGCCTGTCAGATTTTAATTCAGGTTTGGCCGGACCGTCCCATTTAAAAGCCAAACGTCATGTAATCCTGGGCCAGCTTTACCGGGCCGTTAAAAGCCTGGCTGGCTTCGAGGAGCATGGCGGTGTAATCGGGGTTGATGGTGGGGTAATGGATCAGGTAAAGGGCGTGTGCTCCGGCGCGGGCGGCAATTTCGCCGGCTTCGCGCGCGGTTGAATGACCGATGGGTCCGCCGGAAGCCTCATGGATCAGCACATCGGCGTCTTTGGCCAGGCGCACCACCTCACCGCAGGGGGCCGTGTCGCAGGAATAGGCCAGCGAGCGGCCGTCATCAAAATCGAAGCGCAGACCAATGGTCGGGATCATATGCTGGACGGGCGAGGCGTGAATGACCATTTCGTCGCAGCTTAACACCGGAGTCATTTCTTCAGAAGGCAGGCGGTTAAAGGTCACCGGAAAGAAATTCGGCCAGGTGGCCCAATCATAGAAGCCCATCAGGGTTTCCATGCGGTCCATCACCGGCGCCAGTCCGTAGATGTTCAGCGGCCTGCTGCGGCCCAGCAGCCACATTTGCATCAGCAGCAGGGGCGCCCCTGAGACATGATCTGGATGAAAATGGGTCAGAATCAGGTCGGTCAGGTTGTTGATCTCCATGCCGGCGCGTTTCAGGCGCACATTGGGCGTGCCGGTGCAATCCACCAGCACCTGCCGCTCGCGGCCGATCACCGCAAAATGCGTGTTCTGATGTTCTTCAGCCGCCACCGAATAAGCCGTCCCCAAGATGACAACTCTCGCCACTTTATCCTCCTATCGCATCATCCAGATCGCCACCTGCGGCGTAAACCAGGCTTCAACCATGGCTGCTGCAAAGAGCAGCGGGATGACCAGGCCAATCATCACTTTGAACCAGTCTGCCAGGCAGGCCAGCCACACCTCCATGAAGGTGCGGTCGGGGGTGGGGGTGGCCAGAATGGCGCCCATGCGCAGCACGGCTGCCGTGGCCAGCACCACAGCCGGAATTTCAAGCAGGCCGTGCGGCAGAATAAAGCCGGCAAAATAGAGCCCGGCAGAAAATCCGCGCTGGGCCAGCACGCCCATCAAATAGCCCATGATCCCCAGGGTCAGCATCGAAGGCAGCATGCCCAGAATGCCAAAAGTGATCATGCCCAGCAGCAGGGCAATGCCCAGCGCGCGTAAATTTTGCCAGAAAATGGTCAGCACCAGGCCAAAATCGCCCAGCGGGGCGGCTTCGGTGAGGGTGAGCAGGTTTTCCTTGATCGATTCCGGCGAGGTGATATCATTGGCATGCAGGTTAAAACGTTCCACCTGCGTCCAGCCCAGGCCCACGCTGATGACCAGCAGCACCGCCACCATCAGGACCGGCAGGGCCAGGCGCTGCAGGGTGGGCCACAAGGTTTTGCGGTACCAGGCGTCGATGCTGCGCGCCTCGCCGCGAAAACCGTTCCACAGCAGCTTCACGGCCCAGCGGATATTCAGCACGTCGATCTCGCGGCCCAAAAGCTGCTCGCGCTGAAAATGCGCCAGCCCCACCCGCACCAGCAGGAAGGTGAGCAGCACCACCGCCACCACCACCAGCCAGAGGGTGTTGTAATCGCCCCAGAACATGATCACGCTTTCAGCCTGGATGAGCAGCGCCACTGGAATGATAATAAATGAAGCCAGCAGGTTGGCCGCGCGCACCGAGGTGGTCTGGGTGGAGACCACCACCGCTCCGCTCACCATCAGCACCGCCTGCACCACCGTCAGGGAGATGATTTGCAGCAGCAGGGGGGCTTCGGGCAGGGGAATGCCGCTGCGCACCAGGCCGGCGATATACACCGACATGCCCATGGCGCTGGCAATCAGCGGCGGCACAGTAGATGAAAGCAGTTTGCCCAGGTAGAGCTGCCAGTCTTTCAGGGGGGTGTCGAGCAGGGGCTCAATGCTGCCGCGCTCTTTTTCGCCCACAAAAGATTCCAGGGCAATGACCATGGATACTGAAATGGGGAAAAAGCCGACGATCATCAGCAGGAAGGGCACCATGCGCTCGCCGATAATCGAGGCGCCGTACTGGCGCACAAAATTCAAAGCCTGTTCGGCGGTGAAATTCATCAAAAAGGGAAAAAAGACGGTCAGCCCCAGCACAGGGAAAATAATGCGCCAATCGCGCAGCTGGTCGCGGGTTTCGCGTTGAGCCACAATCAGAGCGGGACGCAGTTCATCCAGCATGGTTATCCTCCCCGGCGGCGCGCTGCATCACTTTTAAATACACCTGCTCCAGGCTGTGCGGCAGTTCCTGCAGGGCCAGCACGGGCAAATTTTGCGCCAGCAGGCTGCCCAGCAAAGCGGGGTTGGTTTGTTCAGGGGCGGTTGTGCGGTAACGCAGCCATGAATCGCCGCGTTCCAGCAGCCCGGCGCCGTCGGGCAGGCTGCCGTCCCAGCCGTTCAGCGGGGCGGCCAGGCGCGCCTCAAACACCGGCGGGCCTTCCAGAGCGCGCAGCTCGGGCAGGGTGCCCTGCTGCACAATGCGCCCGCGCCGGATGATGGCCACGCGGTCGGCCAGTTCTTCGGCTTCGGTGAGGTTGTGGGTGCAGAGCACAATGGCCCGGTCGGCTGAGCGCAGGCTTTCAATGGCCTCGCGCACCACACGCGCGCTTTCGGGATCCATGGCCGAGGTGGGCTCATCCAGCAGCAGCACCGGCGGCTCGTGCAGCAGCGCGCGCACCAGGGCCAGCTTCTGGCGCATGCCTTTTGAAAATTCGCCCAGGCGCTTTTGGCGCGCGCCGCTCAGGCCAAACTGATCGAGATATTTTTCAATGCGGCTGAGGCGGGTGGGACGGTCCAGGCGGTAGAGCTGGCCGAAAAAGTCGAGATATTCATCGGCTGACATGCGCCCGTAAAGACCGTGATTTTCCGTCAGCACCCCCACGCTGGCGCGCACCTTGTCGGCGTCGCGCACCACATCATAGCCCGCCACCGCGGCACGGCCGCTGGTGGGTCGCAAAATGGAGGTGAGCATGCGCACGGTGGTGGTCTTGCCGGCGCCGTTGGGTCCCAGAATAACCAGAACCTGGCCGGCGGCAACCTCAAAACTCACCTCATTCACGGCAGTGAACTCGTCAAATTTCTTGGTTAACCGTTCGGCCAGGATCATCATTGCTTCCTCACTCTCCCCACCCGGAATTACTGCTCTTCTTCCTTCAGGTTCTCTTTTTCTTTCACGCTTTCTTCAATCTGCTCGATGTCTGCATCTGGCTCCGGGGCGGCCGCAGAGGCAATCGGGGGCTGGCTTTCAGCCGCGGCGGTCGCAGCCCCTGGACGGTGCCGCCAGATCAGCAGGGCAACGGCCGCGATGGCAATCACACCCATCAGGGTCTGGTTGAAGTTGATCCCGCCCACCTGGGCAGAATCGAGGCGTAAAAATTCAAGGAAGAAGCGCCCTACCGGGTAGAGCACCAGATAGGTCAGGAACACGTCGCCTTTCTTCAGCCGCTCGCCGCCTTTGCGCAGCAGCCAGATCAGCACAGCCATGCTGACCAGGTTGTAGATGGATTCATAGAGAAACAGGGGATGGTAAGTGGCCTGGTTGATGTATTCGGGCAGGCGGTAGGGCGGGTCAATGGTGATGGCCCAGGGCAGGCTGGTGGGGGCGCCGTAGACTTCCTGGTTGAAGAAGTTGCCCCAGCGGCCCATGGCCTGCGCCAGTGCCAGCCCGGGGGCGATGAGGTCAGCCCATTCCAGGAAGCTGATCTTGCGGCGGCGGGCAAAAATGTAGAAACCCAGAGCCCCGCCGATCACGCCGCCGGGAATGCCCAGACCGCCGTTGCGGATATTAAGCATGGCCAGGGGATTGGTCAGGTAGTACATGGTGGTGATACCCTGCTCCACCATGGAAGGCGGCGGGGTGAACACATGCCACAGGCGGGCGCCCACAATGCCGCCAATCAGACACCAGGCCAGGGCATCCCAGGGAATTTCCGGGTCCAGGCCGCGCATGCGCGCCAGGCGGTCGGTCATGATGGCCGCAGCCACCACACCCAACATGATGACGATGCCGTAGTAATAAATGGTGAAACCTAAAATAACAATGCCCTGCGATGTGAATTCCATTTACAAAATCTCCTTGATCTGGCGGGCCTGCCGGCGCACATGCAAAATGCGCTGGATGGCGGTGAGGTGGGAAAAGAAGGCGATAATGCATACCGCCACGATGGGAATGTTGAAAACCAGGCAGGGGGCCAGCACCAGGTAGCGTTCCACCCGGGTGAGCATGCCCACTTTGGCGTCAAATTTGAGGGCTTCGGCGCGCGCGCGAATGTATGAAACCATCACCGAGCCGGAGGCGGCCAGGTACACCAGCAGGCAGAAGATCATGTTGCCCTGGCTGGCATAATAGACCATCAGGCCGCCAAAAATGGCCAGTTCCGCGTAGCGGTCAGAGACGGAATCGGCAAAGCCGCCAAACAGTTTGGGTTCGCCGCGCAGGCGGGCCATGCTGCCGTCCACGGCGTCGAAAGGGCCGGCAATCAGGATGATGATGCCGCCCAGGGTGATCTGTCCCATGCCCAGCAGAATGGCGCCGACAAAGCTGAGCGCCAGCCCCAGAATGGTCATGGTGTTGGGTTTCAGGCCAATCCGGTTAAAGAAGGCCGCCATGCTGTCCAGCAGCCCTTTGAAAGTGGTTCGCAAAAACAATTCAACGCTAAACGGTTTCTTTTCTTCCAACTCGGCCACGCATCTACCTCTCATAAAAGATATTCTTATCCTATCTTACGCAGGTGAAACTGTCAAGACGCAAGGGTATAATTAGGCCAGCTCACGGGGAATTGTTTGACACCCGGTCCCCTCCCGAAAATTGGGAGGGCGGCGAAGCAGCCGCAAAATGCGAAGAATGCATCCTGTGACCGGAAAATTGCGTTTTTCTGTTTTCTCAAATTGGTCATATCCCCCCTTGACTCGCCCCTTACCGGAGGGTGTAAACTATCATTACTGAAGGCCTTCAGATTGTATCTCAAAAGGATGGAACCCATGCTCAAGATCGGCGAGTTTTCAAAGCTGGCTCATGTCACGGTCAAAACCCTGCATCATTACGAACAGGTGGGGCTGTTCAAACCCGCCTGGATTGACCGCTACACCGGCTACCGCTACTACTCTCCCCGGCAGCTGCCGCGCATCAACCGCATCCTGGCGCTCAAAGACCTGGGCTTCTCGCTGGAACAAATCCTCAGCCTGCTGGACCGGGAGCTGGACGCCGCCCGGCTGCGCGAGATGATGGCAGAGAAGCAGGCCGAGCTGGCCCAGCGCATTCAGGCCGAACAGAGCCGCATGGAACAGGTGGCCCTGCGCCTGCAGCAGATCGAAATGGAAGGCAAGGCGGCCCTGCCCGAGGTGGTGCTCAAGCCTGCCCCGGCCATGTGGGTGGCTGCTCTGCGCACGGTGATGCCGCCGGCTGAACTGCCCGCCCGCCGCGAAACCCTGCGCCGCCATCTCTTCGACTGGACCGGCAGCCAGATGCTGCGCTGCACCGGCGATTGGCTCACCCTGTGGCTCAGCCCGGAGTACCGCGAAACCAGCGTGGAGCTGGATGTGGCGGTGGTCATTGACGACCGCTCCACCGGCCAGAACCGCGCCAGCGCCAGCCCGGCCGGCCCGGGTATGCCGGTTCTGCGGCGCCTGCCTGCCATCGAGGCCACGGCCTGCGCGGCCAGCCCGGCCCAACCCGCCGAGTTGAACCAGACCTACAGCGCGATCTACGCCTGGATGGATGCCCACGGCTACCGCGCCGCCAGCCCCATGCGCGAGCTGTACCTGGCGGATGAAGGCGCCGAGAGCTGCCCGATGGTGGAAGTGCAGATTCCGCTTGAGCCGGTTCTATCCAATAAAAATCGAACCATTATTGCAAAGAAGGAGACCCTCATGGAATACACCCTGATTGAAAAGCCCGCGCTGACCGTGGTCGGCATATTGTATGAAGGCAGCAACCCCAACAATGAAATCGGCGCCACCTGGGTGCGCTTCAACCAGCGCTCTGCCGAGATCAAGAATGCTCTCGAAGAAGCCGCTTACGGCGTGTGCATCACCCGGCCAGACCTGCCCCAGGGCGCCTTTGAATACCTGTGCGGCTTCGCTGTTTCCAAACTGGAAGACGTGCCCGCCGGCATGGTGGTGCGCAACCTGCCCGCCACCCGCTACGCCGCGTTCAAGCATGTCGGCCCGCTGGAGAGCCTGCGCGCCACCTACAATGCCATTTACCAGCAGGCCATGCCAAAATCGGGCCTGGAGATCAACGGCATGTTCGATATGGAAGTTTATACCGATGAATTCAAAGATTTCGCTCCCGATTCGGTCTTTTATATCTACGTGCCGGTCAAATAAGGCCAGCCCCTTCAAGCCGCCCCACGGAACCCGTGGGGCGGCTTTGTTTTGCCAGCGAGCGCAGCCGTCCATTCCCGGTTCAAAGGTGCGGCGCGGCAAAGAGATTGGGCTTGAAACCCGCTTCTGCCGTTCATCCGGAATCAATCATAAAATGGATGGCATGGAGAGCCAGCCAAATATGACATAAATCACCCTGCGCATGTTACAATTGGCGCGTTATTTTTTTAGCAGTGAGGTGAATTGATGTTGAACCTGTTTCCGGTGACGGCAAAAATCAACCCGGCGGACCATCTGGAAATTGATGGGCAGGATGTGTGCAGCCTGGCGCAAACCTGGGGCACGCCGCTTTATTTATATGACGGCGCCACCGTGCGCCAGAATGCGCAGAATCTTGAAACATGGTTCAGGCGCTGGTATGCCGGCGAGAGCCAGGTGGCCTATGCCGCCAAGGTCTATTTTTCGCTGGAAATGGCGCGCAAGCTGAAAGAGATGGGCATTGGCGTGGATGCAGCCAGCCTGGGCGAGCTGAACATGGCGCGCTTGGCGGGTTTTGCGCCTGGCAATGTGCATCTGAATGGCAACAACAAATCGCGCGAAGAATTGCTGGCAGCTCTGCGCTGGGGCATTCAGGCGGTGGTGGTGGACAGCCTTGAAGAGCTGGGCTTTTTGGAAAACCTGGCAGCAGCCGAGCAGCGCCAGGTGGAAATCTGGCTGCGGGTGACCCCGGGCATTTCGGCCAAAACCCATGCCTATGACCTGACCGCGCACCCCAACAGCAAATTTGGGCTGCCCATGCACGATGGCCAGGCTGCCGAAGCCATTCGTCAGGCACTGCGCAGCCCCTGGCTGCGCCTGACCGGCCTGCACACCCACATTGGCTCGCAAATTTTTGAACTGGGTCCCTTTAGGCAGGCCATTGAGATCCTTTATGCTCTGGCTGAGGCCGAGGGTTTTGTTCCGCAGACGTTTTGCCCGGGCGGCGGCTGGGGCGTGCCTTACCTGCCCAACGGCGAGGCCGTTCCCCCGGCTGAAGACTGGATCCGCACGGTTTCAGAGGCGGTGACCGCTGAAAGCACCCGGCGCGGCTGGCCTTTGCCGCGGCTGGTGGTGGAACCGGGACGCTGGCTGGCGGCCCGCGCCGGCCTGGCAGTGTACACCATTGGCACTCACAAGGTGGTCAACGACGGCTCGCGGGTGGTGGCGGTGGATGGCGGCATGGCCGACAACCCGCGCCATGCCCTTTATCAGGCGGAATACACCGCCCTGCTGGCCGACAGGGCCGGCGCCGAACCCCGCCACCGCGTGACCCTGGTGGGCAAATTCTGCGAATCGGGCGACGAATTGATCCCGCAGGTGATGCTGCCTGATTATGAACGCGGCCGTGTGCTGGTGATGCCGGTGGCTGGCGCTTACCAGCTCAGCATGGCGTCCAATTACAACCTGGCGCCGCGCCCGGCTGCCCTGTGGCTGGAAAATGGCGAAATCCATGTGCTGCAGCAGCGCGAGCGCATAGAAGAAAGCTGGTGGGTCAGCTAAAAAAACAAGCCCCCCTTATATTGAAGGGGGGCTTGTTTATAAGGTCATTAGTGCATTTTTCAACTTATTCAATTAGCACAGTAACTGCAAGGGGTGTTTTTGTCCCGCAAAGCGGGACAAAAACACCCCTGATTAACTTACACCCCCGCAGTAGCCAGGGCAGGGGGGGTTTCTAAATATGACATTGTCAAAGTAGTTACAAAAAAACAAGTCCCCTTTTATTGAAGGAACTTGTTTTTCAGGTCATTGTAGTTACTGCAATCTACATATTCAGCCATTTTTCTACCTGGCGCGGGGCATCGGCCAGGGTGCCCTTGCGGAAGGTGCATTCGGGCAGCGAATCGATGAACAGCTTGCCGTAGGTTTTGGTCAGCACGCGCTTGTCCAGAATCACCACCGCGCCGCGGTCCGACTGGGTGCGGATGAGGCGGCCAAAGCCCTGCCTGAAGCGCAAAATGGCCTCGGGCAGGCTGTATTCGTTGAAGGGATCTTCAAAGGTTTCCGAGCGGGCGGCCACAATCGGGTCGGAAGGCACATCAAAGGGCAGCTTGACGATCACCAGCACCGAAAGGGCTTCGCCGGCGATATCCACGCCTTCCCACAGCGAGCGCGTGCCCAGCAGCACGGCGCGTTCTGTTTCGCGGAAGCTTTCCACCAGCATGTTGGGCGCAACCCCTTCGCTCTGGGCAAACACACTGATGTGCTGCCGGTCGAGGAAGGGGGTGACGGCTTCGGCGGTGCGTTTGAGCTGGCTGAAGGAAGTGAACAGCACCAGCATGCGTCCCTGCGAGGCAACAGCAAGCTGGCGGATGGCCTCTTCCACCGCGCGCTGGTGCCCGTTGTTATCGGCGGGCTCGGGAATATCGTTGACGGCGTAGAGCAGCGCAGCGGTTTCGTAATCGAAAGGGGAGCCCACCGTCAGTTCATCGGCTTCGTCAGCGTTCAGGCGCCCGCGCAGGTAATCAAATTCGCCGCCAGTGGTGAGGGTGGCCGAGGTGAGGATGATGGACGATTTTTCGTGCCACAGCACCTGTTCCATGAGCTGGCCAATGTGCAGCGGGGCGGCGTTGAGGGTGATGGCCTGATTGGTGGCCGTTTCAATCCAGTAGATTTTGGCAGGTGAAGGTTTGGTGATGAGGGCGTCGAGGTTTTCCTGGATCTCGGCCAGGCGGCGGTAAATGTTGCTGAGGGTGCCCTGCACATCTTCCACATCTTCCAGGCCGTTGGTCACCAGTTCGCCCATGGCCTGGTGCACCTGGGTCAGCAGTCCCAGCAGCAGCTTGAAGGTTTCAGAAGTCTGATCCCAGCTCACTTCCACCTGGTTCCAGGCGGGCAGGGTGCGCGTGCCTGGCAGAATGCGTTCCTGCTGGGCATATTGCCCTACCGGGCGCCCGCCGCGCTGGTCGGCCAGGAAATTGCGCACCGATTCAAAGAAGGCACGGGTGTATTGGTCCACGCGGAAAGCCAGGTCAATGCTGCGCTGGATGGCCTGTTCAAGGGCGGCCAGGTCTGAGGGCTGGAGAGCCGTGCGCACCAGGCCCATGAAGCGGCCGAAAATGCCGGTCTTCAGGCTGCCCAGGTCGCGGCTGAGGCGCGGAATTTCGCCTTCGGTGAGGCGGAAGCTGAGGGCGTTGGTGGTGGCGGCCTCCAGATGGTGGGCCTCATCCACAATGGCGTAGTTATAGGGCGGCAGCACGCGGTTGCCCACCGCGGCGTCGGCCAGCAGCAGGGCGTGGTTCACCACCAGCAGGTGGGCGTTTTGCGCTGCCACATGGGCGCGGTAGAAGGGGCAGGCGCCGCCGCGCTTGATGCAGGTTTCAACCTTGCAGCCTTCGTCTTCCGCCGAAAGGCGCATCCACACCTCGCGGTCAGCCGGCCCGTTGAGATTAATTTCCGAGCGGTCGCCGCTCTGGCTGGTTTGCATCCACACCAGCACCTTGGCGCACACGCGCATCTCATCCACGTTTTCCGGGCCGCGTTTGCGCAGCAGCTCCAGGCGGCGCGGGCAAAGGTAGTTTGAGCGTCCCTTCAACACGGCCGTCTGCAGCGGCAGCTTGAGCGCCGCGCACAGGTCGGGAATGTCTTTCTTGATCAGCTGTTCCTGCAGGGTGATGGTGTTGGTGGAAATGACCACGCGGGTCTCGTTTTGCAGGGCCCACAGGGCGGCCGGAATCAGGTAGGCAAAAGATTTGCCCGTGCCGGTGCCGGCTTCCACCAGCAGGTGAGTGTTATCTGAGAGGGCGGTGGCCACGCGCCGCAGCATTTCCACCTGCTGGGCGCGGTATTCGTAGCCGCTAAAGTAATGCGAGAAGGGGCCGCCATATTCCAGAACGGCGGCCGCCTCATCCACATCCAGGGGGTTGCCGTGGCCGTCAGGGGTCAGGCTCTGCCCGCCGAGGGCGGGGTCGAAACGGAAGGGGCTGTCGGGAACATGGCGCGGCTGGATGGCGCTTTCATGCAGGCGGGCGCGCAGAATCTGGCTGAACACCCAGCCCGCGCCCCAATCCAGGCCTTCCGAAAGGCGCACCAGCTCGGCCAGCAGGTCCATGTTCAGCTCCCAGGCCATCCGGTAAAGCTCCACAAACACGCCGTGAGTGGCGCGTGCATCATCAAGGGCGCGGTGGGTGGCCTTCATGGGCACGTTGAAATGCTTGCGCAGGAATTCCAGGTTGTAACGGCTGACGGTGGGGAGCAGGGTGGCGGCCAGTTCATACGTGTCAACGACATCATTGATGGTGAGGATGTTCTGGCGGCGCAGGAAGCCCAGGTCAAAATTGACATTGTGCCCCAAAACCGGCAGGTCGCCGGCAAAACTGGACAGCTCGCCGGTCACATCGCCAATGCGCGGGGCATTGCGCACCATTTCATTGGTGATGTGGGTGAGGGCGGTGATATTGGCCGGGATGGGCCGGCCGGGGTTGACGAGGGTGGTCCATTCCGCTTCAATGCGCTTTTCGTTAAAGCGGACAGCGCCAATCTCAATGATGGCGTCTTTTTGCGGGTCCAGGCCGGTGGTTTCGATATCCAGGCAAACGATCGAGGTCATGGACCATATTATACCCTAAAAGGACGAAAAATTTGTTCTATAATGAATTCCCAGCCCTGCCACAAAATGGTTGGCAAAGATGCATCTAAAGAATGATCTCTTTCACAGATTCTTTGATATACTTAAATTGATCCTTTATTCGTTGCTTGATTTATTTGGGGAGGCGCGATGTCACTGTTTGGGTGGTTTAAGCCTGATATAGCGCGTTTAAAGGCACGCGGCGATATCAATGGGCTGATTCACGCGATGGGTTATGAAGATTTGACCCTGCGCATGGAAGCCATGGATGCATTGGGGGATCTGGCAGAACCACGCGCCATAGATCCGCTGATCGAAGTTCTCAAAGAAGAAGATTACACCCTGCGCACCTGCGCATCGAATGCGCTGCGGAAAATTGGCGCGCCGGCGGTGCCCCGCCTGGTGGCGGCCTTTCACAGCCGCTCCGATTTCATGCGCGCCACCGCGGTGGATATTCTGGCGCGCATTGGCGCTCCGGCCATACCAGCCCTGATTGACGGGCTGAAAGACCTTGATCCGCTGGCGCGGCTTTCGGTGGTGCGCACCATGGAGAAGATCAACGACCCGCGCGTGGCCGGGCCACTGGCGGCCGCCCTGAAAGACAGCCACCCTGGCGTGCGCGCCTCGGCGGCCCGCGGGTTGGGTCATTTTTCCCCCCGCGGCCTCGATGAGATGCTTGCCCTGCTGCGCGACCCGGATATTGAGGTGCGCAAGGCGGTGGCCGAATCCTTCGGGCAGATTCGCGACCTGAAAACCATTGAACCCCTCATCACCCTGCTGCAGGATGCGGATGATGGGGTGCGCTCTTCGGCGGCCGAAAGCCTGGAATGCAAAGGCAAAGACGCCCTGCCTTCTCTGCTGGTGATGATGAAGAGCTGGGATCACGATGTGCGCCACCGGGTGATATATATTTTGGGACGCATGGAAGCGGACGCCCGCTCGCAGAAAATATTCCTCGCCGCCCTCTACGATCATGACGTCAAGGTGCGCCAGGCAGCGGCGGAAATGCTGGTCAAGCAGGGCTGGCAGCCCGACAAACAGGACCAGGCCGCCCAATTTTTCATTGTGCGCCGCCAATTTGACCGCTGCGTGGCGTTGGGGGCAGCCCAAGCGCTGCCGCCCCTGCTGGCCTTGCTGGAAGATGGCGACCCTAAAAATCGGGCTCAGGCGGCCGATGCCCTGGGCCGGCTGGGCAGCGCCCAGGCCGTTGCCGGGCTGGTTTCGGTGCTGATTGACACCGATCCGCGCGTGCGCCTGGCGGCTGTGCGGGCTCTGGGGGCACTTAAGAGCGAAGCGGCCTTTGAGCCGCTGGTGCTGACTCTGAGCACGGATGGCGATGCCCGCGTGCGCACCGAGGCGGTCCGGTCTCTGGGCAACCTGGCGGATATCAGGGCCAATGTGCCGCTGAAAAATGCCCAGCGCGATGACCGTGACGCCGGGGTGCAGGCAGCCGTGGCAGCCGCCCTGCAAAACATCGAAAGCCACACCAATTACCGCTGAAACACGCAAAAAGTGCAGACCCACCGGCCTGCACTTTTGAATTTAAAAAGGATGCTGCAACTGTTCAGGCTTGCCCCCATTACTGCGGGGACCTGTCCGCGAAGATGATCGCGCTTGGCGGTTCAAAAAAGGCCCGGCAGTTACAGGGTGCTTTTCAAAATTCCTGGAGCAAAATATGTTCGGGACCGCGTTTCACTTCCCAGGGGAAGACGATGTGCGCATCGGTGGTGGCGGCGTAGTAATCGGGCCGGGCCGGGCCGAACAGATTGCGGTAGGGATTGAAATGCAGCACGCAGGTGAGAGGCAGGCTGCCCGAAACCGCCACGCGGTTTTTGACGGCGGTGATGGTGCGCCCTGACCCCCAGACATCATCCACCACCAGGATGCGCCGCCCGCGCAACAGGGCGTCATCAGGAAACTGCAAAAATTGCGGCCAGGCCATCAGGCGGCCCTTGTTCACATCCACCTGGGCGGGAAAATCCACAGCGGCGGTGAACAAATTGATAATGTTCATGGCTTCAGCCAGCATGCCCCCCGGGACCACCCCGCCGCGGGTGATCATCAGCATGGCATCAAATTCGCCCTCGAATTGGGGCAGCAGATGATCAATCAGTTGGTCAACATCGTTCCAGGTGAGCACTTCTCGCCGCATGGTGGTCACTCCAGGGTCGTTTATGGCAGCACCCGGGCCAGCAGCGCAGGCGCCGTGACATCGGGGCTGGAGAGAAAATCGAACAGGCAGGCCCGGTACACTGCCAGGAGGGTGGAAGAAAACATCAGGGCCAGCGCTGAGCACAAGCTGTAGCTCATCACACCAAAGATGAGCGCCAAGTCGCGGTCGGGCATGGTGCTGGCGAGGATGGACCATACGATCCAGGCGCCAAGCGCGCAGCCTGTGAGTAATAAAATTAAGGACATGATCAGGGCTGCGCGAGGCACAGCCAGCATGCGTTCCGCGGGCTGGGCCAGCGGGCTGGCGGCACAGCGGGCCGCTTCTTCGAGGGCTTCGGAGAGGGTCAGCTGCTGGCTGGCCATCATTGCCGGCAGCCAGGCGGCGGCACGCGCCTTCAGGCGCAGGGGGTGGGCTGGCGGCAGGGCGGGCGCCAGCAGGGCATCCCATGGGGCAGCCAGGCCGTAGAGGGCCAGGGGCAGAGCCTGGCGCAGAGTCAGGCGGGCTGCCGTTTTCCAATCGGGGCGCTGGCGCTGGTTAAACCTCAGGGCGGCATGAGCCGTCGGCAGCGAAAGCCAGCCAGCCAGGATCATTTGCAGGGCCAGCAGCAGCCCCAGCAGCCCGCCCAGCAACAGTCCCTTCAACAGGGCGCCGCTGAGGCGCAGCACAGCCGCTGCCGGAAAAGTGAACAAATAACCCAGCAGCAGGCAGGCCGCAAACAAAACAAAGCCAGGCTGGATCAGGACTGGAATTCGATAGACAAGCCGGAAAAAATGAAAACTGCGTTTCAGATCACCCATAAGATTTCTTTAACCCATTATAGCAGGTTCTTTGCAAAATTTGCCCTGTGAGATTATATTTTCAGGTGATTCTGAGTTAAAATAGAAAAGAACACACTTTGCGCGGCACGTTTTAGTGGAGGTCCAATTGATCCACCCGCTTGATGACAAAAACACCCCATCTGACAACCTGGATATTCCGGATGTCCTGCCTTCTGCCAATGACAGCATTCCCAATGCCATTCCCCCCGCGAACCCGCCTTACCAGGCGCCGGGGGCGGCGGCCACCCCGGCTGGACCGCCTGAGCCGCCGGCTGCCCCTGTTGGCGAGGAGCCCTGGCGAACCGCGGATGACCTGGCGGATGCGCCCCTGCCGCCCATTGAGCTTCATCGCAAAAAAAAGCATAAAAAAATGTATCCGCGGGATGAATTGAGCCGGATTATCTGGGCGCTGATCTTAATCTGGGTGGGGTTAAATTTCCTGGCGGCCAACGTGGGCTTGGGCAGCCCCTTGATGCCCCCTCAGGATATTCCGGGCTGGGTGTTCATTCGCCATGCCGGAAGCTGGGCCATTTCCCTGGTTGGCGCGGGCGCTCTGCTGCTGCTGGAAGTGGCCATCAGGCTGGTGGTGCCGCGCTTCAAACGGCCCATATCCGGCACCCTCATTCTGGCGGCTGTGCTGGGCGGGCTGGGCCTGACCAACCTGCTGGGTTGGGGGCTGGTGATGCCTTTCGTGATCATTGCCATTGGCATCAGCATTGTTTTGAGAAATGTTGGCGCCGAGAAAGCTTAACCTTTGCAGCCGGTTTCTGCTATAATGTTTTTATTCCTTTCACCTCAGCTTATCCCATTTGAGGCACAACCCCGGCGATTTGATAGGGTGTGACGTGGACCAGATGCAAAATTCGACCTTTCCCGATTTTCAGGCTCTGCCAAAAATTGACCTGCACCGGCACCTTGAGGGCTCTCTGCGTTTACGCACCTTGCTGGAAATTGCCCGCGAATCGAATGTGGCTCAATCCAGCACCGGACATTTGCGCCCGCTGGTTCAGGTTTTGCCTGAGGATGAGCCGAGCGTGCAAAATTTCCTGTCCAAGTTTCAAACCCTGCGCCTTTTTTACCGTTCGCCTGAAATCATTGCCCGCCTGACGCGCGAAGCCGTGGAAGATGCCGCCAGCGATAACCTGGTGCGCCTGGAGCTGCGCTTCACGCCGGTGGCGCTGGCCCGCAGCCAGAGCTATGACCTGGGCGATGTGATGGATTGGGTGTGCAGCGCCGCCATGAACGCTGCTCGTGAATTTAATATCAGCGTGGGCCTCATTGCTTCCGTCAACCGCCATGAGGCGGTGGAACTGGCCGAACAGGTGGCCGGCCTGGCGGTGGACCGCCGCGACCGCGGGGTTTGCGGCCTGGACCTGGCTGGAAATGAAGCGGAGTTCCCTGGCGAGCCGTTCAGGGCCGTTTTTATTGAGGCGCAAAAAGCGGGCCTGAAGATCGCCGTTCACGCCGGCGAGTGGTCAGGCCCGGAAAACGTGCGCTATGCCATTGAAGAAATGCACGCCGACCGCATTGGACACGGGGTGCGGGTGGTGGAAGATGACCGGGTGATGGCCCTGGCCGCGGAACGGCAAACCCCCTTTGAGGTGTGCATCACCAGCAATGTGCAATCGGGGGTGGTGCCAGCTTTCAAGGCGCATCCTCTGCCACGCATGCTGCGCGGCGGCATCAATGCTCTGATCTGCACCGACGACCCGAGTATCTCGCAGATTACGCTCAGCCACGAATACCATGTGGCTGCCAGCCATCTGAAGATCCAACCGCATGTCATCCATGAGCGCTCGCTGGCGGCTGCGCGTGCCAGCTTTATTAATGAAGGGGAAAAGGAGGCGCTGCTGGCCAGGTTGAGATGAACAGCCGCAGAGAATCAGAAAGGTTTTTATGATTCCGGGAGATTGACAGGGCTGTTTGTAAATAATGGGGATTTGGATGACGGAGAGACTTTTTTTCTTGTGGTAAATCAGATGAAATGGCAATACATTCAAAATGTGTCAGGGAATGATTGTGCTGAGAGCATTTTAAGGTATAATTATGCGTTAGTAATAATAAGATACCACGGGTAATTTATGCTTTCATTTTTCTCAATCAAAACAATGTCAACTTTGGCGAGAAGCACGCTTTTCGCGGATACACCCGTCTATGTGCAATTCTACATCACTGCACGGTGTAATCTTGCCTGTCAACAATGCAATATATGCTATGCAAATGCCGATTTGCCTGAATGCAATCTTGATCAAATCAAGAAAATCGCGGAAAATTTGGCAACAATTGGTACGGGCATGGTATTGCTTACGGGTGGAGAACCTTTTTCCAGGTCGGATTTGCCGGAAATTATCAAAATTTTCACGTCACATGGGGTTCATGTGCGTATGCAAACCAATGGCCTTGCTAACGAGGAAATGATACACAAGGTGATCGAAGCTGGCGGCAATGATATCTCCATCTCATTGGACACTCTTAAGCCGGCGGATCAGGAATGGATTAATGGTAACATTCCGGGGTCATGGCATCGCGCTATTCGCGCCATGTCGGTTTTTACTAAATATTTGCCCGTCAAGAACAGTTTCGCGTCAATAGGCTGCGTTCTGCAAAAGAAAAATTTACATGATGCTGAAAACGTCATCCGTTTTGGCTCACGAATAGGCTGGTACACCTCATTGGTTCCCATCCATACAACCAATAAATTGAACCCTCGCGGATTCTGTTCCTTTGATCAAGATTTGCAATTCCAGCCGGAAGATTACCCCGCAGTTGACGCATTGTTGGCCAGGGTCCGAGAAATGCGCGAGCAAGGATACTTGCTTTATGATTCGGATCAATACCTTGACAATTTCCGCTCTTTTGTACACGGAGAGAAATTGACTTGGCGAGAACGCCATGATGGGGTTTGCGACAGCCCTAATCTGTATTTTGTTATTCTTCCGAATGGTGATATGGCCCCATACTGCGACTGGCGTTTGGAAGAGCAAAATGTATCTCTGACCGCGGAAGATTTTCCCCGTTTATATCACGACAAAGCCATTCGAAAAAAGCTGCACACTATTACCAGTACATGCCCGGGCTGCATGTATGGTAGTTTTCCTGAAATGACCATTTCCATGAGATATTTTAACGCAAAAATTCAACGCGTCAAAACCTTTCTTACACCTTCAGCTCCTAAACCCTGGCCAATATCATACGAAAGAATGTTGGAGGTTGCTGAAGAAATTCAAAAATCAGCAACACCGCAACAATGATTGACCGACCCGTACGTGCCTTTGCCTTCTTACAGTATGGCTGGTGATGAGATAGATTTGCAGATTGGATGATGTTCGATGAGTAATAATGTGATCTTAAATTCGTATGTTTACCATTTCCTGCTCCATTGCCGCCGCATATCGGAAGTGCAGCGTTTGTTGGATCCAGAGACATTTGATGGCTGGCAACAATGGATAGAAGGACTGGAATTTAAAAACGGCTTAGACAATTCAGTATCAGTGTATTGGACACATCCTCAACCCGGAAATATTGCCCTCGGTACAGATGGATTGATCTGGTTTTCGCACGGTACAAAGGAAAGCAGAGTCAATCAAAATCAAGTTATCTTGGAAAAACATGTGCGACAAGCAGCCATGGAAAGCGGTTTGTCCATTCATGCCGAAAACACCATCGAATCAATTATGGAGGGTCGTTTTCACAGTCATTACCAGGAAGAAGAATTATTGTTTGATACCTGGGCGAAAAGTGTAGACCCCAAAAAAATTGATATTTTCTTGATGAATGAGTCCGTTACGGCTCCTGAAATGCGTTTCATCACTTCAGCTCTAGGAGATTTAACCAAGAAGACACTGCTGGATATCGGTTGTGGATTAGGTGAAGCCAGCGTTTATTTTGCCGTTAAAGGGGCAGAGGTTACAGCGGTGGATGTATCCCGCGATATGCTGACGGAGGTGTCTTTGCTTGCCGAAAGTTACAAGACACGAGTCAGAACGCATAGAGCCTCAATTGATCACCTTCACTTTCCCAAAGGTGAAAAATTTGATGTAATTTATGCAGGTAATGTATTTCACCATGTCAATATTTCCACTGCACTGGATGAGATAATCTCGCTGATGACAGATGAAAGCATTCTGGTGTGCTGGGAACCCGTGGCTTATAACCCCATTATCAACATTTACAGAAAAATCGCCACGCATGTCAGATCAGATGATGAACATCCTCTGACATTATCTGATATTGACCAATTCAGGCAATATTTCTCCTCTGTTGAAGTTGAGTGGTTCTGGCTAACCACATTGGTTATTTTCATTCTCATGTTTTTTTGGCAGAGAAGAAACCCAAACAATGAACGTTTCTGGAAAGCAGTGGTCGTTGAGGGTGAAAAATGGGCTTGGTTGTACAAACCTCTGGCAGCCATTGACCATTGGCTAATTTCAGTTTTCCCATTTTTAGGACCGCTTTGCTGGAATGTGGTGATTATTGCCAAACAGCCAAAAGAAAAAAATAATAACATCAGGTAATAATGAAATTGACCCATAAAAAGACAGCTTATATTTACTGGGGGTTTTTGCTTTTATTTGCTGTTTTGGCGATGGTCATGAATTATGTGCAATCAATGAGGGGTACCCCGCTTATTGACTATGCCTATCAAGCTGATGTAGCCTATCGCATTTTTCAAGGGGAAATTCCCTACCGTGATTTTTTTCTTGTAGTTAACCCTGGTACATATTACTTGATGGCCATGTTGATGCATTTAACAGGCGAATATAATCATTATGTTCAACTGGGCGGAACCATGGTTATTTCCGCTTTGATTATTATCATCAGTTTCTTGGTCATGCGCCAGGTTTCACGATCTCCGAGATTTACCTTGCTGATGCTATTGCCTCTCCTTTTCGCGGGGCATTCTATCTATCCTTTTCCCAATTATGATATCAACACATTTTTGATTGTGATTTCTGCTTTTCTGGCGTGTCTCCATTATGATACTGATCAGAAGCATCCTTTTCTTTGGGGATTTTTTGCCGGATTACTCGTTGGGGCTTCATACTTATTTAAACAAAATATTGGCTTGATTTTTATCCCCGTCTGGACATTGTGCGTTCTTTTTATATGCTTTTTTGATAAATCGAGACGATGGTTCATCTTTTTGGGGGCGGCGCTGACAAGCATCGCTTTGATTTTTAGCGTTTTTTTCATCTGGTTGAACCAAGCGGATGCACTTCAAGATTTTATTTATCAAACCTTCACTTTCCCAAAACAGATTCGGGATCCTGTTGCTGCTATTTTTGTCATGAAAGATGAATATATTTCATTTTTCAAGTATGGAATAAATGAGCTGCGTGTTGTGTTCATTCCGGGGATTCTTCTGGCTGTTGGGTATGCTTCTTTACGGTTTATTCCATTAATTTGGAAAAAAAATCGAAAGATCCAGCAAATGGTGAAAAAAATATTGGAAATTGCCCTGGTTGTATGGCTGGGATGGTTATCTTTTACTTTGTATCAGCAGTTGAGTCTAGTGCCAGACCGGGAAGTGATGGTTAATACGGGAATCTGGTTTTTTATGGTGGTCTTTTCAGCTATATTGTTTATCTGGAATGGCGTTCTGGATTTTCGAACGCGCAAGGTAGGGTTCATCACTCTTTTGCCCATCATCTGCATCGCGCTCATTTTCGCATCATCCTTATCGCAGGGATTGCGCGGATCCACCTACGGCATGTGGCCAGTATATTTTATTATGATGGCCTGGATTATTCGATGGTTGACCGGTCAAAAAATCGATTTTGCGTGGCGCTGGGTGGCCGTTTTTTTGTGTGTTTTCATCACCCTGTTTCTGGCTTGGAAGGTTCAGACCCAATCGCGTATAATCTCTTACACTGATTTGAATGGAACGGTAGCGGATTCATCTCTTACAGGCATGGAAGGTTTAACGACGCCTGGATTGTGGCTGCCGGAATTTGATCAGCTTGTCGAATATATCAACACTTCAATTCCAGCTACCGATACCATAGCCTTTCTACCAGGAGAAGATCTCGTTTTTGAAGCCACCGAAAGACAAAACCCGTTGTTCTGCAATCAGGTGTTTGAACAGACCTGTGACAAAGATATCCACGGCATTTTGAAGGAAATTGAAGAGAAAGACGTTGATTGGTTGATTCTTAAAAACCAATATCAATTGCGCTATTGGAAGACCAATCCGCCTATCACTGAAGGTGAACTACCAAATTCTTTTGTAAAAATAAAAGATATCGGTTTTTACAGTGTATATAAAATTAACCGGTAACTTCCATTTCATCAAATGATTTGAGGTTTTAGCCCTGTTCGCGCAAAACCGGATGGGGTAATTGCCAAAAAAAATCAGAAAAGGATATGCGCCGATTTTGCCTGGCTGCCGAAAGGCAAACCCCCTTTGAAGTATGCATCACCAGTAACGTGCAATCAGGGGTGGTGCCGGCCTTCAAGGCCCACCCCCTGCCGCGCATGCTGCGCGGCGGCATCAATGCTTTGATCTGCACCGATGATCCAAGCATCTCGCAGATCACGCTCAGCCACGAATACCACGTGGCCGCCAGCCATTTAAAGATCCAACCGCAGGTTATTCACGAACGGTCGCTGGCAGCCGCACGCGCCAGCTTTATTAATGAAGGGGAGAAAGCGGCTTTACTGGCCAGGTTGAGATAGAGAAGAAATGAATAAAAGAACGCCCGCGAATTTTTTAGCGGGCGTTCTTTTATTTTGGCAATTGGATTTATTTGGAAATTTTTTCAATGGATTCAATAACATATTTCTGTTTCTTAAAAACTAAATCCACAAGGATGGATAGAAACTTGATAATAATTCCCAAAATACTGAATACCCCAAAAAATCCCCCAGTCGTAACCAGCATAATGGTGGTATAGCCAGCAACAGGTTGCCCAAGAATGAAAATGGCAATGGTATAAAAAACACCAGCCAGGGTTGCGCCCATCATCAAAAGAGCCAGAAAAATAGCTATTTTATATGCGACATCTGTGAAAAGAATTAATGAATTTATCGCGACATCGTACCGATTTTTTTCTGCCCGTTTTGATTTAACCGGATCAATCGATGCGGACCTTTCATAAAAAATGAGATTTGTTTTTAAGCCACAGTTTGCGTACACAGCTTTCCGATAGGGAATGGTCTTACTCATGGAATGAATGCGGTTGATCGCCCTTCTTGATAAGATCCGGAAAGTTTCTGTGGTTAATTCATATTGCATTTTCGCATTTCGATTAAACAGGGAATAAAACAAGGTTGAGGACAATCTGCGCTTTGCATTGCTGGCTGCGACAATATCATAGCCCTGTAATGACTGTTTATAAACGTCCATTATCAGGCTTAATTCGTAATCAATGACATTATTGTCAAATTCAAAAACAAAATCTCCAATGGCAAGGTCCACGCCTGCATTCATGGAGGCTTCAAGGCCTTGAAAATAACTCATGTTGATAATACTGACAATGCCATTTTCCAGTTGTTCGGCAACGCCTCGAATTTTGGCTACACTCGCATCTTCGGAAGCATCGTCAACGCAAATAATTTCAAATTTCTCAAAACCAGTTTTCAATGTGTTGATCAGGCCATCAAGGAATTCCACAATATTGGATTCATTGTTATTAACATAAACAACAGCCGAAATGAAGCTTTTTTCTTTATTTGTTAACACGTTATAACACCTCATCCAAATCATAAACAGTATTGATTTTGCCGGAAAGAACGCTGAAAAACGAGGGATTCTCACTGAATTGACGAATGACGGTTGGGCGAGAATCATCGATTTCTGAGGCCATGAGAATGGGCTTTATGGAATAGAGTGCGTTGACAAATTCTATCTCGTATTTTGATTTGAGATATTTTCTGGCGAGATTGGACATATAGGACCATGAACTTTCGGGCCTGGCTGGACATTCATCGCAGTTACCCAGTCTTTGAGCATTACAAAAATCGCCGCAATGGTTCTGGCAATCGAAAATGGGCAGATCGTGAAAACTGGTTGTGTGAGGCGTAAAAGTGACAGATGTTAATGAATGTAATCCCGTTTTGCCAAAAGGCATAATGGAGAAAAAGGGTCCGTCCATCACGGTGATGCCAATGTCCTTCAATTCCTTGTTTACATTGCAAAGGATTATTTCGCATAATTCATATTTGATCTTGAATGGTTCAAACCCTACCATATTATGAATCTGATTGACGCTGGCATAAGTGGCATTGAGAATATAGTTTGTTTGGTATTCTTCTCCGGTAGAGAGACCAAGAATATATTCGTGGGCCTGTTTTCTGATGGATGAAATTACAGAATTATAGTTAATCTTTACCTTAGGATATTTGCTTAATTCACCCACAAAATAATCCCTTAATATGTATGCATCATAAGTATATTCTTGGGTTAAAAATGCACCATCACACATGCCTTCGTTAAAATATTTTGTTGGGGAAATATCTTCACAACGAATGCTGGCGTTATCGCAGAATTTGCGGAATTGCTCCGCATTTGTCCAGCTGAAATTGGCGCTCGTGGCATAAATCTGATCAAATTCAGCGTTGATGCAAAAGCCAAAATCCTTATTAAAGCGATCAAAATATCTTTTTGATTTTAAGGCTGTGGAAATAGACCGTGGGTAGTGATACCCCATATGCACTCGGGCCTGATTGATATAAGTGGCCCTTTTAAAAGGCGCATTTTCGTATTCGAGAACCAGAACCTGCATACCCTGTTTCGCACAAAACAAGGCGGAATACAGGCCATATAATCCTGCGCCAATAATGATCCGGTCGTAATGCTGCATGAACGATCCTGTGAGATTTCCTTATTTTTGCACAGCCTTGATTTGATCCATGCAAAACCTGATAATGATATACAGACAAACCTGGATGAAACCGAAATACCACAAAACATAATTCATATGTATATGGACGGCCGAATGAGATTTGCCTAAAATGAACCATGAAACACTGGTCAAAAGTGTAAACACATATAACCATGCTTTTGTCTTATCGAAGAAATGTTGACTCCACTGCAAAAAGGTAAGAAACCTACCCAAAAGCAGGAAAGTTTAATACAATCAGAGCATGTTCAGAAAAAACACCAAACACCAACAACCGGCACTGATCAGCGCTGCCAGCGAACTGCCCG
>Ga0209097_10000211_pt1 | contig 64820 bp, 65 predicted proteins | sample AD_UKC052_MetaG_FD_184419 | JGI IMG/M metagenome (GOLD analysis project Ga0209097, IMG submission 184419) | Active sludge microbial communities of municipal wastewater-treating anaerobic digesters from USA - AD_UKC052_MetaG (SPAdes) (version 2) | ecosystem: Engineered > Bioreactor > Anaerobic >... | reverse complement strand
TATTGTAATAGGTTTAGATCATGGTAAAGTTCTTTCATTAGAGATAATCACAGCAGATACAGTAAACTCTGTACCTACACCTATCTTTATGTCTACTGAAATGAGAACATTTGATCAGATTAAAAGATTTTTTCAATTAAGTAAATTATCTAAAAATGAAGATGATATACTTAATTACTATAAACTTTATGATGTTACTTATGTTGAGTTCTTGAAGAAAAAGATCAACGGTAGTTACATTTTATCTGAAGATTTTAAGGATAGACTTAAAGTTTTTGATTTAGGAAAGTATGATATGCAGTCACTACAAATGACTGATGATACAATGTATTTTACTAATTCTAAAGAAGAACAAATTGAATTAACTACTCTTTCTAAAGGTGAACAAAGTATTGTTAATATGTTTTTAGGAGGCGGCGGAGATTAATGGGAGATAACCTACATATGACAGCGGAAGATCATCTTCTACAGCAACATGAAGAGTATATCTCTCAAATACTAGAATCTGGTCAACCATTATGGTTGTTAAATCTATACTCATTAGAACCAGAAGAAAGAGAAGGATTAAGACTAGGTTATATGGTCTTTGATCCTGAAGTGGAAGACGGGAATAATTTAAATGAGCAGTGGGATGGAAACACAATATAACTTCTTTCCTTTTAATTTAACTGAAGCTCGTGACGGCACACCAGTTAAAAAATGGGTTTATAAAAACAAATGTGTAGTTGAAAATACAATTGGAGGATTTAGAACATTCCTTTGTGGATATGTTGTATTTCCTAAAAAAGAAATACCAGCACCTTGGTGGGGGAATTATAATGCTGGTGGATTACAGCAATTAGCTATTCATGGTGGTCTAACTTTTTGTGAAATTTATGAAGCAAAAGATCAAGAAAAATACCAAAAAGAATATGAGGTTGTTAGAGATGCTTTATCTAAAGCAAATCCTTTAGATGCTAAACTTCAGGATTTTCTTAAATTAAGACAACAGTTCCAAGACAATTTATGCTTAACTGATGATGGTTATGTAGTATTTGGGTTTGATTGTGGTCATTTTAATGATGACACAAATCCAGATTTAAAAGATCCTAATCATGTCATGATGCTTGTGGAACAAATGGAAGAACAGCTAGTTGAATTTGCTAAAGTTTATTATGAATATCTTGGTAGTAGTCAAGCAGAAAGAACTCAGATCATAGAAAAAGTAATTGCAGAAGCACCACTTAGAACTGAAATGGGTATAGGTAGAATGCTTGAAATACTAGCTGAAAGACTTAAGTCAAAAGAACCTTAATAAAATTGTTAAATACTATAGGGAATACAGTACCTATGTAAATTACCTGTATCTACACTGGAACATGAGGGTCATCCTCACTTAGTACCTGAACTAACAGATATTTATGTGACACAGAAACAATTGTAGTATTTAACAACACCATTATCAAAATATAGAGGTACAGTACCTAAATTGACACCGGCAATGCGCCTAGTTCATTTTTAGACACAGAAACGACATATATTTTGATATTACCATTAATGAATATAGGCAGGTCAGCTTTAGAAGCCAGTTAGCCATGCGGCCTAATGTGTGATACATTCGCGGTGCTCACATGGACACTAAGCATGCCGGGTATAGTATATTCAAGTATTATACCGACTTAGAGGAACACCTGATTGGGTGCTAAGATCTGAAACAACTCCTTTAAGACTAGGGGTTAGTAATAGCACCTAGTCTTATTTTTACTATCTTTACCAACTTTAACCAATCACATGAAAAAGTTACTTAAAAAGGTTGTTAGATGTCTACCTACATTAAAAGACTTCAAGTATATTCCAACAAAACATTAAATCTCATTACAGATGAAAAAATTATTAATTAAATGGTTCGCTCTTGTACCACCAGCGCCTGTCTATAACTTCAATGTTACAGAAGGTACCAAATGTCATGTAATTGAAGTAGATAAACAATCAACTTCAATTGTAGAAGGTCTAGGTATTACACCTGAAAGAGAAAAAGAATTAGCTGATATGGCTATTGAGACATATAAAAATACAAAGAATCTCGTTGAATGTATAGCTGCTGTTTCCAAAAACACTAAACATGCCAATGAATTATTTTTTGTATCTTATGTATTAAGTGGCTTTCATCAACAAATGCAAAGTCCTGGTGCTATGATAGCTAAAATGATTGAAAAATCTCTCCGCGAAAGAAGAGGCGGAGAAGAGTAAAAATACTCTGGGAGTCTAAAGGTGGATCAGTTCTCCCTGACTCTGGTCTACTCTTCCAGATCCTATTAAAAAGCAGATTGTAATGATCTGCTTTTTGTATTAATACCCGTTACATTATGAAAAAAACAATTCTATTTCTTATTTGCTTCATAGCAACAGTAATAGTAAACCAGATCTACTTTGAATACTGCGTAAGTAGACCATGTGCTGAATGGATAACAGTAATACTAGGATTAGTATTAGTTGTGTATGACATTGCCATGTTTGTTCTAGCGGTAAAAACCTTAAAAACAATCCTTAAATTATGATTTCAAGTTTTATTGTCCTTATTGGATTTCTAGTAGCAGTGTCAATGTTGACAGCTCTCTTCAGTTAGTTGAAACTGATAAATCTCTCAAGTTCTTTAGTATTGATCTTGAAGTAGACAAGGAGTATGTGATTAAATTCACATCTAAAACCAATGAAACTAAGTACTTATATGTAAGTGCAGAAGAATACGGTGGTTTTGGAATTGATGTAGATTTTAATAGGACTGGATCTGCCAGATTAACCTATAATAATTATCGTCAAGAATATCAGGTGGTGAGGATAAACTCAACAAGCAATCTCTACGCAAATAATGAATAATTAACAAATAAAGCCTAGGGGAGTAGTCCTCTAGGCTTTCTTTAAATGTACTAAAATAATAAAATATTCGGATTATCCTAGGAATTTCTTACATTTGTTGTAAATGATATTAACTGATCAGCAATATAACACTATTGAACAAGACCTAAAATTAGGTATTTTAAATTTTACTGATATTGCTAAAAAATTAAATATATCAAGACCGACAGTAAGAGCTCATGCTAAAAGAATTGGTTTACATACAGGTAATAAAATAAGACTAAAATCTTATACCTTAAACGTAAATTATTTTGATAATATTGATACTCAAGAAAAAGCATATATTTTAGGACTTCTATATGCTGATGGTTGTAATACCAGAAGAGGTTTACAAATTGCATTAGTTGAAGAAGATAAAGAAGTTATTGAATTTGTTAAAGTACAATTAGGAGCTTCAAATAATTTAAAATTTATACCTGCAGCAAAACCTACTTGGAAAAATAAATGGGAACTTAGTATTAGTTCTATTGAATTAAGTAAAAATTTAAGTAAAGTAGGTTGTATACCTGCTAAATCATCAATATTAAAGTTTCCTGATTTTATAAACTCTAACTTAATTCATCATTTTGTAAGAGGTTATTTTGATGGTGATGGTTCAATATGGTTACATAAAGGAGGTTGGCATTCTTCATTTACATCAGCAAGTGAAGATTTCATATTATCTCTTCAAGATCTTTTAACAAAACAAGGTATTTATACTAAGCTTTATAAAACAGGAGTTAAAAAAACTTGTTTTCAAATTTTACTTGGAAGAAAATATGAAATAGAAAAACTTATGCTTTATTTATTTAATGGATCTACATTTTCTATGAAAAGAAAACGTCTTAAAATGGAAATGTTTTTAACTAATTGTAAATCAAGTAAATAATGCTTTATTCTCTACCTTCAGGAAAAGTTATTCAGATTACTATAGAACAGTATCTGGAAATGACTGACGAGGATGTGCAATATCTTATGAGTATTGATTATGGTGAGACAGTTATCTCACCTTTTTTTGGATCAGTAATAACTCAGAAAAAACAAAAACAAGCTTCAGAAGATCATGAATATGATAAGTCAATAGACTTTGTATCAGATGATGAAGATAAAAGTCATGGTGACAACTTCTTTATAGAAGAAGTAAGTCTGGATGATATTCCAGATATACCTGATGAATCAACCTTAGATTAACATAACAGTTGTAAGTATACAATCTGTATCTTAATAGTGTACTAGACAGGACGAGCTCCCTGTCTTTTTGCATTTTAAATAGTGAGCTTTATCAATTAATTAAAATCAATTTTATGAACAATTCAAAAGTTAAAGTATCTGGTGATAAACTCACTGGAGCAGTAGTAATGCCAACAGGTAATCCACTTTTTGGTACTATCCGTGTAGAACAAACCCGCACTATCTTTGATGATAATGGCTTTGCTACACAAGCAACAGTAAGTGCATTAATCCAAGGAAAAATGGATGTGCTTAACTCCTTCAAATGGAAAAAAGGTCAAGAAATTGACGGGAAAATTGTTATCCGTGAATCTCTGACTCCTTTTAACACTAAAGATCCAGACAAAGATCTTAAAGTGGCTGGAAAAACAGCTGTTGTGTGTACCTTCGGTGGTAACCCAATTTATCGTAAAACTTTCTACACAGGATCTGAGAAAGCTGAAGATGAGTTGTTAGCACATGATAACAGTGAAGAGATCAAAGCAGCAAATGCTAAACTTAAAGAAGAAACTTCTGCTAATCCAGGAGCTATCAATTTAGGTGATATCTAAAAATGAAATCTGTATAAATAAAAGCAGGATCCCTCACGGGGTTCTGCTTTTTTTATAATTAACTCCGTAATTAAAACCCCATCATAATATGTCAAGAGAACATCTCTACGTAGGAAAATTCAGTGAAAAACAAGTTAGTGGTAATAACTACTATGGTAAAAAATATGGTAAAAATGAACACGACTCATTAAACAGTTACCAGACCTTCTTATATAATAGAGCCTTGTTTGGTCTTGATGTATATTCAGAAGAAGAAATAAAAAATATGCGTTGGGATAAAAAACAACGTGTCTTGAAAGTGCACAAAAGAGCACAAACAGTATTAAATGTATGGAAACAAGAAATCGTTAATGGTCTTACAACACAGCTATTAATGAAACTTTTTCCAAAAAGTAATATTACTGAGTTCTTCTTGAACACAGCACAAGAGACTGATGCTTCTTATATTAATAAGATGACATTCAAGTCACTGAACATTAAAAAATCACAGATAATCAGTAAATTGGTATCTGAAAAGATTTTACCTATTAATTTTTATGAATTAACAAACCAAGAATTATGCAAATAGAATTTTTAGTGAATGATGGAGTAGCATTACTACTCAGTCCGGAAAATCCTATGGAAGAGGAATTACTTAAACAAATGCTCAAACAAGACAATGACATTAGTGAAGTACGTTCCACTGTAGTAGTACTTAATAAAACCTTCAAAAATGGAGTGTTTATTGCCAAAAAATCACTCAATCTTAATGGTAATGCTTTACCTAAAGATGAGGAATAATATTCTGTGATGGGATCTTGAGAGCCTGCTAAAGTAATTAGAACTGGAGTGCTCCAGGTATACCAACTTGTTATGAGGTGGGCCTCAAGTTTTTTAAACTATCTATGAAAATTAAGAAAAAAATCTGTAGTTGTTGTGGTAAGGAATCCGTCATCTGGAAAAATGATGATGGCAACAAATACTGCAAACCTTGTTGGATGAGTAAATCTTCTACAACAAAACCTGTTGAGCCTAGACAAAAGTTAGCACAAAGATCAGATAAGAGAATTGAACAAGATAAGATCTACTCTGAGAAACGTAAAAACTTCTTAGAAGAACATCCTATGTGTCAAATTCACATATCTGGTATTTGTACAACTTACTCAACAGATGTGCACCATACTTATGCCGGTGCCAATAGAAATGAATTTTATTTAGATGAATTAACCTGGAAGGCTACATGTAGAATGTGCCATGGTTGGGTTCATGCTAATCCTAAACAATCAAGAGAAATGGACCTCTTAAAGTGACCATAAAATTCTTAATATAATATGAAAAAGCAACCTAAAAATGAAGTAGCATTGACTACAGCTAATGTAAGCAATAATATAAACCTTAATCTTAATCAGAATGATCTGATAGAGATGGCTATACAGGAAAAATTATCTTTATTAGAAGATCATATTGCTACCTTAGAAACAGAAATAAAAGATGGATTGGTACGCCAGGATTTAATTAGAAAAAATCTTTTACATACCATCATAAAGACTACTATTTTAAAAAAAGATAAAAAGTATCAATCTTTTCTTAGTAAAGTTAAATTATTAAAAATGGATATAAAAGAATCAGACTTATATGTTCAGTCTGGTAATAAATATGAATGTACTTATGAATATAAGACATTTGAGTCTGGAAGAGCTGAACAGTATAAAAACCCTTTTAGTTATATTGATTATGCTCGTAGAACTAATACGGGTTATTACGACTCTATCTCTTCTATCAAAATAAGTTGTATGGCGGTAGATGAAAAAAGTAATCTGAAATTAGATTATCAGGTACCTACAATTACTTTATCTAAAGCTGTATGTGATAATTATTTCACTAAACTTAAATCCAATACAGACATAATTGTTAAGTTACAAAATGAGCTTGCTAATTTAAAAGAAGAACATTTTAGTTACCTATACAGTGAGAAAAAGATTAAATCTCAGATTATCAAAAAAAGTTTATCTAAATCTCCGGAAGGAAAAGCTATATTACAAATGTTAGCTGAGGCTAGTAATATTAAATTTTTGAAATAATTCAATATACCTAGAGACTAATTTATTATTGGTCTCTAGGTTTAATTAAATAAATACTTATGACAAAATTAGAAGCAACAGCAAAATTAAAATCTATTGATTTACAAGTAAAAGTAGGAAGTAGAATAGCTATTTTCGCGTGGATATTCTGGGTATTGGAAACAATACTTTTCACAGTATTATACGGATGGCATACTGAAGCAATTAATACTGTAGAACGGGTTTGTGATAACCTGTTTATTATTAGCCTATTTATAGGTATTGGTATTATATTCTCAGCTAATAGTCAGATGACTAAATTTATGCAGAGAGTTCTTAGTGAAGATTTAAATTCAAAATAATGAACATACCTGATAACTATATCAAATTAAAAATACCCGGAGAAAAATTCTGGGCTGAGTCTATTTCCCCAAATTCAGCTATCATTAAGAACATCCTGGTTAATCCGGAATATGGTTTAAATGATGTAGTTGCACATGATGGGGAAAATGTTACTTGTGTTTTAGTAAAGAAAACTGAAACAGTAAAACTTACATACAGTATAAATGCCCCTATTAATGTAGAAGACATTAAAACTAAAGTGCAAAAAATCTGTAAATATTTTGAAGAAAAGTACAATTTTGAAACTGAACCTGCTATTTTAGGATTAATATTATTAGCAATACCGGTTGGTATTACTAAAGATGCAGTATTATCAGCAGTAGAAAATTGTCCGGAATCAGTATTAGTTGATTTTCAAGATCAAGATGATGATGAAGATGATGACCCATGGATGTAAGACATTTATATAACAGAGGTTGGTCTTATCCCCCATTTATAGTTTCTAAAAATTGGGTAGGTAGATCCTTTTTTAAATCAAGATCTGTTGAAACATGGATTGAAACAATGTTAGAAAATCCTCAATTAAGGTTATCTACATTACCTCAGATTCTTGATAGATGGAAAAGTAAAAAACTCATTATTCAAGAGGAATGTGATGCTCTTAAAAAAATGTTTGATTCACCTGATCAGGAAAATTGGGTGATTGCTCTAACTATTATGAAACAAAAAGCAAAACAGAAAAAAAGATGAAAACAATTCAAGAAGAATACAAGGAAGCTCTAAAAACATTTAGAGAACATACTGTTGAACTTACTACAAAGATTTTTGAAGATAAAGGTGAACTAGTAGAACCATTAGTATTTGCTCTTATTATTAAAGACAAAAAAGTTACTATGGGAATGCTTGCCGGATTAGGTAAATTATTTGGTTCTGAATTAGGTAAAGAGGCTGCTGTAGAAGTAATCCGAAAACTTAGTGAAGATGTAAAACCTATTGCTTTGGCTTTTTGTTGTGAGGGTTATGCAAGTGTACAAAGAAGAAAAGAGGGTGAAACTGCAGAAGACTTCTTAAAAAGTGGTTGGGTAAAACCTAGTCAAGACCCTGATAAAAAAGAAGTCTTATTCTTTACATTTGAAACATTTGATAAAGCAGCCGGTACTTATTTGGAAATAGTAAGATCCAAAGGTAATATTGATCTAAGACTAATGCATGACATTGATTGGGAAGAGAAAGACAAAAGTACTGTAGGTGGTAAATTCACTAATCTATTACAAGATAATTACAGTGAATTTGCTATGACAATCAAAGAAGACTTAAAAACACTATTAAACTAGTAGTATGACACAGATATTATGCCCAGTATGTACTAAACTGGAAAATGAAATCAATAATGATTCTTCAGAAATCATATGGTCTAAAAATCTTTGTGAAAACTGTCAGGACATGAAATCCAGAGGTTTTATTTTTATTGGCGCTGTAGAAGACAAGACTGAAGATGCTACTAATCCTTACAGATCAGGTAATGTTTGGTGTGTTGAGCAAGAGGTAGCAGAACAAGTTTTTGCACCACACGGTGCTCCAGCATCCGGAATAGCATTCATTGATGTAAAAGTTGCTGATGCTATGAAGCTACCTGGAGTTAATTTAAACGCTTAAAAATGAAAGACACAAAAAATATCATTAAAGAAACTAAAGATTATAGTTTATTTCAGGTCTATGATTTTAATAGACCTATTAATCAAGGTTTGGTTAAACGTATTATGGATTCTATTCAGAAAATAGGATTTATTTCAAGTAAACCAATACTCGTTGATAAGGAATTTAAAATCCTGGATGGTCAACATAGATTCACCGCATGTAAAAATCTCAAATTACCTATTTATTATTCAGTAATTGGAGGTGATGCACATGAGATTGTGACAAATCTTAATGCCCAACAAGTTAATTGGACCATGAAAGATTATATTCATGCATGGTCTGAAAAGAATGTAAGATGTTATAAGCAATTGGAAGAGTTTGAAGATAAATATAAACTAGGTATTACAAACAGTTTGTATATTTTCTTTACTTCTAACCAAGATAATTATGACATCAAAAGAATTAAAGAAGGAAAAATCTATAACATTAATCAAAAAGCTAAAGAAATAGCTAATTTTATAGAGTTTTGTCAATCTAGCGGTTGCCCATATTACCGTAGTTCTTTATTCGTTAAAGCTGTAGTTAGATTATTTAAGGTGATTAATGATGATCAGTTAACAAAATTGAAAAAATACATCATCTCATTACCACAACAACCTACAGCATCTGCCTATTTAACATCTTTTGAAAATTTAGTAAACAGAGGAGTGACCTCTAAAAACAGAGTTTCATTTAAAACAAATTAATATGATAAGCAAAGATGAGATCCAAGACCAATGTCTTGAAGTAGTACTACCTCTGAGAAGATGTGGTGCAGCCTTAAGCATGGGAGTTGGTAAAACACTCATTGGCTTAAGACATATGGATGAAAATTACAATGATTATTCAAAGTTTTTAGTAGTGGCTCCTAAAATATCAGTTCTTAATGAATGGACAGATCAAGCTATTAAGCATGATCTACCTCATCTGGTACCTCATATTACTAAAACAACCTATTTATCTTTACCTAAGCAGTCTCTTGATTATGATGTAGTGTATTTGGATGAATGTCATTCATTAACACCAGCTCATTTAGTATGGTTATCTGAATTTAAAGGTAAAATATTAGGTTTAACCGGTACACCGCCTAAGAATAAAACTTCACCAAAAGCTATTCTTGTTTCTCAGTTTTGTCCAATTGTATTTAATTACAAAACAGATAAAGCTATTAAAGACAAGATTCTTAATGATTATAGTATTATTGTTCATCTATTAAAAATGGATGTAGCTCAGACTATGAAAGTTGAGAATAATGGTAAGGTTTGGTTTACATCTGAAGCCGCGACTTATAAGTACTGGTCTGGAAGATTAGACAATGCTAATCCTGGTAAGGATAGACAAATTATGGCTGTAATGAGAATGAAAGCCTTAATGACTTTTCCTAGTAAAGAAAGATTAGCTAAAGAGATCTTAAATGAAGCAGAGGATAAAATAATCCTATTTGCTAATACTCAAGAGCAAGCTGATAGTTTCGGTATTCTTAGTTATCATAGTAATAATCCAAAATCAGAAGAAAATCTGAATTTGTTTAAAGCTGGAAAAATTAAGAAACTATCTTGTGTACTACAATTAAGTGAAGGAGTTAATATTCCAAATCTTAAAGAAGGTATAATTATGCATTCTTATGGTAATGAGCGTAAAAGTCAACAAAGAATTGGTAGACTTTTAAGGCTTAATCCGGAAGAAGAATCCTTAATTCATATACTGTGTTATAAAGATACTGTAGATGAATTCTGGGTAAAAGCAGCAATTGAAGGGTTGGATCAATCTAAGGTTACATGGCAAGATGAATATTAGTATCTTAGCATAAAAACATAGTATGATACAATCAGAAAAATACCAAGAATACGAATTAATGACTAATTCAGATCTGAGGACCATTAAAGTAGACATACCTAATGGTCCTCAGTTGAATTGTCATAACAGTTGGGATTATAAAACTAATCTCAAAGAAACCACTTTTAAAACTAAATCAGACATAACTCATCTTGATCACTCTTTACTTAAAGTTATTCCACTAGATCTAAATCCGGTAAGTAATATTAAAGTATGGATCATTAAGATTTTAAGACAACCTGAAAGTAATTTGAAAAATGATCAACATACAAATCAACCCAGAAGAAATATGTGATAAAAGTAAACATCCACTTAAAATTCACCAATATAAAATTATTCCTAGAACAGGAATGATTAATGGGGTACCAGTATGGAAGTGTAAATACTGTAATAAAAAAATTATATCAATGTAATATGGCAACAACCGCACTTGTAATTATTGAAGAAGGTATTGAACAAAGAATATTATTTATGACTGTTCCTACAGAAAAAGGTGTTGATGTAGATCTGTTTCTAGCAGATGAAAACTTCATACCTGTTGGTACACCTTCATTAGGTGTAGATGTCAAATTTGAAGAGGACTATCATAGACAACTTAGAGCAATTTCTTCTGATAAAGGTCACTTTGTGGCTGAATACTCTACTAATCCGGAATGGAATCCTGATTATAAACCTGAAGAAAATGAAACAGAATCCATTTGAAGTCATTTGTATAAATGATCAAAACCGTCCAGATGGTATACCTACTTCTAAGTGGATAAAAAAGGGTAATCCTTATACTGTTGTAGAAGTAGCTAAGCTTATTGTCCAAGGTGGTATAATAGGTTTTAAACTAGCAGAAATTGATCTGAGTGATTGTGCTCCTTACCAATTTTTTGATAGCAGTAGATTTGCATTACCTACAACAGCTCCTGAACTTAAAGAAAAAGTTTCAGAAAAATTAGAACTTGTAGAATGATACAAATTACTAAAACTGAGCCTCCTATTGAATATGAGGAAGATAAAATGGGTCTTAGAGAGGCCCGTTTTGCATTATATCCTGTGATGGGTATCCATACTGAAGAACAAGCATTAAGTGCTATGAAATGGTTACGTAGTATATCAAAAAATGCAACTGTTCAGATAAGATGGTTAGGTAAACCATATTTAAATGATTTACCTGAAAAAATACCAGATAGTGCTATCATAGCAAATCTAAGAGAAGAAATCGGCAAACAAGAGTCTTATATTGAAGAACTTGAAGTTAAAATTAAAGCATTAACACATCAAAGTAAATTAGAAAATAGTCAAGAAACTAAAAAACTAAAAAAAGAATTACTCAAAGATGAACAAGTAGCACATTATAAATCTCTTTATGAAAAAAAGGTAAAAGAAGTAACCAAATTAAGACAAGACATTTCTAGTCTTATTACAAAATTACACCAAGGAAAAATTCCAGTGGTAAACAATCTAGAAAAACCATAAGTATGGTAGTTAAGATACAACAAAGTCTAAATTCATCAGACAATATAAAATATGTCCTTATCTATAATAAAGATAAAAGTATTTTTATTCAGCTAAATGCTGTAGATGATCATGAAGTAGTGAAACCTATTTTAATTGCACTTGAAAGTAGAGCTAAAGCATATTTTGAAGTTGATCTAGATGATAACTCAAATCTTAAATTAATCGAAGAGGTATCTTCACAACCTTGGTAAATTCCAAGTAACAATAAATATAAACCAACAAATATCAAATGAACATGAATACAACAAATGAATCTTTATCACAGTCAACTATTGATACACCAGTATCTCCATCACCTGCTGGTTCTTCTATTTCCGGTTCTTCTATTTCTGATGCAGTAATTGTTGAGGAACAAGCAAAAGAAGAAGACCCTAATCTTGGAGAAATGGGTAATGAAAGAAAAGCCACAGAAGGCTATGTTTACATGGATCGCGTTAAGGACATCCTTGATGTTTCTATGAAAACAGGAAAAAATGTTATTCTTTACGGTCCAGGTGGATATGGTAAATCAGAATTTACTCTTGATTTCTTGAGAGAAGCTGGTATTGAACCATATGTTATCACTATGGGTACTGGTATGACTACAGACCGTATGTTTGGTGGTTTAAATATTCCTACCTTTAATACAACAGGTAAGATTGAGTATCTTATTGAAAACTCATTCATGCACCATGAATTTGTGATCTTTGAGGAGTTATTTGATGCTCCTGACTTTATCCTTGAGCAATTAAAGGATATCTTAAGCTCAGGTGTATTCAGAAATGGTACTCAGATCTTTGAGATCAAAACTAAACTGATCATTTGCTGCACCAATAAAACGCGTGAGGAATTCTCTAAGAATAACTCATTAAAAGCGTTGATGGAGCGTTTTCCACTTGAAGCAAAAGTAGATTGGAAAGATCATAACAAAATCTCATATGAGAATTTGTTTAAAGTGAAGTTGGGACATGCTGATCCAATGTTGTCTTATATCCTGGAGCAATATGCTGTAGGTGGTATTAAAATCAGTCCAAGGATTGCTCTTGCTGCTCATGAAGTTCTTGATCAGTGTGGTCCGGAAGCTTTGATGCATATTGCGGATCTGAACACTAAGCCAGAGATCCTGAAATCTGCAATTGCTAAGTTCAACAGCTTAATTGAAGTTACAAAATTGGCTAATGAAATGGCTGAGTATGCAATGAAAATTAACCTGTGTCCACTTGACACAATGGAAAGTGTTAAAGAAGCAAGTGCACTTAACAAAGACTTGTTCAATTGTATCACTAAAATGAAAGCAATTAAAGCTGATGATTCAATTGTTGCTACAACAGCTGAAGCTATCAAGACTTATTCTGGTATTTATGAAAATATCAAGAAAAAACTTGCAATCATTATGACTATTGACAATGAGTAAATATAGCTATGGTCGCGGCGCAGGCTTCAACTATGGTGGTCGTAGTAAATATGATTACGATGATGACTACTATGGTGGAGGCTACAAATCTAAATACGGTAATTCGTATTCTAGTGGATGGAGCTGGGGTAATTTTGGTAGCAGTTTCTCTTATGCTGAAGAAGATGATGATGATGATCTCTACATCAAAAATCATGAGAGTTATTTTACACCAAAAAACTCTGTAATCTCAGATAAACTTAAACATTCTGAGAATACAAAACACAACCGCCAGCTCATAAAAGAGATGTCCCGGTATTTTTTCTACAATATGATGGCTGATAAAGAATATTTTGATGAAAAATATGCTGATCACACCAAACTTACTGAAGATGAAATAGCACAGTTTGAACAGAAAAAATCATTTTATGATGATCTCTGGGATAAATTTGTACCTGGGTTAACACCTCTTGATAAAGCATTGGCAATATTTGCCAAGCTTGTTGAGGAAAAGAAAGATCAAACAGGACAAGCAAAAGGTGATGTAGATGAAACTCAATTGGATGTGAATGAAATTCAATTCCATGAAGAGATCTACAATGATCCTGTATTTAATGAGTTACTTGATTCAAATCATTTCTCTAAGCAACATAAAATGGACATTCTGAACAAGATTAGTCTAATAAAGAACCTTGGATCTCAGTTTAAAATTGAGAAAGAAATTGAAGAGAAAATAGTAGCCAATTCTCAGATTATCACTAAGAAAATCATGCGTGATTATTCTCAACTTGGTAATATTGATCTTTATCAGAAACTAATGCCAACATTTAACTTAAAGCTCCTTACTAAGGATCTTATTGTTAATGTACCGGTAGATAGAACTGAGCACAAACAAAAGATTATTATTCTAGTAGATTATAGTGGTTCAATGCATGAAAAAGAGAAGCAAGAATGGGTAGTTGCTCTTATGGTAGACAGATTGAGATATGTTATTAAAGAAGAAGCTGAAGTTTTCTTTAGTTATTTCATTAATGATATCTCTCAAATGAAATTTCATCATCTTTATAACAGAAAAACTGTTATGGATTTTTGGATGCAATTCTCTACTGAACCAAATGGAGGAGATACAAGATTAGGTGTTATGGTTAACCATATCAAAGAATCTATATCTAAAAAACAATTACACAATCTTAATGTGGATCTTAGTGAAGAGATGCCAGAAATATTAGCTATTAATGATGGTCAGGACAGTGTAAAAACTAATCAGTTTGTTTATAAAACAAATGCAATTAGTGTTATGGATGGTCCTAATAAAGATCTGAAAAAGCTATGTGTTGCCAATGACGGTAAATATGTTTACGTTAGTGGTAAAGAAGCTAAAACTTGGTCTAAAGCCGGGGAACAACTTCTGAAAATATAAGAATATATCCCTGTACGGTTAAATAATATTTGTGGGTTTATGATATTTCAAATATCTGATAACAATAACAAGTTGATAATACGACAGGGGCCCATTGAGCAGCTCTCTTAGGAAACTAGGAGAGCTGTTTTTTATTAAGGAGGTTGTAGTTCAAAGGTAGAATACTATGCTTGGGATTATGGTTTTTATAACCTGATAACGAAAAGACAACATAGAGATTAGTGGTTCGAGTCCATGAACCTTCACAATTATTAATTAATTTAAAAATGTATGAATAAATTATTTGTAGGATTAATACTTTTTCTATTTTACTTAGGTGCTCTGATTATGATGAGCTTCCAAAAAGAAGAATCAGTTCCTGTAATAGGTGACTGGAAATATTCTTTTATTATTCCAGTAGATACAAGTTATGTTTCTACTACAATGACTTATTACCCAACATTTGATCAGTGTGATTCTACTCCATGGAGTACAGCTGATCACTCTAAAATTGACCCGGTAAAACTCCGGAAAAAAGAAATTAAATGGCTAGCATTATCTCGTGATCTTATATGGGATGAAGAAAGACAAAAACTTTATAAAGATACTACTCATTGGAGGGGTCCTTATCCATTTGGATCAGTTCTTTATCTTAAAAGTTCCAGTAAACCCTGGATAAATGGTCATTGGACTGTACATGATTGTAAAGGTCCAAGTTATGAAAACAGTATTGACTTACTTGTGGATCCAAGAAACAACAAACCAAAGTTAGGTATCTGTAGAGACATAATGGTCATTGGATATCAACTTAGAAAAAAACTAAACTTATGAAAAGACTATTTTTAGATGATCACAGAGTTCCTCCTGATTGTGCCCAATACATGTACTCAAGAGGTGTTAATTGTACAGTTTACCATGAAGAATGGGTAATAGTAAGATCATATGGTCAGTTTATTAAGTGGATTGAAGAAAATGGTCTACCTGATCTTATAGCATTTGATCATGATCTTGCAGATGTTCCTGAACTTAAGGAAACACTTCCTTTAGAGGAGTGGTTTGATCTAGAAAATTCTAGAGAATATACAGGTATGGATTGTGCTAGATGGTTAGCTAATTATTGTTCTCAAAAAGGACTAAAATTACCAGAATATTCAGTACATTCAATGAATCCACAAGGTTATCTAGATATCAAGGATTACTTGAAAAATGTTAAGAAACACCTTAATTTATAAATATTAAATTTAAGTACAATGGCAGAGTATGATTACCCAGGATCTTCACCAGGTCAAGGTTATTTTGGAGATGATCTTATAGATAAGTTTAAACAGCAACGAGAAATACAGAAACTAATGGCACAACCAACTAATCCATTTTATACTTCAACAGAAAGACCTTTTCCTTCAACAACAAAAGTAGTGATTGATGGATATCCTTTTGAAATAAGTAGTGGTAAAACATTTGATGAAGAAATTAAAGTTGTGATAAGAAAATGTACCGCTGCTAGATTGCTTGATATTCATAGCAGTAAAAAAGTGTCTAGTGCACAAAAAATAAATTTAAGAGAAATGATTTTTTCAAATGATTTGGAAAATCTAACTCTGGCAGAACAAACTATTTATTCTTTATTTGATCAAGATGAGCAATAAAAAAAACATATACCACGGTCAGTTTGCTAAAAATGAAAAAGGAAGATTAATACCACTACCTAGTAGTGATATTAAATTCAAAGAGTTTGTCAAAAACTTAGGTGAAGGACAAACTGTTGAAATATTTATGGAATCTAATTTGGACAATAAAACTGTTCCACAATTAGCTAAAGTCCATGTGTGTATCCGAGAACTAGCCAAAGAAACTGGTTATAGTTTTGAAGATATGAAACTTGAAATCAAAAGAAGAGCTGGATTATGTGTCAGAAAAAATCTTAATGGAGATTCTTTCATGGTGTGCAAATCATTTAGCGACTGTTCTAGTGATGAATTAAGTCTTGCTATTACAGCAATTATTGAAGTTGGTGAAACAGTAAATATTAATTTCAATTAAATTATGAGTGCAGAAAAAATTAGTCTCTTCTATAAGGAAGGGAGTTCAGATAAAGTATATAATCTTGAATTAGTTACAACAGGAAAAACTTGGGATGTAAATTATCAATATGGTAGACGAGGTAGTTCATTAACTACAGGTCAGAAAATTAGTACTACTGATTATTATAAAGCTAAATTAGCGTATGATAAAATAGTAACTGAAAAAATATCTAAAGGGTATCAAGTCTTTACTAATACTTTTTCACCTTATACACCTTATAATTCTGGTGGTGCAATAGCTCCAACTTCAGAAGATACCGGTATCAGACCACAACTTCTAAATGAAATAGAAGAAGAAGATCTTGAGAAATATATCACTGATGATAATTGGTGTGCACAAGAAAAATTTGATGGTAGAAGAAGACTACTGATTAAACAAGGTACTAAAGTAAAAGGTACTAACCGTAAAGGATTAGTTGTTGGTATTACATCTAACATAGAAAATGATTTGCTTAAGTTAGATGTACCTTCTATTATTCTTGATGGTGAAGCTTTTGATGACCGCGTTATGATATTTGACTCATTAGGTGAGAATTTACCTTATAAAGAAAGATATCAGAAAATGTTGAATTTACTTAATCAATATGAAGAAAAAAGCATTATCCCGGTATCAACAGCTTGGACCACTGAAGACAAAAGAGAATTATTAAAATGTCTTAGAAGATGTAATGCAGAAGGTATTGTATTTAAGAATATACATTCTACATACAAACCTGGAAGACCTAACTCAGGTGGTGATCAACTTAAATTCAAATTTGTTACTACAGCATCATGTATTGTAGGTAGAATAAATGCCGGTAAAAGATCTGTTGCATTAACAGTATATGATTCTGAATTTAAATTGGTTGAAATTGGTAATGTAACCATATATCCTAATCAAGATGTTCCCAAATTGGGAGAAATTGTTGAAGTAAGATATCTTTATTACTTTGATAAAGGTAGTTTATTTCAACCTGTACTACTAGGTACCGGTGATTGCTCAAGGGATGATATTGATCTAAAAGATTGTTTATTATCCAAACTAAAATTAAAAAGACAAGAAGTATTAAGTGAGTAAAAAAGAAAAAATATTAGCCGTTTGTAGTCAAATACACTACATAAAATCAGTAAGTGCAACTAAAGAACCATGTTGTGATTGTGGGATTGAAGTATTTCTTAGTGAAAGTACATTGTTAGCAGTACAGGAAGCACATCCAGATGCAACTAAAGAAGATTTGCATATTGTATGTATGGAGTGTGCTGTCAAAATAATGAAGAAAACTGAGAGCATTAAGATTCATGAACCAACAGAAAGACAAAAAAAAGAGGTAGTAACAGCTCTTTTTGAGGTATCTATGTCTAATAGAAAGAATTAGAATTTATCATCCTCTATCGTCAACTCTTTATAAGTGATCTTATTTTGAGCCATTGCTGCTTTCTCAATACTTGCTACTAAAGCAGTAAATAAGTGAACCTGGACTTCATAAAGGTCTTCTGCAGCCTCATTCTTTTTGAGTTTCTCTAGAACTTTTGTGAAGTCTTCAGGGGATCTTTGTTCACCTAATGCTAGTAAAGTCATTTGAAGTTGTCGTAGGAATGCCCCAGACACTTCAAGATTAATAATAGCACTTGGTTCAACATTGGGTACTTTGATGGTTCTTGACATAATACAAATTTAATAAAATTTTCAATCTTATGAGTGTTTTAGATACAGTTGATCTTGAACAAGTAAAGTTAAAACTTTATGATAAACTTAAACCTTCTGGGTGGGGTGATAAACTTAAAACATTTATAATGTCTTCAGATTTTGATAGAATTTTAAATCTATTATTAGCTGAAGCCCGTGATGGTAAAAGGTTTACACCAGGTCTTAAAGATGTTTTTAGAGCTTTTGAAGAGTGTAACTATAAAAGTTTAAAGGTAGTTATATTGGGACAAGATCCATATCCTACTGCAGGAGTTGCTGATGGAATAGCATTTTCTTGTTCTAAAACTGAAAAGGTACAACCATCTCTAAAGTTTATATTTAAAGAATTAGAGGATACAGTTTATCCTGGTGGATACAAATGGGATCCGGATCTGAAAAGATGGTCTAATCAAGGAGTATTACTCCTGAATACAGCATTAACTACAACTCTTAATAAAGTTGGAGTACATTATGCACTATGGGATAGTTTTATAACTTTTCTCATTGATTTACTAAACTATAACAATCCAGGTTTAGTTTATGTCTTTATGGGAAAAGTAAGTCAACAATGGATGGAATCAGTTTCTGATACCAATCACAAGTTTATTACTAGTCATCCCGCGTCTGCAGCACATAATCATGATGAAAAATGGAATTCTAATGATGTGTTCCGGAAAGTCAATCAAGTACTAACTGAAAATAATAACCAAGAAATTATTTGGTAATGAAAAACATAGATGATTTTAAAGAACAATCAGGGTCATTATCTGGCTCTTTGACAAAAAGAAAAACAACAGCTAGAAAAAAAGCTGAAAAATCATGGGTTCTACAACGTATGTGGAATTCAACAGGTGATTTTGCAAAATACAGTCATGGGTATAACCCTAATCCAGTAATTGGTCAGTGGGAAAATACCATACATGAATATATAACACCAAAACAAGCTCAGAATCAAATGAATAAACAATTAAGAACTCATTTTCATCCGCGCTTTATAAACGGAAGAAGTTGGAGATTGTTTAATGTTGTAACCTTAAAAAGTTTAAAAGTTACTTTTGATGCTGGAGGTGTTATCATTGAACCAGAGTTAACCCAGGTATTAACCTAATTAACTACAAAATAAACCAAAAGTCCACTGAAAAGAACAGAAGTTGATACCCAACCTAGTTTAGTCCATTTAAGCTTACGTTTCTCTTTTTTAAGATCTTCTGTAAGTTTAGTAATCTCATCTTCTTTAAGAAGAATGATTTTATCTTTAAACTGTATAATTTGAACTAAGTTATCTATCTCAAGTTGCATGTCATAAATGAGAGTATCTCTGTTAGAGATTTTTACATAGCATTCACCTAGTAATGTGTCACAAGTTATACCTTCAATTATTGTAGCTGCAATGTACTGTAATTCAGTTAACCCATAACACCTAACGGTATCTGGATTTTGTTTTCCAGTTTGTGCGTATGATATTGTCCAACTCTGTAGGAGTAGCATCAGTAAGTATATAGTGTATTTTTTCACGGGTTCTGTTTATTACTTGTGGGTCAATATTGAGTAAGCTATCATATGCTTTTTGGATACTATCCTGACGTATATGACTTAATTCAATATTCTTTTGTAGTAAAAGTACTGAATCTTTGTAAATCTGTTCTTGATTACTTACTTCAATTATTTCAGGCTTTCTAAATATTAGAATAGCTGATAATACAATGATTATCAAGAATAAAACACTGTATGCTATGATATTAGCTCTGCTCATCAGGAGTTGTTTCAGGAGATTCTATTTTTCTTTCTTGTATATTACCTGCAGTATAGGTAATTACAAGGGCAGTAATTAGACCACCGTGAATACCTAATACCGGAACTAGATTTGCTTGATCAGTATATCTGAAACTAAGGGTAGCCATAATCCAATAAAATCCAACAGCTAACCATTTACGGAGACTGTGACCAGACTTCTTATTGTTCATTGCATCTAAGAAATCTGTCAGGAATTTAAATGTTTCTGGTAATTTAACTTTAAGTTTGCTCATACACTAATATAGTAAATTTAGTTTAAAAATCAAAATTTATGCGCGTATCAGATACTGAGAAACAGGAAGAAAAGATAGAAGAATACATATTACAGTTTCAAAAAAGCTTTTTTAAACAATTTGGTATTGTACCTAGAGTTATCTATACTTTAGGGTCTTATAAAATACCAACATTAACTCTCAAGGAGTTTGAAAAAGCTGGTAATATTGTAATGCATAGTTATCCAGAGCTTAAGTATGTACCAAATATTAAATACGTATGCCGAAAGAGGAACCTTGTTTTAATTAGACAATGCTTATTTAGTCTAGCCTTTGATCAAGGATATTCTTTACAAAAAATTGGCACCTATTTTAACGGTAAAGACCATGCTACGGTACATTATGGTAAAAAAACATTCAATAACTTATTAGCTACCAATAATATGGATGCTTTAAGTGTACTAAAAAAAGTTCAAGATGCAATTAAAAACAAATATGGAAATGATGAAAATGTTCCAGTTGATCTCAGACCAGTGTCTGAGTCCTAATCAGTTTTATCTATTGTCATGTATCAGAGAAAAAGTTCTTAGTGTGCATATTAATATTCATCAGGAAACTAGATCCTTAAAAGTAGATCAATGGTTAACAGAAGACAATAAGTTAACTGAAAAATCTATTGCTCTACTACAAGAAGTTGACACCTATTTTAAAGTTCAAAAGAAGAAGGTTAATACACAAGTTTTAGGTACTGAAGCTAATGCTCATATTCAGGCTTATGTTGAATTATTTCCTAGGATTAAACTCCCTAGTGGTAAAGCAGCTAGAACTGATAAAAACAACCTAGAAATTGCCTTTAAATGGTTCTTTGAAAACTATAAATATTCTTGGGAAATTATTCTAAAAGCTTCAGCACTTTATGTTGATGAATACGAAAAAAAGAACTATCTTTATATGCAAACTTCACAGTACTTTATTAGAAAACAAAACACCGATAAAACTTGGGGATCTGAGTTAGCAAATTGGTGTTCTGTCGTAGAGAACGGTGACATGCAAATAGAAGATAACCATTTCTCTGAGAAGGTAGTCTAATTAATTAAATTTTAATGTAATGACTAGTAAACCAAAGGCTTGGAAAAGCCAACGTGATGGTTTTAGGGAATCTCTTTCCTATATGCAAGGGAGAATGAAGGGAGAAATAACTAGTATAAAAACTCCTTGGGCCAAGTGGAATGATGCATCAACTGACGGAATAGAGTGGCATACTGTAACTGTAATTGGAGGTAGACCAGGTTCTGGAAAAACTCTTATTAAAGATCAAATAATCAGAGAAGCTTTTAAGCTGAATCCTGGTAATGATTTTAGAGTATTAGAATTTCAGTTTGAGATGTTAGCTAGAGCTTCCGCAATTAGAGAGTATTCTAGTCATTTAGGAAGAACATATAAGTATTTATGTAGTGCTGATGGTAAACTTACAGAAAAAGAATTAGTTGCCTGTTATGAGTATGCTAAAGAAAGAGTAAAGTTTCCTATTGATATTGTAGAAGAACCATGTACTGTACATGAGTTTATTGAAATTATCAAAGCTTACATGGAAGAGCATGCTACAATGGAATTACCTAAAGAAGTTGATGCTACTGCACCGGCTCCAGATAAAGTAAAAGTTTATAAAAAGACTATTATTTCATTAGATCATACAATCTTGCTTAGAAAGGCTTCTTATGAAAAAGACAAAATGGATACCTTATATGCATTAGGTGAAGCATTAACTTCTCTTAAAAGGATATACCCAATTGCCTTTATTATACTAAGTCAGCTCAACCGTAATATTGATAACCCAGAGAGAGCTGAAAATGGTAAGTACGGTAACTATGTACTTGAATCTGATTTCTTTGGTGCAGATGCAATGTTACAGCATGCTGATATGTTAGTAGGTCTTAATAGACCAGGTAAACATAAAATCAACTTTTATGGACCGGATAGGTACATTATAGAAGATGATAAAGTTTTAGTAATTCATTTTATTAAATGTAGAAATGGTGATACAAGAATGAGTTTCTTCAAAGCAGAATTTGAGAAAATGAGAATCTCAGAAATGGCAACACCACCAATGGCTGATAAACGATTAAAAACATGAGTCTAACAACTGACACCCCTGACAACAGAAGGGAAAAACTAAAAAAACTGAGAGAACATCATCAACATCTCTTAGATAAATTAGGTGTTCCTGATGCTGTTTTTATACCTAAGATGGCATATCGCCCTTATGGTAAAAGTGAAATACATATTTCATTTTTCTTAAGTGAAATAAATAAAGGTGAAGATATTTATACTGAATTTACCAGTAAAGAATTAGTATCTGAGGATCCAACAAGAACTCTATATAAATGGAAATTTAATCCCCATTTTGAAGAAGAGTATGATAAAACTGATCCGCACCCGTCTTCTGGACATATAAGGTATTTAATACCTGTTGGAGAATTAGTTCCTATTAAAGAAGATAAAATTGAAAGTGTTAAGGAGGAAAAACAAGCTGAATTAAAGTTTGATATTCCAGATCCTGAAAGTGATTTACCGGTTAGCCAAATGACCATTAGAGATCTTGCGGCTATTCTTTTAAAGAAACCGGTAAGTAACAAAAAATGGCTTAATAAATTAATCGAATAATCATGGAAGAAAACAAGTTAGCAGCAGTAAATGAAGAAGAAAAAATGAGAACTACTAATTTTCTTATGACCTTAATTGAGTCAAAGAAATTACCAGCTCATATTAAAAACGTTGAAGAAGCGTTTACTATTGCCCAAATGGGTAAAGAACTAGGCTTTCCTACAATGCAAGCCTTCCATTACATTATCCCTATCCAGGGAAAACTAAGCCTAAGTGCAAAAGCAGTTGGCGCGTTACTAAGAAAAGGTGGCGTAAAATATAGCACAAGAGAAGATGGTGTTTATGTTTATAAAGATGGTTCTACCAGCGATATTCTTAAAGCTGATGAAAAACCAATAGACAGAAGAACAACCATTATTTTTTACAGAGAAAATATAGAGGAGATCTGCAGTTTCACATGGAAAGATGCTGAACTACAAGGTCTTACGACAAAAGATAATTGGAAAAGAATGCCTAAATAGCTTGGGCATGTAAAACTGGGTGAACTGTCTGGAAGGCTAAGTCAGAAATGATAAGTTAATCAGCAGCCAAACTACTAAAGATCATAAAGTAAGTAGGAGGTTCAACGCATAGATGGTGAGTAGATCACACAATAATCCATCCACGAGTGCCCAGTACATAGATTATGGCATTTCAGAAATAAATACTATCTTTGTAAGATGGAAATAGAAATCTGGAAGCCTTTAAAAGATTATGAAGGATTATATGAAGTAAGTAACATGGGTAGAGTTAGATCATTAATAAAACGTGGTAATGCAAAACAAAAAATCAGAAAAACTGGTTTTGATATTCGCACAGGTTATATTACGGTTCAACTTACAAAAAACAACAAACCTCTAACTAAAAGAGTACATAGATTTGTTGCTGAAACCTTTGTACCAAACCCAATGAATAAACCTGTTGTAAACCACATTGATGGTAATAAAAAAAACAATAAAGGTTCTAACTTGGAATGGATGACTTATTCAGAAAATACTTTACATTCTTTTAAAAATGGACTTCAAAAAAAGATTTTTGGTGATTATAATTATATCACTAAAATTAAAACACAGGATGTTCTCAAAATAAGAGAGCTAATTAATTTAGGTAAAACTAATAGGGAGATAGCCAAAATATATGGTGTAAATCCATCTCAGATATCTAGAATTAAAACTGGTAAAAGAAGAAAAGAGCTATGTAATGATATATGCTGAACTTATGGGAAACCATAAGAACCGGAGAATAAAAAGTCACCGGGGTAACAAATTGAAGGAAATGCTTTTTGCAAGATGTCTTGCTAAAGGATCTAATAGGATTGGTCCAGATTTATTATTAGGTTTGTATACTACTGAAGAATTAGCTGATACCTTCATTAAAAATGAAAGTCAGATCAAAAGACATGAAGATGGTACAATAGCGGAAATAATTTTAGATCAGGAGAATAACTAACAATTTAATTAAATCAAAATGAGTAATTTAAGTACAGACGATGTAAAAATTGGTGGTAGTAATATACCAAAAACATTACAACCAGGTAATGTAGTATGTAAGATTAATAGTATTGAACTTGAACCTTTCAAATTTAAAGAAGGAGCTTATCATGTTGTACTTAATCTTGAAGGTCCAGATATGGGTAAAGATTTTGAAGGATTTTTCATAGATAATGAAGATCATTCTAAAGGTCGCCATAAAGGACAAGTTGGAAAAGTTAAAGCTAGTCAATGGGCTTTTGCTAATGGTACCACTAAAACAGGAATTGAAATAACTCGCGATTCTGAGATTTTAAAGTTTATTAAAAACCTATGCAATGCACTAGGTATTGAAGGCAGATCTGGAGAAACAATTGAAGATCTGGTAAGTAAATTCAATGATGAAAAACCTTTTGCTGGTAAAACAATAGAATATTGTATTGCTGGTAAAGAATACCTTAACAAAGGTGGTTACATGAATTATGAATTATTCCTTCCTAAATACAGTAAAGCTGGAGCTCAATTTGGAACATCTAATGTTGTCAAATTTAATCCGGAAGAACATATTATTAAGAAAAAAGTTGAGAATGTATCTGAATTTGATACACCTGATGCTCCGGCTGCAGGCAATGACTTCTTAATGTAAGAACACAATTATTTATTATAAAGGTGGGTATATTATATATCCACCTTTTTTATTTACTCATATGTTAAGTACAAAATCATTAATATCAGAATTAAGTGAAATACCAAGAGAATGGGTTTTTGAGTTTTATCTAAAACTAGATGAAAGATTATGTGGCCAAGATGTGAGAATAAAATCCCCATTTAACCCATCAGATAAAAACCCATCATTCTATGTTCACTTTTCTAGAAGTTTGAATAAGTATATTTTTAAAGACTTTTCAACTGATAAAAAAGGAGATGGAATAACCTTAGTACAATCTCTTTTAGATTTAAGTACAAGAGGTGAAGCAGCATACAAAGTAATTTCAGATTATAACCAATTTATCCTTAATAATAATGAGGATTATAGTCTAAGAGATTTTAAAATTCAACAAAAGTATAAAGTAACTGATTGGAAAGTTGGAAACTGGACTAATGTTGATCAAAAATATTGGACTAAGTTCCATATAGGTTCTAAACTGTTAGAACAATATAATGTAAAACCACTTGACTCATATAAAATGACCAAGGAAGAAGATGGTAAATTACATGAACTTGAAATTAAAGGTAAATACTGTATCTATGGTTATTTTAGATCTGACGGTTCCCTTTATAAAATCTATCAACCTTTAGTTAAAGACAATAAATTTATTAAAGTCAAAGACTATATCCAAGGTACGGATCAGTTAAATTACGCTTCAGAATATTTAGTAATTCTAAGTTCACTTAAAGATATTTTAGGGTTTAAGAAATTAGGTTACACCGGTATTGAAGCAATTGCTCCAGATAGTGAAAACAATCTTATTCCAAGTAATGTAATGACTTCCTATAAATTAAAATTTAAAGGAATCTGTACTTTATTTGATAATGATAAAGCAGGTATTGAAGCAATGCAAAAATATACTGATAAGTATCAAGTTAAAGGTATTGTATTACCTCTATCTAAAGATCTTACTGATTCCATGAAAGATCATGGTCTTAGTAAAGTAAAAACAGAATTGAATAATTTACTAAAAGAAGCATTAACATGAGTTGGATTTATAACGGTGTTGTCTTTACAGATGAAATGATACCAGATGGTGCAGTAGGATTTATTTATGAAATGTCTACTATACTAAATGGTCAATCATATTCATATGTAGGTAAGAAAAACTTCCATGCTAGTATCAAGAAGAAGATTGGTAAAAAAGCTATGCCTACTGATAAAAGAATGAAAAAATACACCAGGGTAAGTAAAGCTTCTTATCAAAATTATTACAGTAGTAATGAAACTCTTAAGAAAGCCCATAAAGATGGTAACTTAATTAAAAGAACAATACTTAAAATATGCTTTAGTAAAACTGAACTTACCTATAACGAGGTAAAGTATCAGTTTACTTTAGGTGTATTAGAGAATGACCGTTATTTAAATGGTAATATTCTTGGTAGATTTTACAAACAAAATAAAATATGAGATCAGAACAATTAGCAAGAATTAGTAAAGATCTAATGCTCCGGGAACCATTTTATGGACTGTTCCTTATGATGCTGAATAAAGTCTGGAGTAAATCTGTTCCTACTGCAGGTGTAGGTAAAAATGGTATAAATTATCATCTTTATCTTAATGAACTCTTTTGGGATAGTCTAGTAGATAATACTAGAAGGGGTCTTCTAAAACATGAACTCTTACACATAGGTTTTTTTCACATTACAGACTACAAGCATCTTAAAGATCCTCTTCTTAAAAACTTAGCAATGGATCTTGAAGTTAACCAGTATATAGATCCTGATGATTTACCTCCTAATCCTGTACTACTATCTTCCTATCCAGAATTAAAACTCAATCCTAAAGCAGGAACTCTCTATTATTATGAGAAACTAATGCAAGGAGCTAAAGATGGTAGTTGTCCTAATCTTAATGCTACAATTGAAGCTAACGGATCAGGTAAACAGTCCTGTGAGATTGTTGCAGGAAACGGAACCGGTACATTAGATATCCCAGATCATAAATCATGGGCTGAGTTTGATTGTCTTGATGAAGCAACACAAAAGCTCATTAAAAAACAAACTGAGTATATTCTTAAGGAAGTAGCTGAACAAGTTACTAAATCTAGAGGAACTGTTCCTGGAGAATTTAAAGACATCCTTGATGAAATTAATAGAGTTGACCCACCAAAATTTGATTGGAGGTCATATCTAAGGAGATTTATAGGAGGATCCACAAAGATCTATACTAAGAAATCCCGGAGAAAGTATAATAAAAGATACTTTGAAAACCCAGGTTTAAAGATTAAACCTAAACGCCATATTCTAGTAGCTATTGATACATCAGGATCAGTAAGCAAAGAAGAATTAAATGAATTTTTACATGAGATTTATCACATGCAAAAAACCGGTTCTGAAATAACTATTGTTCAATGTGACTCAGCAATAAGTCATATTGGAAAATATAATCATAGGGAAGAATTTCAGATCTATGGTAGAGGAGGAACTTCATTTGATCCGGTACTAGATTATTACAATGAAAATACTCACAAGTATACATGTCTTATTTATTTAACTGATGGTGAAGCTCCCGCTCCAGATCCAGCTAAAGGAAGAATGTTATGGGTAATGAGTAGCAAATCAAAATTAAATGAGAACCTAATTGGTCCTCAAATAAAACTTAATTAAATGAGTAAAAAAATAGAAAATAAGTTAGTAAACCTACACATCGAGGAGTTAAAATCTTTTTTAACTCATATCATAAATAATAACAGATTTCTACAATCTCAAGGTAAAGTACCGGTTACAGTAAACGTAGAGGGAAATGCAGGTCTTGGTAAAACATCTGCTATTGCACAACTTGCAAATGAATTAGGAATTAACTTTATCCGAGTTAACCTGGCAATGATTGAAGAACTAGGTGATCTAGTTGGTTTTCCTGTAAGACAATTTGAGTTGTGTAAACAAGAAACCAAAAACGTGTATACTCCTAAAACAGTAACTACTGCTGCAGGTCCAAAAACTGTAGATGTTATGGTACCTCAGACTGTAACTGTAGAAGGATCCTGTATGTGGGTTGATGAACATGCTGTAGATGAATATCTAAAACATGGTTATACATTTACCGGTGAAAAACAGATGACATATTGCCCACCAGAATGGATTGTTGGTCTAGGTGATAAAGGAGGTATTCTTCTATTAGATGATTATTCCCGCGCAGACTCAAGATTCATACAAGCATGTATGACATTGATTGAGACACAGAAATATATCAGCTGGTCATTACCACAAGACTGGCATATTATCCTTACTACAAATCCGGATGATGGTGAGTATCTCGTTACACCAATGGATATTGCACAAAAGACAAGATTTATTTCAGTAAATCTTAAGTTTGATGTACAATCCTGGGCAAGATGGGCTGAGTCACAAGGAGTAGATGGAAGATGTATTAACTTCTTGTTGATGCATCCTGAATTAGTCACTCCGGAAACTAATCCAAGAAGTATAACAACCTTCTTTAATGCTATTAGTTCAATACCAAGTTTTATTGATGATTTACCACTTATTCAAATGATTGGTGAAGGGTCAGTAGGAACTGAGTTTTCTACATTATTTACAGCATTCATTAATCATAAGTTAGATAGATTGATCACACCAAAAGATCTTTTACTACATGATAATGAAGCTCATGTAATGGGTGAATTAGCTGGGTGTATTGGAAGCGGACCAAGTTACCGCGCTGATATAGCAAGTACACTTGTAACTAGGTTAATAAATTTTGCAGTTAAATATGCAGAAGAACATACTATACCGCAAAAAACAATTGATAGATTAATCAAAATTTCTACTTCTGAAACTTTGACTTATGATCTTAAGTATCATCTTGTAAAGAAGATCCTTAATGGTAATAAACAAAAGTTCCAGGGAATTATGATGAATAAAGATGTTGTTGTAATGGCTATGAAATAATTAGATCAGGAGAGATTAAACTCTCTCCTGATTATTTTTAAAATTCAAACAATGAATGAAGTTAAAACAGCAATCGTTATTAGTAATATTATAGATATTAATTTTGAAAAAAGATTAGTATTAGAAAATGTAATTGGAAAAAGTATAACTGACTTTGCAAAAGAGTCATTACCTACTAAAGCATATGAACCAATTAAAGGTGATAAAATTTACTTATTACCTGACTGCAATGTTCCGCGATTTAAACTTAAAACCTTCTGTGAAAATTACAATGTTGCATTGGTAAAATTTCAACATAAAGCTAATGCAGTTTTTGTTGGACCTAAATTTCTTGAGAGTACACTAAGAAATATCAATGATCTTATTTTTCATAAACAAGATGTTCTTAAGTTTCTAGAAGTTGTAGAAGGTGCTAAGCCAAAAAAAGAAATGGCAGAATTAATTACTGAAATTAAAAATTCAGATTCAGAATTTATTATGCTTAGTTATAGAGTATATTATGATCTGCATAGGGATAAAAAATTAGGATATAGTTTTCCATATAAGAATCTTGATTATGATAAAAGACCTAGTTTACACTTTCTATCAGATACTCACTATGATCTTTTTAAAGAATGTACTACTAATCCAAATTGTTTTAATCAAATGGAAATTCTTAGACGCATAAATACAGGTGGTGTTATGACTAAAGAGAATTTTGAATCAATTAAAAGATTGTTTGAGAGTAATGATCAGGAAAATGTTAAATTAGGCATGGAAATTATGGCCAACTGTGATTATGAAAAAAGTTGTGTATATTTATTACTTCTAATTATGAATTACGGTCCTAAAATGTATTCATCTACAACACATAATCATGTGAATTTCAAGGCTTTATTAAAGTTTTTTGACATTAAGAATACACAATGGTTTACTTTAGAAGTATTAATGAGTTCTTTACAGAAACTAAAATTACTGACACAATTAAATCTAGATATTATTATACCTGAAGCATCAAAAATCCTTAGTGACAGATTACAAAATCAGTACTTTGTTGTTAATGGAGTAAAAGGTAGTCCTTTAGTAGAAAGTATCCTAGATGAATTATCTAATGAGCCAGGTTATAATACTGAAATTGCAGAACACGAATTAGAACAGATCACGCCTAAATTATAACTAAACAATATGGAAATAAAAAAAGTTAATAAAATGTATTTCCAAAAAAGCAAACTTTTCTTATACCCTGTCTTGGGTATTAACAAGGGTCAAAGTATAAGTCTCATTGAGACTTATACTGGCTGGAAAGATCATATTGAATCTACTGACAAAAAATTACTTTGTCTTTATCACCTCAGAAAAGATCCGGAATTTGTAAAATTTGAGAAGACTAAACTCTTAGCAAATAAATACTTTACTGATTTTATAGAGTTTGAAGAAGACAAAGGTCTTTATGTTTTTGATTTACAAGAATATAAAGATGATTGGGAACATTTTTTAAATGGTAAATATTCAAAATTATCACAAAGATTAAAAACACAAGTGGTTAGTTTCCAACCAAAGAACACAGTAAATTATAGTTATGTAAATAGTTTTGTATATCCTGAAAAATATTTTGGAGTATACACAAAATTATTAGATACATCACTAGAACTATTAGTTAAAGTTGGAGAATTATGTGACCCACCTGATCTGGAGAAAGAAGTTTTGTGTATGAACACAAAAAGCTTGGATATTCCAATCATAATCACTTAATTTGTAGACAATAAAAAAATACTATGTCAACAATCCAACCAACAATGATGATTGTTTCCGGTAAATGGAACAATTCAGATTCTTTTAAGTTAGTTCCACTAACTAAAGAGTGCCCTTATTCAGAGGGTTTTTATGATCTTGACTCTAAAGTCTTGGTCCTAATGTCAATGCACACTAAAGATAATTTTCATCTACTCCCAAGATTAGATGATAACGGAGATCCTATTCAAGTAAAAGGAAAACGCGCTAATGGTAAAGTTTATAAAGAACAGCGCGTACAACTAGAGACATACACAGAGTATTACATTTCAGAGACAAAAGAAATTGAAGACTTATTAAATATAACAGCAATTAATGCTGGTACTTTTGATTACAAACGCATTATTCATGATGCTCCAGTAAAAGCACCTAAAGCTAAAGAAGCTGTAAAAGCATAATTTTAATTTTAACCCCCTCACTTTAGGGAGACTCACAAGGTCTCCCTTTTGTGTCTAATAACATTTCATATGAGACATTGGGTAATGGATTATGAAACATTAACCTTAAAAAAATCATGGTATTATAATCCATTTTGTATATTTGTAAAATGGAAACAAAAAAATGTTCAGTTTGTAAAATAGAACAACCTATTATTGAGTATAGAAAAGATAAATCTAGAAAAGATAATATTCATACTACATGTAATTCGTGTAATAAACAGATACAAAAAAATTGGTATAATAACAATAGAGAAAAAGCTATAAATAACTCTTTAAAAAATTACACTAAAAATAAAAATATTATTAATTCTAAAAGAAGACAACAAAGAATTGATAATCCTGAAAAAATTAGATTAAGTGCTAGACTTAAATATGATCCAATTAAAAGTAAAATAAATAGTTGGAAACAAGCTGGTATTAAAAATATGACATATGAAAAATATCTTATAATGCAACAAGAACAAAATAATTGTTGTGCTATTTGTGGAGTACATAGAACTTTTTTTAAAAGAGAGTTAGATGTTGATCATAATCATGAAACAGGTGAGGTAAGAGGATTACTTTGTACACCTTGTAATAGTGGAATTGGTAAATTAAAAGATTCAATTAATATGCTTGAAAAAGCAATTAAATATTTAACCAAATATGAGTAATATTAGACATTGGGTGATGGATTTCGAGACATTACCAAATTGCTTCGTAGCCGTATTCATTGGACATAAAACAGATGAAAAAGAAGTATTTGTTATTCATGAACTCAGAAATGATTTAGAAAAACTAATAGACTTCTTAGAATCAAATCAGAAGAATAAAGAATGGCATATCTCATTTAATGGTTTATCATTTGATTCACAGATTACAGAATTTATTCTAAACAACAAAGCATTATTAACTTTTGCTAGTGCTGAAGAAGCTGCAGGATTAATTGCAGAAGAAGCACAAGAAATCATTGCTAGATCTAACAGAAAAGAATGGGCTAAGTATCCGGAATGGAAACTTAAAATACCACAAATTGATGTATTTAAGATCAACCATTGGGATAATGTAAATAAAAGAACATCACTAAAGTGGGCAGAGTATGCTATGGATTGTGAAAATGTCCAAGAGATGCCTATTCACCACACAACACCAATACATACCCAAGAAGAACTGGATATGATTATTGACTATTGTACTAATGATGTTCTTGCAACTAAAAAAATACTACATCTTTCAGTACCTCTTATTGAAGTTAGAGGTAGAATTAAGGCTAAATATGGTCTTAACTGCTACAATTATTCTAATACTAAATTAGGTAGTGAATTATTATTGAATTTGTATTGTGATGCAACCGGTAAAAACAAATTTGAAGTAAAAGAATATAGGACCAGGAGGTCTTCTATTCCAATTAAAGATATTGTTTTTCCTTATGTTAAGTTTCAATCTCCAGAACTTATTGAGTTTCTGGAAATGCTTAAACAAAAAGTCATTATAAATACCAAAAGTGACTTTAACTATACACTTAAATATAGAGGATCAGTATTCTATTATGGTGCCGGTGGTATACATCAATGTATAGATACCGGGATATATGAATCTAATGATGATCTTATTATTAAAGATCTAGATGTAGCAAGTCTGTATCCTAGTATTGCATGCATGAATGGTATGTACCCTGCACATTTAGGGAAAGAGTTTTTTGAAGTATACAAAAATGATATTGTAGATGTCAGGTTAGCTGAAAAAGCTAAGAAAGAAAATAGAGACATGGCTATTATTGAAGGATTTAAAGAAGCTGCAAATGCCTCTTATGGTAATAGTAATAGTGAATACTCGTGGCTTTATGATCCACAGTATACTATGCAAACTACTATTAATGGTCAGCTTCTAGTTACTATGTTAGTAGAAGATCTTCTTCTACATATACCTGGTGTTGAACTTCTACAAACTAATACAGATGGTGCTACTATGAGATTCTCTAAACAGTATCTTAGTAAGTATGAAGAAATCTGTAAAGAATGGGAGAAAAAAACAAAACTAACATTAGAATTTGCTGATTATAAATCAATGTATATCTGGGATGTAAATAATTATATCGCGGTTTATACTAATGGTAAAGCTAAATGTAAAGGTAGATTTGAATGGGAAGATCTAGAGAAACATAAGTATACACACCTTCACAAAAACAAAAGCTTCCTTATTATACCTAAAGCAATTTATAATTACTTTGTTAAAGGTGTACCGCCTGAAAGATATCTAATAGAAAATAGAAACATCTATGACTATTGTGCCGGCGCTAAGATTAAAGGAGATTGGATATTTAAATCTACTTCTGTTGTAGAAGGCGAAATTATCCAAAAAACACTACAGAAAACAATCAGATATTACATCTCTAATAGAGGTAGTAAAATTATTAAAGTTAATACTAAAGATCTAAGAGAGATTCAACTTGATTCTGGTAAATGGATGCAGACTGATTTCAGTAAGTATGAGAATTTACCATGGTCAGAATATAATGTTGATGATTCATTTTATCTTGATGCTATTTATCAAGAGATAAATAATATAGTAAAACCACCAAGTAAACAAACAAAATTATTATTGTAATGGCACGTAGACCAATTATAACCACTCCGGAGTATTTAATCAATACTCCTCTTCCAGATGCAACAGAAACATATACTGTTATTTCCCATGAAACCATTATTAATGAAACTAAAAGACTACTCTCAGTTAAAGGGTTTGAGATAGTTAGAGAGTTATACAGATGTAATGAAGGTGCACAAGTTGCACAAGGTATTTATCACCTGAAATATGGAGAAGATCCTGATATGAGTCTTATGTTTGCCTGGAATAATTCATATGATAAATCCATGAAATTCAAATGCTCAGTAGGTGGATATGTGCATGCATCTTTGTCTTCTGTTATAGGAGGTAACATGGGTGCCTGGGTAAGAAAACATACCGGGACAGCTGATGAAGAAGCAGTAAAAACATTATCTGAGCAGATCAATAATGCTGAACTTTACTTTAAACAGCTAGTTCATGATAAAGAAATCATGAAAACTATACAGGTTACTCCAGAAAGAAGAGCAGAGATTGTAGGTAGAATGTACTTAATCAATGAGCTTGTGACCGGAGAGCAGTTAGTAGTAATCCGCTCTGAGTTCAATAAACCTTCCTTTGCTTATAACGGAGTACAAAATTCAGTATGGGCTATGTATAATACTATCATCTATGCTCTACAAAAATCACATCCTAAAACATGGATGGATCAGCAAAGAGTATTACACTGGATGATCTGTAAAGAGTTTGGTATTTCACCTCTTGTAATTGAATCTATTGAATCAGAACCAGTAGAAGAAAAAGTGGAAGAAATAAAAGAAGAAGTTCTAATTACTGAGGAAGCTAAAGTTAAGTTACAAGAGATTGTTACTGAACATATAGAAATTGCTATTAAAGAAGAACTAAACAATCTTCATGATCATCATCCTACACTTTTACCTGAGTTTAAAGAAGTTGAATTTGATATTCAAAAAGATACTGGATTTGAACAACAGCTTTCACCAGGTTATGAGTTTGCTGAACCGGAACCTACAGCTGATGACTTAATAGACAATGTTGATGTTTGGCCATGTCTTAATTGTAATACACTACAAGGTGCATCAGATACTTATCATGAAGGTCAACTTTGTACATCATGTTATGAGAAAGGAGTTAATCATGTCTAATATCAAAGATGCAGTAAGGTTGGATCCATGTTCATGTCCTTATTGTGGATATGAGATAGATTCACATACTACAGTTGCTGTTGAACAAACTCTTCCTGAAAAAGATGATTTATCAGTATGTTTTAACTGTGCTAATATCTGTAAATATGATGAAGATTTGAAACTAATTCCTTTTACTGAAGAAGATTCTTTAAAAACAGATCCTGAAACTCTTAAGCTATTAGAAAGTGTAATAAAGAAAATCAAAGATCATAGAAAAGAAGATACTGGGAAATGGGAAGAATAATAAAACATCGGGGTGAGAGGTTAAGTAATCGGCTGAAACTCGGCTAAGGAGTAGTCAACTTAAATGTTGGTAAATGTACTTAACTTCTCTCTTCCGGTGTTTATAATTTGGTCAGGTTGGTTTGTAGCATGGTAAGTCCATTGCACCACCTGATCATTTTTTCAATTTAAAATAAAACAGAATATGAAAACAGAAAAACTAATTCTTTATTCCTTTAAAACTAAAATGGAATCAAGTAATAGTATTGCAAGAACATATGTCGGTCTTACTGAAGAAGGTAGTGTTTTTATCAAAAGAAACTGCTTAAATCATAATGATTTAACTATTGAAGGTTGGGATTTAATCCGTAAAAGTAAATTTGGTAATTATTACAGTGAATCTTATTGTTTTAAAGCGGACTCATTTAAATCAATAGTTTATCTTTTAGGTGCAAAATTTAATTTTTTTGATACTCAACAAGCAAAAACTGAAGAAGAAGAATGAAAGTAAAATTATTAAAGAAAATTTCAAAACAGCATGTTAAAATTCTATGTATTGTTCATGGAAATCATGATGCACCTTCAGGAATAGAGTTTCACATGGATCAATATTACAGAGCAATGACTGTGTTAAACGAATTAAAAAGTAAATTATGAAGAAACAACTTAATGCAGTAAAGGAATTCCATGAAAAGTTTAAACAAACTAATGGAGAACAACCTCAATTACTTACTGAAGATGATTATATCTTAAGATATAAGTTAATGAATGAGGAAAATCTTGAGTATTTTGAAGCATGTGAAAAAAAAGATCTTGTTGAAATTGCTGACGCTCTAGGTGACCAATTATATATTCTATGTGGTACCATTTTAAAACATGGTTTACAACATAAAATAGAAGAAGTATTTGATGAAATTCAAAGATCAAATATGAGTAAACTGGGAGAAGATGGAGAACCAATTATTAGACCTGATGGTAAAATTATGAAAAGTAAGTTATATGAAAAACCTAACATAAGTGGGATTTTAGGTCTTTAATAATATCCATCCTTTACATTTACCTTTTGATATTAAATTTGAAGAATGTAGATTATTATTTCTACAAAATTCATTAAGATTATTAATAGTAATCTGTTTACCTTCTGGAGATACAAGAATCCAGTTCTTAGTATGAATAGATTTTTGTATATGATCTTGTAAGAGTTCTGGATTACATAACTTTTTTTGCCAGGTTAGTTTATTAGTTAATGAACTTTTTTCTTTTGTAATGAGAGAAGTAAATTTTCCGTAGTTCCAATGACCCTTACCAGATCTTTTAAGAGACTGTTGTTTTTTTAATTCAGAAGTTCTCTTTTTACCTAAATTAGCTAAAGAAATTTTATCTTTTGTAATTTGAGATAATTTAACACCTATTCTTGGATGAATAGAGTATCTAATTGCTTTAGAAATCACTCTATTATTCCATATTTTAGGTTTATCTAAAACTTTAAGTCTAGTTAATACTTTAATCTCCCACATAATAGCATCTTCTTTATTAGAGAATTCTTTTCTTACTTGGTAATCAAAAGCTTTTTTACCATATTTTAATATGAGTTCTTTAATAATATTACTTGATGTAAAATATTTAATCCAAAGATCATCATTAGGAGAGACTTTATTACCCCAACGTACACCATAATAATGAGTATTATTAATTTTACATTTTATAAGATAAGTGTATGCATTCATATTACAAAAATAATAAATTTAACTTATGAAAGGACCCAACTACTCTAAACCAGACATTAAAAAAATTATTAACTAAAACAAAAACAATGATAAGTCTAAATTTAACACCAGTATCAGGGATTATTGTCCTTTCTGGTGTTTATATTTGGGAAAAACTTAATGCAGATAATGAATTAATAGATACGGAAGCACGCTTCCAAATTGAGCTATCATGGAACAGTGATGTGCTTGTTGGTACAACAATTAAAAGAATACTCTGGATTGATGAAATCCCAATTGAAAAAGCATTACCGGCTGAAGATCAGATAAGAGAAGCTTATACCAATCTCAGAAGAAAACCAATTGTGCTCTTAGCACAAGAAGATTTTTAAACTATGAAGAAAACAGCAACATATAAAGAAAAACTGGTCTATATATCCTACATCAGTGATACTTATGTTCTGATTTCTTATGATGAAAACTTAACTAAAGTATTTAAAGTAGATTTAAATGACTTGACAGATATCAAATTTGATATTAATAAAAACACATAGGGAGCTTCGGCTCCCTATTTTTTTTCTCACTACTTGTATGTGTTTTTATAAGGCTCCACACTCTGAATACCTTTGGTAGGACTAAGATCACTACCGCTGAATCCAAATATTTTAGCCAAGTGGTTCCAAAGTTTAGCTGATTCTGCTTTTTGCCAAGGGTAAGGTCCAACATCTCTCTTATAGTATGCTCCCGGATCTCCAGTACCCATACCATATAAGTCAGCTATAATAGTACCGTATGTTTCTATTGTTGGTCCTGCTGCTATAGAAGAGAAGTTAGTCACCAGTTTGCTATAATCATCTAGACCATAACCATGAAGTGGAATGAAAGATTCATTTTCTGATTGTACAGCCATAGTTGTTTTTAAAAGGTGCACTCCTAACCAACCCATGGCCCCATCATCTTCCATAGCTTTTAGTTTCTTAAATCTATCTTCATCATCATCATCATAACCAAATAGAACACTAATAATGAATGTAGTAACTAAACTTAATACAAAGTCAGCTGCTATTCTTCTCATAGCTTTTCTTTCTCTTGGACTCATTAAAGGCCAGTATTTACCATAAGAAGTAAATAGTCTACCCATGGTTTTACCAAATGTGATATAGAACCCTTCATATGTATTAGACAAACCAAAGTTATATCTGTTTTTCTGCCAGCGGGCCATGAACATACTTGTAAAGTATCTTCTCATAAATGACCATAATCTGAAAGCAAAATACTGCTGAGCTGCAGGGTTCTCAAACTTGGCAAAAGATCCTTGTAACTGGTTAGATGTTTGGTGTAGTCTATTTACAAATGATAACATTTTTTCTCCACCTACTTCCCAAGATTTATCTATACCCTCTTTAAGTTTCATTTTACCATCAGGTCCTAACTCAAAAGCTTCTACATATGGTATATAACGCGTGGCACCATTTTCAGTAATCTCTACCATTTGGTGATTCATCATACCTCCAAAGAGTTGAAGACCAGCTTCAATTTCCAGGAACCGGCGTGGGCTATAGAAGAATGATAAACTGGCTAAATCTTTTATAAAACTACGTGAAGCTTCACCACCAAATTTATCTTGTCTTTTACCTTGAATAGCATCAAAATTTCTGATCATCTGTGTTCTAAGTCCAGTATCTGTAGCACTTTCTACTCCATATAAGTTATTAGTCCATTCAAAGATTGCACCCTTAGCCCATAGCTTTCCTTTAGCATATGATAAAGTATTCATTTGGGTTTGAGCTAATTCATTATCAGCTTCATTTTTATATGCATGCCCGGCAATAGCTTCCATATTACTTTGCCACAACATACCCCAGTGGTTTTTTACTGCAGATGAAATGTTAAAGGCAAAGAATGAGAAAGAGGCTCCTTGCATTAAACTACTAGTCCATTTATTTAACCAGTTTAATTCATTGTCACCATAAATCTCACCTTTAAATTCCCGGTTATAAATATGCTCAAATAGATCTCTTCTTCTATTTTTATCACCTTTTTTATCAAGATATCTAACTATATTTCTTTGGTCAAAATGATCTTGATTAGCTCTAGTCATATCTTTAAGATGACTTCTCTCATCAGATAAAACGTTTTTAATACTTTTTGCTATAGGATTTATTTCAATTAGAGCTTTTTGTTTTTCAGCACTAGATAAATACTTAGCCATTCCACTGAGAACATCTTTTGATATTAAATCATTAGGAAGATTGCTAAGACCATGGATAGGAATCTGATCTATATCATCTCTTTCCATACCTACTTTAACAAACTTCATGATTGGTAAGTCAGCTACTTCTTCTATAACAGCATTACCTAATCCTCTTTCAAAGTCATCTTCTTCTCTAGATGCATCAGTAGAAGCAGCCTTACCTTTTCTCATGATATAAGCACCTACACCTTGGGTAACCTTACTGAAAGTTCTAGTTTTTTCTGTGATGTATTTCTTATTAGCCATTAACTCATAATTATCCATACGGAATCTAGGGATGTCCATATAAAGTTTTGAGTCTCTACCTAATCCTTTCTGAGTATCTAATTGATTTGCGGTTACTTTTTTAAGAAGGTTAAACTTATCCGGAGAATTTTTCTTCATATCATAATATGCCTCATTGATATAAGTTGCATCCGGAGCAGTTTCTATAGTATCCATTTTTCCTGTTACTGGATTTAGGACCTGAGATTCATAACTCTTAGGTAAATAATTACCCATATTATCTATGACAATACCAACATAAGCTTGTTTTTGCTCTGTTGTTAAACCAACTGGAATAGTTCTGAACTCATTCTTTACACGTCTATAAGAAAATCTAGTTCCTGGTTCACCTTCAAATTCTCTTTCTTCTCCTGTGATGGGATCTTTAAGAGTGAATTTTTGAATGTATTTAGAATTATTTGGTTTAGTTACACTCCATGCATATAACCTTTCCCATTTAACTATTCTTTTATTTTCAGAGAAAGAAAAATACTCAGTTTTAGTATGGTTTTTAAGGAACCATTCTTTGAATTTAGCATCTTTGTTTAGTAGTGGAATAATCACATCGCTATCTAAAAGATTAGATGCAGTGGTTTTATCTACACTAGGTTGATTTAATACATTCATATATGTATTAACTACAGTTAGATAATCATCTGTGGGTTCTTTAAACTGAATCTGATTCAATTGTTTAAATAAACCTTTAAGAGTTTCCTGATCAAATTTAGTAATAGGTAATGCTCCTTGTTTAGCATTTAGTTCTTTAAGTCTAGCTAAATCAACTGGACCTAAATGACCATTATTAAGTTCAGCTTTATTTTGTAATTGAGAATACTCTTCCATCTCATCTACACTCATACCGGTAAATAAAGAAAGTTTCTCTTTAGCTTTATTAATACCATCTTGATATTTATGCATTTGAGAAAGTCTCTTTTCTCCCATGTCTGAAGCTACAGGTTGACCTTCTTCATTTCTAAATCCGGATACTAAATCAATAATATATGTAAAAGCATCACTGACATCTAGATTCTCAATGTCATTAATACTTATACCGGCTGCTTTAAGTTTGGCTTTGTATTCAGGACTGTCAAGTTTATTTTTAAGATCAGTTGTGATAGTTTTAATCCTATCTAGAATATTAGCTCTTTCAGAATACCACTCTGGTTTATAAGCCATTTTAGTATTCTTTACAATCCACCCTTTAGGTCCGTAGATAGCTTCATTAATCTCATCAGGAGTTAACCCCTTTACTTGCATTTGCTCTACAACATTACCTAAAGCTTTTTGCATAGCACCTTCTAAAGGTACACGCTCATAGAACTTTTGAGTAGCTTGTCTATGTCTACGTAATAATGTAGCTTTAGCTAATGCATCACCTTCTTTAGGTGTACCGTCTTCATGTGATAGAGAATACAGTTGGTTATATTTTCTCCACAATAATGTATGGTTATCATGTTCTAAGAAATCTTCATATTCATTATTAACACCTCTTTCTCTAGAAATTTCTTCTAGAATAAGCTCGCGTTCTAACCAGGCTTGATCACCATGTGGTTCATTGAATATTTCCTCTGTTTTATAAAATTCAGATTTATATTTTTGGTGAAAGTATTTACGCTCATAATCTCTAATTTCTTTTGCTTTGGCAGCCAGCTCTTCTTTAGTAGCTGTATCTTTCATTAAAGCAAATTCATTATACTTTTTACGTTTCTCATATCTCCAGTTTTTTACTGGATTTAAAAATGTAAATATTTTTTTCTCTTTCATTTCTCCTGATGCAGGATCATATTCAAAAGAACTATCTTCAAACATGTAGTCATTCCAGAACTTGGTATTATTTGCACTGTATCCTGTTTTTTTAAGATCCGGTGCAATGTCTCTCATAAAATCCTGAAACTTATTTTCAGCATTTCTATCTGCTCTGAGGTAAGCTTCTTTAAGAATTAAACCAAATCCACCTATTACAGGGTCATCTATATTTAATATACCTTCTAGTTCTTTATTCCACCAGGTAAGATCTTTAGTTTCTCCAGATAATATTTGTCTTAACTTTTCATCTGTGATTTCTAACTCTGCATATTCTTTATCTTCTTGATCAATAGCCTTAAGAATAACATCTTTTTCAAGATTAGATTTAGCTTTGCCTAGTTTTTCCTGTAAACTTTCTAATCTTCTAACATGTTCTCGGGCCATGTTAATTTGCATTTGTTTTAATGCATCAGTTAGAATAGGAATTACATCTCTTTTTTCTATATTGTAAACTCTTTCTTTAGCTAGCTTAATGGTATTAAGAACATTACCCATTTCACTAACCATCATTGAATCAGAAGGTAATCCACTAGACATTAAATCTTTGATACCTTCTTCTAAAAATTTACTCCATTTATCAAATAAATTTAAATAGTGATGTACATGATTTAAAGTTTCTTTTCCATTTTCAGCTGCAGTACTTTCAAGTTCCTGGATATTTTTACTGATCTTATCCATTACAGTTTTAAGAGTAAATACAGCATTTAAAACTGCTTGTACTTTTTCTTTTGTCTGCAGCATGTTGTTAAGAGCTTCAGTCTTTTCATCTACTTTATCTTTAGTAGTATGTTTATTTAATGCATTTGCTAAATCATTTAATAAACCTTTACCACTTTCAGCTGATAACTCTTCTTGAATTGCTTTGTATTTATATGACTCTATAGCTCCTTTAGTTACTGTTGTAGTAGTATAGAAACTATCAATTACATATTGAAGGTGTTTTCTCTTAGGATCATTATCAAATTGATTAGTCATCTCATTTAACTGCTCCGTAGAAACCTTCTTGAACATAGCTATATCCTGTTCTGTAACACCAGCTTTATCAATGATAAAGTCCTTGTTAGTCAACATGTTAGCAAGTTCATCTAAAGTAGTAGTTGAACTAAGATTTTTTACATTTACTTTACCAAATGTCTTTCTGAATAACTGTTTTAATTGGTATAGTAATTCTTTGATAAATGTAGCAAAACCTTTAGATGCTGGTGTAGCTGTATTCTCAACAGTACTTTTATTGGTAATTAACTCTGCAGCATTAGCTAATGCATGTACTACAACTTCTTCTATGAATCTATCATCATTAGGAGTAAGTTCCGGGTACATTAGTTTAACCTCATTAATTAAAGCTTGTCCTTCTGGAGTTGCTTCAAGTTGAGTATATAGATTATTGAATAATGCTTTATTATTCAACGCTAACATCCTTACTAGAGGATGAGCAAACTCATGTAGTACACTATTTAAATCTGCTTTACCAGATACTAAATAAATCTTACCACCTAAGAAAAATGCCGGTTGATTATGATAAGGAGTTTGAGTTTTAGCTAGAATATCAAATGCTTGGTCAGAAGTTACCATCTCATATGATAATCCAAATTGATTAGAAAGCTTGTCAGCCATCTTAATCATTATCTCCTCTGCTCTGGTTTTATTATGGATATCATAAAAATCATCTGGAGTCTCAACAAGAAGATTATCATCACCATATTTTAAGAAATCAGAAACAACTGCATCACCTAAATCTTGACCAGATGTTGCTTCTACAAACTCACTAAACTTTTTAGCACTTTCTTTTTCAGTTTTAGTTATTGGTTCTAATCCTAATTTAGATGATAGATTATTGGTTATTGCCCACTGTTTAAACAACTCATCATTATATACATCTTCTTTTGAAACTCTTAATAATTCTAGTGGTGTTGTAGCAAGTGTCGCTTTCATACGGTACTCTCTAGGAGAATACTGTGTTAAAAGTAAAGATGCTTCTTGAGGTTTTTGATCTACCATCATAAGGAAAGCACCCTCTAATGGAGTTACAGTCTCACCTTTGGATCTTATCCATGATTTCCAGGCTTCATCCGGACCTAATACATCTTCAAGATTTTTCCATTCCGGGGTATTTACATTTGGACAAACACTCATGATATTAGGCAGCTGTTTTTAAGGTTAATATAATCTTCATCAGTTACAACTTGTTGGTTGATAATGATCTCCATTACTGAAGGTACATTCTCTGAACCAGGGTTGACATAACCAAAGTTAGTGTATAATTCCTTAGATAGGTACTCAAATACCTCTTTTTGAGCAGTACTATCTGTATATCTAAGATCCTGACCATATCCTCGCTCACTGAACACTATACTCTTTCCTGATTTTTGTAACTCAATTAATCTATCAAGATCTTCTTTAATGAATCCTTTAACTAGCTCTACACCTTTAGAATCAGTTGGTGTAAATGCTTTTGATATATCTTTTAATGTTCTGATACCACTTGAATTTACATGGTAACTAAAGTTAATAGTAGGATTAGCAGTAGACTGTCTATCAACAATACTCTTCATTAAAGGAAAGTTATTGTTCTTTTTAGCTTCAGCTCTTGTATAGATATCATCATAAACAAAAATAGCATTTGGATTAGCATTAGCTAATTCAGTTACTCTTTCTTTATTTAGATACTGGAATACACGTTTTGATTGACCTTTCTCATCTACACCTTCAGTAACAACACTTTCTAATAATCTATAAGTGAACTCTCTATTTGTAGGTAAAAGGAAAGGTGAATAAGCTACTGTACTTTGTACTCGAGATCCTTCTAATAATGCTAAAGGTGTAGTATCATAAAGGTAATTCATAAACTTACCTCTATTAGCTACATTCTCTAAAGAGTTAAGATTCACAAAACTAGACCAATATCTATTTAGTACTTCTACCGGCGCTACTTGAATCATATCAGTATTTGGTACCGGTTTAATAATAAATGCATTTGAATTAGCTAAAACTTTAGCATGTTGTTGTGAACCTTCTTTAATGGTTTGCCACTTCAAGAAATTATTAAATGCTCTAATAGGTTCTTCCATGATATTCATGAAATCTCCATAAGGAACAACATTAGTAAAACTAAACTCACCTTTACTCATACCAGATTGCATAAAGGCAAATAGAGGTAATGCTCTGAAATAAGAACTGATCTTATCATTCTCAGACTTATCTTTTACTTTTATTACAGTTGGGTCAGCAAGTTTCTTTAATGCATCATGATAACTTGTAGCTGTATCAGCATCCATGTCTCTTTGATCTTTCAATAAGATATTAGTCAAGCCTTTTAAACCTTCTTGTGGTCTATCACTTACTCTAATTGCAAACTGACCTAGAATAGGATACTCTTGGGTTAAGTGTTCATTGTTCTTAATTATGTCAAGTAACTGTTGACCCATTGATGAAGTCTTGCTGTAGAAAATCTTCTTGAAATTCTGAGTATTATCCAGGGCTAGATTTCTTAAGAACATTTCATATGCACCACTTGTTATTCTAGTATTATAATCTGATTCAGATTCTTTTTCATCTCTAGTTGTACTAGTTTTAACATTATTCAATAAAGTCTTAAAGTTCTGATCATCTTTTGCTTTACTCATTGGCAACATGTATCTTAGATACTCGCGCTCAATTACAAAATTTGTATACTCTTTTTTACTTTGGTTACCTTTAAAAGTAAAGTAAGCTACCGGCACCTCAGCTAAACCTCTTTCACCATATGAACCGGCACCAGATTTTTGTGCAAATACTTGAGTATTCCAATCTTTTTCTAATTGAACTTGGTCAATATAGATATAAGGAATTCCTTTATCTTCTTTAACTAAAACACCAGCATTAAGTTTATCTACATATTGTACAGGAACTTTATCAGTTGATTTCATTCCCTTATAAATATCTGAAGATCCTAATTCAAAACTCTTAATGTAGTTTTGGAACATGAATAACATGAAGTTATTCTTAAACTCAGATGCAATTTTATCTATTTTCCAACCAGTTTTTTTACTGATTTGTTTGATCAAGTCTTTATCAAGTGCTTTTTGTACTAAGAACTCATTAACAACATCATTGTTTTTAGTTTTAAAGAATCTACCCCATAACTTTTGTTGGAAATTCTGGATACGGAAACTACTAATGATACTCTCATCTAAGTATCTATTTATAAGTGATGTCTCTAATCCTTCTTCATTATGAAGGTTTTCAATATTAACCTCTCTTAATTTAGCATCAAATAATGTAGCATCCTTCTTAGTATCCACATTAGTTTTAAGACGTAGATTTTTAGTACCAGATGTAAACTTTTCTATTTGAAGAAAGTGTAAAAATGCAGCTACAGTTTCTTTACTATTTTCTGGTAATCCAGCATCTTTATTAACTGTATAACTATTAGTAGCAACAATCTTTTCTAATGTTTTAATTGGAAGGCCACCTATTTCAGTCATTAAACTGTCTATAGTTTTGTATAGATTTAGTTTAGTAGGTACTCTTTTTAAACCGGTAGATTTACTTAAGTTATATTTAGCCCATATATTTTGAACTGCTATTGACTTAATTAAGCTAGTGTCTACTTCATTAGTTTCTTCATTAATAGGTTCTGTTTTTAATGGACCAGCAAATATACCTTTAGCCTTTCTTTGTTCTCTAACATATTCTCTTACTAAAGGGTTAGATACAAAGTAAGCTGCTTCTCTGAATGGTGTACCTGCTTCTACTAGAGATAGTAGAATTGGTAGTACTTCCGGGTTACCTTGAATATAAGCTACCCATGCATCTTTCTCCACATCCACAAAACCATTCATAAGCTGTGAAATGATATCTGCTATTTTGGTTGTTCCAGTAGTATCATAAATATGTGACATAGATATTCTATCACCTACTTTATTATGATTTAAATACAAAGTCACCGGCATCTCTTCCATTTCTAATTTGCCTTCAGCATTTTTTACAAGGAAAGACATTGTAGGTGGTAAAGATCCACCAATTCTAGTGTAAGTAGTATTAGCTGGGTTAGTAATAGCAGCAATACCTAATGATGTTTTACCAATATTATTATCTTGATGTTTATCAAGAACAAACATAGGTTCAAGAACTCTAGTAGGACTAATACCTTTTTTCTTTACTGAACTATCAAGTTTACTTTTCTTATGATTTTTCTCTTGAACATAATTCATTAACTCATCAGCAACACCTTTTACTAGATCAGTACCATTTGGTCTTGTTAATGTGATAAAGTTTTCCGGTAATTCTAAGATTGATCTAATACTAGTGATCATCTTATTTTCATAAGTAGCAATGAAGTTTCTTTTTTGCTCATTAAGAGAACTAATTTTTTTCTTAAAACTTAGTACTTGTTCTTGACCTTCTTGATAAACTTTTCTTTCTTCAGCAGTTAATTTAATTTGATCAACAACTTCTTTTCTAGATTTATAGTTTTCCCAGCTTTCAGTATTTAATAAAGCGGCTTCTTTACTAATTCTCCAAAGTTGTTTACTCTTATTAAGACCGCGTACTAAAGTCTGTAATTCTTCATCAGTACCATTCTTTATAATTTCTACAGTATCAGAATCTAACTTTTTACTTTTAATAACAGTTAATAAAGCAGTTCTAATATTAGATACTAGTTGTTGATTCTTCTCATCAAATAAACTGATCTGAGCAGCTAATGATTTAATAGCAGCATTTCTTTCTTTAATACCACCTTTAAGATCTTTCTTGATATTGGTTAAAGATAAATCAGCACCTATTTTCTTTAGTAGTACATCTTGTTCTGCATTTAATTTATCTATCTCAACTTGAATTTCTTCTGGAGAAGAATAAGAAGTTTCTAGAAAATCTCCTTGGGATGTAATCTTTGGAGTGAACACAGTTAATTTATCAATATCAAAATCGGCTCCTGACTTAGCTACTATCTCAGAAGGAGCTATTAAGATATTACCAGCTGATGGTGGAAGGAACTCATATACTTCCATGAACTCCATAGAGTTAAGACCTTGAACCGGAATACGGACCCCAACCATAGTAATCTTTTTACGGTTGTCACTCATGTCTAGCCACTCATCATCTTTAAGTAAGTCATTGAGTTTAGCTAAACTTTTTTCAAAGTCTAATGTTCTTTCTTCTTTACCATCTACTTCAGTTGTAATGTATTGAGAAATAGATTTACCTTCTTTATCCTTAAGTTTTAATAGGTTATTAAAGTCACCCTGTAGTGCAACTTTAACTTTCATTGCAGTAGTATTACCATTTGTACCTGGATGATAAGTAGGTAACTGGTTAGTACCATATTTAGTAAGATCACCTGCAGTAGGTTTAGTAAATGAAGGTTTCTCAAAGAATGACCCAGCTACTTGAATAAGGGGTTCACCACTCATTTTTTGTTTGATGATCTTATTATTAACCAGGGCAATTAACATACGCTCTAGTCTCTCACCAATTAAAGATCCGGACCAGTCATAAATAGGTTCTCCTGTTGTCTCATCAGTATTTAAGAAATCAATATCATGTTCTGATAAACCGGCTTCTTTTAATTCTGCTTGAACAAATCTTACTAGATCTTCTGAGTTACCTGAGAGATTACCATTTTCATCTTCTTCCCACCCAGCTTGTTTAAGAAACTCTAGTCTTTTTAATTCAGTAATTTTATCTACAAGTGTCTCATAGTTTTTTGATTCCTTGTAAAATTTAGAGCTTTCTTCTTTTTGTTTCTCAGTTTTTAATTTACTCCATGCATCTTCTCTACTTTTAAATGGTTTATCTGTCATGAAATCTGCAGGGATACCATTTTTATAAAGACCTTGGATAGCAAGTTTTCTTAACTGAGTAGAGAAGATAACTGATCCTTTAAACTCGTTATTAATATCTAACTGATCTTTAAGATAGTTTAGGTAAATGACATTAGGAGTAAATACTACATTATCATTAAACTGTCTGTTCTCTACTGGTCCAGTATAAACTTCATCTGATTTACCATCAGTAGTTATTGTACCTAGTTTAGATCCTGATTGGAAGGTAGAGTAATCTATACCTTGCTCAACCATTTTGTTATGTAGCTTTTCTAACTGAGTGTCTTTTATTGCTGTAGGAATCAGCGGAAACAAAGAAAATTTATGGAAAGCTGTTACCGGTAGATTCTCTGTTTTAAGTGGACCCCAGTATTGTACTTTATATGGAGGGAAGAATTCACTCATTTCTTTTGGACTAGGATTTTTCCCAGCTACAATTTCCATGAATAAATTTTCTTGTGCATCAGACCATTTACTCTCTAGCTTCTTCATCATACGGTATGAGTCAAAAGTCACATAACCTTGACCATCTCCCTCATCCATTTCAAAGTAAGCTTTCATGATACCACCTGAAGGGTTAGTACGTATACCATTTGGTTTACCATCTTTATCTACACCTTTAGGTCCATATACCTCAGTATTAACTTTGTCTGTTAATTCTTTACCTTTATATCCTTCTTTTTTATAAAGGTCTTTGTAGAATTTTTCATTCAGATCTGCATAAAAATCATAGTAAGCTGATTTAATTTTAGCTTCTTGAATTATTGCAGTATTAAATGTACCATCATATTGTCTGTTTAACATTTTACCAGACAGTTTACCTTCTTCAACTAATTTTCTGAAATAAGGTCTAGGATCTTTCCACTGACTATTAATGAAATCTTGTGCAGCTTTATCAGTTCTAAACATATAACCCGTAGATGCTATACCGGCATTACGTTTATTGAAGTCATCTTTACTATGATTAAACTGAACTAGATCACCATAGAAAACAAAAGTACTTTCTACGTTATGTATCCATGTATTTACAGTATAAGATTTAATCATTGCATTTCTTAATCTCAACTTGTAATCAGGATTCTCTAATAAACTAGGGTTACTTGCTTGTCTTGCATACAACTGTGGACTAATGTATTCTGCTTTTTCTAATTCAGTTTTAGTCTCAAGTGCTAATGAATCAAAGTATTTACCAATCTGTGTTCTTAATTCTACACCTAACTTAGCATATTCAGGTGTATTTAAAAGAGCAATGATATCATTATTTACTTTAGATAAATCATCTAGAAACTGTTGCCCTAATACAATACTCTTTTCTTTATCTTGAATGATGTCATCAAAGATTGTTAATGAAGTACCGTTAGAATAACTAGTATAATCCTTATAAATTTCTGGATTGTTTCTTACTAATCCGGCGCGTAATACTTCAGCTTTAAGATATCCTAAAACAATATCTGAAACTTCTCTCACTGATGCAATAGACTTTGGTGCAGTAGTTGGTGCTAAAAATGCATCAGTATCTACATAAAGATGATGTTGTTTCTTTCCGGAATAAGTTATCTTATGTTTAATATGTGCACCATATGCAGAACTCTTAGATGCATGCTTCATTAATTCATGATGACCTGAATCCAACATCATGTGGAAATCACTAAGGAATTTATCTATTCTACTTGCATTAGATGAGTTAACACCTTTATCAAAGAAGAGACCTTCATTGGTCATCTGAATTCCTGATAGATTCTCAAGATCTATTGTAGCAAAATCAGCATCTACTAATGTGCTTTCTTTACGGCGAGTACCAAATAATGGATCATTAATATTTAAAATGAATACACTATTTAACCATTGAGAAGATAAGATACCCGGGTTTCTTCTAGGATCCATATAATTCATCCATGGTGTTGCACCATTTGGATCATAAAGATCTTGGAAAGTTTTAGCTTTATTTACAGCATCTAGAATTACAGTCATTGAGTTATTCAATGAGTGCTCATAAGCTTTTTCATTAGTAGCTGTAGTTACACTAAGATTAGAATAACTATCTGAATAAGTTGACTGAATATTAGCAATAGCATTTAGACGAGTATATTGAGAAGGTTCAGTATTGCTTATTACTTTATCTCCTTCTTTATAACTGTAAGCAAACCCATCAGTTAATACTTTAAGCGGCTCATGTACTATTTTACCTGATTTGTATAAATAGTTAATTGCAGTAAAGAGTCGGCTAATTTCTAAAGATTTATCACTGTTGATGATACTTCTGATCTCAGGTTTATTATCTAGATAAATACCTATTGATCTTAAGAACTCAAATTCTTTACCAGGGATAAGACCAACTGAATCACCTGATTTATTTAATGTTCCAAAATCAGATACTATTCTTTCTAGATTTAAGAAGTTGTTCTTGTTATTATCTTGCTGAACATATTTGTTATCAGCTGGATTTTGTTTCTTAAAGTCACTACTCCAATCTCTTTGTACTTTAATTAGCTCAGAAGATACACGTCCTATACTGTAAGAGAAAGTAACTTCTTCAGTTTCATAATCTTTATTTCTACTATTAGTCATTTGAACTAATGGGATCCGCGGCTTATTAAAATCTTGCCAGAATGCAGTCCACATATCAAATTCAGAATCTGATAATCCTTTAGTAGAACTTCCAGTAGGTGGTCCTAGTTTATCAGCTAGTTGAACAAATGATCCAAAACTAGATTTAGCTAATAGCTCAACATCTTTTTTATCTATTAATGTTTTAAACTTTTCTCTAATCTTACTTACTTCAGCTTGAGATTTACCGGCTTTTTGAGCCTGGTTAACTTCTAGAGCCATTTGTTCTTTAAGTTCTTCTTTTTTAAATAACAAACTATTATCAGCAAGACGTGAGTATAGTTCTTCCGGAGTAGAAGATCCAGCTAAGTTTCTCACCATTGAGTTCCAAGCTTCACCAAAATTAACTAGGTTAGGGAACCCTAATCTGTTTCTAGTTACTTTACCGGTTGAATCTACTTGATGTAAAGATTGAATTAAATACAGAGTTCTTAAACTAGCAAGTTGTTTAATAGATAATTCATTACCTCTACGGTCATTCATATGAAGACCTTTAGAAATAACATCAGCATCTGAGGTTGCAGATTCAGTTGATTCTGCAGCTTCTTTTTCAGCAGCTGTTTCTACAACATCAGCTAGTACATCTTTAAATACACTCTTCTCACGATGACGTGCTATCATCCCTTTTTTCTGTGTACCTCTAAGTGTATCTTTAATAACTTCAATGTCACCAGTATTATCAACAGCCCACTTTAAACTTTTAATATCATTAGCTAGAATTTGATTATCATATTCTAACTTTTGTTCTTCAGTTAAACTATTATATTCTGATGTTAGTTCATCTAATTTTTTTTGTAATTGTCCTTTAACCCAGCTATATAAAGCTACTTGGTTATTAAAGTTAGAGAAGATTTTAGCAGAGGCTAATCTATCTTGACGCTTTAAGTTTTGTGAATCAACATAAGTTGAAATTAAAGAGTCAATAGAACTAATTACTAATTTTTCTTCATCAAAAGATAAACCACTTGTATCAGCGTCTTCTAATGCAACAGCTCCAGATCTTAAAGATCCAAACATTACATTAGATATATTTGGTGTATAGTGATTTAAAAACTCATTAGATTCTTTACCGGTCTTATTAGCAAAGTATAAATTATCAAATAGATCTTGTACCGGTTGGATATAAGCTTGTTGTACAGCAATATCTTTAGGAGTTAATCCAGCAAATAAACTCTTAATGAAATCCCAGATCTTTTGGAAGATGTTTCTAGCAGCTTTAGGTAAAGTCTTACTAGGTTTATCTCCCATAGAGAAGTTTCTAAATTCTTCAGCCAGGTACTCTTCAATTTGTCTGTTACTAGCTAAATTAGATTCTACTTTAGTACCATCAGGAAGTGTAATTTTGATCTTAGCATCTTTAACTGATTGATAAAGTTTTTTCTTTTCAGGTATAGATAAATACAACTGAGAGAATGCATGCCAAGCTTCGTGATAGATATCGGTATAATTAGATCCGTTGTATAAGGTAATACCAGCAGTGGTCCATGTAGCCCATGCATCAGAGTTGGTTATATTAACCATCTGATTTAATGGTACAAATTTAGAAAGAGGATGACTCTTCCACCATTTCATAGCAGCTGTAATCTCATCTGTACTAGCACCAGATTTTAATATTCTAGATCTTGTAAGTTCACCTAGGTCATCATAATCAACTGGATTATCTTTAGCTGGGTGATTAGTTTCAACATTTTCTATTACAGTTTCAATAACCGGTTCAGTTACACTAGATGTAACTTTACCATGGATTTTATCTAATTGATCCTGTGGTACCTCAAAAGTTAGATATCCATTAAGCGCATATACTCTACCATCTGCTGCAGGTTCTGCTAATGCATTATTTCTTTTTATAATATAATCTAAGTATGAAGATTTAGTTGCTTTGGCAACGTCATCTTTAATATTAAAAGTAGTTATTTCATTAGTAGCTAATACATCTTTGTTAACTGAGAAATAAGGATTTGCTTTAGATAATAACTCTACTAGTTGTTTTTCTAGTGCGGCTTTATCTTGAGATAATAGATTTATTTTTGTACCTAAAATATTTAACGATAAACTGTGGGTATCTTCATCATAAAAGAATTTAATACCATTTTTACCAGGAGTAAAAAACTGTACTACATAATTATACTTTTCAAGATTAGTTAATTTAATACCTGATAAAGTTAAATCTCTACTTAAGACTTGAGCTATATTAGTTATTAGTTCAGGTTCATTTTGAACTATAGATAATTGTTTTAATTCAATTGGTGTTTCTAATCCATCCATTACTAGATAAGTATACCCAGCAATTCTCATAGGAGTATTTTCTGTAGCAGGACTTATTACATCTTTTGTTGGATCAATATTAAATTTAGAAAGAGGAGTTATTTTGGTACCATAATATCCTTTGGATCCTCCAGTAATATCTAGTACAACTGAAGCTTGAGGATTAGTAGTTAAATAGTTTCTTATATCTAGAATCTGTTGTAGTTCTTTTTGACGAAGCTCATTAAGATCTTTTTCATATGCTGGTTTATCAAAACCTATACGCGCTGCAAAATCATTTACTGATTCTCCTTTTTTCTTAATAGCACCTATAGCAACTGCTCTTTCATCAATAGCTTTATTTACTATTTCAGAAACTGATGCTATATTTTTTGCTTCTAAACCTTTTGCAGTAGATTGTACAGTTCTTATAGTTTGGTATACTATTTTACCACCTTCATCAATTGTAGTTATTTCTCCTTTATCATTAAAGTAAAGAGGCTCCCCTTCATTATTTGTTATTACTGCAACTACACCTGGTTCTAATTTTTTCTTTTTAAATTCTTCTGGAGTAGTAATTACTGTTTTACCATCAGCTGATAATTCACCTGTAGTTAAATCTCTTTGAGTTCTTAGTCTTAGTTGACTATAGTCACCTTTAGAAACACCAGGTAAATTTTTTGTTCTTACAATAGATAGTTTAAATCCGGTATGACCACTATAAGTTAAAGTTTCTCCAGTTAATTCACCTGAGTTTCTTATAGCATCAACTAGTTTATTATTCACATTATAATAAAAATCTTCTTCAGGATTAGGAGTATTTGTGTACTTCCCGAATTTATCTATAGTTGATTGTTGACCAGTAGTAGCCCATGGTGAAGTAGGGTAAGCAGTGTCAAAAAAGAAAAGCTTATTACGCATTTCAGTTATCTCTTCAGCAGAAGTTTTATCTTCCTCATCTTCTTTAGGTTCTAACTGATCCGCTCTAAAGTCTGCATTAAGCTCTTCTATATTTGGAACTTCCGGAGCTAAGTATTTTACAACATTATCATAACCCATTACTGGATCAGAAAAACTTTCTACAAGATCTTTTAATGGTCTTGTATTATCTGGCATAATGTTCATTAGATCTCTATGACCAACACCTCTTAATATGATCTCAGGTACAAGTCCTACAAGAGTATTAGTCCACTCTTCATCAACTTTACCTTCTTCATCTTTAGATGCTTCTAATAGATCTTCATGTACTTCTTTAATAAAAGTATCTACATCAACAGGTTGTTTCTTATCAGCCTGCTCATATAATTTACCAAAGATTCTAGCGCGGAAATCTCTAATTTGTTCTTTATCTAATGCACAAAACATATCTTAACATTTTTTCTTTTTGAATCCTTTTAACGCGCTACCTTTAGAATACTTAGCTTTACCTGTAGCAGCATCTTCATCAAACTCCTGATCAGTTAATTCATTAGCTGCAGCAACAGTTTGTTTAATAGATTCTAGTGCTTCTTTATCAACTTCTTTAGTAACCGGTTCTGGATTAAGAGTAGGATCCACTATACTATCAATTACAAATGATGTATCTTCTGATGGTATTTTCATAGTTTCTGTACCTGCTATTTGTTTAAGATTAACTGTGTTTCCTTTACTTGGATCATTAGTAACTCTAAACTGTACTCCATTAACTAAAACTCTTGTTCCTTTCTTTAAGCTTGATGCAACTGGATTAATCAGCATCTCTTGACGGCGGTTATCTATTAGGGTACTAATACCTTCAGTACTTTCTAATTGCCCAAGACTTAATAACTCAATAAGTTTTTCCTCAACAGTGTTTAGGTCTTCTAATGATTGAGCAGTCTCAATCATCCCTTTAGCTTGTTGTAAAGATACAATTTCTGGCTGATTAGCCTTAGCATATTTAGTAAGTAATTCTACAGAATCTTCTACTGAAGTAAATGTCATAGCTTCTTGGAAGTCATCCTCAGTCATAACATCTACCATAGCTTCTGTAAAACCTAACTTCTTAAGTTTAGCCTTAGCTTTAGGTGATCTATCTGTAGCTATTTGGATACCTTCAACTGGAGCTATAACAGGTTTAGCTATAACTCTAGGCTTAACTGCATAAATAGAGAATGCTTCAGTACCTTTGATATACTCTTCTAATTGACCATTGTCTTTTTTAAACTCATCCCAAGATCCATATCCTTGAGCTTTAGCATAATCAGTAGATGAAATGATTGTAACTTGATTACCATTATCATACACTGAATTAACACCATTTTGTTTTAATAACTCAACTGCATTACCATTGATCCATACCTCTGGTTCTACACCTTCAGTATTAATCATACTAGCTCCCATTAATACTAGAGACACCTCTATTTCAGTAGCTTCAACTTTACCGGCAGGATCTTTACGGTTAATAACATAAAGTCCTGGTTTAGTACCCATTGGCTCTACAGTTAAGTTCTTTTTACCTTCTAGTATCTTTTCAGGTTGATCATTATTAAATGTGATAACTGGTTTAGAATCAGCTACCTTTTGATCATCATTACTATCTAGTAATAATCTACCTGATAATACCGTGGCTTCAAGTTGTTTACCTTTCCATTGAACTACATTACCATCTTGATCAGTACTTACAACATAGTCTGATTCAGCACTTGTGATAGTATATGTTTTACCTGAACCTGGAGCATAGTATTTATTACCTACAAATCTTTCAAATTGTGGTTTACCTTTTGGTTCAACTACCGGTTCTGCAGCTTTATTAACTGGTGCACTTTCTGGTTTAGCTTGTACTGGTGCAGGTTTAACTGGTGCAAGTTCCATATTCTCCATAGCTTGCTGAGCTTCACTAAGAACAAAATACATGTCTCTAGTTTTGGAAGAAGGTTCTAATGCTTTAACAGCTTCTCTATGTTCAAATTGTACTTTAGATAAGTGCTGGAAATTCTTAATTAAATCTGCAGTTATTTTATTAAATTGCTTAGGAAAAGTATTGTTTTTAGATTTTGTAAGTCGTTGTAGAAGTATGCCCAAGGCTTCTCTTTGACCTCTGAATTCTGGACTTCTATAACCTTTTACATTATCATCTATATTCTTAATTCTAGTTTTTATCTCTGGAATCAAATCTCCAGCTAAATGAAGATCAATTAACTCATCAGCCATACCTAAATTAATTAAGGCTTGTCTAAGTGTAGATATTCTAGATTGAATAGTTTCTATTTCTTCTTCAAGGAACATAGCTCTAAAACCAAGTTCTTCTTTGATCTTAGTTAATCTATCCTGAAGATAAGCTTTCATTGTATCAGCTTTACTTACTTTACCAGCAAGTGCTTCATCATAAGCATCTATTGTTACATTAAGTAACATGTCAAGTCTTTGACGTTGTAGAGTAACACGCTGTCTTTCAGCTTTTAATTTTTCAAGATTTTGTTCTAGTACATTGATTCTACTTTGTATAGATTTAATCTCAGCTTTAATAGCACGCTTTTTACCTTTAAGTTCTTTAGCTGAACCTCTTTCTAAGAAAGTTCTCAATTCTACAACACGCTCTATTGATGCATCAAGTTCTTTCTGATCAGCTGCTAAGTTATCTTCTGTAGTTCTAATTAGAAGATCTTGATTCTTAATATTATCTCTTAGACTTTTTAAGTAACCGGTTAGATATTTAATTCTATTCTTAGCTACCTCTTGAACTTGTTTTACTTCTACTGCTTCTTTTACAATTGGTTCTTCTACAGGAGCTGGTTTAATATCTGCAGTAATAGGAACAACAGTTTCTACACTAGAATCATAATTAAGTTTAATAGATACTGGGTTACCGGCATCATCTTTTCTTGGCATTGCTACACTGGTTACATTACCATCTAAGTCTTCTGTTGTAGAGATCGGCAGAATAGCTAATCCTTTAACTGGAATACCAGATTGATTTTGTAAGATGTTTTTATAGATAGATAACTGAAGGGTGTTCTCCATCATACTAACACTGTGAGGAAGTTTACCTTTAGGATCTTCATACCCTTCCCATTTAGATGTACTACCTGTCTTGATATCATAGATAATGTAATTACCTTTTTTATCAATAAGTAATAAATCCAGGGTACCGGCAACTCCAGCATTCTGATCCCAAACTGTAAAGTCTGTAGCTTGAACTACATAACCATCAGCTGTTAATTTGTTTCTGATTTTTCTAAGGATACTACCAAGTTCTTTATAAGCTTCATCTGTAAAGTAAGCCGGTTTTGGACCCAGCTCTCCTTTTTCAAAGAATTCTCTTATGTGATTATCTACTTGGTTACCTCTAATTGTAGTATGTTCAAATGCTAATTCATCAAGACTACTAGCTACATTTTCTAATGTGAATCCAGATTTCTTAAGTTGACCTAACATAAGATCAAGCTTACGCGTATTGAATAATCCAAATACTACATCATTAACAGCTTTAGATTTAAGATCATTAATAAAATCTTCAGCAGTACCTTTTTTATCAATAAACTCTTTTGCAAGTTCTAATAAAGCTTGACCGGTTTCTCCTTTACTAAATTCAGTTCTGGTATAACCATATACATCAGTCATTAATTTACCTACAACAGTTGTTGTACGTTCATAAGCTTGACCATTAATAATGTACGCTTTACCTTCAATAGTTTTATTACCTATCTCAGCTTGTAGAGCTTTGATTTTATTAAGAGCTGCAGACTGTTCTTTAGTAGATGGTGTTCTTAGTGCTCTACCTTTTCTGTCATTTAAGTATTTAGTAACTTGTTGAATATCACTTGCTCTTTCTTTAGTAGCAGATTTCTTTTGAAGAGCTACTAAATTTTTATAAAGCTTTTCAACTTCTTCTAGAGACATGCTTTCAAAAGTAACTCCGGCCGGTAAATTATATGTGATTAACTGTGGTTCAAAAACAGGAGAAAGTTTTGGACTCTTAGCTCTTTGCTCATTGTTCCATTTGTTGATTATTCCTGATGCAGTTTGACTAGTTAACCAATTTTCTTTTAACTCATCTGTTACTTCTTCTGGTGTAAATTCATTAGTAGCTACCCAAGTTTCAAATGCAGGTTCTAATCTAGTTTTTAATTCCTCCGGATACTGAGCATATGTCATTTCTACAGGATCTACAATTAGAAGTTCTGGTGCAACTTCTGTTGTAGTACCATCTTCAGTTGTTTCTGCTTGAGCTACAGTTTCTTGTTCTTCTAATGTTTCTTTAAAACCTTCTTCTATAGCAGGTAAATGTTTATTCCAAATAGCTAAAGCAGATTCGTATTCTGGAGTACCAATTTTAAATGTTTCTGAAGTATCAGTTTTAATAAAAGCTTGTGGCACCGGCATTTCTTTTTTACCAGTTTGTATTGCAGCAACCATTGCTGTAAGATCATTCTCTTCTACAAACCAACCATCTTCATAAAGTGCTTTGATTGCTCTGTTAAATTCAAACTTCTTAACTGTTGCATGAATACCTTCTCTTACAAGTTTTGCACTTTCTTCATGTTGTCTTCTTGCTGCATTAGTTACACGAGCTGCAGTTTGAAGCATTGCTCTAGGATCATTAAGATAGTTAATGTATTTAACTAGATTTACATTCTCTTTGTTCTTAGCGCGGAAGTCTAACATTAATTGGAAAGACTCTTCTAATTTTTCATTGAATATGAAACTATTAGATTTACTGGCTAGATATTTTAGATAATTACTATATGCAGTTCTAGCACTTCCGGTAGCATCAACTTGAAATTGTTCTTGTAAATAGTTTACAGTTATTGGTTGTATTCTTTCACGAGGAACTACTTCCCCATTAGACAACAGATAGTTCATTGAATCTGACTCTACTATTTCTGCAGTAGCTGATTCATCTTCTAATTCTTTAGAAGTATCATGAACTAATGTACCTGGTACATAGTTACCAAATTCATCTCTTTTTATTTCACTATTACTTACTTTAAAACCTTGTTCTTCAAGTCTAGTTTTAGTTTTTTCATATACATCTTTATCAAATGCAAATTCAGAATTACTCATAGCTTCTTCATAAGCTATAAGAAGATCCATTTTTTCTTTCTTTTCTGCAATGATCTTTTTTTCTTCTGGAGTACCAATTATAGATAAGGTCTCCATCTCTTGTTTAAGAATTGCAATCTCTTGTCTCAATGAACTTGGATCCATCATCTTAGTTATCTCAATAGCATCCACTCCTTTTAGTGGACCATCAGTAGATAACTTAGTAACCATATCCTCAATACGTTGATTGTTACGGTCCCAAGTAGACCAACCAAATATTAAAGATCTTTTCATTTCTTCAAATCCTAGATGAGCATATTCCATGCTCTTATATTCATTAGATCCTTTTTTATATCTACTTGGATTATAAGGATTGCTAAGATTTTTATTTACATAATCATATCTTGTTTTAATTTTTTCAGCACGCTCTATAAAAGAGTCTAACATTTGATGTGCCTTATCACCATCTTTTTTATCTAGACCAAAAGCTTCAGCTAATTCTTCTGGTGACATGTTTTTGAAATCAGTAAACTTTTCTAATAGGTTTTCATAATTTCCAGTACGTAATGCAATATAAGTTGCATCAAATCTTGCAGCATCCTGTGCATCTTTAGCTCCTCTGAAATCTCCAAACTGAACTGCTTCATACATGTCTTCAGCTATCTGACCTTGAGAAACTGCATGTTGCATATCAGGTGCAAAATAAGATTTCACATCTGAATGCATTTTGTTTAGATAATCTGCAGTTTGTTGAAGCTGTTTAAATCTCTGATCTTTATAAGCTTTATAGTCTCCTCTATTTACAGTATTATTCCATAGAGTAGAACCTGTCCAAGCTGGAAAAGACATAACAGGTTGAGTAATTGCCCCCATTAAAAATCCAGAAGCAAATGTTTCTAAACCTTGGAAAGAGATTTGTTTTTCTGCATTAGAAAATAATTGACCCATGAATGTTTCATATGATCCTCTATCTTTAGAACCATATGTAGATAATGCATGATCTATAGCTGCTCCGGAAATTGATTCCTGAATATTTTCTTGTAGACCTTCTGCTATATTTCCTTTAAAATATCCACTAACAAATTTTCCATATTTTCTTGGAGAAATAAATGCTTTACCAATTAGCTTAGCTTTATTTAGTCTAGTACCTTCATATACTGTGTATCCAGTTTTTTTATTAAAAACAGTAGCAGCACCGGATTCATCTATAATAGTATCAAGAGGTTTTATAGTTTTAGGCTCTAATCTTTTAAAGATACTTTCATACATTATTTTATTAGACCATAGAATAACCGGCATGTTCCAATATGCAGTTCTATAAGCTTCTGATTGTGCTAATTGATGAATATCTTCAAGATCTTTACCAACCGGTTCTTTACCTTCATGTGAATCTTTATATTGATCAATTAGTTTTTCAGTAGCATCAATTTGAACTAGACCACCTTCTAATTTAGCTTCTGTTACAGCACCTTTGATATCTCTGAAATCTCTTGCAAATTCTCCAAATGTATTTGTATACTTTACAATTTTTGAAATTTCTCCTGTATGCCCTACACCTTTCATAAGATCCATTGAATGACTAAATGGATTTACTATTCTACCGGTTGCGGATATTGTTTTACCAAGCTTATTACTATTCCAGAAAGTTTTTAATTCACTTACCTTACTTAAATTTCTATATGATTGAAGTGCTTTATTACCTGTTTTCCAAGCTTCCCACATTCTAAATCCACCTCTAGTACCAGTAGCTATCATACCAGGTACAGTAGCTGGAGCAGCAGTACCAGCTGTTAAAGCAGTAACTCCAATTAAAGCTAATTCTTCAGCTAACATTTCTAAACCAATACCTACTGAATAACCAGAATTTAAAAATGTATTTACAAAGAATCCACTAGCACCTTCTTTAGAAGAAGAACCAATAGCCATTGCTTTATTCATTTCACGAGCACCTACTAAATCTGGAGACATAGGTTCTCCAGATAAAATATCACCCCAAGATGTAATACCAGACTTAAAACCTGTCCATGCTAGATTTCCCCATTGACCAGCAGCACGAGATAATTCATCTCCAAATGTAGCATGCTTGTTATAGAGTTCTTCGTTATTACGGTAAGGGTTAAATCCTAATTGAGATGCTTTAGAATGAGAATAATATCTTTCAAAGTTAGCTCCATCAGCGCCTCCATTAAAAGTATATGGTTGCATTTGTTTAAATGGGTCCTGTACTTTGTCTACAGTTTGAGAAAGTTTATCTCTCTGTGCATTGATAAAATCCGTGTTGTCTATAACAGGAACTTCACCATTAAATTCTGCTTTCTTTTTTAAACCAGGGTTAGGTCCAGTTAATGGATTACCTACTACTTGTTCTTTAATACCATATCCAACCGGTATAGGATTATACGGAGATGGTGTATTAATTGAAGGTTCAAAATCAGCGGGAAGTCCTAGAGACTTATTTACCTTAGCATTTTGTTGTTGTCTTTGTAAGTCTAATTCTTCTGGCATAAGGTAATGTTATTGATTTTGTGTTGGAGGAATATAACCTTGTATAGGATATCCTAAAGAGTTCCAATATGCTGCTTGCTGATCTCCTACAAAATTAGATTGTTCAATAGTATAAAGTATATTTTTGATTTCATTATTTATGAGTTCAATGTTAGTTCCTTGAGGCCATGTTTGTACAAAGGCATCAGCTTTTACTTTTACATTATTATCCCATCTTATTATACTTCCATCTACTTTATATTGACCAGTTTGCTCATCTGCTTTAATTGTCAGATTACCTCCATTAGGAATATCATATTTAATACCACCACCATAACGTGCTATGAGATCAAGGTTTTTAGATTCTTGTGATCTATTGTCTAGACTAATATCTTGGTTATCGTAGTAGATAGTGAATCCGTTTGTTAATTGATCTTTATAACCATAACCAACACCTGGTTGGTTTTCAGTACCAACAATTTTATCTAAATATTCTTGATCAAAATATAATGTTCTTGCTCCAGTATTTGCATTCTTACCAGCAATTGGAGCCATTTCATAACTAAATACAGGTCTACCCGCTTGATCTGATTTATATCTTGTAGTAAGGTCTCTTGATATAGTATTAAAAAGGGCTAGATATCCTAGTTCATTTTCACCAAATTTGGCATCATCTAAATTATCTTCAGTAGGTTTACCAAATCCAAATTGTAATTGAGTAGCTTTTTCAGAGAATACTTTAAACTCCGAATTGATTTGTTGCATAATTGGAGATCCCCATTTAGCAGCATCTACCACAGGAAATAATTGTACATTAGCATGAATTTCACTACCACCTTTAAGCCCAAATCCTTGATCAACCATTGACCCTTTAGAGTTAAAAGTTTCATAGAATTTTTCAGTAATTAACTCATAGGCATCTCTAGCATCAGCTAAGATATTTCTATGAGCATCAATATTTTGTTGTTTATTAGTTTTATATAAACTCAATTTATTAACTGAACTAGCTGTACTCTTACGTTCAACCATCCCAAATCTAGTTGGTATTGATTCAACTTTTTCTCCTATACCTAATGGAGTTCCTGTTTCAGGATCAAATGATTCATTATAATATTTTTCATTCTTGTGTTTATTTATAAAGTTGTTTATAAAACTTTCTTCTCCTACAAGAAATCCATTATTTAAGATTAGATCCGCATCTTTATAATAATCTGGTCTTTTTCCAATATCACCTTTATTTACAAAAGAACTTTGACCTTGGATAGAACTTATAATCTGATTATTATTATCAACTACAAATTTTACAGTAGCATCAGTTGCTTGTTTTTGAATATCAATGTTTTGTATTCTTTGAGTGTTTTCTCTGATAAATCCTTGGGCCCAACTATTATCACATGTACTACATGGTGTTAAAAGTTCAGTAGTTGTTGCTGTATAAAGTTTATCTAAAAGAGATGGATCTTTAGCAATTTCATTTGCTATTTGTTCAACACTAACATTTTTCTGACCGGGTTTACCAGCATTAGCTAAATTGTAAACTTTCTCTACAAATTGTTTAGCACCTGGACTAGTTCCTTTGGTATTATTAACTGCACGTAATGCATCTTTAAGAAATGCAACTTGATCTTGAGCTTTAAGTGAAAGTAACTCTCTAGCTTTTGCTTGATTTAATTCAAATGGTGTACTAATATCTTCTCCTGTAAGAGTGGCAGTAGCATATAATTCATCTGTTTTAAGAATAGGTTCAGCACCTAAACTCATATTAGCAGGTCCTGCTTCTTTTAAATCAGAGATACCATCTAAGAATCCGTTTTCTAGATTATAATCAAATTGAGCTTTATCTATAGAAAGATCATGTTCAAACTGTAATCTTTCTAAATCATTTACTCTATTAATCTCAGCCATTGTCATGGAATTTCTTAATGACAATGATGATTGATGACTAGCAAATGCATATGGATTTTCTTTCATAGTCATCTCAGCTCCTTTTAAAGAAAGGACTTGAGCTGCATTAGTAAAATCATATTGTGATAACATATAAGCTGCTGCAGCATCTGCTCTAGATCTTAGAACATTAATATCATCTCCAGCTGCTGTATTGTTTACAGTATTTTTTGTAGTCTTAATATTATTCTGACTTTCAGAAATAGCAGGTAATGTTTGCTCTAATTCAAATAGAGCATCTCTTTCTGCATAAGTAAGACCAGTAGTTTTTTGTTTCTCTAAAAGCTCAGCTCTTCTGGCATTCATTTGATCAGAAGCATTATTTATCTGAACTTCTTCTTTCTCAATAGATGCAGTAGCATTTCCTAATAGGTTATTTATATATTCTCTTTCTGCATTTTCAGCTGATCCAAATTCTTCAGCATACATCTGAGAAAAATCTTTACGCTTAACATAAGCAGAAGTACTATACATGTCTTTAATTTTAGGATCATTTCCTAATGCATTATTAAATAACGCGTAAAGACCTCCTTGAATTAATTCACCATTCTTTTTGGTAATAATCCATTTACCGGTATCAATATCTTGAGTAACATTTAGATCTGCTTCCTTTGCTATTTTAATAGCTTTTTCATGTACATTAATAAAAGGAGTGAATTCTTTATTACTCATTCCTAATGTTTGTTCTCTAGATGCAGTCTTAAATTCTTCAGCACCATATTGTAGTGCACGCATACCTTCTTCCCAATACTGACCACCACACTGAGCTTCATCTAAACAATTCTTATAGCTGTCACCTATCTCTATTTGTCTTTGATAGTTCTTAGTATAGACCATATCTTTTACCATTTCTTTATTCTGGTAAAAGGAATCAAAGACTGTACTAGCTGCATCTACATTTTGTTGTAGGGATAAGTCCATCCCAGAAATCTTCTTGATGTCATTATCAATCATCTTGAAGAACTCATCTCTCTGAGCATTATTATCCTCACGCAACATAGGTGAATTTAATAATGTACCGTAAGTCTTACTTAATTGCTTATAGTTTTGATCATATTTAGATTGAGCATTTTGTAATACGTTACCCAGAAAATTATAATCCGGTGTCCAGGGTTGTGCCTGTGGAATGTAATCTGTACTACCTTGAATATACGAAGCCATGCTATAAGTTTATTATGTAAATGTAAAAAAGTTAGATATAATAACAATACACCTTATAAGTTTATTG
>Ga0209097_10000210_pt1 | contig 64920 bp, 51 predicted proteins | sample AD_UKC052_MetaG_FD_184419 | JGI IMG/M metagenome (GOLD analysis project Ga0209097, IMG submission 184419) | Active sludge microbial communities of municipal wastewater-treating anaerobic digesters from USA - AD_UKC052_MetaG (SPAdes) (version 2) | ecosystem: Engineered > Bioreactor > Anaerobic >... | reverse complement strand
AATAAAGTGTATTAGATTTTCTTGAATGAAATGAGCTTTCATAATTAAACGAAGCAATACCACCACTTCCTGCAAGTTCAAAACTAAGGTATTTCGAATTTTGACCTATTAGTACTTGCGACAAAAGAATTCCAACAAGCAGGATTAATTTATTCATGCTTTAGTGAATGAAAGAAGTGGAAAAGTACAAATTCTTAGGACAATCGCGATAAAGCGAATTTTATTATTAATTGTCTTTATTATTTGAGGAGTTTTTCTCTTTTAATTCATGCATGAATAAGGTGAGTTTGCGCGTATACTCATCCAACTCCTTCGCTTCTTTCTTAATGTGATTTATTAAATGTTCTAATTCTTCTGTTGTAGTAGAATTGAAATCTATACTATCTGAAAGTCCTATTAGGTTAGCAATTGGCTTTCTAACTTCATGTGAAGTCATGTAAATGATTTCTTCTAATGATTTCAAATATTCAAGACGATCTTGTTCTGCTTTCTTCTTATCGTTTATTAATGTTTGTAAGGACAAATATTGAACATTTTTACCTGATTCATCTTTAATTGGAAAGATTAATGTATCAACCCAGAAATAATTTCCATTCTTGTCTTTATTTTTTATTTCACCTGTCCACACATTTCCTTTCCCAATTGTCCTCCATAAATCTTTATAGAATTCTTTAGTATGATAGCCCGAAACTAATAAGTTATGGCGCTGTCCAACCAATTCTTTAGATGTGTATTTGGAAACATTACAGAAGTAATTATTGGCATATAAGATATTCCCTTTAATATCTGTAATACTTGAAATAATATTATCATTAATTGCTAAGCGATAGGCATTTAGCAAGCGATGAAGCTCTTTTTTAGAGTAAGAAGAAATCGAAATTTGGGTTTCTTTGTTTCTCATAAATGGCTTAAGAAATGACAATAAATACATGTGTATATATTAAATAGTCATTTAAGTGCCAAAATAATATATCTAATTTTAAAATACAATAAGTTCTTTAGCCCTTTTTGTTATTTAGTTATTAAAAACTTCTAATTAGTCTTCTTGATAAATTGATTATCAATTCATTTGCATTTCTAATTTATTAATCTCCTTTTCTATTCCATTCCATAAATTGGTTCTCATATGGAGAGACTGAATTACTACTTGCGTGGCTTCTTCCCATTTTTCAATTGAGTTCATACACAATTGATTCACCATTTTAAGCGCAAGTATACTATGATGTCCACCATCCACTTCTATATGTCGTTGAAGATAGTATTGAAATGTATCTAATGACTGTGGAGATTGTAATTTTAAATCTTTGATCAAGGAATGAAACATATCTGGTATCAAGTCCTCTCTGCCAAAAGTGAATATCGCAGCAATCAAATGCACTTTTTTACTAGCGATTATTTGAAATGTAAATCTAACGAAATCTCTTGCTTCTATTGGTGTTTCAGCTATTTCGAATGATTCTTCTAGTGATTTACCATTTATTAAGGATTCAACAAAACGGAGAATTGGTTTCGTGTCAGCTCCACTTTCCTCCATTGCTCGGAGGTATAATTCAAAATGACTAACTCTATTTCCTGAAGAATCAATATCCGATTCTTCCCCAATTACAATTTCATTAATTAAATACCTGATTTCTGCATCTCCTTTTGGAAACCAAGGTATGCTAGTACAGGTGAGCTCTTGCTGTAATGTTTTAAGTAAGGACATGAAATCCCAAACCGCATATACATGAAATTGCATGAACAACTTAACATCATCCATTCTTTTCATTTGCTTAAACACGGAATGGTGAATATTCTCTAGTCGATTCGACTCAATTGCTAATTTTAATTGTTCAGAATAGTCCATTGGGCTTTTTCATTCAGATTCCAGCCGCAAAAATAAGCTTAGTAATAACGATATGCTTAGGTGTTAATCTCTATATTTTGGATATTTAATTTTAATTATTCAAACTTTTCTAGTAACCAATTCAAAGCCTTTTTTTCTGAAGTATATGATTTATAATTGAATCCACGATTGTAACATGCCGACTCCCAAAAACTTCCAACAGTTTCAAATTCAGGCCTAATACTAATAGCAATTTTCCATTCAAATACAAGTTGAGGATCATCATTTTCATAACTCTCAACCAAAGCTAAGTAATCACTATTCTTGGCCAGAAAATCCATGCCCAGCATATCATTGTAAATCAATGTGTGATTATAGCGTGTAATCTCTGAAAATAATTTATCTGCAAACTGTAAAAGCTCCTCACGTGTTTTTACACGACCACTTGCATGAATATATGTGTAACTACCTCGGTCTTCTGAGTGAATCTCAAAATGGTTATTATATTCAACCATAAGCATATTGATTTTTAGGATTTACAATTATACACCTAAGCCATTTCATAGCAGGTTTTTAAATCTTTTCGATATACTTGAGAATCAGGATAATTACCAAAATGAAAGTTAGGTTGTGCCTTCTTGTATCAAACTAAACATGTGCAATAATTTTAATGCACTAGTTCAGCCTTTATTGGCTCCCAATAATATTCATACCATCCACTTGTTAAGGCTTCTACCTTATTTGCTGGTATGTCGGTTTGTGTAAAATGCAATATTGTTTTATCCCCTTCCCTTTCAAATTCAAAAATACAAGTTGAATAATGATCTTCTGGCCAACCATCTTCTTCGAAATGCCATTTTTGGACAATACGCTTACCTGGCTGTAATTCTACATTACTACCATGCACATATCCACCGAAAGCAACGAATTTTCCACCCACATCTGAACTCATCTCGACTTCTGATCCAGTAAATGCTGCGTGTTTTTGATCATCCATCAGCATGTCATAAACTGCTTGTGGTTCTGCATCAAATACAACTGTTTGTTCAATTGATCCCGTTTTCATTTTGTTGTGAATTTGAAATCCTAAGTTAAAGATATCTTACCTTAAAAAACAAGTCATCCTAGTTCTCTTATTGCTTTCCAACACGACTCTTTCAGCACTTCCGAATTTAGAATTTCTGACCATAGTTTAGTAGAAAACAATCGTTAGCAATGATTCTTTTATTCATTCATTTCATAAAACACCTTCTATTTCATTGCTTTTCAAGGGAATCGATTTTTTAGCTATTATCTCTTTCTTCTTGAATGTTGGTTATTAAAAAACTCTTATTATTACGAACTAGTTACTGATTCATTTTTGATTCTATCCTCAAACATAGAAGCCTAATTTCAGTATCTAAATGATGCTATCAATCCTAACGTATACATGGAGCCAACTAACATTAAGGACCCCGAATACTTTCATAAAGTAGTTGATTGTCAATACGCTTGTCCTGCCCACACTCCCGTTCCCGAATATATTCGCCTGATTGCTCAGGAGAAATACGATGAAGCTTATATGGTTAACTGGGATTCCAATGTGTTTCCTGGTGTTTTAGGTCGTACCTGTGACCGCCCTTGTGAGCCTGCCTGTCGTCGTGGTCGGGTAGAAGAGGAACCAGTTGCTATTTGCCGCCTCAAGCGTGTGGCAGCCGATAACAAAGGCAACGTGAAAAATCTTATGCCTCAAGGTCCTTTCAAACCTAATGGAAAGAAAATAGCTTTGATTGGCGCTGGACCAGCTTCTCTTACTGTTAGTCGTGACCTTGCTCCTCTTGGCTATGAAATCCATCTCTACGATGAACAAAAACTCGGTGGTGGTTTCATGCGTAGCCAAATTCCATCATTCCGCCTTCCGGAAACTGTACTAAACGAAGAAGTAAACTACATTCTAGATCTCGGAATTCATACGCATTTCAATCATTATGTTTCTAGCTTGAAAGAGCTTTTGGCAAAGGATTATGATGCAGTTTTTATCGGTTCAGGTGCACCCAAAGGTCGCGATCTGCCTGAATTACCAGGTCGTTCAGAAGGAGATTCAAATATTCACATTGGTATAAACTGGTTGGCTAGTGTTGCTTTTGAACACACCAATAAAATCGGGAAGAAAGTCATCGTTTTAGGTGGTGGAAATACGGCCATGGACTGCTGTCGAACCGCTCGTCGTCTTGGTGGTGAAGAAGTGAAAGTGGTTGTTCGTAGCCCTTTTGCTGATATGAAAGCCTCACCTTGGGAGAAAGAAGATGCACAGCACGAAGACATTCCTATCATCGATAATCATGTTCCTAAAAGTTTCGTGGTGGAACATGGTGTTCTTAAAGGAATGATGTTCAGCAAAGTACATCCTGTTTTCGAAAACGGAAAACGTAAACTCGTTCCAACGGGCGAAGCAGATGTATTCATTGAAGCTGATGATGTACTCGTTGCTATCGGACAAGAAAATAGTTTCCCATGGCTAGAACGTGATTTAGGTGTTGAATTCGACGAATGGAATATGCCAATCGTAAATGAAACAACATTCGTTTCTACTAATCCAAAAGTGTTCTTTGGTGGCGATGCTGCTTGGGGACCCAAAAATGTCATTACAGCAGTTGCTCACGGACATCAGGCTGCTATCTCTATCGATCTTTTCTGTCGGAACGAATCATTAACCAATCGTCCTTCACCATTCGTAAATCTAGTAAGTCAAAAGATGGGACTTCATGAGTGGGCGTATGAAAGCGAAGTGGTAACTGATGTTCGTTACATTGTTCCTCAAGCGGATAAGAAGCTGACTCTTCCAGATCGAAAAAAGGAAGTTGAACTTGGATTTAGCAAACTTGATGGTTACAAAGAAGCTCAACGCTGCTTGAACTGCGATGTACAAACCGTTTTCACCGAAACCAAATGCATCGAATGTGACGCCTGCATGGATATTTGTCCAACATCCTGCATCACCTTCGTCGAAAATGATGATGAAACCGATTTGCGCGCTAGCTTGAAAATGCCGGCCAATAATTTGAGTCAAGATATTTATGTGTCCGAACCGCTTAAAACGACTCGTGTCATGGTGAAGGACGAAAATGTGTGTCTGCATTGTGGACTATGTGCCGAACGTTGTCCAACCTCAGCTTGGGACATGCAGAAATTCTTTTTTAACGTTACAAAAGCTCATACAGGATGTCTGTAAATCATATCATCAACGACTTTGTCATTCGTTTTGCCAATGTCAATGGAACAGGTTCGGCCAGTGCCAATTATTTGTTCTGTAAAGCCATTTTCCGGATGGGAATTCCGGTTACACCTAAAAATATTTTCCCTTCCAATATTCAGGGATTACCTACTTGGTATGAAGTTCGGGTGAGCGAAAAAGGCTATCTCGGTCGTCGCGAAGGCATCGATTTTATGGTGTCGGTTAATCCGCAAAGTATGGCCGATGATGTGGCAAATGTGCGTTCTGGCGGATATTTCCTTTACGATAGTACCAAGCAACTACATCCTCGTTTTATCCGTGAAGACGTTAATTATATTGGCATTCCGCTCATGGAAATGTGCAATAATGCATTCACTGATGCACGTCAGCGACAATTATTCAAAAACATTATTTACGTAGGTGCATTATCAGCCTTGCTTAATATCGATTTCAGTGTTTTCGAAAGCTTGTTGGAAGAGCAATTCAAAGGCAAAGAAAAACTCATCGCACCCAACATCAAAGCATTGAAAATGGGTGTTGATTATATTCATGCAAATCATGCATTTCCACTGGATATTCGGGTTGAGCGCCGCGATTTAGTTGGTGATTCTATTTTAATTGATGGAAATTCAGCTTGTGGTTTAGGTGCTGTTTATGGTGGCGCAACTGTAGCTGCATGGTACCCAATTACTCCTTCCACTTCGGTGGTAGAAGCTTTCATGAATTATTCTGATGAATTCCGAGTTGATCCCATCACCGGAAAACGAAATGTAGCCATCATTCAAGCCGAAGATGAGCTTTCTGCAATCGGAATGGTGATTGGCGCTAATTGGAATGGAGCACGTTCATTTACAGCCACCAGCGGCCCAGGGCTTTCGCTCATGAATGAATTCCTCGGACTAGCTTATTTTGCTGAAATTCCTACCGTGTTAATTGATGTGCAACGAACTGGTCCTTCTACTGGAATGCCTACTCGTACACAGCAATCCGATATTTTGGAAGGCGCTTATGCTTCGCATGGTGATACAAAACATATCATGCTATTTCCTTCTACTCCGAAAGAGTGTTTTGATATGACGGTAGATGCGTTCGACTTAACTGAGCAGCTGCAAACTCCTGTCATTCTTATGACCGATCTTGATTTGGGGATGAATGATCACATGTCAAAACCATTTCAATGGGACGATCATCGGGAATACAAACGTGGAAAAGTATTGGATGCAGAAGCACTAGAAGATATTGAGCGTTTTGGCCGTTACCTCGATGTAGATGGTGATGGTATCGCTTATCGCACGTATCCGGGAACACATCCAACCAAAGGATCCTATTTCACGCGTGGAACTTCACGTGACGAATATGCTGTATATACCGAAAATGGTGATGTGTATGAGAAAAATATGGATCGATTGATTAAGAAATGGAATACCGCCAAAGATTATGTGCCGGCTCCAGATCTATATCAAGATTCCAATACTTCGAAATACGGAGTTTTATTCTTTGGAACATCCCAGTATTCAACCGAAGAGGCGATTGATATTTTAAAAGCAGATGGTGTGAATCTAGATGCTATTCGAATAAAATCATTCCCATTCAATAAAACGGTAGAAGACTTTATTCACTCTCACGATAAAGTATTTGTTGTAGAGCAAAATCGTGATGCGCAAATGAAAAGTTTGCTCATGATAGAACTGGCTGCTAATCCTCAAAAATTAGTGTCGGTACTCAATTACAACGGACTACCAATTACAGCCGATTATATTGTTAAATCAATTCAGGCTGCTATTTAATTTTTCCAATCAGGCAACATCACCATGACATACATTCGCCCGAAATTCCGTCACCCCGAACTTCCTAAAAACGATTTAGGTTATTCGGTCGATTATTACGAAGGTTCACTTTCAACTTTATGTGCAGGCTGTGGACACGATTCTATCAGTGCAGGTATTATTCAAGCTGCATACGAAATGAATATCGAACCGCATCGTTTGGCTAAGCTTTCTGGTATCGGTTGTTCATCTAAAACGCCTGCTTATTTTCTAAGTAATTCGCACGGTTTCAACAGTGTACACGGACGTATGCCTTCGGTTGCTACGGGAGCTAACATGGCAAATCGTGACCTTATTTATTTAGGTGTTTCGGGTGATGGCGATTCTGCATCAATCGGAATGGGACAGTTTGTTCATGTCATCCGCCGAAATCTCAACATGGTGTATATCGTGATGAATAACGGTTGTTATGGACTAACGAAAGGACAAGATTCTGCTACAGCTGATATTGGTTCGAAAAATAAATCAGGAAATACCAATTTATTTCAGTCGATTGATTTAGCCAGTTTGGCCATTGAACTAGGTGCTACGTTTGTTGCTCAAAGTTTTTCGGGTGATAAATCACAGCTTGTTCCGCTCATTAAAGCTGCAATGAAACATCCAGGATTTGCATTTATTAATGTGATTTCACCTTGTGTGACATTCAATAATAACGTGGGTTCTACTAAATCATACGACTTCGTACGCGAACATGTGGAAGCAACAGCCACAATCGATTTTGTTCCTGAAATGTCTGAGATTACTACTTCTTATAACGAAGGCACCATGAAAGCAATTGAGTTGCACGATGGAACCTATTTGCAGCTGCATAAACTCAATCAAGAATGGGATCCTTCTGATCGTTTTTCGGCCATTACAGCGGTGCAAAAAGCAAAAGTGAATAACGAAATCCTTACGGGGCTTTTATATTTAAATCCGGATGCTGTTGATTTGCATGAAATGATAAGCACTTCTTCCAAGCCCTTGAATACATTGACTAAGGAGGAACTTTGTCCAGGATCAGAAGCGTTAAAAGCGATTAATAAAGAACTGAGATAATAAAACCATTTATTAATAGAAAAAGAAGGCCTAAAGCCTTCTTTTTTTGATTTAATTTTCAAGGAAATCGATTAATTCCGCTTCAATTTAGTGGAGTAAAAATACATCATCAAGCCAGTTATAATTGCAGGAATACCTTGTAGCATAGCAGCTAAGCGTGGTGTTGCGCCACCGTTTTCACTTACTTTAATAGATGGATGGACAAGAATCGAAATCAAGGCTAAAATAATGAGTGATAATCCTACCCACATTAATTTCGAGTCTTTACGAATACACATAATCAACCCTAATAGACTTAATACCGAAATAATAGAAACGATAGCTAAACCAACATAGAGTAAAGTTGTAGAAGGCATCCCAGATTCTTTCATCGCCATATCTGCCAATGCAGGCGAAAAGGCACTAATTAAGCCCATTTGCTGATCAATCTTTTCAATTAAGGATGTGTCGCGCATGATTGGACCAAATCCAATGAGAATGGTAAGAATGGAGAAAATAATCGAAAAGATTTTTAGTGCTTTCATATTTAAGGTTTAGGAAATGATTTCAAGACTTGATTTGAAGGATGCAAGATGCATTTTACTATTCAGTCAAAATCAAAAAGGAAGACAATCGCCTTCCTTTTTGATATGGATAAATTAATGTCTTTATGCCTTGATTTTCCCAGCTAGCAAAAACATAAATAAACCTGTAAGCATAGCAGGAACTCCATGGATAATAGCCACCATTCTAGGTGAAGCTCCTCCAGTTGATCCCATTTCAATTGATGGGTGAAGAATGATTGCTACAATTGCTAAAACAATCATAACCAATCCAATTAATTTCACTTTGGGATTTGCTTTTATGGCCATAAATAATCCAACTATAGCCAATAAGATTACAAGAATTGATACGGTCATTGCACCATAAAGAGTTCCAGTAGATGGTAAGCCAGATTGTTCCATAGCCATATTTGCTAATTCAGGAGAAAGAGCACTTATTTGTTCCATTTCTTCATTGATTTTGTCGACCAATGAAGTATCCCGCATGATAGGGCCAGCGCCAATTAGGATAGTTAAAATAGCAAAGACAATGGAGAGTACTTTGAATGCTTTCATGTTGTGTAGGGTTTTGGTTTGAGAAAGGAAAATAAGTAGTGAGTAGAAGAAATGCAAATGATAGTACAATATCTCTACTCAATTAAGCAAAAAATACCCCTTAATGGTTACTTGCGCAAAGGCTTTGTGATTTTCAAACAAAATGTTAACAATTTGAAATTTTGTCCGAAGTGTGGGGCTGAACCATTGTTTCTCCTTTCCATTATTCCATGTAGATTTGTATACACGTTTTATTCATGTCTCAACTGCCCGAAATTCGTCACGTACAGGTAACACGCTATATTAGTCCTTTGCGTGAAGGCGGTTCATTACCTGCATTAGCTGAAGCTGATGATGGATTTAAGTATGTACTCAAATTCAAAGGTGCTGGACATGGTGTAAAAGCCCTTATTGCCGAATTTATAGGTGGTGAAATAGCGCGTATTCTCGGGTTGAAAATCCCTGAATTGGTTTTTGCCCAACTCGATGAAGCCTTTGGTCGCACCGAAGCTGATGAAGAAATTCAAGATTTATTGCAAGCAAGCCGAGGACTCAATTTAGGCATGCATTTTTTATCTGGAGCAGTCACATTTGATCCGGTGGTGACCGAATTAGATGGATTATTAGCCTCTAAAATTGTTTGGCTAGATGCATTTCTCACCAATGTTGATCGCACAGCTAAGAACACCAATATGCTTATCTGGCATAAAGAATTATGGTTAATCGACCATGGGGCAACTTTATTTTTTCATCACTCATGGGATACTTGGGAAAAGCACGCTCAAAGTCCATTTACGTACATTAAAGAGCATGTTTTACTTGCACGAGCAGATCAATTAGAATCGGTTGATGATTTATTTAAGGGGATTTTGACGAACGAAATAATTCATGAATTAGTCGAGAAAATTCCTTTAGAATGGCTGCAATGGGAGGGAAGCGGACTCAATCCCGATCAAATAAAAGCAGTTTACTTTCAGTTTTTGACAATACGTCTAGCACATTCATCCACTTTTGTAAAAGAAGCCCTCCATGCAAGAGCCACTGGTGTATGAATATGCGGTAATCCGCGTTCTGCCTCAGGTTGAGCGTGAGGAGTTTTTTAATGTTGGTTTAGTGCTTTTTTGCAAGTGTCGCAAATATATCCGCATGGCGTTTTTATTCGATGAAACTAAATTTTCAACCTTCCAATCAGAACTAACATCAGAACAAGTAATCTCCAATTTACAAGCATTCGAGCTCATCAGTAAAGGTGATTCCAATGCTGGTCGAATCGCTCAAGAAGAACCCGCAGAAAGATTTCGTTGGTTAACAGCCGTTCGAAGTTCCTGCATTCAAACATCTCGCCCTCATCCCGGCTTAAGCACAAATTTGGATGAAACATTCGATAAATTATTCCAAGAATTAGTAAGCTAATTTAGACAGCCCAACTTTCCCCTCAAATCATACTTCGTATGCCGTAGCTTTAGCGAAGGCATACAATCAGCTGATTACTCTAAAATCTAGTATTCATTCCTATTAATTCATTCATTTTAATAAACTATTTAATTCCATTTCGTAAAACGGGCTTTTTTAAAAGCCATGAGAATAATCAATAACATCCACACACGCGCCTGTAAAAAGCATCCAGCATTAATAAAACGCCTGAGCGATTTTCGTCGATATGCACTCATTCAGGGACATTCTGACGTAACTATTTACAATTACTCCGTCCAAATATCTAGAATTGTATTGGAGTATAACTGCTTCCCTGAAGAACTAAGTAATGAGCAGTTAGAGGATTTTATTTATAAACTAGCATTAACCGATCGCTATAACGGAAGTAGTACTTTAAAAATGTTTGTTTTTGGATTACGATTTTATTTTCGTGCAATTAATCAAGAACAACGTGCATTAAAATTGCCTTCATTGAAGCAATCTAACCGAATTCCTGTTGTATTATCTGAGAATGAGATGACTCGTATAATTTTAGCACATCCCAATCCTAGGAATCGTATTGTTCTAGCCACTTTATATAGTTTGGGTTTGCGTTCTAAAGAATTAGTTAATTTGAAATGGAATGATGTTTCATTTGAACGTCAACAAATAATTATTTTCAAATCAAAAGGAGGAGCTTCTCGTATTTTACCCATGGGGAAAGCACTTTACAAAACATTGAAAAAGTGGAGGAAATACAGTGTTAACGAATTCGTTTTTTTTAATTCTCAAACACTCGATAAATTAACCACATCAGCTGTTAGGCACATTATATTTACCGCTGTACAATTTTCAGGAATTACACGCAAAGGAATTAGTTCGCATGTTTTTCGACATTCCTATGCAACACATTTACTCGAAATGGGGCTAGATATAGTAAGTGTAAAGAATTTATTAGGCCATTCACGTATTGATAACACATTAGTTTATTTACATGTAGCACAAGTCAATCCTCAAGCCGCATTTTCACCTTTGGATGTATTAATGGGTGAAAGGAAACGGAAACGATAATCCTAAATCAATCCCTTACACATCTAACCGAAAATCCATTCTTCTTTCCATAGGAATAGCGGTTAACATTCACATTCGGGTAATTGATATATCGAACAAAAGCTGCTGGAGCGTTCTCACTGGATGCACTCCACCAGTATCCACTATTGATTGCATTACTAAAGAATCCGCCATGATCTGCATCACGCATGCCTCCGGGTAAAGCTGTAAATTCAACGGAATTACTTGCGCCAGTATTCGGCATTGCCCATAATTCGGTCGACTTTAAAAGTCCTCCTGCTATGCCTTCCCCACCCAATGAATCAATCAAATTTCCCCAATCTGCATCGGTTGAAACATGCCAGCCAGCCGGACAAACATTTCGTGGATCCGAAACAGAAAAGCCATTATACAGCTTCCCATAAATCGAATCATTCAACGAATTATTTTGATATTTACTAAAGGCTCCCGAAGTTAATGAAGCCCATTCGTTGTCATTTTGAATTTCAGCAATGCTATCACCATTTTGGTAATGACTAGTTTTTAAGTTTTCCTTCAACCAGCATTGACCATATAAATTCAAAACCCGATAGTTATTTCCATCTATATCATTAAGTGAATCAGGACAAGGAATTGAATTGTTTATTGGATTTTGTGTACTAATAGCAACACTTTCTTTTTTACAAGAAGTAGATATAAGTAGTGTTAAGCTAGTAAGTATACAGGCATACCTCATAATTCGGTTTATTTATTCTTAATTATCCAAAAATAGGAATAATGTGGATGATACTCTTAACCTACCAATACGTAGATCGTTTAGGTGTCCATATTCGAAGATTCCAACCCAGTCCTGCCATCACGCGGATTTCATCTAAGTTTTTAGATTTGGGTAATATGCTGAAAAACTGACCTTTAATACCTTGGACTTTCGCAAAGAAATTAAAGATTGAGCCAACATAAAAATTAAAACCTAGTTGGGCCGACATGACAGGAACGACCGATAATGGTGTTGATTCTATTCTTTCAGCTCCATTAAAACGGACTCTCACAAGTGATATTCCTGGAGTTAAACCTATATAAGGATCAAAACGGTTAGGTTTCATGAAGTGATAATTTGCACCTGCAAACAATCCATGATTATCAGTTATCCCTAATTGATTTTTCGGTATCGTTTTAAATGAATAACAAATGCTTCCTGTGTAGGCAAAACAGTTATCTGCGAACACTTCCAATTCTCCATTTAAATATGCTGCTATTGGTTTTTGAGTACGTAAAAAACCAGCACATAAATTTCCTTGTGAACGGATATTCCCAGCTCGAACTTCCCAAATTTTCTGACTAAACGATTGTCCTTGAATTCCCCAAACCAAGAAAATTATACCTGCGAAATGACTGAATTTATTATTATTAGATTTTAGCCTCGGTTCCATAGTTTGCATAATTTATAGTTAGCACTCAAACTAAACATGAGATGACCTTCCCAACTGGAATTGTCATGCTTCACTACTGATAGATCACCTGTTGTTCTATTCTCTTCCAATTCTACTTCTTTACCTAGGTGAAAACCATATTGCGTGGAAAGAGAAAGGTTAAATCGAGGTGTAATATTATACTGGCAACCTATACCAGTTTGAACCTCAGATGTAAATCGATTGTTTCGAGAATTCCCTGTACCATTTACTGCAATATCTGTTTCATCAAAACAATGTCCTGCAATGATGTAAGGAGTGAATTTCCGTTCAAATCCTTTCGGATCGAGAACATAATAGAGTACACTCCAGCCAATATGATAATCGGTACGATGAGCCTTATCTTTTAGGTTGCTCATGAATACATCGGCGAACCATTCGGTATTAATCCGATTACTCAACTGTATTCTAAAATGCCCACCTATACCAGTTCCTACCGAACCTTTAACACCATCATTAAATAAACTGACAGTATTGCGCATTCCAGTAGAGAAATTTCCACCTTGCTTTTCATGAAAATCGGTATTGTAGTTACCGAAGAGCTTGCTTTTGGACTGAGCATTGACTATAAATGTCAAGCTTAATAGACACAGAATGGTGGCATAAGCACGATACTTCCACATAGCATAATGTATTGGTGAAGTATGGTTTTTCCATTTTGTGTTTTTTTATGTAACGGGTGATTATTTTTTGTAGTGTGTGTTAAGTAGATAATTATGTAAAATCAGAACATTCCAAAATCTTATGGTAATGTTTTGATTATTTCTCCTTATTTAATTCCGGTTTTATCTGCGGGCAGGTATTTAGAATGTTGTTTTATTTGATGTAAAAAATTGTTAATGTGAAGGTTGTATATCAGAAAATAATTATATTAGGCTTGAAGTTCTGCTTTACTAACGCCAAAATCATCACGCTATGTCTTACGCATCGACAGTAAATCCAACAACAATTCAGCAATGGGTGATCAATAATTTTGATCTTCAACGAGTACAACAAGAGCTTCATGTTCTTGGTTTAGATTCCGAATCTATGGAAGCTCATATTGTTGAATTTAAAAGAGCATTACATAAGAAGCGTTTAATAACTGGATTTATATTATTGGGAGTTGGTGCTTTCTTAGGATTTATAAGTTGTGTACTATCCATTACTAATCCTTTCCCAGGTTTATATTATTGGATTTTATACGGATTTACATCAATTGCAATTACAATTGCTTGTTTGGGTATGTATTATGTCTTAGAATGAGACATTTCTAAAACAATATTTATTTTACCAAATAATTTTATAGTCATCTTCGCTACTCTATCGAATGAGTAAAGGAAGATGACTTTTTTTTGCTATTGATTCAGCAGCTATTTTTCCTTCTTGGGTATATGTCCAAGCAAATAAGTACAGGATAGTGTAGTCTTGTTTAATTTTTTCAATTGCCTTAATACTCAACTGAGAGGTGATACCTTTTCTTCGAAATTCTTCTAATACTAATGCAGAACATAGATAAATGCAATCGTATTTATTAGCTGCTAAAAGTGTTTGCTCAAACAATTGTTTCTCACTTATTTCATTTTCTAGGAATAAGTGCATTAATTCACTCGTAGTTGGAAATAATAGCACCCAACATACTGGACCATCTTCTTCATTCCATTCTGAAACACAGCAAGGATGCAATTTTTCGAGTTGTTCCAATACATCTTGATTCACATCTAATTGATCTGGATCAGTCCTTACCGAAAATACGTTATCTGCAAGTTGAACAAGCCTTTCAAAATAGTTTGTTGGCATACAAGAAATTAGACGGGGCTATTTATTGAGATAGAATTCAATCGTTAAAAGTACTACCTATTGCCCAATCTTTTGGTCGAATAATAGTTTGAGAGTAAATTATATCTATCATAAATGCTACTCCATCAAGAGCAGTTAATCCAAGTAAAATGTAAGGCTTGTAGTTAGTTTCACTTGGTATATATGTCATAAAACGGAATGTAATTACTGAAACTCCAAGAATAACATCACATGCAGAAAGCAATTGGGATAGAGGTGTACCTTTTAAGTCTCTATTTCGAATCTCAATTTTATTTATACTTTCTAGTTGTCCTACACGAATTGTTTGATAATCAATTTTTCGTTTTTTAAGTACTTTTTCATGATGCGTAAGGCTTTTGTCATTATTAATCAACAGCTTAGCCTTTCTTCTATCGTTTCTATCTTCCTTATCATCTGCAAATACCCTTAATTCAATTAAATTATTTTCTAGACCTATTACATATGCTCGGTCTACTTCTCCATTTTTCCAATATATATTTACACTTATTTCATCTAATGGAAGTACAATTGATCGTTCGGGATTTGATTTTTTAGTAAGGTAAAGTGTATCCTTACTTTGACATTCTATAGGTTGAGCTGGTAATTGTCCAATAGTTAAAAATATAAAAGCAATTACTTTATAAGTGAATATTTTGAATTGTTTCATATTTATTGAAATGATTATTTAGGTAGGTTATTTAAAATCTATTCAACTCGTATTCCTACGAATTAGATTTCCAGTTTTCATCTTTCTTACGCATTCCCCAGGCGAATTGCATGAAATTAAAGCGAATCAAGGTATCTTGGTCACTATAGTAGTCATCTAATATAAGGCAAATTGCAAGTATTAGTTCTATATAACAATCATCATTTGCTTCAATAATATATTCATCACCTTCTATAATTGTAACTAATTTTTGGTTAATAGAAGCAACTTGAATTCCATTTTTGAAAATTGAATATGATCTTTTCTTATGCCCGTAAATGCTATATATATCACTTCCAACTACACATCCAAAATGAATATTAAAAATCGATACACTTTCAAATATATAGGAATTGAAATCACCAATTTGAATACGATACTTAATTTTAAATAAACTCCAAATTCGTTCTATGTTAGTAGTTAATCTATTAGTATCTATAGGATTTAGCGTTATTTCACTTAATGCACTAAATAATTTTGAAACAGCAGTGAAATGAACTTGTCCATTTAGCTCAATCGTGTAAGTATCCGAGAGGGATAGCTTTTTTTGTCGAACCGTTAAATACATATTTGAATTTCTCAATTTTGGAATTTAAATATAAGCAAATATTGATTGGATTATGTAATTAATGTTATTTTTAATCATATAAATATAGGTATCAAAAAATATATGATTTGTAAATCTCATTCTTATATTTCCTTTGTTTCCATATAACTCTTTGAGGTCAGAAGAATATAAGTTTAAGTGTAGATTTAAGTATGTATTTCTATTCCAACAGCTTTTGGAAATTAGTTCTAAACAATTGATAATTAATATATAATCAAACTTGGATTCTTGATTTATAGCATTTAGTTTCTGAAGCGATTGAAAACTCAATTTTCTACTCAAATAAAAATTCTCCATTGCCTGTGGGAAATTTAGTTCTAATGGTGTCACTATTGATAAGTGATTGAATACTGGTCGTTGGTATATGCTATCTTCTTTGTTGAATTGGAATTTACTTTCCTTATTCAAGGTAAATTGAATATTCTTAATATTTTTTATTTTTAGAATTCCTAATAATATACTTCTGGCTGAATCAGATGTAACCTTATTGTACTTAATGATTCGATCAGATTGTTTATTCCAACTGATATAATTTGATTCTGGAAGAATAAGAAGAACTTTATAATTAGTCTGATTGAATATTTTGAAAGGAACGAATATTAGTATAGAAATTAATAGGATCTTTTTAAAAGTTTGAAGGATGTTCATCTTGTTCATTTTATTGTTTGTGTATTTTAATTTCCTTTCATATTTAACGAATTCTGTATTTCTAATGAGATTAAGATAGCGCAATTTAGTTACACTTTCATATATTATTTTCACTAATTCCATTCAGTTGATACACTTTCCCGTTCAGGATTCATTTTTCCTCGTTCAGTCAGTTTTACTTTTTTGAAGCCTAGGAAAGGGCAAGTTTTGTGGGACAAACCGCCCCCTATGACTAGAATTTTACCTTTTCTCTTCTTTGCTGTTTTATATGTTAAGCCTCTCTTGGCACAGGAATCAGCTTTTCGAATGTTTATTGAATTACCAGGTTTATCCTCCACTCGAGGTGGAGATGAATTAGTAAGCGTGCTCAAACCTATCAATCAAGTTAATTGCATTTTGTTTTGTGAAACATTGCATTTAGCTGTTGTAGAGACAAGCCATGCAGATCAGGATTTACAACTTTTAATTGTACATCAATTAAAGCGAATGAACCATTCATTTATCTTAAAAAATGAAGTTCCTATGGTAGCTTTTGGTAGCAAATATTTGTTCCACACGATTTTTCAACGTAACGCTAAATAATTCAGTCGATGAAAAATCTCCTACTTATAATTCTGATTTTAACATTCAATAATTTTCAAACGGTTAAAGCTCAAACCAATTTAATAAGCGCTGCTGATGGTGGTTTTGAATCGGGAACTTCATTTTCAATCAATGGATGGTCTGTGATTAATTCATCTCCTGTTCAAACAAATCAATGGTTTTGTGCTGGCACTGGACCATCTGGTTTCATTGGAACACGTTGTGCTTTTGTTGGAACAGCAGCTACAAATAATAATTACAATAATGTAGCTTCGGTTTCACATCTTTTTAGAACAATAACTTTTCCGCCAGGTGAAACAGAAATTACTTTGACATTTCGTTGGAAGTGCAGAGGTCGTTCTAACGAAGATTATATGGCTTTGTATTTTACTCCATCCACTTTTACTCCTTCTGCAGGTGTAATAATTAATTCTGGACAAATTGGAACTGAATATCGAAATCAAACTACTTGGGGAGTTGAAACAGTTACACTACCATGTTCCTTTGCCGGCACAACTCAAAGATTAGTTTTTTCTTGGGTAAACGATGGTGCTCAAAATAATAACCCAGCCATTGCATTAGACAATATTTCAATTACTACGTCTTCATTAGGAACTTGTGAATCTTTGCTTGGACTAGGTGTTTATCCAGTTTCATCACTACCATATAATTCCGGACCTGGCACAACATGTAATATGAATGATGATGTAAAAACTAACAATTCTAGTGTGTGTGGAAATCCTCTTTATTATGGTGATAAAGATGTAGTTTGGGTTTTTACACCTCAAACTTCGGGACAAGTTGCTATCGATTTAAATGCTCCTGTTGCTGTTTCTACTGGATTAATGTTGTATGATGGTTGTCCTATTACAACTTGCGATTTGGCATCAAGTAATTGTGTTGCACAAGCACAAGATATTAGTGGAAATAAATCACTTTGTGTTCCAGTTATTGCAAACCACACTTATTATTTAGTATTGGACGGAAATGCTGTTTGTAATAATTATGATAATCTATACATCAGTTCTCCGAACAATAACGTAGTTGGAAATACATGCTCAAATCCATATATAATTAATTCATTTCCATTTAATCTCCCCAATGAATCTACTGCTTGCATGGGTGATGATTATAACAATACAACAGTTGGAAGTTGTGGTTCGTTATTCGAATCTGGTGAAGATAAAGTGTATATGTATGAAGCATTGGGACCAGAATGTTTAAGTATTGTTTTGAGCAACATGTCGACTAGTTTAATGGGTTATACAATATTCGAAGGATGTCCGGGTGCTGGTGGAGTTTGTATTGGCGGGTATGGTGGTGGGATTCCTTTGGTTACCAATTTTACACTTCCTTCTGCTGGTATTTATTACATTATTGTTGATTCCTGGGCTCCTCCAATGTCGGTGAGTTATGACATTTCTATTACTTCTTATGGTAATACACTTGTTAGCAATGATGAACCTTGTATGGCACAAGAAGTCAGCATTGGACAAATAACGTTTGGTGATAATAATTGCAGCACTGATAGCAATGAACCTTCCATTCCAAGCTGTTGGGTAGATGGTGAGGTAGGAAATACTGTTTGGTTCAAATGTGTAATTCCCCCATCAGGAAATTTATTTGTTTCAACTCAACTCATCACATTGCAGAATACTCAAATCGCTGCTTTTCTCGGTTCTTGCGGTTCTTTGGTGGAAATTGATTGTAACGATGATGCTGGATTTTTAAACCCATCATCTTCACTAAATTTATCAGGATTACCTCCGGGCGACACATTATTTATTAGTGTTGATGGATATAGTTTTTTGGTTGGAACATTTAATATCCTATTTATTGAAGGAAGCATTGGTAGTGCATATAATCAGCAAGATTGCTTAGGAGCAATTAATGTTTGTTCTTCAGTCATGTCGTCGAATGATAGTTATTTTGGACCTGGTTTAATTGATGAAATTCCTGCTCCAGGAAGTATAAGTAATCCCGATATAAATCCAGCAGGATATAATTCTGGATGTTTATTGTCGGGTGAGAGAAATACAGTCTGGTATTCAATCAATATAACTAGTCCGGGTGTTTTGAGCTGGAAACTAACTCATCAACCCGGTTGTTATGATTGGATTATGTATGATTTAACGAATAATTCCTGTTCTGATATATTAAATAATACACTTGCCCCTGTTAGATGTAATTGGAATGGAGCCTGTTTAACTACAGCTGGGATGATGAATGTTATACCCGCTGGAAGTAGTCCTTTTGATTTTCAAGCACCATTGGATGTTGTTGCAGGGCAAAGTTTTGTTTTAGCACTTTCAAACTGGAGTGGAACAAGTGGAAATTACTCGATAGATTTTAGTAGTTCTACCTGTGGTTTTGGCGGTTCAAATATGTTGAATTGGTCGGGAGAGAATGGTAATGAATGGGAATCGAATGTAAATTGGGGTGGTTGTACAGTTCCTGGTTGTGGTATTAGTAGTAGTATTTTTCCTTCTTCAAATCAACCTGTAATAAGCAGTAATGCAATTGTTCAAGACTTAACCATTTTACCAGGAGCAACATTAACACTTGGCCCTTATTCAGTGCTTCAAGTGTGTGGTAATTTTACAAATCTTGGAAATCTAAATGCTGATCCAACTTCAGTAATAGTACTTACTGGCGACTCTACAAGCCAATACTTGGATGGTTTACTAATTGGAAATAATCGTGTTGGAGGAGTTTATATTCCCAAATTGGCAGGTTCGGTTATTCTCAACAATGACATTGAATTACAAGGAGAACTTACGCTTGTTGATCCAAATTGTGTTTTTGATTTAAATGGACAAAAGCTAATTACTAGTTCAAGTATTTATAATTCAAATGGAAGTAGTTCATTTCTTAGTTCAGTTGCCGGAAGTACCTTAGAATTCAATGGTGAAACGGAGCAGTATTTTGCAACAAATGGTGATGTCACACTTTCGAATTTATCGTTGAATAAAATATCAGGTATAACTGAATTTTTGGATGGAAATATTATACTTGATTCACTTGGAGCACTTTATTTAACAAACGGAACTTTATTTACTGGGAATTATGAATTAATTATTCGAAATAAAAATCCACAGTCGATAATTGGAGGGAGTGATTCGAGTTATATAATTGGAAATTTAAGGCGTTCGCTCAGCGGTAATCCGGATACCTATGAATTTCCTTTAGGAGGCTTTAATCAAGGATTTCAACGAGCTCAAATAGAATTCACAACCCCTACATCAATACCGGAATTGTTTTCAAATTTCAATTCCTATATCAGCATCCCCAATGGACCATCAGGAATTGATTGCAATTCATACGAATACAATGTAAACCAAGTGTTAGATCAAGGATATTGGAATATTCATGCTTCAGCTAATTCCGATAGTGGATTATATAATGTGACATTGTATAATCAGAATTTTTCTCCCGTTAGTTCTTATACTACGGTTGTTAAATCAAGCATTGATCCACCAACTGAATTAACATGGGAACTTGTAGGAGATTGCGATCCATTTAGTAATCAACAAGTAACAAGACGGACAGGTTTGCGTGGATTTAGTTCATTTGGAGTTGGAGTTGCAGGTGAATCAACATTACCAATCAGTTTGATCGAGTTTGCTGGTGTGCCCGTTGGTAGTCAAAATCATTTATTCTGGAATACGGCAAGTGAAGTAAACAGTGATTTATTTGAATTGGAATATTCAGATGATGGTTTGAATTTCAATTTGTTATCAACTCATCAAGCTGCTGGAAATGCTACTACAACTAAAAACTACACTAGTTTTGATACGAGGCCAGAATCTGTTCGTTATTACCGATTGAAATCTATTGATTTTAATGGAGCCTATAAATACAGCGATATCATTGTAATTATGCGAAAGGAATTGAAGAATGTATTTTCTATTTCTCCCAATCCAGCTCACCATAAATGTATTTTTACTTTTGGTTTTGATACAAATACAGATATGCGTTTGGATGTGTTTAATACATCTGGTGAATTAGTTACAGAAGTATATAAAGGAGTGAGTGGGAAAGAGATTCATCAAATTACAAGTGATTTTTCGTCCTTGAAAAATGGTGTTTATTATTGTCGTTTAATTTCTTCTAGTGGTTCACAAACCATCAAATTAGTTTTATTGTAATAGAAAATATCTATTGGGGGTAATAGATTGGAATTTCTTCCGTGAAGGACTATTGTTTTTTGCGGAAGATTTTCTTGCTAAATCATTCGGTAATGCATGAATGTTGTTACATTTGGTTGAATTCACTAAGTCAATACATGCATTATTTTCTTCTGATTCTATTTCTTTTAGTTGGTCAGCACAGTTGGGGACAACAAGTTTATAAAACAGATCATGGTTCAGTAAATTTCAAATCTGATGCTGCTATGGAATTAATTAAAGCTTCATCTCAAAAGCTCTTTGGTGCCATTGATTCCGAAAAAAAGACTTTTTCATTTGTAGTTAAGATTGTAACATTTGAAGGCTTTAATGTGGGATTACAGAAAGAGCATTTCAATGAGAATTATATGGAGAGTGATAAGTTTAAAACGGCCTCATTTACCGGAAAAATCATTGAAGATGTCGATTTTTCGAAACCAGGAAAATACCCTGTTCGTGCTAAAGGGGTTTTTAATGTACATGGTGTTGAACAAGAGCGAATTATCAAATGTACTTTAGAGGTTTTACCGAATGCCGTTTTAGTCCAAACAGAATTTACCGTATTGCTTGATGATCATCAAATTAGAGTGCCTCGTGTTGTTTATGAAAAAGTAGCATCTGAAATTATTGTAGTTGTTTCGGCTGAACTTAGTAAAGTAATTAAGTAGGCATGTGGATTCGGCTTTTAGTTGTTTTATTATTTTTTTGGGAAGGAACTTTTCTTTCTGCACAGTCGCCTGTTTTTAGGCAATTCCTGATTAATTCTGAGAATTCTAAATTAAAATACACTGTAGTATTTTTTGATCATCAACAATTGCTTTGGGTAGGAACATCAGACGGTTTATATCAATTTGATGGAATTGAATTTAATTTATATACTCTTTCAGGAGATGAAGGTGTTAATTCTGTTACAGCAGTAGCTGAAGATGTCAACCATGTGATTTGGGTGGGATATTCTTCTGGTAAAATTGCCTATCTGGAAAATGATCGACTTCAATTATTTTCACCTGAAGAAGGACTTCCTCAAAAACCAATTACATCCATAACATGTGCTTCTAATGGCTCAATATGGTTTACCACATCTGGTGAAGGAGTTTATTTTTATAACAGGCAACGATTGTATAATATTAATTCTGACGATGGATTGAATGATGATTATACATATACGTCTGTTGAAGATACAAAGGGAAATATTTGGATTGGGACAGATCAAGGAATTGCCTTGTGTCGGGATAATCCTAAAATTAAGCTAGTTAGAAAGCTCACTCGTGCCCAACATCTACCCGATGAAATTATACGTGTTCTGAAAAAAGATTCGAATGGTAATATATGGATTGGAACTCAGGATAAAGGGATTTGTCAGTATCGTTCTCGAGAGAATAAATTAGTTATTCCGACTGATTTTACACATTGGAATTCGGGGCAGATTAATAGTATATCAATTCTTGGAAGTGATTTGTGGATTGCAACCGAGAAAGCAGGTTGTATTAATTATAACCCATCATTATTTGATGGAATTCGTTCATTTAACTCTTCTGAAAATATTAACTTTTCTAAATGTAATGATTTAGTATTCGATCAAGAAGGGAATTGTTGGATTGCTACACAAGCTGGTTTAATTAGGTCGAGCGCAAATAGTATAAGAAGTATTGATGAAATTAATGCAAGTCAATTAAGTAAAATTCAAAGTATACTTTGTTCTCAAAGTGGTGATGTTTTTTTTGCAAACAATCAATTTCTTTCGCGTATTTCAGTCAGAGGAAATAACCTTGATACGAGAAAGATTTTAATTACTAATTCCACTGCCAAAACCGATATGTCGTGTTTATTTGAAGATAAACATGGATTCATTTGGATTGGAACAATGGGTAATGGTTTATTTTGTTTTGATCCGGTTTCAGGTCAAAAAGTTAAACTTCCAGGGTTTTCGGATTTGAACTCATCCAGTATTTTGTCACTTGCTATTCAGGGTAATAAAATCTGGATAACAACAATTGGTGGTGTTTTACTCGGAGATATTTTTTATCCAACTTCTAATATTTCAGGAATTCATATTAAAGATCTTCATCTAGTAACCGAAATTGGGAACAATATTGTTTACAAAGTAATTATTGATTCTAAAAATCGTTGTTGGTTCGCTTCTGATGGAAATGGGATAACATGTTATGATGGAAATAAATACATCACATTCAATTCTAAGAACAAATTAAAAAGCGATATCATTTTCGGTATTACGGAAGACACGAATAAAAATATATGGTTTTGTACTGCCGATGCTGGTGTTTATTCTTTCGACGGTAGCAACTTTATTAATTATGGTCTAAAAGAAGGATTACATGAATTGAGCTCTTCGGCAATCATTGCAGATAAATCAGGAGTTGTATATTGTATTCATCAGCAAGGTGTTGATGCGATTGATATTCGATCCAAGCAGGTTACTTATTTTGGTAATGAATATTTGTTTAATGACATAAATCCGGATTTAAATTCTGTCTCAATAGATCAATCAGGAACAGTTTGGATAGGTACCTCTAAGGGATTGATTCTTTTAAATTCCAAATATAGAACTATGAATAAACAGCCTGTTTCACTTATCAAACGGGTTAGTTTATTAGGAAATGATAGTGCTAACACAAATTTGAAAGTGTTTAATTATGATCAAAATAGTTTATCGTTTCATTTTGCGGGCATTTGGTATTCTGACCCAGGGAGAGTGAGTTATAGATATTTGCTTAAAGGATACAGCAAAGACTGGATTGAAACTAAGGATAATCAAGTTGTCTTTCCTGAACTTACTCCTGGTGAATATGAATTCATACTGCAAACTGGATTGGGTAAATCGTTTAACCATACTACTCAAACAAGCTATTCATTTAGAATAAAATCTCCTTTTTGGGATGAAATATGGTTTAGAATACCTGTATTGTTGTTAATACTTGCTGCCATATATGGTTATTTTAAATGGCGAGATGGAGAAATACGTCGGTATCAAACTCTCGAAAATGAAAAAGTGAGATTTCAGTTGAATACATTGAAGAATCAAGTTAATCCACACTTTTTATTTAATAGCTTCAATACCCTTATTTCCATAATTGAAACTGATTCTGCCACTGCTGTTAAGTATGTAGAGAATTTATCGGAATTCTTCCGAAACGTAGTTACATCACAGAATAAAGATTTAATTACTCTCAAAGAAGAATTAGAACATTCAGCGTCCTATTATTTTCTTCAAAAAAAGAGATTCGGGAATAATTTACTCATAGACTTTGAAATTGAACCTGAGAAGGAACAGCTTTTTCTTCCTCCTCTTGTATTGCAATTGCTCATTGAAAATGCTATCAAACATAATGTTTGCTCAAAAGATTCACCTTTACACATTCGTATCGAATCGCAAGGAAGTCATTTGATTGTGTGCAATAATCTTAACGAAAAGCGCACTGTAGAAGCTTCTACAAAAACAGGTTTGAAGAATATCATTGATCGTTATAAATTGCTTAGTTCTGAGAATATTGATATTCTTAAATCTAATACTGAGTTTCGAGTGACACTTCCATTATTAACATCCGACAAAGCATGAAAGTTCTAATTTTAGAAGATGAAGAACCTGCATCACAGCGAATAGCAAAAATGCTATTGGAATTGGTGCCTGATGCCCAAGTTTTAGATATACTTGATAGTGTTAAATCAAGCCTAAATTGGTTTGGTACTAACGAAATGCCCGAATTAATTTTAGCTGATATTCAATTAGCTGATGGGATTAGTTTTGAATTATTTAATACCATCGAAATATCTTGCCCTGTTATTTTTACCACTGCTTTCGACGAGTATGCTATCAATGCTTTTAAACATAATGGGATAGATTATTTATTAAAACCTATTAAGAAAGAGGAATTACAGATATCACTTAATAAATTTATGAAACTCAAAGAATCTTCTCTAAAGCCCGATTATTCAGAGCTTTTACATGTATTAGGTAAGCAAAATAATAACTTCCAGAAACGAATCATTATTCGTTTTCGTGATCAATTTATTATGGTTGATGTGGATGAAGTTGCATGTTTCTTTGTGGAAAATAAAATAACCTATTTAGTTACACGGCAAAATCAACAATACCAAGTTGATTATACCATGGATGAATGTGAGAATTTGTTTAATCCTAAGTTGTTTTTTCGAATTAACCGACAAGTAATTGTGCATATTCATGCCATTTCAAAAATGGTTGCTTATTCCAAATCGCGTGTTTCACTAAGCCTTCAACCTAATGTTCCTTTTGAAACGATCGTAAGTACTGAACGTAGTGCAGCATTCAAACTATGGTTATTAGGTAAATAACTGAGAGCTTTTTGGATTTGATGGCTCATTTTCTACTTGGTTTGGCAATTAGACTACTCATATAAAGTACTTTATTGATATTTACTGATAGTTTGCTTTATCAGTAACATTTCTATAACATGCTACTCGTTTGCATTTAGTAGTTTCGCAGCATGAATTGGACAAACTATTTTCGCTTTCTGTTTCTCTTACTAGTATTTGCTTGCACTGATAATGCACATGCTCAGATACAATTAGCTTTTCAAGGTGGGGAATCGGGTGATAACTGGACTTATACTGCAACTGCCGTTTCCTCTGTTGGAACTTCTGAAGCATTACTAATTCCTAATATTGTTAGTGGTTCGCATTCACTTGTTGTAGGAGGAGTTTCAGGTGGAGGAAGTTGTATTACAAGTGGCTCAGGAAATGGTCTTAGCATCTTTCATAATTTCACTTTTGCTGATATCGACATTAGTACTTCTGCTTCAGTTAGTCGTCAACTCAAATTCAATTATGGTAATCGAATGCCTGCATGTACAGGTACCGGTTGGGATTCGGGAGAAGATATGGTTTTCACTCCCATTTTTGATGGCATTCCTCAAGCTGCTATAACTATTTTCACTGGTGCTACTAACGCAACGGTAGATATTCATCAAACTCAATATACGTTCTCAATCCCTGCTTGTGTTGGTACCTTTGGATTTATCGTAGGAGTAACCACTAATCGTGATGATGAGTTTTTATTCATCGACAATGTCGAATTAACTACTCCTCAATTCAATGGCCCAATTCCTTCTTTCTCTACTATAGATGGACCAATACAAGCATGTACAGGAACTTCATCCATATTTAGTACTGACATCTATTCAGGGGTTAATTACCATTGGTTTAATAATCCATCAACATCAACTTTTATTTCTCCAAACGATTCAACCGTGGCCGATTCAATTACGTTGGATTGGGGGACAACTTTACCGGGAACTTATACGATTTCTGTTTCACCAACTGATGCATGTGGACTATTAAACGGCGATACCATTTCAATAACAGTTGAACTAATTGATAATCCTCAACCTTTAACTATCATTGGTCCAGATACAATTTGTCAAGGTGAAATAGCCACATTTAGTTCGAATTATTTAACTGGAAATGTTTGGTCAACTCTAGATACTACTCAAAGTATCCAAGTTAGTCAATCTGGAACGTATTCTGTTAGCGCGATTGGTGCATGTGGTAGTATGCAAAGCAATGTTACTCTAACGGTGATTCCTCCTTCTGAAGCGACTATTTTGATTAATGGCAGTTTAGCTTTATGTCCAGGTCAAATGGTGCAACTTATTAGCTCAACTGATCAAAATTTTTCTTGGTCTGATCAATCGTTAAATGATACTTTAACCGTTACAGAAGCAGGGCTATATATTCTGACTGTTTCTAATGCATGTGGTACAACCGCCGATACAGTTCAAGTGGTTGCTGTTTCAGGTAATTTACAGCCAGAAATCTTATCTTCAGGTTCGGTAATTTGCTCTGGTTCAAGTTTACTACTTACTTCGAGTGAGAACAATGGAAATTCATGGTCAACGGGAAGTTTAAATGATACCATACTTGTTACCACTCCTGGAACTTATATTCTAACAGTCGATAATGGTTGCGAGATTGCCAGCGATACGCTACAAGTTACAAGTTCAACCCTAAGCTTTACTACCGAAGCATTACCGGATTCTGGAAATGCACCTTTGGACGTGAATTTTTTAGTGAATTCACCAAATGTGATTTCTAGTTATAGCTGGGATTTTGCTGGATTGGGTTCAAGCTCATCTGCAACACCAAATTTTATTTTTAATGAAGCAGGTTTGTATTCTGTTATCGTCGAAGTTACTAATGATGCAGGCTGTTCTGGATTAGATACTATTGAGGTTCTTGTTTTGCCAGAATTACCTTCAGATTTAAATGTTCCGAACTGTTTTAGTCCGAATGGAGATAGTATTAACGATTATTTTACGGTTGATGCAACAAGTATTAAAACTGTTGATATTCAAATATTAAATCGTTGGGGAATTAAAATGTATCAATCTTCTGAATTAACTCCAGGTTGGGATGGTAAGTTCAACTCAGAAAATGCTCCAGATGGAACATATTTTTATGTTTTGAAAGCCGAAGGGAATGATTCTAAATCCTATGAATTTAAAGGAACTTTAACTTTAATTCGGTAATATTTCTTTAATCAAATATGGATTTTAATTGGAGCCCTTTTTCGGAAAGAAAACTTGCTATTTTTGGTATAGATGATTTTCCAAAACCATGTAATTGAAGCAATTCCTTTTCCGAATATTGGGCTAGCAATTCAAGTGTAGTTATTCCATTATTTTCTAATGCACGTCGAGCTGGCGCACTTAATTTTAATAGAAAATCCGCATTGGGTTTTCGATTATTTTCGCAAATGAGACAAACAGGACAATCGCTTGATTTGTAAAAGCTATGCCCATTTTTACAAGTCTTTAGTATTTTAATTTTAGCTGACATTTTTCACTTTTTCAAGGCGATTTTACTAGCTAAATAACTCATTGGTAAATAGGCACCTAATAAATCAACTAAAGTATACCATAGGGGAGAAGGGAGCATAAATACATTTGCTATTCCCCCAGCAAGAAAAATAAAACCAATGGTATATGACAAACGTTGTTTGTAGGAGGCTGCAATTAATACGGTTACAATTGCGCCAACCAAAGTACCTAATGCATGTGCCAACCAAGGCATAATAAAGTGCTTAGGCTGCATTAAATGCATAGAAGCTATTAGTCCTTCTGGAGTTGTTAGAATAGCACCTTCAGGAGGAGGAATGATTTTCCCACTAATCATAATAATGGTTCCATTAACAACGGCGCCAACAAAAAGTCCTGCTAGTACAGCTAAAATGTTTCGAACTGTTGAATTCATCATTTACAAATTTGGGTTGGGGTTTAATTCCAAAGAATAATTACTTGGATTAGCTAATATAAACTAATTCGAATTCACATTCATATACATGGTTAGCTTATCTAGTTGGTGTTTTTCTTGTTTGAAGAAATTGGGAATACTTCCAGCAACAACAAAACCTGATTGGGTGTATAGCTTAACCGCAAAGCTATTTTCGGGTATTACTTCCAACCAGATAATTTCTAGAATTTCATTTGATTGAGCCCAATCTAGCGCATGTTTTAAGAGAAGAGTCCCAAGTCCCAAACCTTGAAAAGCGGGCAACATTCCTATGCCCAACATAGCCGTATGTGCCAGTTGCTTTCGAGTGGACCCTGTTAAATCGATATTTCCAACAATCTCTCCTTCGAACTCAGCTACTAATAATAATGAATTAGATTGATTTATATAATTAGAGATGAGTTGTTCTTCTTGTTCGATTGTTTGCGTGTATTCCTCAATATTTATTGGTATGTAAGGACTTTCAGCAATGTATTTTCGCTTGGTTTCAATTAATTTAGTGGCATCTTCAATTCGTACATGTCGTATAGTTATTACTAAACCATTTTTTAGATTGTAGGTGCCTGTGTATCCTTTCATACTTGTGTTGAAATATAACGCGTTAGCCTTCTAATTATCAATCAACTATGACTAGATACATGTCATAAAGATCGTATCCTTTTGCCCAATAATTCGGAATTATTTCATTTAAAACGAAATTGTGTTTTTCATAAAATCCAAATGCTTGTTGTGATGTGCGTACACGGATTTTGCTAAATCCCTTTTTCTGTATGTGACTTATTCGAAACCTGAGCAAATCACTTCCAATTCTTTTTCCTTGGAAATCGGGATGAATTAAGTCCCAGCTAATTGTCGCAAAATCTTGATTTATTGGATAATTTATTCCTCCTCCAGCAACAATTCTATCACTAGTTTCCACGATATAATAATCTTCTACATCCTTTTCTAAGTAGTGTTTTAATTCGTTCTTTTCTTCTTGAGCAAAGTATTTGGGTGTATTTAGTTGAATTACCTCCAATAGACTCGCATGATCAGAATTTTGATATGGTCGAATGGTTATGGTATTCATTTTCTGAAAATTTATGTAAAATAATGGATTATTCTAATCGATTGCTATTAACTACTCACTTCAATTTTAAAATAAAAAAAGCGCGAACCTTCATAAGATCCGCGCTTTGAAATTATAGATTAACAATTATTGCTTTACAATTTTGGAAGTAAACATATGCTGTCCAATTAATTGTATGGAGTAAATCCCTGAACTTAAATCACGTATAGAAATTGATTCAATATTCTGTGTGATATTACCAGCTAAAACTAATTTTCCTTGCATATCATAAATCTGATAAGAGTTAAATACTTCTTTCTCCGATTTTATGATTAATTGATCAATTAGTGGATTTGGAAAGAATTGAATAGCACTTTCATAAATATCTTGATTTCCAGTTACAATAACGTCGATGCAATTGGAAGTTACATCACCTTCATTACCATAAACTATCAAAGCATAGCTACCCGATTGCGTTGGAGTGAATGTTGAATTTGTTTCACCCGTTATCGGTAAATTATTATTGTTGCAATCAATCCATTGATAGGAATTACCTAATTGAGGAGTTGTAATTATCCCATTGTCAATTTCGAGTTCAAAATTATTTTCCAGTATAACTACTTCAACATAAATTATACTATCACAACCTGCTTGATTAGAAATGGTTTGCGTGTATTGACCGGCTTCTCCATACGATTGACCATTAAATGTAATTACATCGTTTGTGTAAAGTGTAATATTCGAAAACGTAGCACCTGAAATAGTTAATTCGAGCGTTAATGTGCTATCACACCCAAGACTACTTTCCAATGTTTGACTGTATGTGCCTGATTCAGTATAATTTGTGCCATTTAGATCATACGAACCACATGCATTAATTTGAATCGTTGCACTTACAGCTGAACACTGCACGAATCGAGCAATATAACCATCTGAACCTCCTGCAGAAGTTAAATTCATCACATCACTTGAAGGATCAAAATCGCATGTTCCAGAGAAATTTCCTATTACACTGAGTGTTCCATTAGCAGGATTAATTTGCAAACCATTTACATAGTCACTGCTTGTACCTCCGAAGCTATAGGCTGATATAAAATCACCTGCTGAATTTAGTTTTGTGATAAATGCATCCTCATAATTTGTGCTGGAAGAAGTCATAGGGAATTCGTCAACTGGATCAGGATTAAAATCGGAAGTCCCTTTAAAATGACCACCTACATAAATGTTACCATCTGAATCTAGTTTCACTCCTGTAGCCGAACCAACCGAACTTGGAGCAAGTTCTTTCACGAATTGAAATAAACCTGAATTTGACAATTTTAACAAAAATGGATGGTAGCTTCCAGAAGTATTTGTAACCGTTTGTGTTGCTACTAAATCTGGATCGAAATCAGTTGAGCCATTAAATCCACCAGCTAGAAATAGGCTACCATCTGTGGCAAATTCAAGAGCATATGTAAAACAATAATTAGTTGAAGTGAGTTGTTTTACCCAAGTGAAATTTCCTTGAGGAGTATATTTTGCAATGTAAGTATCATAGTACTGACCAACTAAAGAATAGTTGGCTGCACTTGGATCAAAATCAGTTGAACCATAAAAATATCCAACCCAATAAATATTATTATTTGCATCAATATTAAGCTCCGAACAAGTGGTGTAATAGCCTGGAATCGACTTAGCCCAAACGTAATCTCCATTTGAAGTTAACTTACTCATATAACAACTATAAGAAGAAACTAAACCTGTTGTTGCAACTCCCGAGTTAGGGTCAAAATCAACTAAATCATAAAACTGTCCAGTTGTAATAATATTTCCAGAACCATCAATAGAAATGTTTCTTCCAGACTCATATCCTGAACTTGCTCCTCCAAATTTTTTCACCCACTGAAATTGACCACTTGCAGAATATTTTACAATAAATGCATTGTATCCAAAAAATGCAGTCAGATTGGCTGCAGTGCCCTGAGGATTAAAATTAACAGTACCAGTAAATTCTCCTGTACAATAAACATTTCCAGCAACATCCGTAGCTACATCATAGGCTAAATCGTTTCCACTTCCACCAAAAGCAACCGACCAAACATAATCACCATTGGAATTTAATTTAGATATATATGCATCTTTGAGTCCATTGGTACTAGCTGGATTACTTTCTGGACCTGGATCAAAATCGGTAACACCTTCAATAAAGCCCGAAGTAATTATTGCTCCAGAAGGATCTTTAGCCATTCCAAGTGGAGTCATATTGGATGGGCCTCCAAATTGTTTTACCCAACTTAAACTTAAATTTTGTGAGCTTGCTTCGAGGACAGAGAGTAATGCCAGAGCAAACGGTAGAAGTGTTTTCATGTGTTTGATTTTTTTGTCAAAGGTGTCCTGTTCACCCCCTATAAATCAATCGTGTTAAAAGTGGAATTTGATCTCCCTTAAAAAGGGGATTTTTAGATTATCCCCTTGACAGGCAGGGTGAATTGAATACTTTTACCCCATGCGTTTTCGATTTTCCTTTTTCATTATTGGGCTTCTCTCATCACTTGGGGTGAATGGTCAATCAGAGGAGGAATTATTGCGTCAATTACAAGCTACCAAGAATGATAGTTTGCGCTTTTTTATACAAAGGGATTTAGGTTACCTGTTTGAATTTACTGATTCAGCTAAAGCAATGGGGTATTATTCGATGAATTTACCTTTAGCCCAGGAACTAAACAGCAAGAGATTACTTAGCATGGTTTGGCTTGATTTCGGTCGAGTTCAATCCAATTTCAAACACACGGATTCAGCCCGTAAATATTATTTGAAATCGCTTCAAGTGGCTGAGGCATCGCCTGATTACAAACGAGTTGGAGTTGCACTTACAAATATCGGAAATACATATTTAGCTGAGTATCGATTCGATTTAGCAGCTTCATATTTATTCAAAGCCATTTCTGCACAAGAAAAGGCTCTGGATTCACTGAATCTAGCACTTAGTTATTCCACTTTAGGTGTTTTGTTTGAAGATGCTGGTAAATTTGATAATGCTCTTTTTTATTTAAAAAAATGTAAAGAGATAAGTTTATTAAATCACAATTATCAAACGTATTTAAGTGCGAGTATTACTGAAGCTGTAATTTACTTGAAAAAAGGCGATATGCAATCCATGCATTTCACTATTAACAAGGCTTTGGTTATATTGTCAAAATATAATCATTTATATTATAAGGCTAGCTTTTATCAAAATATAAGTGGATTATTCTTTGATTCAAATGATTTCTTGAAGGCAAATCAATATGCTGATTCAAGTTTATATTATCATACATTAAATGATCCTGAATCGATTGATGCGGCAACGTATATGTCGAAAGGTCTTGCATTGATAAAGTTGAATCAGATTGATTTGGGTAAGACATATTTGGTCAAAGCCTTGAATTTGGCCATAGAAGTGGAAGACTGGCAAGTGGCTCGGGAAATTTATTTGGAATTAGCCGAAATAGCAGCAGCTCGGGGAGATTGGAAATCAGCATATGAGAATCATACTAAATATGTGGAATGTAAAGACAGTACCTATACCGAAGAATTAGCTAAGAATGCTTCAGAATTGTCTATTAAATTTCAATCTGAAAAGCAGCAACTAAAGATTGATAAACTGGCAGAAGAGAATATGATTAATACATTACTTGCTAAGCAAGAAAGGCGAAAAGGATGGTTTATGCTTGCTGGGGGAAGTTTACTTGCTTTGATTTTTATTCTCTTATTTATTATTCAGCGTCGAAAAAATCAATTCATTCAAAAAGAAACCGAATTACAGTTAGAACAAATAAAACGCCTTGAAAGCGAGAAAAAGGTAGTTGTACTTGATTCTATGCTTAAAGGAGAAGAAAATGAACGTAGCAGAGTAGCTAAAGACTTACATGACGGTGTCGGAAGTTTACTCAGTGGTGTTAAATTATCCCTTTCGTCTATGCAAGGAAACATGATTATCCAAGAAGAACATGCCCGGGTTTTCGAAAAATCGCTGCTACAATTAGATGATGCAATTTCGGAAATGCGCAGGGTTGCTTACAATATGATGCCAGCTGTATTGCATCATTCTGGACTCATTGATGCAACGAGGAGTTTAGCTCATTCTCTTTCTGAAGCATCAGGTATTTCAATTCATTTCGAACACCATTTTTTAGACGAACGATTGCCCAATGAATATGAGATTATTCTTTACCGACTTATTCAGGAATTGCTCAATAACGCTCTTAAACATTCCCAAGCATCGAATATTATCGTTCAGTTAAATGCTCATGAAAATCATTTATCGCTTGTTGTAGAAGATAATGGTAAAGGCTTCGACCTCTCACTTTGGGAAAAATCAACTGGTATGGGTTTCCATAATTTGAAAAATAGAGTCGAATATTTAAATGGAATTATTCATGTAAATAGTAGTTCCGAAGAAGGGACATCGTTTTTAATAGAATTTGAACTGAATCATGCTAAGGAAGCTTAATATATTGGTTGTAGATGACCATCCGGTTGTGCTCGAAGGAATGTTGAATATTCTTAAACAATTAGATTTTATTGCGGAAATTCATAAAGCTGGTGAAGCTATTTCTGCCATGAGTATCGTTCGGAAATTCGCTATCGACGTAGTTATAACCGACATCAATCTACCTGAAATTAATGGAATTGAATTAGGAAGGAAAATACATGCAGAATTTCCTAATATTAATATTATTGGCATGAGTACGTTTCATGATCCATTGTATGTGGGCGAATTAATTCAAGCTGGCGGAAAAGGATTTATCACAAAAAACTCAACTGTTTCAGAAATCGAATCCACTATACGTGGAGTAATGGAAGGACAAGTTATTATTAGTCATTTATTAAATAACCAAAAACAAGTGTCTTTCCCTGATTCTCAAGGTCCAATCATTACGAGAAGAGAGAAAGAAGTCCTTGCTTTAATTGCCGAAGGATGTACTAATAAAGAAATTGCTGAAAAGCTATTTGTTAGTTTGAGCACAGTAGATAGTCACCGAAAGAATTTACTTGCCAAATTTGAAGTAATGAATACGGCATCACTTATCAGTAAAGCTATGAAGAGTGGTGTTCTCTAGAAATATAAAAGCAGGCTTGAACATTTTTTTCTTATTCAATAATTGTACTCTTAACTTCCTATTTAATTAGAGAGGAAGTAAATTTATATTGTTATATGTTAAACAAGTAATATTGTATTTATTTCAGACTTAATTTTAGTTTACTAAAGTTTTCTAAATCTTCCAAAGCTTGTTCAAATGCCAGGTTTTGCTCTATCGATAATTTTTCAAAGAAATGGTATTCTACATTCATTGTTTTAGAGGTGACGGTCCTTTTCCAAGTGCCAATTACTTGTCCATTCCATATTATAATGCAATTGTGTAATGATTTAGGTTTAGGTTTTAGGTTATTCCGATTGACAAAAATGGCCGAGCGATCTTTATATCCCATCACGTATTCATCGTACATAGGAAGTAGCAACATACGTGTAGGTTTGTCCGAAATCTCTGTTTGTTGTTGGGTGAAATAGTATAAAGCACCTTCTAATTGATATGAAATGAGTTCTTTACCCAAGCTATTAATTCCTTTGCGACATTCTGTTAAAGTCAATCCCGACCACACCGAGTAATCGTTAACTGTCGCTGGTCCTCGACTTTGGTAAAAGCGTTTGGTTAGTTCTATCAAAGCTTCATCTATGGTTAATTGTGGCACTTGTGTAATTCTTTCTGAAATTAAAGCATATGTATGTTGATTGCCTTTTTTAGCTCCGCTACATATTGTTCCATTTAATTCAGAATGCATCATGATATAGCTTAATCTATGACCACTTGCCTCAATGGAATGTTGTTTAAATACTTCATTTAATTCATCTCGAGTTAGTTGTTTTACACCTTGTAGAGATTGTATTATGAGTTCATTGCAACGACGAAAAATCGATTCATTCAATTCGGTTTGACGATACATGAATTTATTTACGGCATGTACACGAGGAGCCGTTAATGCTAACATCCATTGAATATCTTCGGCTGTTACAAAGTGCCAAGTTGGACGGAGAAGGTGGGTTCTTAAAATTCTTCCTTCATTGAATTCCCGTTCAATATCACTCGCCAAGCAAAAAGCTAATCGTAAGCCTAATCCCCAAATCGTTTGAGCATATTCCTGCGCTTGAACGGCTCCAAGCCACGATACTAAGTCATGTGCTGTTGTATAGCTTGGATTAAGAAGCTGTTGAGCAGCTAAACGTAAGTGAGCAATGTTGGTTAGGGTAAATGACATAAAAAGAAATTCACTCAATTAAATTAAGTCAAACTTATTGGTTCAAATTAATTTTTGATAAATGTATAAAAGTCCAATTTCCTATTTTGGATTACTTTCAGATGATATAGTCCATTATTCAGCGTTGAAATATCAATTCGTTTTATATTAGTGGATGAAATTACTTTTTGTCCAAAAGAGGAATAAATTTCAATCATGAATGGTTCAGATGATAGGGATAAATTGATATTTATAAAGTCATTCGCTGGATTTGGAAAGAATTTTATTTGCGACTTTTCAATTTGGTTTAATCCTAAACTACTAGTTTTTCTCCGAGAATAAATATGGAAAATACCAGAAGCGTCTTTTTGATGATAATAGATGATTTGATTATCGGATGTAAGGCATGCAGCTTCAGGTACAAAGCCAATATTTGAATGTATAACTGTAGGTGTACCAAATGATTCTGAAAGAGAAGATCTGACAGAAACACATATTTCGGTATTTATTGAATTTAATTGTAAACGTGTGTAATATAATTCCAAGCCATCATTACTTACTTGGGGCGCATAATTAATGTAGTTTGTGTCATTAATATTCTGGAAAATAAAATCTGAATTAGGAGCTTTATTGAAGGTGCTATCATTCACGTATAAGGCTACTCCCATGTGAGTTTCACAAGGAGTTCCATTTGAGCAATTATTGAAAAATGCATTGCAATAGTAAAGTTCGTTTCCTTGATGAGTTATTGCTGCATCCATAATTAGCCAACCAGGAATATAGCTATTGAAGTTGCCGTAAACACGAGTAATATCTGACACATTTCCACTTGTATAATTTCCTTTGTGCAGATTTTCAATTTGAATTGGATAATTGCGAAGCGACACCCAATAAAAATTATTCAGCATATCCAATGAAGCAACCCCATCTAAGTGGTTGGGGGATGAGTCGTAACAACCTCCTACTAAACCCATATAAGTAAAAGTGCTATCATTTATTCGCAAAGCATAATACAGATTTGTATTTCCTCCCGAATTCAGTGAATTAAAAAACAAAGTAGATCCATCATTCGAAATAAAAGGTTCCATGGCATCAAAAGTTAAGCCTGCTATTTCTACTTTCTTTTCATCATCGAATAAAGGTGTTGCTTGAGCTAACAGCTGATTCAGAGGCAAAATCAAATAAAATAGAAAAATGGATTTTAAACTCATCAAATCGAAATTATGGGAAGATTATTTAATTTAATTACTTGCTGAATTATTCAATAAATATAAAGCTATTCATTCACCAAATGAATACAAAAACTTTATGATTCTATGTTTAATTTTCTAGTGAATTTTATCATCTACTCAACACTATTCTTGAAATATGTACCTTTTAATGAATTCCATATTTATCTTCTTACTAAATGCTTTTTCACCCTAGTTTCCTCTTGCCAAACAATTAAATATCTCATTTATACCCAGTTCCAACAACACTCATCTAAACATCCTTCTGCTTATCTTTGCCATCCCAAAATCAATTGATCAGCATGGAAACATCTGTTTACCAGCCTCAGCATAAAATCCGTATCGTTACGGCTGCATCCCTTTTCGATGGGCACGATGCTGCTATTAACATCATGCGCCGTATTATCCAAAGTTCTGGTGCCGAAGTCATTCACCTTGGTCACGACCGTTCGGTGGAAGAAGTCGTGAATTGCGCCATTCAAGAGGATGCTCAAGCCATTGCCATGACCTCCTACCAAGGTGGTCACGTGGAGTATTTCAAGTACATGTACGATCTGCTTCATGAAAAAGGCGCCGGCCATATCCGCATTTTAGGTGGTGGTGGCGGTACCATTTTGCCTTCCGAAATTGAGGAATTGCAGCAATACGGAATTTCACGCCTATATCATCCAGATGACGGACGTAGCATGGGATTGCAAGGCATGATCAACGATTTAATGTCGCGCTGTGATTTTGATACCGTAACCCAACTCAATGGAGAAGTCAATCACTTGGCAGAAAAAGATTGGAAGTCCATTGCGAGATTAATCAGCATGGCTGAAAATCATCCAGAAGCTGTCGGCAATTCATTCGATCGTATTCATGAATTAGCTGCTGAAAGTAAATCGCCTGTATTGGGAATTACAGGAACAGGTGGAGCAGGGAAGAGTTCTTTGGTAGACGAATTAGTACGTCGTTTCCTCATCGATTTCCCAGAAAAACACATTGGTGTTATTTCGGTTGATCCATCTAAACGCAAAACGGGCGGGGCATTGCTGGGCGATCGTATTCGTATGAATGCCATTCGCAATCCACGTGTGTACATGCGCTCTTTGGCTACACGTCAAAGTAACTTGGCTCTTAGTAAGCACGTGAAAGAGGCAGTTGCTGTATTGAAAGCGGCTAACTATGACCTTATTATTCTTGAAACATCCGGAATTGGACAAAGTGATACCGAAATCTTAGATCACAGCGATGTGAGCTTGTACGTGATGACACCCGAATACGGCGCTGCCACGCAACTCGAGAAGATTGATATGCTCGATTTTGCTGACCTCATCGCCCTCAATAAATTCGATAAACGTGGTGCTTTAGATGCTTTGCGTGATGTGAAGAAACAGTATCAGCGTAACCATAATTTGTGGGATACACCGCCAGAAGAAATGCCGGTTTTCGGTACCATCGCATCTCAATTCAACGATCCGGGTATGAACAACTTGTATCGTCGCATCATGGATACTTTGGTTGAACGAACTGGAGCAGATTTGAAATCAGGTTACACAGTAACCCAGGAAATGAGCGAGAAGGTGTATGTTATTCCACCCAATCGTACGCGTTACCTTAGTGAAATCACCGAAAACAATCGGAATTACAACAGTTGGGTAGAGAAGCAATCCGAAGTTGCCGAAAAATTATATGCGATCAATAAAACGATGGACACGATGAAGTCCACCGTGAATGCAGATATTTTGAAAGTGCTTCAAGCGGAATTCGATCGTGTGAAATTGGAGCTCGATCCTAAAAATTGGTTACTCATCGAACAATGGGAAGCCAAACGCCAAAGCTACAAGGATGAATTTTTCATCTTTAAAGTGCGCGACAAAGAACTCAAGATTGCCACGCATTCGGTGAGTCTTTCTCAAAGCCGAATTCCTAAAGTAGTAACTCCGGCATACAAGAATTGGGGTGGAATTTTACGTTGGTCGCTTACCGAAAATGTACCGGGCGAATTTCCATTTGCCGCGGGTATTTATCCGTTCAAACGCGAAGGAGAAGATCCAACCCGAATGTTTGCTGGAGAAGGTGGACCAGAACGTACCAATCGTCGTTTCCATTACGTGAGCAAAGGCATGCCAGCAGCTCGTTTGTCAACGGCATTCGATTCGGTTACGCTCTACGGAAATGACCCAGATCTTCGTCCCGATATTTATGGGAAAATTGGGAATTCGGGTGTGAGTATTTGCTGTCTCGATGACGCGAAAAAACTCTATTCTGGTTTCGATTTATGTGCTCCAAGCACTTCGGTTTCGATGACCATTAACGGTCCGGCTCCGATGCTGTTAGGCTTTTTCATGAATGCTGCCATCGATCAGCAATGCGAGGTTTATATTCGTCAAAATGGTTTGCTCGATGAAGTAAATGCTAAAATCGATGCACTCTTTGCTGCTAAAGGAATGAAGCGTCCGATGTACCAAGGCGAACTTCCAGAAGGCAATAACGGACTAGGTTTGTTACTCCTCGGCGTAACGGGCGATCAGGTGCTACCTGCCGATGTGTATGCTGGTATCAAAGCCAAAACATTGAGCGTTGTTCGCGGAACGGTGCAAGCAGATATTTTGAAAGAAGATCAGGCGCAAAACACCTGTATTTTCAGTACCGAATTCGCGCTTCGTATGATGGGCGATATTCAACAATATTTCATCAGCGAGAAAATTCGCAATTTCTATAGCGTTTCTATTTCGGGTTACCACATTGCAGAAGCCGGTGCGAATCCCATCACACAATTGGCCTTCACGCTTTCGAATGGTTTCACGTTCGTGGAATATTACCTCAGTCGCGGAATGCATATCGATGATTTTGCTCCGAATTTGAGCTTCTTCTTCAGTAACGGAATCGATCCAGAATATGCGGTTATTGGTCGTGTGGCTCGTCGTATTTGGGCAAAAGCCATGAAATTGAAATACGGTGGAAACGAACGCAGTCAGATGTTGAAATACCACATCCAAACTTCAGGGCGTTCCCTGCATGCACAGGAAATTGATTTCAATGATATTCGTACAACGCTTCAAGCTTTGTATGCGATATACGACAACTGCAACTCGCTGCACACCAATGCCTACGATGAAGCGATTACTACGCCGACAGAAGAATCAGTACGTCGTGCCATGGCCATTCAGCTCATCATCAACAAAGAGCTTGGTTTAGCGAAAAACGAAAACCCGATTCAAGGTTCGTTCATCATTGAAGAATTGACCGATTTGGTAGAAGAAGCCATCTACACAGAATTCGATCGTATTACCGAGCGCGGAGGCGTGTTAGGTGCGATGGAAACCATGTATCAGCGCAGTAAGATTCAGGAAGAGTCGATGTACTATGAAATGCAAAAACATACCGGCGAATTCCCGATTATTGGTGTGAATACTTTCCTCAGTTCCAAAGGTTCTCCAACGGTATTGCCGAAAGAAGTTATTCGTGCATCGGAAGAAGAAAAGCAGTATCAAATCGATATGCTCAAAGACCTTCACACCCGCAACGCAAGCCGTATCGATGAGCTATTACGCAAGCTCCAAGAGGCTGCAGTCCTCAACCAAAACATCTTCGAACAATTGATGGAAGTGAGCAAATACGCATCACTCGGTCAAATTACCAGTTCCTTGTTTGAGGTAGGAGGGCAGTACAGGAGAAATATGTAGATGGTGTGCTGGTGTGCTAGTGTGTTGATGTGCTGGTGATTTTTGATGTGCTCCCTTCGACAGGCTCAGGGAGCGAGTACCGCACGCTGAGCCTGTCGAAGCGTGGGCTTGCCTCCAAAGGAGTCGGGCTCGTGTATGTCGAAGCTTTAGCGAAGGCATGTGCTGTTAGCTTTTCGCGACTTGTCCGTATGGGCAATCCCTTAGGAGGATTTAACGGTAGTGTGCAACATACTAATCCTACTAAATAGATTTAGATTTTATTAATGTGTAATTTCTTCTATGATTCGATGGAACCTCTCATTTAAAGTTTTAATCTTTGATACATCTTACCGAAAATCCATTTTTCTTATTTGTATTATTATAAGCTGCTACATCATAGTTAAAAACAAGATTTCGGTACCAAGCTTCTGATAATGAAAACTCTGAATTACTCCACCACATTCCACTATAAACAATGTGGAGAAATGTTGAAAAATTACCAATGACTTGGATATAACCTCCAGGAAGGCCTGTGAAGAGACTTTCATTGTTTGCCCCTGTATTCGGAGCATTCCAGCCAGTTATTGCTTTCATTTTACCTCCGGCTGTGCTAAATCCTCCTAGATAATCTGTTAGTAATGTCCATTCCGTATCAGAGGGTACATGCCAGCCATCAGGACATACATTACGAGGATCTGCAACTGTAAACCAGTTATAAAGTTTCCCATAAATAGAGCCGTATAGAATACTATTGTTGTAATTACACCAAGCAGGAGAACTTAATTGGGACCATGTAAGACTTTCAGTTATATTTGGTATCAGTGTACCATCCGCAAAATGAATTGTTTTTAGGTTCTCTGCCATCCACCATTGGTCACCTATTAAAACGGTTGAATACAGATTCCCATCAATATCGGATACCGATCCAAACATTGTAGAACATGTAGCAATCATTCCGGCATCCACCCCCGATATACCCACTTGAACATCTATCAAATTACTCACATTAACAGAATCGGAATTGGAAATATCATAACTCCGAATTGAATATGTTCCCATTTGGCAGGTCTGAATGCTGAACGTTCCATTATCCAAAATAAAAATTCGTCCATTCATTTTAACGTAACCCAAATCCACTGGCTGACCTTCACAATTAACTACTGTTCCTGTAATAGGATAACGGTTTTCTAAGTTCGCTGTTAAAACAATAGATAGAGGTTGCGTTTCACTGGCAATGGTTTCGGAATGTGCCAAATTCCAGTCGTTGGTAGTGCTACAGGTTAAATACACGTTTAGCGTAAGTTGCTGATTTTTCGGCACTCTTCCTGTAAAAACGCCTTCTGAGTTGGTGTAAGTAACACCTGTTCCCAACGTTTGAGTAACCACATTCACCTGCGCATCTGATACAGGTGTTCCACTTACCGAATTTATTGTTCCATTAAAATCGTTGAAATTCTGAGGCACATCGTAATTCCACCAAGTAAAGTGATTTGCTTGTCCTACATATTGAGAATCTTGCTTTATGGCTTCTCCTTCGTGTTTCCAATAACCAAGTGATTCATCAAAACTCCACCAATCAATAGTTTCGGGGGCTTCGGCTTGCAAAGCAGTAGGAATATTAAAAGTGAGCGAAGCTGAAACTCCATTTGCCATTTGCAATTCATTCATGCTGGTATCTCTCAGTTCAATACTTGCCATGCCAAATGAGCGTAACAAACGCAACGAATCATTCATGCCACCCAACAATTCACCAGGCATTTGGTCAAACATTTCGGGAGAAGTTGGATCTAATGCTTGTGCATAGACATTTACAGTTCCAGTATAAGGTTGTCCATTTAATTGAATAGCATTGGCAGGGAAAGTCAATTGTAGTAATCCAGAAGTTATTTGTCCTCCACTTGTGCTATTAAAACTACCCGATAATGCCATCGGTAATAATTCAATATTTACACGATTTGAGCCTTCATCCAAGGGAAGGAAACTTCGAGAACCTTTATGATATCCTGGCTTTTCTATGGTGATGTAGCCAAGTTTGTCATATACAGTAATGTTGTTTAAAAAGAATACACCATTCGCATCGGTATGCGTTACTTCACCACTAAATGCAGATCGAACAATAGCCATATTTACAGGAGCATTACCTGTATCACGAACAACGCCCATTATACTTGCCGTGCGCAGATTTCCTAATTGTGCCGGATCAACTGCTTGACCTGCGCTATGGGTTATGCTATCGATTTGAGAAACTGGAATTTGAGAAACATATCCATTAAACTGTATAATCTTCAACACTCGTTCGCCATTGACATCGGCCGTTTCAACCTTGTCGATTAGATGCGTAGGAATATGCAATACCGGCTGGTTATGGCAGTGGATGTTTTTGAGGGTTTGGGCGGAGAGCTGCAAACTCAAGATCATTAATATAAAGCCTAAAAATAATATGCGTTTTTTCATACGTAATTTGAATTGTACTAAATGACAAAATTTACATGCTATTTTCCTCCCATTAATTCTTAATACAGCGAATCGAATAACCCAGTCGCATGTGAGGGGATTCTCTACCTACTTCATTATTTATACTTCTCAAATATCTATACCAGGCATAATTTGTTGAGCTAAAAGTAGAACTCCACCAAAAACCGAATTGCCCTTTTAACTCAAAACTATTGATGGGGTGACGATGTCCTCCTGCAAGTCCCGTAAAACCACTTTCATTGGTTACATCCAAATTTGGGGCATCCCAATATTGTAAACCAGGGTGCTTCATTTTAGAACCACCAGTATAGCTCTGACTTCCAAGTCCACTTGGATTGAATTCTGGATCAAGAAAGCCTATTAAAACATTCCATTCAGCATCACTTGGAACATGCCAATCTGTTGGGCAAACATTCAACGGATCATCAACCGAATACCAGTTATATAATTTCCCATACACTGCATCATTCGAAACAGAGTTATCGTAATTGCACCAAGCTGGTGTGTTCAACTGAGCCCATTCAGAATCATTTGTAATATTGGGTATCAAGGTTCCATCTGCAAATCGGGAGGTTTTCAGATTCTCTGCCATCCACCATTGATTTCCTATAAGTATAGTAGGATAAGTATTGCCATCTGTATCTGTAACAGTGCTATAAATATCCAAACATGTTACAATGTTCCCCAACTGAACACTTGAATTTAAAACCTGAACTGGAATTGGATTGCTTACTTTAATGGTATCAGGATTAGAACTGTCGAAAGCGAGTAAAGTATATGTCCCATTGACACAAACCTGTATTGAAAATAATCCTTCAGAAGTGAAAGAAATCTGATTTCCCACCATTACATATCCTGAAACGATAGGTTGGTTTGAGCAATTTAATACAGTACCTGAAATTGGATAATTGTTTAATAAATTAATGTCGAATTCTTCTATTATCATATTCAAACCACTAGCAATAATTTCTGTATAAACTGACTCCCAGTTGTTTGTCGAGCTGCAAAACAAGTTTATCGAAACTGTTAAATTTTGATTTTTAGGCACCCATCCACAAAAAGTTCCTTCTGAATTTGTATAACTAATTGCATTTCCCAGTGTAGGAGAATTCACATGAATTTGTGCATCTGAAACAGGATTTCCCTCAAGTGAATTGACAGTACCATGGAACTCCACAAAGTTTTCCGGAGTATCACAATTCCACCATGAAAAATGACTTGCATTTCCCACATACACATTTCCTTGCTTTTGGGCTAAGCCTTCATGTTTCCAATAGCCTTGAGATTCGTCAAAACTCCACCAATCGATACTTGTAGGTGCAACATTCAAGAGTGAATCGGAAATTGTAAATTGAAGGCTAGCTGAAGTTCCTGCTTGGAGTTGCAATAATTGGTAATTCGTATCTCTCAATTCCACCGATGCCATACCAAAAGACCGAAGCAAACGAAGTGAATCATTCATGCCACCCAACAATTCACCCGGCATTTGGTCAAACATGGAATTGGAAGTTGGATCTAAAGCCTGTGCATACACATTTACAGTTCCAGTATATGATTGTCCGTTTAATTGAATGGCATTGGCGGGGAAATTCAATTGAAGTAAACCTGAAGTTATTTGTCCACCGCTTGTGCTATTAAAACTGCCCGATAATGCCATCGGTAATAATTCAATATTGACGCGATTTGAGCCTTGTTGCAAGGGCAAGAAACTTCTTGAACCTTTGTGATATCCCGGCTTTTCGATGGTGATGTAGCCGAGTTTGTCATACACAGTGATGTTATTCAAAAAGAAAACACCATTCGCATCGGTATGGGTTACTTCACCACTAAATACAGATCGAACGATAGCCATATTTACAGGAACATTACCTGTATCACGAACAACGCCCATCACACTAGCCGTGCGCAGATTTCCGAGTTGTGCTGGATCAACTGCTTGGCCTTCGTTGTGGGTGATGCTATCAATTTGAGAAACCGGAATTTGAGAAACATATCCATTCAACTGAATAACCTTCAACACCCTTTCGCCATTGACATCGGCTGTTTCAACCTTGTCGATTAGATGCGTAGGAATATGCAATACCGGTTGGTTGTGGCGGTATATGTTTTTGAGGGTTTGGGCGGAGAGGTGAAAACCCAAGATCATAAATAAATAAAAAAGAAGAAGTATGTGACTTTTCATAAATTAACTCATAAGTATTTGAACTCAAAACTCCCTTTCAACTCATTCTAATCCTTGAGGCAACGTACAGAAAAACCATCGCGCTTAGAGTAGCTGTTTCTATATGCATTGCCATATGCGTTATACAGGAAAAGGCTCCAAGCAGAGTAAGGGCCGTCCTCAGAAGTACTCCATGAGTAGCTGTTACTGCCAACAGCGCTGAAATTGTCATAGCCATCACTTCGGTAACCACCTGGAAGACCTGAAAAGCCACTTTCATTGGTAGCAGAATTGTTCGATCCAATCCAACCGGAAATCGTCTTCATTTTTCCTCCGGCTACACTATCTCCACCCAAGTAATCTGTAAGCCCTGCCCACTCTTCATCTGTGGGGACATGCCAGCCAGTGGGACATACATTGCGCGAGTCGGTCACTGTATACCAGTTATACAACTTGCCATACACCAATTCGTTTGCCGCACTGTTGTTGTAATAACACCAGGCACCCGTGCTGAGTATTGACCAAGCTGTGTGGTCGGGCACATTCGGTATTGCTTCACCATTGGCATAATGAGTGGAACGCAGGTTTTCTGCCATCCATTGTTGGTTGCCTATAAGTACCGTGGGGTATACATTGCCATCGAAATCGCTTACTGATACATAAATTTCAGTACACGCTTGCAATAATCCTGCATCCATGCCCTGCATCCCCACTTGAACAGTATCTATTACACTTGCTTTGATGGTATCTGGTGTAGATGTGTCGTATCCACGAATGAAGTACTCGCCAACTGCGCAGGTTTGTATCGAAAAATGGCCAGATTCGTTGGTAAGGAAAACCTGAGGTCCCATCTTAACATAGCCTGATACTACAGGTTGTCCTACGCAATTTGTAACTGTGCCTGTAATTGGAAATCTACCGTCGAGACTCGCTGGTTCATACTGACCAACAATCGGTTCTGTTGCACTTGAAAAACTTTCTGTATAAACCAAATACCAATCGTTGGTAGTTTCACAAGTGAGGTAAATATTTAAAGTCAGGATTTGGTTTTTCGGTACGCGACCAGTGAAAACACCTTCGGCGTTGGTATAGGTAATGCCTGTTCCCAAGTTTAGAGTGACAACATTGACCTGTGCATCGGAAACGGGTGTACCACCTACTGAATTTATTGTACCATGAAAATCATTGAAATCTTGAGGACGATCGCAATTCCACCAAGAAAAGTGACTGGCCAAACCTACATACTGTGTACCTTGTTTCTGAGCTTCGCCTTCATAATACCAAATACCTAGTTCTTCATCAAAACTCCACCAATCAATGGTTTGAGGGGCTTCCGCTTGCAAAGCAGTAGGAATACTAAAAGTCAAATTGGCTGTTAAACCATTCGCCAGTTGAAGTTCATTCATGTTAGCATCTCGAAGTTCGATACTTGCCATACCAAATGAGCGTAATAGTCGCAATGAATCGTTCATCCCTCCAAGTAGCTCACCAGGCATTTGATCAAACATTGAATTGGATGTTGGATCTAAAGATTTTGCATATACTTTAACTGTTCCAGTGTATGGCTGTCCGTTGAGTTGGATGGCATTTGCTGGAAAACTGAGTTGCAAAAGTCCTGATGTGACTGTTCCTCCAGTTGATGCACTAAATGATCCCGACATAGTCATCGGTAACAACTGCACATTCACACGATTGCTACCATTTTCCAAGGGCAAAAAACTACGCGAGCCTTGATGGAAGCCCGGTTTGGTGATGGTGATGTAACCGAGTTTGTCGTAAACTAAAATGTTGTTGAGGAAAAACACACCGTTTGGATCGGTGCGGGTTTCTTCGCCGCCATAGGGAGAACGTACAATCGCATTCATCTCCGGAGCACCTGTTGGTCCGCTTACAACGCCCATTACACTTGCTGTGCGCAGATTTCCGAGTTGGGCGGGATCAACTGCTTGGCCTTCGCTGTGGGTGATACTATCGATTTGAGAAACCGGAATTTGCGAAACATATCCATTCAACTGAATAACCTTCAACACCCGTTCACCATTGATTTCGGCAGTTTCAACCCTATCAATTAGATGCGTGGGAATATGCAATACCGGCTGGTTGTGACGGTGGATGTTTTTGAGGGTTTGGGCGGAGAGGTGCAAACCCGATAATAAAATTAAAAATTCTAATAAAAGTATACGTCTTTCCATGTGTTATTGAATTTGCAATTAAACTTTTCACTTTCCACTTTTATACTTTCCACTCCATTTAATCAAGTACACAACGTACCGACATTCCTGCTCTTTTAGTAAGATAGAGGATATTCATGCTATCTTGAGTGCCGAATATATACACATGAAGCGCACTGTTTGTCCCTGTTTGAACTGATGAACTCCACCAATATGCATCGTCACTTAAGCCTTCAAATATTCCAGTTCCACTCATATTTCTAATTCCTCCTGGGAGACCATTAAAGCCACTTGAATTCGTGCCTCCAGTAGCGGGGAATACCCAACCATCAACACTTTTTATTTTACCACCAGCTACTTCTGAACCTCCTAGATATTCTATTAATGTGTTCCATTCAATAATGCTTGGTGCATGCCAACCTGTTGGACAAACATTATTAGAATTAGCCACAGCCCAACCATTGTATAGCTTTCCGTAAATAAGATCATTTGCTGGGTCGTTCTGATAATTACACCATTCCGGAGTCGTATTTTGAGTCCATGTCGTTCCGTCTGTTACATTTGGTATCGCAGTTCCATTTTCAAAACGCGTTGTTCTTAAATTTTCTGCCATCCATAGTTGACTACCAATAAGCACTGTAGGATACACATTTCCATCAATATCGCTAACTGTGGATGCGTATTGAGAGCATGCTTGAATTGTTCCAGCATTTGCACCGGAACTTCCAACTTGTACTGCTACTGGCGTGCTAACTTTAATGGTATCAGGTGTTGTTAAATCAAAGCCTTGAAGGGTGAACTCTCCGGTACTACAGGTTTGAACTGTAAATTCACCTTGATTGGTCAGGTAAACCTGCGAACCCAAGCTTACATAGCCTTGAGAGATTGGCTGACTTTGACAGTTTACAACTGTTCCGGTAATAGTATACAAATTAGTCAAGCTTACTGAATAAGAAACCGTAATGGAATCCACTCCACTATTAATGCTCTCATTAAGTACTTGTGCAAATTGGTTTGTTGTTGGACAAATTAAAAAAACATCTGCTGTTAAAACTTGGTTGTTTGGCACTCTTCCGCTGAATTCCCCTTGAGAGTTTGTAAAAGCCGATATCGTTCCCAAGGTTGGAGAAGTTAAATTCACCTTTGCATTTGGAACAGGAGAACTTGATGCATTGAGTATTGTACCATGTAATTCATTAAAAGTGCCGGGTACATCTAAATTCCACCAGGAGAAATGTGTTGCGATTCCGACATATTGATTTCCTTGCTTTTGAGCCACACCTTCATGCTTCCAATAACCGAGAACGTCGTCGAAACTCCACCAGTCAATTGTTTGTGGTGCTCCTGCTTGTAAGGATGATGGAATAGTATAAGTAACTGTCGCTCCAATTCCCGGTGCTAGTTGTAAGGTGTTCAAATTGATGTCTTTCAACTCAACTGATGCCATTCCAAAAGATCGAAGAATTTTTAACGAATCGTTTAATCCACCAATTAATTCCCCCGGCATTTGCAATGACATATCAGAATTTGTTGGATCGAGTGTTTTAGCATACACACGAACAACTCCAGTGTAAGGTTGACCATCTAACACAAAAGCATTTGGTGGAAAATCCAATTGTAGAGGTCCGGAGGTTATCTGTCCTCCGGTTGCTGCACTAAAAATAAGACCCGATTGGATTAAAGGTACTAATTGAACGCTGATGTTGTTTATACCATTGTTGAGTGGTAAAAAGGTACGTGAGCCATGATGAAATCCAGCTTTTTCAATAGTTACAAAACCCAATTTATCGAATACAATTATGTCGTTTAGGAAAAACACGCCATTTATATCAGAGTGGGTTTCTTCACCACCAAAAACTGAACGAACAATTGCATTATTGACAGGCTCATTATTAGCATTTCGAACGACTCCCATTACGCTGGTAGTTCTCATTTGTCCCAATACTAAGGGATTCACTGAACCTAAGTAATGTGTAATACTATCAATTTCTGATAGAGGAATTTGAGTGTTTTCACCTAAAAAAGGAGTTATAACCAACGATCGAGTTCCATTGGAATCAACCGTTTCCACCTTATCGATAAGATCTATAGGGATTTTAATAACAGGTTTATCATGGCGATGGATATACTTGAATGTTTGAGCGGAGAGGCTAGCAATTATTCCAAAGCTTATGAGGAAAAATGTGGTATATAGGTTTTTCATGGGCTTCACTTAAGTATAAAGTAAAAAGTGGAAAGTAGAAAGGAGGAATACTAGCGGAAAGGGGAAAGTTTTTCAGGTGGTTATGGATTTGATTAGGCCGGAGATTATTTTGGAGACTTCCTCGGCTAAAGCCGAAAGTGATTTTTGAATGTTTTCAGAAATTTTGTTGAGTTCTTTAGCCAGAATTAGCATTGAACGAACTTCTCCGCAGGAGCCTTTAGCGACATATAGAAAATAAGCGAATTCCTTGTTTCCTTTTCGCTCAAAACCTTCAGCGATATTATTCATCACAGATACTGCAGCTCGTTGAATTTGATCTTTGAAGCCAAAGTCTTTGCTGTTTTCAAATTGCTTATAAACCTCTACACACAAAACTTTCGACTTTTGCCATGCAATTGCATCCTCAAATCTTTCTATGCGCATAAGAATTCATATTATCTGTGAACAACTTTACACTTTCTACTTTCTACTATTAATTTTTCATAAATGCTTTTGAAATCACTAATTCTCCTGAAGTGAGTGTGCAAAAGTATTGTCCGGCTGCGAGTTTAGATAAATCTAGAGCTAATTCACCTGAAGGGTTTGATTTTACTGTTTGTTCCAATAATTTTTCTCCTTTGAGATTATGTATGCGAACTTGAATGGTCGAACTTAATTGGGGTAAAGAATAGCGAACATTCAGTTGCTGCTCTGCAGGATTAGGGTAGAAACTCAAAGTGGGACGTTCTACTATTGTTTCAATTTTTGTTATATCCTCTGGATAATATTGATATTTCGACAATGCATCCAATTCGATAGAAACAACACTTTCATCCGTTAAACGTATGTTGATGTTCGTGGAATCGAAATCCATTCGTCGCACTTCATCAATCGAATACATTTGCATGGATTCGTCGTTCAAATAAAAATAGAGTTGTTGTGCATTCATTTTTAAAGAAGAGAGTGCTAATGTTACCAGTACAATCAGACGTATTTTCATAAAATTGAGGGTTATAATTTTGAGTAAAAGTAAACTTAGAATTTTTTTTTAACATAGCAATCATTACTAAAAGTAATTCAAGTGGATTATTTAAAAAGATTTTGTTATTATTATTGTCTAGCATTAAACTAACTCAATTTATGAAGTTGAATTTTTGGGACTACAAATACAAGTTTGTCTTTATTATCTCCTTTATAATTACGACCATTCAAATGCTCTCAGCCCAGTCATTAAAGCCAAGTTGGGTAAGGACATTTGGAGGAAGTATTTCTGAATTTGATCCGGATTTTAATGAACGAGTTTTATCGATGGCACTTGATTCATTAGATAATTCCTATTTATATGGAACTTTTTATGGGAATATTGATTTTGATCCAAGTGAAGAATTAGCAATTCATAGTTCAAACGTTAGTCTTTCTAGTTATATCGCTAAGTATGATTCTGAGGGGAATTTTATCTGGGTAAAAGTTTTGGATAAAATTATTCCAAGTGAAAGTCCACTTCATAGTAATCCAAGAATCATTTTAGATTCCGATGGAAATATATTAATAACAGGAGATTTTAACGGGCAAAGAGATTTTGATCCATCAGCAGATTCAACATTTCTTACTTCATCATCTTATAGTAATAGAAATATATTTTTTGCTAAATACACATCAAACGGGGATTTTTTGTGGGCCAAGAATATTACTACCAATAATTATTTTTATTGTGGCGGTATAACTACTGATTCCTCTGGAAGTGTTTTTATTACTGGTTTTTTTGATGGCACAAGTGACTTTGATCCTTCAAGTGGTATAGCAAATCAATATACGGTTTCAGGAGGACGAGACATGTATTTAGCCAAATATGATTCAGATGGCAATTACAATTGGGCACATAGAATTGGAGGCATTTATGGAATTGAAGGATGGGCTATATGTACTGATAGTCAAAATGATATTATATTAACTGGGACTTTTTATAGCACTGCTGATTTTGATCCCAATGAAGATCAATTTGTTTCGGCAACTGCACCTACAAGTCATAGTCAATATATTGCAAAATATGATGTTTATGGAAATTGTAAACGAGTCGCAGTTTTAAATGGGTATTATTCATGGAATAGAGTTAATAAAATTGTTTCAGATAAATCGGGTAATATTTATATTAAAGGAATGATGGAATCATCAATTGATCTTGATCCTTCAAGTGATACTGCCTTTTTTACATCCGATACTTATGGTGATGTTTTTGTAGCAAAATACGATTCGCTTCTTAATTATCAATGGGGTAAAGTGCATGGTGGCCCTTATTATGATAGAGGAAATTCAATTGCAATAGATGATTTAGGGAATGTTTTAATTGCTGGTATATTTCCTTATACTTTATTTATCCATGAACCATCCGATACATTAGTATTAGTGTCGGCTGGTTCACTCGATAATTATATCATAAAATATGATTCTAACGGTGAAATTATTTTTTATGATTCATTTGGTGGCCCTGGACTTGATTACGCAAATGATATTGCACTGACAAAGGATGGACAAGTTTTAATTTGTGGATCATATTTTAATCATACAGATTTTTCGCCTGGGAGTGATACTTTATTTGTGAATACGGTTAGTTTTATGGACGGCTATTTAGTTAAACTTTCGGAGTGTTTTTCTAGGATAGATGTTTCATTTAATGCTTGTCGTTCCTTTTTGTCCCCAAGTGGGAAATTCTTCACGGAATCTGCGGTTTTCAAGGATACGATCTCGAATACTCAAGGCTGTGATTCTATTATGACTTTTAATCTTATCGTTAATAATCCTCATGTTTCAATAATTGAAAATGATACTTACCTCGAAGCTTCTATTTCCAATGCTATTTATCAATGGGTAGATTGCAATAATAATTTTGAAGTATTGGTTGGTGAGAATTTATCTCAATTTTATCCGGATGAAAATGGATATTATTCTGTCATTATAATAGAGAATGACTGTACCGATACGAGTGAGTGTATTCATTTCGATCGAGTTTCAATACATCAAATAGACTCGAAAGATTCATTTTTCATCAGCCCCAATCCTTTTAATTCTAGTTTTCAAGTTGAGTTTCAAAGTACGAACAGCAACCTTTTTTATCGGATAACCGATTTAACAGGAAGATTGATATTAACTAATCCACTTAGTTCCAATGTACCCTTATTCATTGGAGATTCTTTGCCTAGTGGCTCATTTCTAATTAGTATTTATGGCGATGATAAATTGGTTTACAGTAAATTAATAGTTAAATACTGATTTTTATGAGGAAATTATTACACTGTTTCTTTTTGGTATTTATAGCCAACTCATTAAATGCTCAAGGATATTCAATTGATTGGATTAAACATTATGGTGGTGATGCTATTGAATTTTTTTTGGGTCCATTTGAGGCATGTAATAAACTTATTACAAATCATAATGGATACATATATTCTACTGGTATAGTAGTGGATTCGGTTCATTTGGATTCTGATACAAATTTGCTCGGCTCTAATTATTATTCAAGAACATATTTATCAAAAAGCGATTCTGTTGGAAATTTAATTTGGTTTAAGCAGTTTGATAAAGAGTATGAATTTAGCAATATCTCAACAATGGATGTTTCTAAACAGGGAGATATCTATTACTCAACACATGTGATGGATTCAATTGATTTGGATTTATCAGACACGACAAACTTAGTTCATCCAGTATATTCAAGCAATGATGGATTATTAGTTAAATATTCAACTAATGCGTCACTCATTTGGTATAAAAGATTGAGCGGATATATTACCCTAATTAAAACAGATCTGGATGGTTCAGTTGTCGTAATAGGCTCATTTCTTGATACATTGAGAATTGAATCTATTGATACAACTTACATATTACCATCTGGAAATGCCGGTTATTTTAAAAACTATTTTGTTGCTAGATACAATTCTTTAGGTGGTTTAGTTTGGATTAATATTCTAAACAGTAATCAGTCTTATTGGTCTTATGATGAAATCAAAGATTTAGAAATTTCTAATGATGGGACTATTTATATTTCTGGAAATGCAGATGAAAAAATTGATTTTGATCCTAGTGGTGATACACTTCAAATTGGAGGGAATTCAAATATGGGTTTTGTCTCTTTATTTATTGCATCCTATCAGAGCAATGGTTTATTTAACTGGGCGAAAGAATATGAACCATCAGATAGTATTACACTAAGGTCATATTCTGCTAGTATAGATACTGATAGCTTGGGAAATATTATTGTTTCTACACAGTTATTCGGAATTTGTGATGTAGATATTACAGAAAATCAGTATATTATAAATACACATGGGGAGTATTATTTATCAATTTCTAAATATTCACCTGATATAGAATTAATTTGGAACAGAACATTTGTATCATCTAATAGTTCTTTACAATATGGTGGTTTACTTGCAGTTGATAATAATGATAATATACTTATTTCTGGAAGTTATAGAGGGGAATTATATGCAACGGATAGTTTAGTTAATATTCTATCTAATGTAAATTATACAACTGATTTCATTCTAAAACTTGACAGTTCTGGAAATTTAGTGTGGGCAAATAAATTCATTGTTAATTTTGGGATGAACACTATACATACTATTGAAATGGCTAATTCAGAATTGTATCTTGGTGGTATGTTTAGTTCATCTGCCGATTTTGATATGAGCTCAAATAATTATATACAAGATTCATATGGTGGATTTGATGTTTTTATTGCAAAATATTCACCCTGTTTTAATACATTTCTCCAATATAATATTGTTGATTGCAATTCTTATCATTTACCAAGTGGAAGAGAGGTTTTCTTTTCAGGATCTTATCAAGATACTATTCCTAATCATTTAGGATGCGATTCTATATTAACAATTAATCTCACTCTATTAAAATCATACAGTAGCCCTAATATTCAAGAATGTAGTTCTTACTTAGCTCCAGATGGTACTATTTTAAATCATTCTGGTTCTTATGATTTTGTCATACAAAATTCAATGGGGTGTGATAGTATTATTTCACTCCATTTAACCATTTTAAATTCGTCATCTATCAATCTGGTTAATACTTGTCATTCATATACAGCTCCCGATAGTACCATCTATTATACATCCGGTTTGATTTCTTCAATCATACCAAATTCTTTCGGTTGTGATAGTGTTATCTATACTAATTTAGTAATCCATAATTTAAATACAGCTATTCTTGTTACTGATTCTAATTTAACTTCCCTTTCAGTTAACTCTCAGTATCAATGGGCTTTATGTACTAATGTTTTTGAAATTATTCCCAATGCCATTAATTCTACTTTTTTCCCAAGTGAAAACGGTGACTACGCTTTAATATTAAGTCAGGATGGATGCGTAGATACAACGATGTGTTATTCGTTTGTTCTTTCTGGAATTGAAGATATATATAGTCAAAATATCGGAATATTTCCTAATCCGGGGCATGAACATTTCGATATTCTATTACAGGATAAGTCAAATATTACTGAGCTTAAATTGTATGACATGCAGGGGCGTCAAATTAACAACCATTGGATTGTGAATGATTCTTTATCATCCTTCGATTTTAATGGAAATCCAGGATTTTATATTTTGCAAGTGAATTTCCTGCATTCAAGTCAGTATGTTAAATTTATTAAGTTATAGAAGACACTAACTATTCAAAATTAGCTGCACTATAATCTCAAACCCTATATTTGCAGCATGATATTTCGCATTATCATAGTTTTTTTATCGCTTTTTCTTAGTCTATCGGCTTCATCTCAGTCATTAGAAAAGGGCTTCGCGGCATTAAAACAGTATGATTTCTTTTTAGCAAAAAAGGTATTTACAGCTAAACTGAAAAAAAATCCCGTACCTGCACATTTCGGTTTAGCTCAAGTACGATATGATCGATTGAATCATTTTCATTCGCTCGATTCGGCATACGTGAATATGCTCAAAGCTGATTCTGCCTGGAAATTGTTAAGTCCTTCTAAGAAGATAGATCTTTTGGAATACGGTATTTCAGACACTGCAATTTCTGGATTGACTAATCGAATTTTAGAAGCAGCTTTTGTTCGTGCCAAACAGCAAAATACACCATCCAGCTACGCCTATTTTCGCACATTTTTCAAGCAATCTACTCGCTTAGATGAGGCCTATAAACTAGAAATGGCTCGTGCATTTTTCCTTGCTGATAGTTTGGGGAAATCGGATGATTTGAAAGCATTTCTCAGCAATTATCCTGAAGCGATTCAAAAGGAACAAGCATTACGTCGGCTCGATGATGTGCTATTCTTAGAAGAAACTAAAGAGCAATCGCGTGATCAATTTGCGGCATTTATCTCTAAATACCCTTCTTCAGCTCATAAAGGAGAAGCCGAAGATGCGTTGTATGCATTGATGGCACCGCAACGTAGCCGAGAAACATTATATGAATTTGTCAAGGCATTCCCACAAAACCGAAATGCCGATGAAGCTTGGGATTTGATTTATGCTGATTTCACTTCTGATCAACGAGTGGAAAGTTTCGAAGCATTCAAAAAAGCCTATCCCGAATATCCCTATCCAGACCGATTAAATCGTGATTTTAATTTAGCTGGAATTAAACTATATCCTGCTGTTCAAGGAGAATTGTGGGGATTTGTTGACTCAACAGGGAAAGTAGTTCTAAGTTATCAGTACGAAGAAGTTTGGTCGTTTTCGGAAAATCTCGCCATGGTGCGATTAGATGGAAAAGTTGGGTATATCAACAAAGCTGGAATTCGTGTTGTACAGCCTATTTACAACGATGGAGAACCATTCCACAATCAAGTTGCCATAGTTGAAAAGGATGGTTTATACGGTATCATTGATCAAAGAGGAAAGGTTGTTCTACCTATTGAGTATGAAATTGTTGATGGGCCCGACAATGGTTTCTACATCATCAGCAAAGGAGAATTTTATGGTTTTGCGGATGCGAAAGGAAAAATCATTCAGGAACCTGTTTATGAAAACATGGATCCGTTTTCGGAAGGATTAGCTGCCGTGACAAAAGAAGGACTGACCGGATTTGTTGATACTACTGGAAAATTGGTTATTCCATTTTTGTATGAGGATGTGATATTGTTTGAAAATGGTCGCGTTCGAGTAATGAAAAACGATCGTGTTGGATTAATCGATCAAACCGGGAAAGAAATCATCTCACTCAAAAATGATCGAATAGGTAAGTTTCAAGAAGGATTAGCTCGTGTTAGTCGAGATGGGAAATGTGCATTTTATGACATCAACGGGAAAGAAATCATACCGTTTCAACCAACCTGTTCTTCTCCAATTTTAGGCATAGATGGCTTTAGTGAAGGATTGGCCCGAGTGGAAAAGAAAGGAAAAAAGGGCTACATCAACCGGAAAGGAAAATTGGTAATCCCAATGGAGTGGGAGGAAAGCGGATATTTTATTTGGGGAAGAGCTCCATTTAAAAAGAAGAATCGCTGGGGCTATTTAACTACCCAAGGCAAAGTCGCTGTTGAAGCTCAATTTGATGAGGCATATCCTTTTGTAGATAGTCGAGCCCGAGTGAAGAAGAAAGGTAAATTCGGACTTATTGCAACCGATGGAACTGTGTTATTACCATTCGAATGGGATGAATTACAAGAAGATGCTGGTTGGTATATAGGTGTGAAAAATGGCAAGCAGGTTTTATTTGATTCGCAGCTAAAACCCCAATCGGAAGTTACTTGGGATGAAATCCGTCGTACCAGCGATAAAGAAGTATTTCAATTTACTGCAGGTAGCAAAATGGTTTTGTACCATACTGGAATGAAGAAGGTATTCTGGGAGGAACATTGATGATGTGCTGATGTGTTGATGTGCTGGTGTGATGGTTTGCTTGCCCGCCAATCAGGCGGGCTGATGTGCTGGTTTGGTTGAGGTATTTGGGGCTGAATGTTATGTCTGTGGGACAAGTTTTAATTTGAAGAGTTGAAAATTTGAAGATGTGAAGAGTTGAAAATTTGAAGATATGCTGGTTTGCTCCCTTCGACAGGCTCAGGGAGCGGAGTTTCTAAGCCACAATGACCGCGCGCTGAGCATGTCGAAGCGTGCTGGTTTGATGATGTGCTGGTTTGCTATTTAGTCAATTCTAGAAATGTCTAATTAGGGAATGAATAATCTTTTAGAGTTAAAGAATCAAACGTGCTGATTATCTGATATATAGTTATTGGGGTCTTTAAATAAAGGCATAAATTCAACATACGAAGATGTTCTGTGTTATGTTTGCGCCCGTTTAGGTTGAAAGAATTAAGTATACCACTAATTCGGTGAGATTTGGTTAGGAAAACTACGCATGACGACACATCAAAGAGGTAAAATTAAGCTTCTGGATTATTGGGGATTTATAGGAATTCACTTTGTTCCACTTTTAGCCATTTTCACAGGAACGTTTGCATTCGATTGGTATTTAGCACTTGCGCTGTATTTAATTCGGATGTTCTTTATAACAGCTGGTTATCACCGGTATTTTTCACACCGAACATTTAAGACATCTCGTGTATTTCAGTTCATACTGGCATACATGGCACAAACAAGCATGCAAAAAGGTGCATTGTGGTGGGCTGCCAATCATCGTATTCACCACAAATACAGCGATACTCCTGCCGATCCACATTCGGCGAAGTTGTTCGGTTTCTGGTATGCTCATGTGGGCTGGATTGTTGGTCCCGACTTTAAAGAAACCCGCTATGATCTGATAAAAGACATGGCTAAATATCCTGAACTAGTTTGGCTCAATAAATACCATTGGGTTCCAGCTGCATCGTTAATGGTTTTTTGTTTATTCCTCGGGAATTATGTGAATGGAGCTGGAATACTCGATTTTCAGGCAGGTGTTAGCACGCTATTAATCGGGTTCTTTTTGAGTACGGCTGTCCTTTATCATGGAACTTTCACGATCAATTCACTCATGCACGAAATGGGCTTTCCTCGCTACAAAACAACCGACGAGAGTAAGAACAGCGTCATTCTAGCTTTGGTAACATTAGGTGAAGGCTGGCACAACAATCACCATTACTATCAAAGTACTGCACGACAAGGATTTTATTGGTGGGAAATTGATATCACCTATTACATCATTCGGCTACTCGGTTTTTTCAGAATTGTATGGGATATACGAGAGGTACCGAAACATGTCAAAGACGGTAATCACCTGAAGAGCGCTGCTTAAATACAAGTAGCAAGAGCATATACCACATATTCAACAAAGAATAAACCCCAAAAAAGCATGTAGAATTGTTTGATGGATGTATCGTTTGTTAAATCGAGTCGGTAAGCCATGAAAAGAAAAATTCCCCATAGAATTGCATGGCTCGAAATCATGAAGATGGGAGCAGGGATTTGACTTATAGCTGCTAGAATAATTACACTCAAATATGCTAGTGAAACCACAAACAACCCAGCTCTAAAAGCACCTGTTCGTCCGGTTTTTACAGCCAATGTTTGAAACGAATATTCTGCATCACCTCGTGTATCAGGAATATCTTTAAACCAAGCTATTCCGAGACTAAATGCTACTACGAAAAAGATGAGCGATCCGATAAATGGATTGAATTCATTTTGAAGTAAAAATGCGTGTTGGAAATGCCAATAAAATCCCAAATTGATAAGCACACCTCGAACTAATGCAATGGCCGAAGCTGCAGCTAAATGACTTCTTTTTAGTTTCAATGGAGGAAGAGAATATGCTGTCCCAATGAGCATAATGCTGGCAATTAATCCTAAGAAAGGTAGCGACAAATACGCAGCTGAAATCAAGGAAATCCCTCCACAAACAAGAACGATATTCAACGCTGCTGGTCGACTTAATTCGCCGGATGCAATGGGTAACCAAGGTTTATTGACTTTGTCAACTTCCACATCGGACCATTGATTTAAACCGGTGATATAAATATTGCAGCCCCAAGCACTAATTAAACTAATACCTACAATTACGAGTTGTTCAATTGAAAATGCACTTCCATTTAACGCAATTATATAGAGAGCTAAAATGCTGAGTGTGCTTCCAATAATGGTATGTGGGCGACTAAATTGCCAAAGAATTTTGAGTTTATTCATGATTTGCAGGCACTATGTAAAACCAACTGACAGGTGCCCACCAAGGCCCATGAATTCCAGATTTTATCAAACATCCAGCTGGTAGATGTTGTTTAGCATGAGCACTCATTTTAGTATGACTTTCTGATTTTAAAACACTTACTATTCCATCCCAAGTAATAGTTAAAAGGTTTATTGGAAATATGTAAGTGAATAATAATCTCGTCCAGGAAAAGGGTTTTACGAAAGTAGCTAGGAGAATTTGACCTATCGTAGTGGTGAAAATAATTTTGATTAACACCAGCACATTGGGCTGTAATACTTCTGCCACAAAAAATCCCTTTTTACCATGTTGTTGGATTAATTGAGCCTTTTGATTAGCATCGAAATGATGGTAAGCATTAAAAAGTGTGCGAATATCTTTTTGCTGAGATTGCCAAGTTATCGCATCAATTGCAGAATTATTTGTTATTACATGATGTGGTAGTTTTGTTGGAAAACCTGGATATAAATCGGTTAACTCCAATGGAAATTGCTCCCATTTTTTATTCGATTTTTTCAGTTCACTTAATAGCGACAGCGCTGGTCCACCATTGCCTGATGCTAGATCGGTCCAACAGGTTGCTTGGGACAAAGTTGCCGCATCAGCGAATTTTTCTTGGATTGGTTTATACACACCAAATTGAGCCACCAGCCAGCCGATGTAAGCTGTTTGCATGTCTCGAAATACTTTTGGAAACCACGATTTATCTTCCCATTCAAACATCCTGAGCAACTATGGGTTATCTTACACAAACCTATGCATAAGGATTCAGTCATTTTAGTTTTTTCGGGATTACTGGTGTTATTTATTTCCATAACACTCGAAGTGCTGTCTCGTAAACGAATATTACCCCAATGGATTGGGCGGAAACTGCTGCACATATCGGCTGTCAGCACTTGTGCATTGGTGCCTTTGTATCTGGAAGATTTAATGCTTCTTCAATGGATAGTTGTCATCGCCGAATTATTCTTGATTTATTTAGTGTGGAAAGGATTTTTATTTGAAGAAGAACATAAACGTAAAAGTTGGGGCATTGCCTTGTTTCCTTTACCATTCATAGCTTTCCTATTTTTGTTTGAGGAACAACGTTGGTTGATTTCTTTTCCCATGTTGATACTTGCCTGGTGTGATGCAGTAGCTGCTATTGTTGGAATTGCATTAGCTAAAAAGTACTTCTTTATGAGTGGTGATCCCAAATCACTGGCAGGTAGTTTGGCATTTTTTATTTCGAGTGTATTTTTATTTCTATTAGTTCGTTTCGGATTTTTTCCACTTTTTCCTAATTGGATTGATGTTCCATTTACCAGCTTTATACTAGTTGCTGCTTTATTTTCTATTATTCTGTCTGCTGTTGAAGCGCTTGGTTCTCAAGGTTCCGATAATTTATTTATTCCCATTGCAGCTTTATTATTGTTTTTGCGCATGGATGAAATTCTCGCGCAGATTCACGCTTTTTCGATTCTTGTCTTACTTGCTGGATTATTCATATTTATTACCATTCGAAAAAAATCCTTGAGTCCGAGTGGTGCTTTTACAGCTGCATTCATGGGAATTTCAGTAGCTGAATTTGCTGGTGCTGAATGGTTGATTTTGCCTGCTGCTTTTTTCTTAAGTAGTACGCTCATTGGTCGAATTTTCAAAGGGAAGACATCACATGGAGATGCTAAGCAAGGCAAAGCGCGTGATGCTGTTCAGGTAGTTTGTAATGGAGGTGTTTATTGGGTGATGGCTTTACTGCTTCCTTATTTCCCGGAATTGAGTTTAGCCATGATAGTGTCGATGGCTATTGCTACATCCGATACTTGGGCTTCTGAAATAGGTATTGGTTTAAAAGGGAAAACCTATGATATAATTCGATGGAAATCATTGCCAGTTGGCGTGTCGGGCGGTGTTTCTCTTGGAGGAAGTTTAGCTGGTTTATTTGGCTCTGTATTGATTGTATTTATTAGTATTTATTTAACCGAATTATCCATTTTCACGTGTATTTTATTGATTAGTTTAGGTTTCATAGGAATGTTATTAGATAGTATTATTGGTTCTGTGTTTCAAGCCAAATACCTTAGTTCAGAAGGACTTTCAGATGAAAATACGGGACAGCAATCTCAACTAATTAGTGGTTATTCTTGGATGTCGAACGATTGGGTTAACTTAATAAGTAATATATTAATTACCACACCCGTCCAAGACGTTTTAAAATAGGGTATAAAAATAGAGTTGGTCCGGATTAAATCCGGTATGTTTGAGTTACGACACAAAAACATAAACCAACTCCGGCATGAAGATCACATTATTTGCTCAGATATTCCAAAAAATTAAGCGAGATTCTTTCAATAAACTAGTAGAAAAGTTTGAGTCCAATAAACATTGCAAAGGCAATGATGCTTGGTCTCACTTTGTGACAATGGTTTTTTGCCAGTTTTCCAAGTCTAATAGCTTAAATGACGTTTGTAATGGAATGCGATCAGCAACAGGCGATTTAAATCATCTGGGAGTGTCAAAAGCCATGAGGCGATCATCGTTGGCATATAATAACCAACATCGCAACTGGGAGCTGTTTCAAGCGATGTATTTTAACTTGTATGAGCAGTTTGAATCAACCTTAAAAACAAGCCGAAAGCTGCTTCCCAAACGTAAAATCTATCTGCTCGATTCAACCACGATTGACCTTTGTCTTAAAGTGTTCGACTGGGCACTATTTCGAAAGAAGAAAGGAGCAATAAAACTTCACACAGTCCTTGACTTTGACGGCTGTATGCCCGTTTTCGCTGATTTGAGTGATGGCAAAAAGCACGATGTAAATGCAGCACATGATATTGAATTTCCCACAGGAAGCATTGTTGTAGCTGATAGAGGATATGTCGATTTTAACTGGATGAGAAAATTAGATGAACAAGGAGTATTCTTTGTTATTCGAGGAAAAGAAAACATTCAGTTTGAACTTTATGAGCGAACTAAGAGCCCAACCGATGAAGCAAATCCAGACTTGCAATACGACTGGAAAGGCTTTTTGAGTTTACCTCAATCAAAAGAAAAATACCCGAAAAAGCTCCGAATGGTTCAGATCTGGGATGAAGAACAACAGATATATCTTGAACTTCTTACAAACAATTTTTCTTGGACAGCATCGACCATTTCAGAACTATATAAACGTAGATGGAGCATCGAATCGTTCTTCAAGGAGATCAAAACACACCTGAAAATCAAGTCTTTCATAGGAACCAGCATGAATGCTGTTCTGATACAGATTTGGACAGCACTAATCACCATCCTGCTTTTAAAGACACTTCAAAAGGAAGCAAAACACTCTTGGCACCTCTCAAATTTGGTGTCCTTTATTCGATTAAATCTTTTTGTGAAAATTGACCTCAAAAAATGGCTTGATAAACCCTTTTTAGATGATGACGAAATTGATAAACTGGAATTACAAATGTCCCTTTTTTAAATTGTAGAGGGTTTAATTTTCAAAATAGAGTTTTTTGATGAGGAATTCCGCATCAAATCAGGATTGTATTTTCGTTACACAAACGTCTTGGACGGGTGTGATATCAAAACTATTTAAGGTTGTACTACTATCAATCGCATATCCAGATTGGCCATAAGACAAATCCAATGCACCATCATTGTTTGTAATAAAACTAACTAAATAATTGCCATCGACTCTGCCAATAAAAAGCAATTGATCACTTTCAATTCTATGAGTTTCTAATATTTTTAATCCATTCATATTTAATGGAATTTTCAAAATTCCATTACCATGATAAGTTGAATCAAATGAGCCATTTGAATTAAATTTTGTTAAAATTATTCCATTATCACTATACTCTGTGTATGATCCCGCACAGAATATTTTACCATCATTTAATTCCTCAGTTAATATAAACTCTGCACATGTATTGAATGTCCAACTAACAACATTAAAATAACTTTCAATATCATGAGTTATAAAATTAGGATCTGAAATTCCAGCAGGTGTGATTTTATATAAAATAGGACCATAAGTGTAAACATATTCATTATTGAGGCTATCCGAATAATATATATTGAAATTATGCCCACACATTAGCAAACTTTCATCATTAAGTAAGAGAAAGTCTTTAGTTGAAATTCTTAATTCTGAAACAAAATTGTCTGATTTAAATCTACCATTATTCCCATAACTTGAATCCAAATTCCCACATTCATCATATTTAATTATCATATGAGTATATGTCTCTGATGGAGGAGTTGGTGGTCCATAATAAGTGTATTCATATCCACATATTAATTTCTCCCCATTACTTAATTCATAAAACTCTTTTGTTCTAGGCACTCCTTCGGTTTCAAACAAATGATAACCATTAAAAGAATATAATGAATCGAGATAGAGAGTTTGGCTATTCAAATTTGAAAACCCCAATAGGCTTAATGACAAGACGATCAATTTTAGAAAAAGCTTCATTTTAGTAGTTGTAAATGATAGTTATTAATTTTCAATTTATTTATTCAGTAAAGAGATTTGCATTTTCCCATAACGTTCCGCACACACTTGAAGTGCCAAATGAGGTGAGCAGAATGCTTTAGATTAAACGAAAGTAACAAAGAAAACGGATGATTCAAAGTCCTAGAATGCTTGGCATTTCTAGTGTGTGCTGTTAGGCGATTTGTCTAAACCGAATACTACTTGACAACTAAATAATTTTCTCATAACAAGCCAATTAGCGATTCCTAATTTGCAAAATTTGTTTTCGTTTGACCTTCAAGTTTGTTTGACTTTAAATTCAAAATCATCTTGTTTCTTTTCTGATTCGAGTTTCCGTTAATTTTTCATTCTTCTTTTCTGTCAAACAAACTCATCGTTTTTGCTTCAAACAAATTTTGAATTAATTTCTTTAAAGTCTTGGCAGGCAAAACACATATAAATCTTTTGTTTGGCGCCTTTCCTCCTATTTA